>Ga0210405_10004256_pt1 | contig 13560 bp, 12 predicted proteins | sample IncBWH11MmetaG_FD_155492 | JGI IMG/M metagenome (GOLD analysis project Ga0210405, IMG submission 155492) | Forest soil microbial communities from Barre Woods Harvard Forest LTER site, Petersham, Massachusetts, United States - Inc-BW-H-11-M | ecosystem: Environmental > Terrestrial > Soil >... | reverse complement strand
TGGCCATGCAATAGCCGACGGTCAGTCCGCACCAGGAGAAATAGTCATCGTTGATGACCGCGTTGCAGTACGACGCCATGTTTGGATAGGTCGAGCTGATGAAGCGCAGCCAACCCTGAATTGTCGGATTGGGCACCCCGTCGGCCGGCGCCCATTTCGTGCCGTCGAGACTGCGCATGGTCGTGAGCCAAGGTGTCGGATCCGGCATGGCGTTGCTCCCCCCTGACGCGTCTTCCTGGCGAGCGCTGGATGCGGCGCGCCGTTTCCTTGGAGGTTTCGACATTCGTGTTCGTCAGTCGTGTTCGTCAGTGCTGTTGACCGATTGCCGGCGTGAATCCTCAACCCGCCGGCAACCTTCGGCGGAAAGGTGCCTACTGCGCAGTCTCAACAGGTGCCGATCACGTCCGCCCAATCTCGCTCGATCCTGGCCGGCGAGTGCAATTCAAGGCGCGAAACCTCATCGTGTGCTGAAAAGATGATGCTATCAAAAGTTGTTTTGAAGTCAAGCAGGCCGACACGCGACACGCGGTCACGTCGCGATTTTTTTCCGAGGTGCTGCCCTGCTTTCCAATTCTGCCTTCCGATCGCGCGCGATGTTGCTTCACGGCGTAGGATCCGACTACTCAAGCATCGCGCGAACCTGTCATCTTCGCGGGGCGGTCGTAGTTGGTGTAGAAGCCGTTGAACTTCCTGACGAAGTGGATGGCCGGAAAGCCAGCAAGTAGGATGGGTTGAGCCTTGCGAAGCCCATCACCTTTGTCTCGATAAAACGCAATTGATGGGTATCGCTTCGCTCCACCCATCCTACGTGTCAGGATGGCGTCTTACGTCACGCCGGATAAGGAGTGTTGGAATGGCCAAGGGCAGGAAGCTTAGGACGGTTACTTTCGCAAGCCTTGCAGTGCTCGTGCATCTGAGCACGAAGGCGGACGCTGCGCAGTGCGGCAGCGGGCCTGGCGGCTTCGAAGCCTGGAAGGGACAGTTTTCCGAGGAGGCAAGGGCAAAAGGCATCAGCGCCTCGACGGTTGCAGCCTTGATGCAGGCGAACTATGCGTCGGCGACGATTGCTGCCGATCGCGGCCAGCGAAGTTTTGGCTTGTCGCTCGAACAGTTCCTCGCCAAGCGCGGGGCTTCCACCATTGTCGCGCGCGGACGTTCGCTGAAGCAATCCCAGGCGGCGCTGTTCGCATCGATCCAGCAACGCTACGGCGTCCCGCCGGGACCGCTGATCGCTATCTGGGGCATGGAGACAGGTTTCGGAAGCCAGCGCGGCAATCAGAACATGCTGTCGTCGATCGCCACGCTCGCCTACGACTGCCGGCGGCCGGAATTCTTCACCGAGCAGCTCTACGCGACGCTGCAGCTGATCGATCGGGGCGCGCTTTCGCCCAGTACGCGCGGCTCCATGCACGGCGAGGTCGGCCAGACGCAGTTCATGCCCAAGAACATCCTGGCTTACGGCACCGGCAATCTCGACGTGGCGGCCAACGCGCTGAATTCGACGGCGAACTTCCTTAGGGCGCATGGCTGGCGGGCCGGTGCGGGATACCAGCCCGGAGAACCGAACTTTGCGGCCATCGAGGCCTGGAATGCGGCCTCGGTCTATCAGCGCGCCATCGCGCTGATGGGCCGCCAGATCGACGGAGGCGAGGGCGCGTCCGCGGCGCGATGAGGCAACAGCAGGTAGGATGGGTTGAGCCCTGCGAAACCCATCTCCTTCGTCGCGACGAAAACGAAGTTGATGGGTATCGCGGAGTTCATCATTGGGCCGGCCGAAGGCCGGACCCGGTGGCTCCACCCGTCCTACGGGCTTAGCTACGCTTCTTCCTCACGGCAGACAAAGTGGATCTTGTTGCCATCCAGGTCGCGAACATACGCGCCGTAATAATTGGGTCCGAAGTTGGGTCGCAGGCCTGGCGCGCCCTCGTCCCCGGCACCCGCCGACATTGCCGCAGCATGGGCTTGGTCAACGGCTTTTCTGCTGGAGGCGGCGAATGCCGCCATCCAACCGTTGCCCGGATGTATCGGCAGTTTATTGAAGGGCAATCCCACCCAAAGCTTTGGCGCCTCGCCGGGGCGCTGCCATGATGCCCAGGTCGCATACTTGACGGGAAGGCGTTCGATTCCGAGGGGTGCCAGTACAACGTCATAGAACGCGATGGCGCGGGGTAGGTCGGAAGCGCCGATAGTCATGTGGCTAAACATCTGCGGCTCCTGGTTTTCGAGCGTCGAATGGCTATGCGCCCGGTGTTTCAATCAATCAAGGCCGCACCCGTGGATCGCTTCGATGACAAGCCGCGTGCGGCCCCGATTTCAAAATGACGCACGACCCATGAGTGGGAACTTCGCCCGCGACGCAGCCTGTAATCAAGAATCCGGTGCATAGCTGTTTGCGAATCTTGATGTGCCGGGACTCGACTCACTACGATCTTGATTGATTCCAACGCGGCGAACCGCGTGGTGGACGACCGCAATGTCGGTCGATTTTGGGGGCGACGATGCGACTTCGGTTCAACGTCCGAAATTTCGTGTTCATGACCGGTCTGGCACTTGGCCTGACGATGTTGCCGGCGGGGAGCCGTGCGTTCACGCAGGACGATCAACGACGACTTTGCACAGGCGATGTCTTCCGGCTCTGCTCGTCGGAAATTCCCAATGTGGAACGGATCACGGCCTGCATGCACAGACAACGCGCCAATTTGAGCGAGGGCTGCCGCAGGGTTTTCGGCAAGCCAATCGACCAATCTGCTTCGGCGAGATAAGCAAGTAGGATGGGTTGAGCCCTGCGAAACCCATCACCTCGATCTCGACGAAATTGATGGGTATCGCGGAGTTTAGGGCCGGCCGAAGGCCGGACCCGGTGGCTCCACCCATCGCACGGGTCGCCATGATCAGGATGTCGATTTTGGCCTTTCTGATCTGTTGCGCCGCCACAATGGCGGCGGCGGACGATCTCTATCGGGTGCAGACCGTCGTCACCGGCCAGGGCGAAGCCAACCGCATCGTCGGCTTCGCCGCCTGCCTGGAAGATGTCCTCATCAAGGTTTCGGGCGCGGTGAAGCTCGCGGGCGATCCTCGGCTCGCCGCCTACCAATCGCGCGCGGGAGATTTTGTTAAGTCGCACAGCTATCACGACCAGATGTCCGGCACGCCTATTCGCGACGAGCAGGGCACCCGAGACCGGCCGTACGACCTGATCGTCGACTTCGACGAAAAGAAGATCGACGGCCTTCTTAACGCGCTCGGTCTCAAGCCGTGGCTGTCGCACCGTCCGGTCGTTGCCGTCTTTATCGAGATGGAGCAGGGCACAAGGAACTCCATCGTCACGGCGGATGCCGGGCTATCCGCGGTAGCGCCGCGTGAAGCGCTGCTCGCCGCGGCCCAAAAGCGCGGGATGAGCATTGTGTTGCCGAGCGAGGCGGCACTGGCGAAGTCGGGCCTCGATGGTGCCGGGCTTGCCAAGCTGCCGCCCCCGGCATTGGCCGCACGCGCCGCCGAGCAGGGCGGGGAAGTCGCCTTGGTCGGGCGTCTCAAGTGGGACGATGCCGATCTTGGATGGGCCACCGAGTGGCGGATGGAGTGGCACGGCCAGCCGCATCGATGGCAGCTTCGCGGCGTCACCTTCGACGAAGCCTTCCGACGCGCCATCGGCGGCGCCGCGCAGATCCTGTCGGGCAACGGGGATCCGGCATAGTCCGTAGCCCGGGTCGGCGAGAAGCGCCGCCCCGTTGGCTCCATCCGGGCTACGCTCCCTACGGACCTACGACCGAAACAGTGCGAAAAAGATTACGTAAAGCCAGCCCAGAATGCCGTGGATGATCGCCCAGAGGATCGAGTGGTTGGTGGTATAGGAGATCGCGATGGCGAGAGCGGAGCCAAAGCCCACGCCGTATTTTGCTCCCTCAACCCGAACGCCATAGTAACGATTTCCATTCATTCGCCACCTGAGGCGCTCGGCATTTCGTTCCGGGTGAGGGGATATATGAAAGAGGACCGCCGGCGGCAATGAAATCGCCCAGCCATCGCAATAGCCGCAGGGAATGGTCGATGAAGGCACGAAACAACGTGCGCACTTTTAGCGGCTCGCGAGCCTCGAGCGTTTGATCAAGCGCGATGTGCGGGTGCCGCACCGGGACGGCACGTTGTAACATCGGGATTTCCTCCGCGGCCTGTCGCTATTCGATTCCGCGTATGACACGCATTATGTTCCAGATCAATCGTTCAGCGCGGCTGTTGCGGCTGTTGCGGAGCAGTGGGTGCGGCGCAACAGTCCGTAGCCTGGATGGAGCGTAGCGCAAGTCGGGATCGCGCATTCGCGCGACCCGTTGGCTCCGTCGGAGCTACGCTCTCTTGAGGGAACTCTCGTTCCGTTCCCGCGTTTCGAGTCGAGAGAGGAGGACATTCGCCATGAAACCGAAAGGCATTTTCGTTGCAGCAATGCTGCTGGTGCCCACCGCCGCGCTTGCGGCGCCGGGCATTGTCACCGAAACCGTCAGCATGAAGGCAGGGCCGGGATCCGGCTTTCCGACGGTCGATCGCATACCCGGAGGCGCCCGCGTCAATATCCACGGCTGTATCAGGGGTGATGCCTGGTGCGACGTCAGCTGGTCCGACGACCGCGGCTGGGTGTCGTCGGAATATCTGAAATATCTCTACCGCAACCGCTACGTCTATCTGCCTGACTACGTCGATGTCGTCGACGTGCCCATCGAGCCGTTCGTGCTGAGCTCATACTGGGCAAGCTACTACTCGGGCCGGCCCTGGTATCACCGCCGCGCCTATTGGAGCAGCTACTGGCAATCGCATGCCCGCTTTGCGACGCAGGTCCCCGCCGATCGGTCCGCGCGCATCGGCAGGACCGAGACGCGCGCGGCAGTCACTGAAGGGCGGACACGTGCCGGCATTGCGGCGGGTGCAAATCGCCAGCAGAGCTTTGCCCGTGCGCAGGGCGCGCGAGCCGAGCAAGGACGCATCGTGCATGAGAAAGGACGCATGGCGCCCGCAAATGGCCCCGGCAAAACCCTGTCTCGTGCGCAGCAGCCGATGCCACGCGCGCGTGAAGCAACGCGCTTCTCCGCCGCACCGGCGGCCCGGCCCGCCACGCGGCCGCATATCGCGCAGCCGAACGCGGGGCGCATCAGTGGCTCGCCGATGAACGCACGCGCCCAAATGGGCGGCCCGCGCGCAGCACCCGCGATGCCGCACGCAACTGGCGGCGGCGCACCTCACGTCAACGCCGCTCCCCGAGTCGGCGGCGGACCGGCTGGAGGCGGCGGTCCCGACCACAAGCGCCACTGAACGAAAAAAGCCCGGCCAAGAGCCGGGCTTTTTTATTGCGGCAACTGTCAACGCGTAGGGCTCATCCGTGCGACGCTTGGAATCCCACCCTCATTATGAACGTCCGTTCATGGAACGGCGTTGGTCTCATTTCGTTGCAGTGAGGGCTCATCAGGAGGACGACATGAAAACAAAGATCATCGCACTCTCTGCTGCGGTTCTCATGGCTACCGCACCAGCCGTGTTTGCTCAGGGTGTGTCGAGCAAGACGCCGGGTCAAGAGATGCAGAAAAAGAGTTCCAAGAAGGGCGCTTCCGGACACCAGGCGCAAGCAAAGAGCTCGAAGAAGGGGACCCCTGGCGCGTCCAGTTACGCGCCAGGCCAAACCACCGGTTCGAACACAAAGTCCAAATACTAACGGACGACAATCGCATAGTTACCACGTGGGATGGGTTGAGCCCTTCGCAAAACCCATCCTCTTCTGCGCAATGATCGTGGAGTCTATCATCGGGCCGGACGAAGGCCGGACCCGGTGACTCCGCCCATGCTACGCGCTATCCCGCGCGAGCCCCGTTCGGAACGGCCGATTCAGGAATGGCCAACCGCGGCAGGATTCCATCCGCGAATCCGATGTCGAGGAGCATCCCCTCGGATTTCTCGCCTGCCATGGTGCGAACGGGCAGATTGATGACGAACAGCGCCTGCTTTCCTTCTATTTCGGCCTTCGGGTCCGGACGTTCCTTCTTCATCCCGACCAAAATGGTACGCTTGTGGTCGCCAAAATCGACTCGTAGCCGAACGAGCTTGTCGGAACGTTGAACATTTTCGACGAGTTCGATTGTGCCCACCCGGACATCAAGCTTGTCCAGGTCTTCAAGCGAGACCGTTGGCTTGACTGCCGTTGGCTTGAAGTCTGTTGACACCGTCATCTGCCTTCCAGTCTGTAGCCCGGATGGCGCGTAGCGCGATCCGGGATAGGGAAGTGGCCCCGGATTTCGCTGCGCTTCATCAGGGCTACGCTCGCTTCACCGTCAATACGTGCGGGTTTGTGTTTCGGTACGCACAACGGGCCGGTTAACGGGTTTCCGCCTTGCCTCCTTTCCTGTAGCATTGTCGCATGAGCGAAACCGAGACATTGTTTGCGGCCCTGCGTCAGTCGGCCGATGAAAAGGTCGTGGACGTGCTCGAGCGTATGGTGCGGGATGCCCCGGATCATGCCTTGAACAAGATGAACGCGCTTGATCTCGCGGCCAGAGAAAACCTCGACGAGGAGCGGGTCATCGCGGCGCTGTTGAATGCGGTGGGGCTCGGCATGTTCGAGATGACGTGGAGCGTCATGTGCCCGAGCTGCGCCGGCGTTCTCTCCGCCAATAAAAGCCTGAAGACTCTGGATCGGGAGCAGTATCATTGCGCGTTCTGCGCCGCGGGCTATGAGACGACGCTCGACAATCTGGTCGAGGTGACCTTCACGGTAAGCCCGCGCCTGCGCAAGATCGCGGCCCACAGCCCCGACGAATTGTCCGCGACCGAATATTATCGCCAGATCTTCTGGAGTTCGGCGATCGATCTTCCAGCCGATCTGGAGAAGCTCTTGGGCGAGGTCACGCTTGAAAGCGTCGACTTGCCGCCGGGAGAAAGGGCGATCCTGTCGCTGCAAGTGCCGAAGGGCACGTTGATCGTGTTTGATCCGGTGACGCACACGGCCCAGTTCCTCGATGTCGGCGGCGAGGAGGCGAGCGAGCGCCAGAACCTGTCCGTGATGTTCAACAAGGTCCAGGTTCCGGTCGACAGCGTTGCCTTGCGCCCCGGGCCGCTGCGGCTCGCGTTGGAAAACCGCACCGAGGGGCGTGTGTTACCGGCGGTGTGGCTGACGAACCAGGTGCTGGACGACCTGCTGAGGCAACGCAAGCCGGTCCTCACGGCAACGCGTCTCCTCACCAACCAGACTTTCCGCGACATCTACCGGACCCAAACGCTCGCCATCGGCCAGCGCCTCAAGATCCTGAGCCTGACGTTCCTGTTCAGCGATCTCAAGGACTCCACCGAGCTCTATGACCGCGTCGGCGACCTCGTCGCCTTCGATCTCGTCAACGAGCATTTCAGGCTGCTCCAGGAGATTATCGCCTCCGAAAGGGGCGCCGTCGTCAAGACCATCGGCGATGCCGTGATGGCGACCTTCGAGACGCCTGACCGCGCCATTGCCGCAGCGATCCGCATGCGCGAGGCGATGAGCGATCTTGGCGCCGAGCGTCAGCATCAGAGCCTGCGCCTGAAGATGGGCATCCACGAAGGATCATGCCTTGCGGTCATCCTCAATGAACAGCAGGACTACTTTGGGCAGACCGTGAACATCGCCTCGCGCGTCCAGGGCCTTGCCGCCTCACGCGCGATCATGGTGACGGAATCGGTGGTGGAGAACGCGGATGCCCGGGCCCTGCTTCAGAGCAACGGGCTGAAGCCAACACGCAGAAGCGTGGCGTTGACCGGCATCGCGGACAAGGTGTCGGTGTACGAGATTTCCTGAGGGGAGCGGTAGTGCGTAGGATGGGTTGTGCCCTTCGCGAAACCCATCGCCTTCGCAAACGGCCATTGATGGGTATCGTATCGCTCCACCCATCCTACGGGCTTCAACGGTGGTCATGTTCACGCGCCAAGCACAGCGCCGGGAAGGCAAGGGGCCATGCCTCGCTGATGCGGCCCACTTAAGCCTCTTCCCGGCGTGCCGTTCGTGGGTTTCGCCGCTATACGATGGACCGAACGTGCCCCATCGCACTACGCGGCTTGCTCTGCGGAGGTGGAGTCATCGAACCTCCTCTGCTTACAATTTCACGAATGTGTCGCCGATAGCGACGGTGACAATGTTCCCCCCGGGGACCCGCACTGTCAAGCCGGATCGCCGCGAGATGGCCGGCTTGATCGCATGCTCCCCAAAGGTTCCAATTTGGCGCGTAGGGTGCAATAGCGAAGCGTATTGCGTGCCGATGAGCAGATTCGATTTTCAAACAGCCGGCGAGGGCATAGGTCCGCAGGCTCGCTGGCGACAAACGCCCGAGCTGTGCACGAAGCATGTCCCTCAAGGGTAGAGGGCGCAGGGAAAGCCGGGCGCCCGATGCACCCGCAGCCTCGCGTGCAATGATAGAAAGCACACGAGCATAGTCACCACAGGTTCACCGGAATCACCCGGCCTTCCCTGCACGTTGGTTTTAACGGCTTATTTCGCGCTCTCCCCGGTGACCGGGCTCTTTTGCCACCGTCGCCTGCGGAATACCTTCCGCAAAACTTGACGCCAGCGTCGGGGCGTCAGGACCACACGACTTCGCCGTCCTGCGGCGCTCGTCTGCGCCGCTATTGCGTCCATCGCATCCCGCACCCAACGTTCGTGACGACGCGTACGCCCCTCTTATCGAGGCGGGACGCGCGAATTTGTAGAGATGATTTGCCCGACGGGCCAAGCGAAATATTTTTGCAAAGACCACTAGACACAAAAATCGCCAAACTGCCCGTCGGGCAAATCACTCCGGCGTTTTCTACGAGCTCTTTACAGCAAAGATGAGCGCATTGGGTGGGTTAGCCCAACGGGTCGCGCGAATGCGCGCCCGATGACAGGCTCCAGCGTAACCCACTTTCGTCGTCGGTGAATGGCGGATTACGCTTCCGCCTTCGCTCTTAGCTACGGCGGACGAGTCGCCAATCCGCCCTACGCGCTATGAGATTTCGTGGGCAGAGCCGGTGGTCGGCGCCAAGCGGTTTTGATGCTTCGCGTGCGACTTTGGGCCTGGGCCCCGCATGTAATGAAGCTCGGGCCGATAGGGATTGCGGGCAAGGCTGAGCAGCCTGTGCCATCGCGTCATGATCACGCTCAGGCAACGGAGAAGCGGCATCGATGGCGATTGCGCGACCAGCATGGCGCCCCTCTCAATGCAGCTTGCCGAGCAGGGAGGCGAAGGGCACGACAAAAATCTCGTCACCGAGATCGTCGCTGACGTGCAGGGACCAGCCGCGCCAATCTTGCAGATTGGGTATCTCGATCAGTGACTGCACAACAATGGCGGCGTGCTCGCGCGCCTCGACCAGGTCACGCACGGCGGCGGCGCATTGGTCGAGCAGGACCCCTTCAGGGTCGGAGCAACGAAAATAAACCTCGGCCATGTTCCGCCTCCTGCTGACGAAGCGCAGGCTCATAGCAGCAGGAAGGTCGGCGGAAAATCCGTATAAACCCGGGTAAGGAAAGCTACGGGGACCGCGGCCGATTTTGCGGCTGTGGAGACGGCCTTGGCGTAAACCGCTCCACCCATCCTACAGGCTGTCAGGAAGCGGCGCGTCCGTGCCGGCAGCCGCCGGGCAGTCACGGCGGCGCCGTGACGATCCGCAGCCTGGCCCATTCGGATGGAGGCAATTCCGTTGGACGCCGAGATTCGGAATTCCGGTCGACAATGTCGAGCAGTTCGGTTTCGACGCCCATCTCTCGCAGGTAAAGGCGGAACTGTTCGCCAAATCGCGCAGTCAAACTTTCGCGGTGTTCGTCGGATACATTGGGCGCCAGCCGGTTGTGGATAACCATGCCGGTCAAGATCATCCGGGTACCCGGCGGCAGGCTGCGATGAACACCACCGGCCAGCATCAGGACGCAGGCGAGATCGCAACGCGTGTCCGAGAGGTTCATCCTGGCCTCAAACGGCCCGCCCGGGCGCTTGAGCGCGAAACAGTCCGCATCGGACTTTCCATTGCAGGCTTCGACTTCGGTCGACCCCTCCGTCGTGTCGATGCCGCGGTCACGCAGGATCCGGCCGAGGCTGGTCGCAACATTGAGATTGGACTCGCCCCAGGAGTGGATGACGACCGGAAGCTTGCGCCCGGCTTGCCGGTCGAGGATCGCGATCAGCCGCTCGTGGGTGTCCCACTGCACGGTGCCTTCGGCTGCAATCCAATCGGAACAGCCTTGCCCGCATGCGCCAGCCGCGGCATGCGCGACATAAAAGATCATGGCATCGGGCGGCGAACCGAAGCCGCCGACCGGGGGCCGCGGCGTCGTCTGCGCCGCCGCGACACCGGCAGCAATAAGATTTATAAGCCCGGCGAAAATGATCGCGCGTATGGAACATGCGTTCATGCCGGCAATTCCCTGTCAAATCCTTTGCAGTCATATTCCATCGCCGAGCAGTGCTGCAAGCGACGGCACAGCACGCGGTAGGATGGGTTGAGCCCCTTCGCGAAACCCATCATCTTCGCAAGCGGAATTGATGGGTATCGCTTCGCTCCACCCATCCTACGCGCTGACATTGCAGCTTCACATAGCTGGCTATTGGCGCAGGGATAATTTCGATCGCCGAACTTCTGCTTGGATGCTGTGCCGATCGAGCAAAAGTTCGACCGCAGTTTGTTGATTGTCCTGGTTCGAATGGGGCCCAATCAATATCGATTTGATGGGAAGTTTGAGTCCGCTTTCATCGAAAACTGCGATGTAGGGCACCACGGACCCGTTTCGGTCTGACCGAAATTGGATTTCGCGCAGGGGTGCTTTTAGGTCCGAAGAGATTCCACGGCGATATGCGATTGCAACCATTCTGTATTCACGTTCTTCACGGAAGCCATGGGCTTTAAGGAACGGTAACGTTTCGAAAAAGGGCCTGACGAAATCACGCCGTTCGCCGTGTCCGAGAACCTCGCTGGCGTCTTTTCCTTGATCCTCGAAATGAACCTTGAGTGCGGCGGCAACGAGGCCTCTAAATTTGTTTAGCCCAGCGTTCTCTTCATGATCCTCGTACCAGACAGTGTTTGTTAGGATGCCTTCATATCGATATTTGTTCACTTCGATGTCTTTGATTTTGTCGAGACCATCCTCGTCGAATTCAATTGCAAAGCCACCGTTTGCGTAGCCTCGCCATTGGCTCAAGAGTCCGTTTGCGTAGTCGGGCGTATTGGCGCCATGCAGACAGAAGGATGTAATGTAGATCGGCGAAATGCTGTCTATTGTCTTGACTATGGTGTTGAAGACCGATGACGCAAATTCTTCCGATGCCCCGGTGAGAAACGCTTTGGTCTCCGCTTCCTTCATGAACTTCGCCTTGACAAGCTTCGGTGCCAAGTCTTCCAACTCCTCAATCAAACGCGGAGTTAGTAGCCCTCTCAATAATCGGCACTCCGAGGAGTCGTTGAGAAAGTCGGCATGCGTTGCGAATAGCGATTGAGTGCCAAGGATCCCGATGAGGCCCTGCGCCGAGGTATAGTGAAAAAGGGACCGGCTGTTCACACCAACTGCCACGCGAAACGCCTTCTACAATCTTAATAAAAAGGCCGCTCTTTCGAGCGGCCTTCCCATTTTTTTCATGAACTAGTCAGTCACGAACACCCCGTTGTGCTTCCGCACGTATCGCACTTCATGCAGGTGCCGTTGCGCACCAGCGTGAAGTTGCCGCACTCGCCGCACATCTCGCCTTCGTAGCCTTTGGCTTTCGCTTCAGCCCGGCGCTCGGCCTTGCTTGGCGCGGCGTCGCGGGCAGCGCCGGCTTTGCTCCATTGCAGGGCTTCGAGCTTCTCGGTCGGCGAGAGGTCGTGGTGGGTTTCCTGCTTCAACGCGACCGCGCCTTCGAGGGTATCGGAGACGCGAGAAGTCGCGCCGTGGGAGGCCAGGGAGGTGACGTTCCCGCTGCCCTGGCCATCGGAGGAGGGCATCGAGCCGCCGCGCATCACCACCAAATTATCCGTCCGCGAGCGGGTCAGGCCCTTCGACAGATACTTGTTGCCCTCCGGCACCTTGCCTTCCTCGACGCCTTTACCCATGGCGTCGAAGTTGGACTCGTGGGGATCGACATGGGCGAGGTCGAAGCGCGACATGTAGCTGACCGCGAGCTCGCGGAACACATAGTCGAGGATCGAGGTCGCATACTTGATCGAGTCGTTGCCCTGCACCGGCCCCGCGGGCTCGAAGCGGGTAAAGGTGAAGGCGTCGACATATTCTTCCAACGGCACGCCGTATTGCAGGCCGAGCGAGACCGCGATCGCAAAGTTGTTGATGAAAGAACGCAGTGCCGCGCCTTCCTTGTGCATATCGATGAAGATCTCGCCGATGCGGCCGTCATCATATTCGCCGGTTCGCAAGTAAACCTTGTGCCCGCCGACCACGGCCTTTTGCGTATAGCCCTTGCGGCGATCTGGCATCTTCTCGCGCTCGCGCATCACCACGATGCGCTCGACCAGTTTTTCGACGATCTTTTCCGACACCTGCGCGGTACGCGCCGCCATCGGCTTCTCGTAGAGCGCCTCGATCGCATCGTCCTCGTCGTCATCGTCGCTGATGAGCTGCGAGTTTAGCGGTTGCGACAGTTTTGAGCCGTCGCGGTAAAGCGCGTTGGCCTTCAGCGCGAGCTTCCAGGACAGCATGTAGGCCGCCTTGCAGTCCTCCACCGTGGCATCGTTCGGCATATTGATGGTCTTTGAGATCGCGCCCGAAATGAAGGGTTGCGACGCCGCCATCATGCGGATGTGGCTTTCGACCGACAAATAACGCTTGCCGATCTTGCCGCAGGGGTTGGCGCAGTCGAACACCGGATAGTGCTCGGCTTTCAGATGCGGCGCGCCTTCTACCGTCATCGCGCCGCAGATGTGCACATTGGCCGCCTCGATCTCGCGCTTGGTGAATCCGACCGCCGTGAGCAAGTCGAAATTCGGTGCTGTGATCGCCTCAAGCCCGATGCCGAGCTGGTCGCGAATGAAATCCTCGCCAAAGGTCCACTTGTTGAAGGCGAACTTGATGTCGAACGCGGTCGGCAGCGCCTTTTCCACCTTGGCAATGGCTTCATCGGTGAAGCCTTTGGCCTTCAGCGTGGTGGCGTTGATGCCGGGGGCGTTGGAGAGCGAGCCGTGGCCGACCGCATAGGCCTCGATCTCCGCGATGTCGGATTCGCGATAGCCGAGCACGCGCAGCGCCGCGGGCACGGCGCGGTTGATGATCTTGAAGTAGCCGCCGCCGGCAAGCTTCTTGAACTTCACCAGCGCGAAGTCCGGCTCGATGCCGGTGGTATCGCAATCCATCACAAGGCCGATGGTGCCGGTCGGCGCCACCACGGTGACCTGCGCGTTGCGATAGCCGTTGACCTCGCCGAGACCAAGCGCATCGTCCCAGGCGGCCTTGGCATGCGCGATAATGTCGGGTTGCGGGCAGGAGGCGTGATCGAGCGGCACCGGATTGACGGCGAGCGCCTCGTAGCCGCGGGACTCACCATGTGCGGCGCGGCGATGGTTGCGGATCACCCGCAGCATGTGGCCGGCGTTCTTCTTGTAGCC
>Ga0210405_10004249_pt1 | contig 13567 bp, 10 predicted proteins | sample IncBWH11MmetaG_FD_155492 | JGI IMG/M metagenome (GOLD analysis project Ga0210405, IMG submission 155492) | Forest soil microbial communities from Barre Woods Harvard Forest LTER site, Petersham, Massachusetts, United States - Inc-BW-H-11-M | ecosystem: Environmental > Terrestrial > Soil >... | reverse complement strand
CTAGATGTATACGCGACCGGCCTTCAACGCATCTAATCCTTTGGGATGAGAAAAGGGAGAGTAGTTATGAATAAAAACATGTATCGAAAAGGGTCGCTTCTGCTTGGTGCGCTCGTCGCGGCGTCAGCTATGCCGCTCGCTTTGAGGGCAGCCTCCAACAGCGCGTCCGCAGCAAAAGATCCGTCTGCAGTTGTTATGACTGTTACGGCTACTGCGAAGAAAGACGCGCAGCCGCCTGTATTATCCAAGAATGATGTCGAGCTCTATCAAGGTAAGGAACGCGTACAGGTCGCGGACTTCAAGCGCGGGGAGACTCTTTACCTCGCCGTGCTCATTGATGATTCGCTCCGCAGCAGCCTTGCCAACCAATGGAGCGATCTTCGCGCGTTTCTCATGGCTCAGCCGCAAACCACCTACATCGCCGTAGCCTACGCGCGGAATGGCGTAGCCATGGTCGCCCAGGATTTCACCACAGACCATGCACTAGCGGCAAAGGCCCTGCGACTACCCTTGGGCAACCTAGGCGCTGCATCGAGTCCTTATCTCTCGGTCCAGGATTGGATCAAGCGTTGGCCCGCCTCCGGACAGCGCAGTTCCATCATCCTGTTCTCGTCGGGGATTGATTATTTCCGCGGAGGTCCCGCTACTCTGGATCCCGATCTTGATACGACCATCGCACGCGCGCAGAAGAACAACATCAACGTTTGGACAATCTACGCACCAGATGCAGGCCGTGTTGGCCGCGGTTCGTTCCGTGCCTTCAACTGGCAATCGAACCTGGATCGTCTGTCGCAACAGACCGGCGCCGAGTCTTACTCACTTGGTCTCGGAGCGCCCGTCAACCTGAAACCGTATTTCGATCGCATCCAAATGAATCTCAACAACCAGTATCTGCTCGCCTTCGTGGGCGATGGCGGCCATAAGGGCAGGTACGAGCCCGTAAAAGTAACTTCGGAAGTTCGGAAGGTGGGATTTCTGACGCCTTCGGAAGTGTATTTGCCGGCAGTAAGGTAGTTGTTCGAGAGCTGGTTTCTCATTCCCAGGGGCGCGGACCGCAAGGTTCGCGCCTTTTCTTTTCCGAGCGGCTCTTGTAACTTTATTTTTCTATCGGGCCAATAATCCTCGGCATCTAAGATTGGGATGAGAAGAAAGGAGTTACGCTCTTGAACAAAGATCTAAGGTGCAAAGGGGCCCTGTTGTTGGCTGCCATGGCCGTGGCGGCGGCAATGCCGCTCGCCTCCAAGGCCGCGGCGGCGGATTCCTCCGCGGTTACGATGACCGTTACGGCGGTGGGCAAGAAAGAGACCCAGCCGCCTCCGCTCACGAAGGATGATGTCCAGCTCTATCAAGGCAAGGAGAAGGTGCAGGTGGCGGATTGGAAGCGAGGGGATGCGCTTTTCCTCGCCGTGCTTATCGACGATTCGCTCCAAAGCGCCGTCGCCAGTCAATGGGGCGATTTGAAGGCGTTTTTCATGGCCCAGCCGGAGAACACCTACATTGCCGTGGCTTATGGGCGGAACGGTGTAGCCATGGTGGCGCAGGATTTCACTAAGGATCACGCCCTTGCGGCCAAGGCGCTGCGCATGCCTCTAGGTAGCGCTGGCGCCTTCACAAGCCCGTATCTCGCGGTTCAGGATTGGGTGAAGCGTTGGCCCGACTCCGGGGAACGCAAGTCCATCATGTTGTTCTCTTCGGGCATCGATTATTTCCGCGGGAGCTTCGATCCCGTCGATCCCGATCTCGATGGCACTATCTCGCGCGCCCAGAAGCAGAACATCAACATTTGGACGATCTATGTTCCGGACGCCGGGCATGTCGGCAACCGTTCGTTCCGTGTCTTCAACGCGCAATCGAACCTCAGCCGCCTTTCGGAAGAAACTGGCGCCGAGTCTTACTACCTCGGCTCCGGCATGCCGGTTACGTTGAAGCCGTACTTCGACGAAATCCAGATGCACCTCAACAATCAATACTTGCTCAGCTTTGTGGGCAACGGCGGCAAGAAGGGCAAGTTCGAGCGCGTGCGCGTGGTCACCGAAGTTCCCAACGTGGAATTTCTCACGCCGTCAGAAGTGTTCCTGCCGCCCGTGAAGTAACTTAGCGCAAGTGGGCCATCCAAAAAAGAGCGAGGCGCGGACGGCAAGGTCCGCGCCTTTTGCTTTTTCTTGCATAGCTCTTGTCTCTTTTCTTCCCCTCAGGCTAAACTAACGCCCATCCACGCAAGCTCAGTGGGTCTAGGCTATTCCCGCCATTGAATCGGTTTAAATGGCGCGGCTTGCTTGGTGGTGTGAGGGGAGCTCATGAACATGTCACGCGGCAAGAAAGAGAATTTCATTTCGCGATCAACAACTTGTTTTGCATTAGCCGGTAGAAACTTTCTTGCTGCCGTGAGCTTCGTCGTAGCGCTCCTTGCAACCGCAATAATTGCGGCACCCCTCTCACGCGCCGATGGCGATATCACTCTGCATGAAGGATGGACGGTGCAATCCTCCGCAAAGGTGAGCGCCAGCGCCGAAACTATCTCCGCCGTGGGCTTCGACGCGTCGAGTTGGTACAAAACATCTGCCCCGAACACGGTGTTCGCCGTCCTTGTCGAAAACGGTGTGTACAAGGATCCGTACTTCGGCATGAACTTGGGCTCGGTTCCTGGCGTGTCTTATCCGATTGGCGGCCAGTTCGCTAATCTCGAAATGCCAAGCGATAGTCCGTACGCCGTTCCGTGGTGGTACCGCAAAGAGTTCGAAGTCCCCGCGCAATTTAGCGGAAAGACAGTCTGGCTCGCGTTTCACGGAATCAACTACCGCGCGAACATCTGGATCAATGGGAAAAAACTCGCCGGCTCGGACCAGGTCGTTGGTGCGTTTCGCCGCTATGAATTTAATGTGACGCCGTTCGTCAAACCAGGCGCAAAGAATGTAGTGGCGGTGGAAGTCTCCGCCCCTCACGCCAACGAACTGGGAATCACCTGGGTGGATTGGAATCCCACCCCGCCCGATAAGGACATGGGCCTCTGGCAAGAGGTGGTTCTCTTCGCGAGTGGCCCGGTTGCCGTGCGGCACGCCGCAGTCGAAACGAAACTCGATCTCCCGGCAACGGACACAGCGCACCTAACCGTGCGCGCCGAGCTGCGGAATGCATCGGGCACAGCCGTAAAAGGAACGTTGCGCGGAAAAATTCTTGGCGCAACCACTCCGATTGAATTTTCGCAGACTGTCGAGTTGAAAGCGGACGAGCGCCGCGCGATCGCGATTACGCCTGACTCTGCGCCCGCGCTGAACATGCCGAATCCGCGTCTCTGGTGGCCGTACCAAATGGGCGAGCCTTATCTCCACAAACTCACACTAGAATTTGTCCCCGAGAAAGGCCCGGCATCAGACCAGCAAACCATCGCATTTGGCATCGTGCAAACCGACTCCGAACTTACGCCCGACGGCTACCGCCTCTTCAAAGTGAACGGCAGACCCGTGCTCGTGCGCGGCGGAGGTTGGGCGCCCGACATGATGCTGCGCATCAACCAGTCGCGCCGCGAAGCCGAGTTCCGCTACGTCAAAGAGATGGGCCTCAATACCATCCGCCTCGAAGGCAAGCTCGAAGACGAAACCTTTATGGAACGCGCCGACCGCGACGGCATCCTCGTCATGGCCGGATGGTGCTGCTGCGATGCCTGGGAAAAGTGGAACAAGTGGGGCGACGAAAATCGCCACGTTTCCGTCGACTCGCTCCGCGATCAGATCCTTCGTCTGCGCGCGCATCCGAGCATTCTCGTTTGGCTGAACGGCAGTGACAATCCGCCGCCCCCCGAACGCGAGCTTGCTTACCTCGCCGTCGAAAAAGAAAACAACTGGCCGAAGCCCGTCATTTCTTCCGCCACGGCGAAAAAGAGTGAGCCCACGGGAGACAGCGGCGTGAAAATGTCCGGCCCGTACGAATACGTTTCCTCGAACTACTGGCTGCTGGACACCAAAGCCGGCGGCGCGTACGGCTTCAACACGGAGACCAGCCCAGGTCCGGCCGTTCCGCCTCTCGAAGAATTGAAATCCATGTTTCCGCCCGACAAGCTCTGGCCCATTAACGAAGTTTGGGATTTCCATGCCGGTGGTGGCAAATTCAAAAACATCAAGGTCTTCACCAACGCCATAGAAAAGCGCTACGGCGCGGTAAAAGACATCACCGACCTCGCCTGGAAATCACAAGCCATCACGTACGAAGGCGAACGCGCCATGTTCGAAGCCTACGGCCGCAACAAATACAAATCGACGGGCATCATCCAATGGATGCTGAACAATGCTTGGCCGGGACTCATCTGGCATCTCTACGATTACGATTTGCGCCCCGCTGGCGGATATTTCGGTTCCAAGAAAGCTCTCGAGCTAGTTCACGTTCAATTTTCGTATGACGACCGTACCATCGCCGTCGTCAACGGCAAGCAGCAAGCCCTCCAGGGCTTAAAGGTTGTCGCCAAGATTTACGACACCTCGATGAAGGAACGCTTCTCTCACGAAGAAGTCGCGGATGTCGCGGCGGATGGCGTGACCAAATCCTTCAAGGTTGCCGAGCCCGAAGGCATCACCTCCACGTACTTCCTGAACCTTCAGCTCTTCTCTTCGTCGGGCGAATTGCTAAGCCGCAATTTCTATTGGCTCTCGGCGAAGCCCGACGTCCCCGACTTCAGCAAGACGGAGTGGTACTACACTCCACTAACCGAATACGCGGATTTTGTCGCCCTGCAGGATCTTCCGAAAGCCACGGTCAACGCCACGATGAGCGTCTCCGAAGCAGGCGACGAAACCGCCGCGCGCATCACCGTAGAAAACACCGCCACGGGCCTGGCCTTCCTCGTTCGCCTCCGTTTGCTCAAAGGCAAAGACGGCGCGGAAGTCCTCCCCGTCTTCTTCGACGACAACTACATCTCCCTGCTTCCCGGCGAGAAACGCGAAATCACAGTTCACGCCCGAAAGAGCGACCTCGGCGCCGCCAAACCCGTCCTCGCCGTCGACGGCTTCAACGTCGGCCCCGTGCAAGTCCCCTAGTCGTGCGCCTAGGAAAATCGACGCGATTTTCGGCACTCGTTCAGTTTCCGATAACCGCGTTCACCAGGACATGGCTGTTGCTGAGTTAAGTGTTCGAGCCCCTTACTTCGGTGGCGGTGCGGGCTGGTTTTCACTTGTCGGCGGCACGATCCCCTTCAGTCGCAGATAGGTGACCATGTTCCCATAGTGCTCATCCGTGTGCGCCGTATTGATCGAGAACAACGTCAGCTTCGCTACGTTGAAGTTGAAGAATTTCACCATCTGGCTGCCTTTTGCATCGGTCATGCTGTCGAATGCCTTGTTGCAGTACGCCACTCCGTCCTTGAGCGCAGCCACGAGGTCGGCCTTTGACGTCTTCGTTTTTTCGATGTCCTTTGCTGGGTTTGATTCACCGATGGCTTGCGAGCAGAACATGTACGAAGCGTCGGCCACATGGCCAACGAGCTGGCCAAAAGTGCGAACCTCCGGTGTCGGCTTGAAGGAGTAGTTTTCTTCTGGCATTTTCTGCGCCGCACCGACGACCGCGCCGCTTACAAAGACCGCGCCGCTTACAAACGAGTAAAAACCTTTTTCGCTCGCGGTAATCGGGTTCGCAGGCGGAGCGGACTGCGCTGGTGGGGCGGACGACGCCGGTGGCTTCTCCTGCCCGAGCAGAGCAACGGGAGCTGCCATCAATGCAACAAACACAAAACCGAGTCTTTTGTTCATAAAACTCCTTTCGGGGGATCGTGCCACCTTGCGGGTCGTAAAGGACCTTCCTTCCGAACACCCGCTATCTACTATACGCACGAAGTGCCAAATCGTTTCGCGTCAGACAGCTATGTCCGGACAAGTCCTGTACCAGGACTTCAAGTTTCTGGTTACGGGCTGCCAGCTCAACCGATCGATGCAACACCATCTAATCGGTTGACCCGACAATACTTCCTCCTGGATAACCGATCCGTTGGGCTCCACTCAATCAGAACCTAGTCAGCGTAGTGTTCCGTTTGAATCAACGCTCGCGAACGGTTTTAGCCTGTGAAGCGCCAGCAAGTAGACTTCGAGCTCAGTGTTGCGTCGACCCATTGAGACCGCCCCTCCATGTGGTACAGGTGTGCTGCTTCGTCTCTGATGGCAACCTGTTTCTTGAGCCTTACAGTTCGTCCCCGGCGGTGCCCAATCGAGACATGAGCTACGTGCTTGGGTTGATTCCCACGGTTCGGTGCCTCCCATCCCTGATTGGTTTACTTGTACTAGAGAACTTGATATGTTGACAGTATTCTAGATTCCAGCCGACGATTAGTCTCTGACAAGCCTTCAGCTTGAGCGTGTAGTACGGCCTCAGCCCTCTCCACTAGCCCGAACAGAACAAGTTCCGACATGCCACCGAGGGAGATTACGAACATGGGTCCATTTAACCCGAGCTATTTCCTGCACGCCGCAAACATCCTGCTGTTGGTAGGGTACAGCGTTCGCGACATTCTCTGGCTGAGGTTGTTTGCGGTGGCGGCCTCGCTGATCGCGCTGCCGTATTTCATACTGCAGCCGGAACCGCTGTGGGAACCAATCATTTGGAGTAGCGTCTTTGCTGCGATCAATTCGTTCCAGTCTTTGCGTCTTTTTGTCGAGCGACGTCCCGTTAAATTGACGCCTGAAGAGGAGGAAATTCGCCGGCTCGTCTTCCCGGATTTGCCGTCTCGGAAAGTCCTGCAGGTTCTGAGTATCGGAGCGTGGGCAACTGTGGAAATTGGTGAGCGAATGCTGGAGCGCGGCAAAAGTGTTGAGGCAATCTCGGTGATTGTTCGTGGGAAAGTGCGGGTCACGAGAGATGATCGTGTCTTCGGGGAGCTCGTCACGGGCCACATTGTGGGTTCAGCGCTTCTCTTGAGTGGCGTCGCAGCCGATGTAGATGCCGTGGTAGTAGAGCCTGTTCGGTGCATGCGATGGGAGGTTGAGCCGCTCGACCGTTTCCTGGCCGCCAATCCCGAGACACGGATTGTCTTGCAAAAATACCTCGCTCATGATTTGGCCGGAAAAATGTTAGCTGCTGCCAAACTTTAGATTCATTTAGAGGCCACCACCTAACTGTTGATAAATCGCTTTACACCAGCAATCGGCCCCAGAAGCGCCAGGCTAACTCCCGAAAAGTCGCGTTACCGGACAATGAAATCCGCACCGATTCCACTTGGACGGTTACCGCGTTTATCAGGACTTAGCCTTATACTTCTTTGGGACCACTGGTACATAGCGAAGGGAGAGCCGTGCGGAAGAGCATTTCGTCCCGTGTTGATATATGTTAGGTGGAATAGCTTGGGACGATGGTTTGGCGGAGCATTTAGGCCGTAGCGGAGGGAGCGGTCAGCGAGGAGCTTATCCGATTGGCACTTCCAGCTTCTTCAGTACTTCACGAGCGTTGTCATTTTGAGGATTCAGATTGAGTGACCTTTTGTAGTTTTCGATGGCCAGCGTCTTGTCGCCTTGTTTCAGATACGCTTCCCCAAGTGAGTCGTATACGTTTGCATCCTGAGGAAATTGTTCAACGTTAAGGCGAAAAACATCTATGGCAGCAACGGTGTCGCCCTTGCGAAGCAAATCGTAGCCCATGGAATTCAACTGCCAAACAGCAAAATCATATTTGTCTGGAGCTTTGCGGTGCAGCTCATGGTAACGTGCGATGGCCTCTTTTACTCCTTTCGATCGGTAAACTCCCAATAGAAACACACGAATGTCAATCTTTGGGCACTCCACAACAGCGTTTTGGCCCACGGCCCATTTTCGCCAAGAACAGAGCAGGGATGAAATCACTGCGCTTCCGTTGGAACTGTTCGTCATAATCACGATACCGTCGCCCGTAGAGGGCACGATCTGAAAGAAACTCTCCCAACCTCGGTTCGACCCGCCGTGCCCGATTCCAACTTTGCCAACAAGTTGCGCGGGGCGAACCGTGTAGCCAAAGCCGTATTGCGGGTCAGGTCCATAAAGGTCGCGATCCGCCCAACGTGAGGCTGGCGCCGGAGTTTGCATCAACGCGACGGTCTGCTCTTTCAAAACCCCACGACCCGGAGGCTCGCCGCCTGGCCCTTTTAGTCCCGCGGCGGCGAATGCCGCCAAGTCGCGAACAGTCATTGTGAGCCCGGCGGCGGAAAGTTCGTTGTACCGGAGAATCGGCAGTGCGCCTCCGAGTCCATCGTATGGTGTAGCCGTCGCATCCTGAAATTTGGGCGGCAGCCCATACTTACTATTCGACATGCCCAGCGGCTGAAAGACATTCGCCTTTACGTACTCCTGAAAGCTCTGGCCGGACACCTCTTCAATGAGGAGTTGAAGAATGGCATAGTTCGCGCCGGAGTAGTGAAAACCTGAGCCAGGCGTTGATACCACCCGCACCTCTCCGGTTCCAGTTTTTCCCGAGAGAGTGTCCTCAATTGGGGGTAGCGCGGTCTCCGGATCCCAACCATGAAAATCATGGTTTGAAATTCCAGACGTGTGGCTGAGCACCCGCCGCACGGTGACCTGAGTGTTGTCAAAGGCGGACGGTGGCAGGTGCCATCGTTTCAGGTAGAAATCGACCGGGCGGTCCAGATCTACCTTTCCGCTATCCACGAGCCGCATGACCGCCCACGCGGTTGGCGACTTCGAGATCGAGCCAACGTTGAATACCGTCTCCGGTGTGATAGGGGCTGCACTGGCAGCGTTGGCGAAACCATAGCCGTGCATCCAGACGACCTTGCCCTTCCGAATGAGAGCGACCGCAGCCCCAGGTACCGCATATTCCCGCAGGAGGCCAGGCGTTACTGCATCTACCGTTGACGTAAAAGAGTGCGTGTCTTTCGACTTTGCGGTTGCAGTGCTCCCGGGTTGACCGGACGATTGTGCGGCCTGGCCCTCAGTGCTTGCCGCAGGAAATATCGCAAGAAGAAAGAGGAACCATAGCAGGGAGATTCTCATGCTACCGAATACGAGAGCCTGTCAGTTTTGTTCCATCACAGTTTAGCTCCAGGATCCTAACTCCTGATTAGAGTGCCAGCTCAACCGGTCGACGCAACACTTTCTAATAGCCTGATCCAACAGCACTTCCCCGAGAGAACCGATCTATCGGGCTGTACTCAATCAGAACCTAGCCAGGGCAGTGTTCCGTTTGACTCAACACTTGTAAGCGGTTTTAGCCTTTGACACTCCGGCAGTTAGGCTTTGAGCTTAGTGTTGCGTCGACCCATTGAGACCGCCAGGCTTACCGGAGAAGTTGGATTTTGGCGGATCGGCACTTGGCCCGGCAACCGCGTTAGTCAGGGACAGGAACCAGCATCCTATCAGGCGAACAGCTTCTAATCTCAGATGAAGTAGAAGAGCAGTCCCAGCGCCAGAAGCATCATCGGCCAGTAATACACTGGAATGTAGAAAAGCGTTCCGGCGACCGATACGTCCCGCTCGGTGTCTTTGTCAAATAGACCGTGCATTCGTCCCGTCGCCAACCACGGGCGCAATGCATAGACCAGCGCCGCAGCGATCCAGAAACCGGCGAGCTTCGGCCATCCATGAAGTTCATAGTATTTTGGGTCGTGAAACGTAAATCGCGTTATCAAGTCCATAGCGAACAGGCAGCAAAAAGTGATGAGAAAAATTAGAATGCCGCGCCCACGCCAAACCAGCAACACCGGGCCTCCGCGTGCCTGCTGCCATGGAAAAGGTATCATCCCCTGAAGGCTGATCCAACTTGGACGGTAAGCAGCAGAGAATCTCAACTCCTGGTAAGTTGGGTTACCGGACATTGAGATCTGGGTAGATTTCACTTGTACGATAAGGGCGTTATGTGAATTCGGGATCACGCGGCAAGGTCTTGCGTCGGAGCATCCACAAAAGTGGCTTCGCCTGCCGCGCGTTATCGTTAAACGCTCTTCGGCCCTGCGCCAGCCGCCGCCGCCCGCGAGGAGACGTTTTTGTCGGCTACCTTCGCCTCAGCCCTGTCGATTTCGATTGAACCTTTGAAGTCCGCACCGTCCTCGATCATGATCTGTGCCGTCGTCAAATTCCCAATCACCGAGCCGTCCTTTTTGATTTCAATCCGCCCCTTGGCGTGCACGTTCCCCTTCACGAAGCCGTACACCACCACATCACGTGCGTTGATGTCGGCTGTTATCTTCGCCGTCGGTCCTACCGTCAGCTTCCGTTCATCAAGTTCGACCAGTCCTTCGACAGAACCGTCGATCAGCAGATCCTCGGTGCCGATGATGTCGCCTTTCACATGAAGGCTCGAACCCAACCACCCCGTCTCGGAGTCCGCCATCGCATCCCCCGGGCGCATCGCATCTGTGCTCTGTGTATCCGGTTTCTTGTTACCCCACATCGGACCCTCCTAGGGACAGCACACCCCACGCGGATTTCCGCCGGTATGCATCAAACTCGCTTTTTTTCTCCAGCAGACAGAAATTGGCTGCCAGATTGGGCGGGACCAGAATCCTACTCCTGCGAGGCGTGTGCATCAAGGCGCTGCGTGTTGGGTCGCGTTACCGGGACTTCTCCGACAACCGCTGCCAGTTCAGCCGGTCATCGGGATCTAGGCCAATTTCACTTGTAAGATAACGGCGTTTCCTAAGACCAGTTGGAATATACCGCCCGGTTTTCAGATTCTTCTTCGGCGAAACAGATTCTGGTGCGTAAGATCAGACAATGGAGGCTTTATGAGGGACGTTACCCGGCCGCGTACCCATTATGAAGCTGGCTGGACCGATAGCTGGTCGCACCGCCGCTGCTTGCACAAGCACAGAACACTAGAAGCAGCCGCTAAGTGCGCCGCACAGTACGGCGCGGTCGGTTATGTCTTCGCCGTCGAAGGCGGAGTAGGGCGGGAGCTCAGAGCGACAGAAGAGAACGTCGTTCACGCAATTCGATTCGGGAAAGCGCCTCGGAAACCGTCCGCCGAGAAACAAAACTCGGAAAGCACCACTCTTTTTGTTCCTGACCGAGTGTTTGTTTAAGTTCTCCGCTGTTGTCTCGTACGCGATATTCGTCAAGTCTAATAAGTTGGATAAGCGGACGTTGACCCACTCCCCGATTTTCCTTTGCAAGTGATGTGCTTTTTGATATAAAAACAGCTAGGAAATAGTGCGAAAGGCGGCGACTCTACGCCGCCTTTTTCTTTTGGCGGGCACACAAGCCCGAATCTCAGACTAGTCCTGGTCGTCGTAACCTCTTTAGAAGCAACACTTGCAGGTCGGTCCGTAAACATTGATTCTAAAAGACTTGTGAAGACTAGCAAAAATGCGTAAGTCCTTTAGATGCAATGTTTACAAAAAAACGGCGGGGGTTGCGGCAAGGAACGCTAAATGGTCAGTCAGAGCTTGAGTGCGCAATGTCGCGTGTCGAGTCTCGAATCACCAGCTCCGGATTCATCTTTTGCCGTACGGTATTCCACTCGCGCTTCTCGAGCCCGGCTTTAATGCTTTCCATCACGATGTTGACGGCATTCGTTCCCATGGCCTCGAGCGGCTGCCGCACCGTTGTCAGCGACGGCGCGCTCAGGGCGGCCATCGCCACATCGTCAAAACCCGTCACGGAGCACTGTTCCGGCACTTTGACTCCCGTCTTGGTCAGCGCGCGAATCGCCCCCAGCGCTGTCAAATCGTCAAACGCCATCAGCGCCGTAAACTTTTTCTTTTTTTGAAGCAGCTCCTCGGTCAGCCGGTGGCCGCCCTCGAATCCGGAGTTAGGATCGAACGAATCCGGCAGTTGCAGCACCAGGGCAGGATCGATTTCAAGTCCTGCGGCGTGGGCAAACTTCTGCACGCCGCGCCACCGCGGAGCGCTGTCGATCAGCATCTTCGGCCCGCGAATAAATGCAATCTTGCGATGACCAAGTTGGTGAAGATGTTCGAGCGCCATGCGTCCGCCGGTCTCGTTGTCCACCATCACGGAACTAACCGTATCCCCCGGCAGCTCCCATCCAATGGTCGCCGCCGGAATGTTGCGCTTGCTCAAGTCCGCCAATACGTGAATGTCGACGACCAGCCAGTTCGCCACCACAATCAGCGCCTCCACATGATGCTCCAACAGCATTTCCAGGTAGCGCTCGAAACGGTTCCTCTGGTTGTGTGCGTCGGCAAAGATAGGCACGTACGACGACTGATACAGCGCGTTTTCAATCCCGCGCATCACCGGCGTGCAGAAAGGATCGGTAATGTCGAAGAATACCAGCCCGACCGTATGGCTGCGCTTGCTGCGAAGAAACCGCGCCATCGCGTTCGGGCGGTAACCGAGCTTCTTCGCTGCTTCCTCGATTCGTTTTTTTGTGGCAGGAGCGATATAGCGAGCCAGCGGCGCGTTATTCAACACGATTGAGACGGTGGCAGGGGAGAAGCCGCTGTCTTCCGCGACGTCCCGCATGGTCACCATCTGATTCTTGCCGCTTGCGCGCTTCAATTGAGGTGCCTCTAAGATTGCCATCATTCTGCCAGAGTTCGCTCATTTCCGTTAAAAGAACGGCGCAGCCAGGAGCGGGAGCGGCTTATTCAGCGGGCACATCAAACGACAAAGGTTCGCGAAACCACTTCGTTTTCCATGCGCCAAAAGCAATCCCCGCCGCCATCCAGATCGTGCCCACAATTTTTGCCGGGACGCTGAGGTTCCACCACAAACCGAGGCAAACAAGAAATCCCACAATCGGAGCAACAAAGCTTGTGATCGTTTTCTCCCGCTCTCGCACGAAGTAGTGCATAAAGGCCGAGGCATTTACGCCCATGAAAGCGATTAGCGCGCCATAATTCAGCAGCTCGATGCCTTTCTCGAAAGTCAGGAAAAAAGATCCTACAAGCACGATCACGCCAATGAAAATCACGTTATTTCGTGGAACATGGTGCTTCGCATCTATCTGTCCAAAAAAAGATTTTGGCAGCGCATTACTTTTTCCCATGCCATAAAGCAGCCGCGCCGCGCCGATCTGCGCTCCCATGCCGGACCCGAAATTGGCGACCAGGAGTGTCGCACCAAGAATCGTAAAAAGCGGAGCCCACGTCCGGGCTGCCGCGTAAACATACGCCGTATCCTGATTCGGAAACGGCTCTGAAGCCGGCCACACAAGCTGCGCTACGTAAACTTCCGCTGCTGAAAGAATGCCGACCGCCAAGCAAGTCAAAACGGTAGCCAGCATGATATTTCGCCGCGGATTCTCCGCCTCCTCCGAAAGCGTAGAAATTCCGTCGAAGCCGATGTAAGTCAACACAGCAAGTGAAGTACATCCAAACAAATCGCTAAACGTAAAAGTCTTCGGATCGTAGAACGGTCGCGTAAAAAAACCAGGATCGCTATGCGGATGCCCAAAGATGTATCGAATTGTCGTCACAAAAACGATCACCACGACTCCGCTCATCAACGCCGCCAATGTAGCATTGACCCGCGCCGACGTCTTGATCCCCTGCATATTCAAAAGCGTGAACACCACCGCAAAAAATATTTTCCATCCCCACACCGGCAACCCCGGCGCAAATTCGTGCGCCTGCCCCGCGCACCAAATCGTGCAGATCAGGGGATTCACGATGTAGTCCATCACCATGCTCCATCCGGTGATG
>Ga0210405_10004248_pt1 | contig 13567 bp, 12 predicted proteins | sample IncBWH11MmetaG_FD_155492 | JGI IMG/M metagenome (GOLD analysis project Ga0210405, IMG submission 155492) | Forest soil microbial communities from Barre Woods Harvard Forest LTER site, Petersham, Massachusetts, United States - Inc-BW-H-11-M | ecosystem: Environmental > Terrestrial > Soil >... | reverse complement strand
GCGAATTTGCGCGTTGGTCATGATTTGCGTCTGGTAGTTGAACCCGTTGCAGATGTTGCAGTATTGATCGCTGTTGGGGCCAACGACTCCATAGTTCAACTGATACTTGTCGTTCAGATAGGCGTCCCACTGATCGTTGTAACCCTTCCAGGAAACGTGATTCTCGATCAACACGTCGCCGATGCTTCGCTGGGATGTCGGCGGAATCGTAAAGGGAGTGTTGTTTGTGCTGTGGTCGATGTACGCGTCGGTTCCGTCGCTGAAATATCCGGGAGCATAGTTGTTCAACAGGTAGTAGTGGTCCGGATCGCATTTCGGCTCGATCGGCCGCGGCAGTGAAGCCAGGTAGCTCAAAATCGGCTGCACGCCGGGCTGCGTCGGGTCGGAGCAGTTGGTGTAGCTGCCGCCGCCAAACACAGCACCCGGAAAGCCAAAGCCCCCACCACCGCCGTAACCGTCCTCGATCCAGTAGTTGTTGGTTCCGGGCTGCGGATTGGGATTTTCGACTTCGTCCACGGTGCCCGCCAGGGCCGGATTATCCGTCCAGATCAGTTGATTGTGCGGCGGAACGAGGGGCGTGGCGCTGTTGGGATCGTAGAACCAGATCGGGTCGCCGAAGAACAGCATGATGCTGTCCAGGCCCGTTCCGCCCATCGCCGGCTGGTGATAGTTGTCGCTGATCGCGTAATGGTCCGCCAGAAACTTCGTGTACGGCGCGTCTCCCTGCGCCATGTTGTAGAAGCCCATCGAGGTGGCGCCTTCGCCCGTCGTCTTCGCGTTTGGGGAATAGTCCGTGCTGAAGTTTGCGGGTTGTGCCAGGCCGTTCTGCCCTGCGCCCTGCGTCACTTCCGTCCACGGAAACAGGTCCGCCAGACAGCCGTTCGGATGCGCCTTCGAGATGTGCGAAGCGTCGCAATCCTCCTGCTGCCACATCTGGTAGAACCGGTGCACCGGACTCGCAGCGTACGAATCATTCGTAAACGGACTTGGCTGCTTGGCATCGGTCAGTTGGAACGGCCCCGGCGGTAGCGTCGAATATGGCGGTGTTGCATTCACTCCATTGATTCGCGTGTCCGGCACTTTGCCGCTCAATCCCGTTCCGCCAGTCAGCAAGAACTGATAGTAATCAGTCGCCAGTCCGTCCTCCGACGATGTCGCGTCCCCCAGCGAGCAGATCCCATTATTCTTGCAAACGTCCGTCGGCCCTCCGTTCAGCGGCGCCGCCAGCGGCGAATAGAGCGTCTTCTTCTTCGGCGCCAATTGGAAAGTCGCGCTGTCCGTTGCATCTGCCGCATACTGCTGCGCAAACGCGAAATTCGACCCCGGCGTTCCGTCCGCGTTCACAATGTGCTCCGACAGGAGATTGTTTACACTCTCTCCCTTCTTCGGCTGGTAGGTTGCGAAGATGTGGTCGAACGTCCGGTTTTCGCCTACGATCACGATCACGTGCTGGATCGGTGTGCGCGCCTGCTTCGCGCTCTCGCCGTCATGCTCTTTGGCCTGTGCGCTGCCCGCCATCGGCCCCGCCAGGCTCATCTGCAGCATCATCAGCGACGCAAGGCCCGTTCGGGCGCCCTGCCACACCTGGGATGCGAATCTTTTTGCTGTCATGCGAACTACCTCCTCATTCCCTTTTTTCGGTCTGGGAGGCCTACACTGAACGCACTCCGTTTCTCTCTCATTCCGTTTGTGTAAATTCCTGGTACTCTTTTTGTAAATTCCCTGTAACAACGCTTCCAACTTCGTCTGCGGAAACTCTTTCTCAGGTCTTTACCTGAAATTTTCTTCCCGCCCCCACCCTTTTCTTGTGTTAGCATTCTCAAAGTTTTCCTACCCCGTTCCTCGGCCGAAAATCCGCATGAAGGAATTTATGATCAAGGCTATTCGTCTGTCATTGATAGTTCTTTCCGCTGTAATCCTGATCGCCGCTCTCCGCGCGCAGGCTCCCGAAGGCCCGCCCAAGCCCGGTTCGGAACACGAAAAGCTCGCCTACTTCGTCGGGAAATGGAATTCGGAAGGAGAAGCCAAGGCCACCCCGTTTGGTCCCGGTGGAAAATATTCCGCCATTGAAACCTGCGAGTGGTTCTCCGGAAAGTTCGCCGTCGTCTGCAAAACGGAAGGCACTATGATGGGTGGCCAGATGCATGGCCTGAGTGTCTTGAGCTACGACACCTATCAGAAGTCCTACATTTATTTTGAAACGAACAACTGGGGCGAGAACGTCTACTCCCGCGGCGCCGTCAGCGGTGACACTTGGACATGGAACAACGACTCCCCGATGGGGGACAAAACAATCCACGGCCGCTTCACCATGAAAATCGTTGCCCCGGATACGGCCACCTACAAATTTGAAATGGCCCCTGGCTCCGACCCCATGACCCTCGTCATGGAAGGCAAACAAACCCGCCAGAGATAGCCGCTCCCAACTAACTTCTTACCGGGTGCCGCACCCTTGTGTCTTTCAAGGGTGCGGTTTTTTCCTCCGTGCTCTGCGCTCTCTGCCTGCCCTGAGCGATGTCGAAGCACGCTCTTCCCTCTGCGTCCTCCGTGTTAAAACCCCCACGGTTTTCCTTCAAATCACGCACAAACCTTGTCGAACCACCCTCCATCCCTCACACTTGACACAGCCGCTATGAAAAACTTCTCCCCATACAAATTCCACTTCTCCGCTCTGCTAGCGCTCTTCGCACTGGTTTTGCTGCGCCCCGCGCATGCCCAAAACCCGGATGAATCCGTAATCCGCGTGAACGTGAACCTCGTCATCGTTGATGCCACCGTGAAAAACAAGTCCGCGCAAATCCTGGCCGACCTGAAAAAGGAAGACTTCGAGCTCCGTGAAGACGGCGTCGCGCAAAAAATCGAGATCTTCAGCCGCGACGAATATCCCCTCAACGTCGCCCTGGTCCTCGACCTCAGCGACTCCATCGGCCCCTTCCTCGGCCCTTTGCGCGAAGCCGCCACTTCCGCTCTGGCCGCCCTCAAGCCCGACGACGAAGTCGCGCTCTTCACCTTCTCCACCGACGCCCAGATGCGCGCCCCCTTCACCAAAGACAAAGCCTCCATCGCCCAGCAGATCACCGCCTTCCGCGTCGGCGGCGGCACCAATATCAACGACGGCATTTTCCTCCCCGCCCAATATCTCCTCAACGCCCCGCAAAAAGACCGTCGCGTCATCATTCTCATTAGCGATGACGTGGCCACCGCCCAGGGCGGGCAGGGCACCAACGACATCATCACCGAGCTGATCGCCTCCGATGCCGTCCTTTATAATTTGAAAATCCCCGGCGAGAACCCGCCGGGAACGCTATTCGCCGCGGCCCTGACGCCGGGCCTCGTCAACATTCGCAAAGTTGTGGATCAGACCGGCGGCGAAATCTTCGACGTCCCCGATCTCTCCCATCTCGACGACGTCTTCCGTGCGCTCATCAATCGCATCAAAACCCGCTACACCCTGGGCTACTACACCTCGGCCACCGCTGCTCTTGGCAAGCCGCACAAGCTCGACGTTCGCCTCGCCCCATCCTTCGGCAAGAAAGGCCGCGACTACTCCGTCCTCTCCAAATCCGCCTTCTACGTCCACTAAAAAAGCGGCCCACCCCGTTCGCATATTGCGATGGGTGGTCCGCTCTTCACTTCCTTCTCGCTTACTCGCCGTTTCGCAGAATCTGCTTGTCCGCGGCCGAGAACTGGCTGTAGCGGCCGGATTCGATTTCGCGTTCGCGGGCAAACGGCGGCATGTTCTGCAACCGTTCGACCGCGCGACGCATTTCCGGACGAAGCGGCGCACTCGATTTCGCCGCGGCTCCTCCGCTGTTGCCGCGGGTGGCGTTCGACCGCGCGACGCGATAACTGGCCGGCGTCGCCATCATCGGGTCAACGGAAAGCACCCGCGGACGTGGCGCAAAATTCTCCGCAGTTCCGGTTTTGTAATTCATGTTGGACACGCCTCCCGGCGCCGGTGGCCCGTTTGGATTTGGCTGATTGGGCTGCGGCTGCGCGTTCGGATCCGCCGGTGGAGGCGCGGTGTTCCGATTGTTATATTGCTGCGGTCGGTTGGAATTCGGTCCGTTGTAATAGTTCGGCCCACTGTTGTAACCAGGCCTTCCATTGTTATTCGGCCTGTTGTTATCCGGCCCGTTGTTGTAATTCCGCCCGTCGTTGTAGTCCGAAGGATCCGGCCCATACTCCCCTATGTAGTCCGAAGACCCGTTGGACGGGTAACCATAATAACCGTAGGGCGCGTAATATCCCCCGCCGTAGCCGTAGTAGCCATACGGATATCCCCAGCCATATCCCCAATACGGCCAGCCGTAGCCAAATCCCCAGCCCCATCCCCAGCCTCTGCCATAAAACCCACGACCGCCATAAAACCCGCGACCGCCATAAAACCCGCGACCGCCATAAAACCCGCGACCGCCGTAGCCGCCGCCCCGATATCCGCTAAACGAATGCCCTCCGCTGAACCCAGAGCGCCCTCCGCCGGAGAATCCTCCTCCGCCGTGAAATCCCCCGCCTCCGCCACCGTGGAAACCTCCTCCACCGCCGCCGCCGTGTCCTCCCCCACCATGCTGGGCCAGCGCCATCTGCGGCAACCACGCCAGCGCAAACATCGCCACAACAACAAGTCCAACTCGAATTAAGATACCCTTTTTCATATCACTACCCTCGGTTCCCGTACCACAATCCATTAGATGTGCGCACATCCAATAAGGATTCCAAGCCAAGATTCTACACCCATGCGTTCTGCTCTCCTCTACTTTCCGAATTCCGAAATGTAGCGCTGGTCTTTTAAGCGCGCCCTTTGCGCCCCGGATGCTTCTACGGGGCCAGCCCTCTTGCTCCTTCGTCGGCGCCGGAACTGAGCGACGCCGCGACGTGGAACTGAAAAAGTGTAAAAAATCACGGGGAAAATCGAAAATGTCGGCGCGCCGACATTTTTCTGGGGGTGCCACCCCCCTGTTTTTGCGTAAGTAGGGGAAGGAAAAGACTTACGAGGTGAATTTTCGTATCTTGGGGAAATAAAGGACATAAGAGCAGTGGCGAGTGGCGAGTACCGAAGGGAGAACGGATGACGGAGAGGAAAATGGTTTGACCGCGCAAGGGGTATACCCCCCGGTTTTTTCGGAAAGAGTGCGCAAACGATTGCAGTGACGCGAGATAACGGTGCTATGAAAAATGAAGGCAATAATATACTTGGTTCAGTGCGGTAAGAGCGAGCATATTGGAGTTTGCCGAGAGAGGGAAAGTGCATAGTTGGGAAGTGCTTGTTTTCATAATTTGAACATCTGGCTAGGAGCATTTCTCCTTCTCGGTACAGGGAGATTGTGTTTGCCATGTTTGCCGTCTATTTCGATGACAGCGGTACCCATACGGAGTCCGATGTAGCTATCGCCGCTTGCTACATAGGCACGCTTGATCGTTGGGAGCTGCTTGCTAGTGACTGGGACTCAGCGATGAAAGCGGAAGGATTCACGAAATTTGGGATGGCCGATATTTTGGGCGGTAAAGGGGAATTCCGTAACTGGTCAGACACCAAAAGGGATCGGCTGATACGTAGATTGATAACCGATATTTGCTGTCGCGCAAGTATCGGTGTGTGCGTTTCGGTTCCGAAAGTGGCGTATGACAATGCGATTCAAGGAAAGATTCGCGGTCGCTTCGGGAAATTTCACTACACTTTTGCGGTCAGAAGTTGTTTGACCCAAATTAAAGGATGGCGTGAACGTCACGGAATTACGGGTCCGATGCAGTACGTTTTTGACCGGATGTCTCAAGGCAAAGGGGAAATCATTGAGGCTTTGGAGTATCACCTTTCTACTGGTCGAGCGCAGTTATCTGGACTGGAGAGGGAAGGCTATTCGTTTCAGGACAAAGCGGGATTGCCTCCGCTCCAGGCCGCGGACATTCTTGCTCATGAAACGTATCGGTGCGCTGTCAATGAATTGATCACACCCGGCTCCATTTCAGACCATTATTTCGGGAGACTGGTCGAAGGGGGGATGATTGCAAAGTATTGGACAGAAGGGAAGCTTGTTGGCGTGAGAGATAGCGTGTCCGAAAAATATGATGCATTGGGAGATTGGCCAGAGCCACTCACGAACGCCAAAGGTCCACAACTAAAGGTGAAAAATGTCCCGGCGTAGGGGGACGGGACGTTTTCTGCTTTGGCTGATCGCCTCCTAATCCGAACGCGCATGTGACCTGACTCTGGCTCGACAAACGCCGGAGGCGTGCCAGAAGTTAGCCCAGCCCGTAAGGGCTGGGAACGAACGCCAAGACAAGCCCTAGCGCCGTACGCGCGGCACCTAGCCAAAGACAAATCTCGGATCAAATTCGATTCCGTGTTTTTTCCGCAAGGCGGGAAATTCCGTGTCGCACCTCCGGCGCTTAATTACCTTATATACTATTCACCCAGCGCTTACGCGCTGGGCTAATCTATGGCGCGCCTACGGCGTTTAAGAATCCTTGCGCCGGGTACCCCGGGCTCGGTTTCATACTTGGGTCTTGGGGTCGCTTCAGCTCTTCACTTTTTTCTGGACATTCCACCTTTAACCTTTGGTTCAACTTCCGATCCCCGGCAGTTACTCATACACCGAAAAATCGTTCCAGTACTACAGAATACTATTGACTAGTCGTTACTAACGCGAGAAAATAGGCAATGTTCGCGCGGGCAGTTATCTATCTACACGCCGCGCATCTTCCCGTCCCAAAAAGCCTCGCAGCTAAGCCCAGTATTTCTGTCACTTCAAAACTGATAGAAATCAAAAGACTTCAACTCCACTATTTCGGTCACTTACGAAAAACAGGGGGGAGGGGGAGTTACCAACTTCCTACCCGTCATCCACTCTTTCCTCCGCACTCCCCCCACTCGTTTACCTTGAGCCCAGCCGAAGGGCCTGCCCACCGCAGCATCAGCGGAGGCGGGCCACTTCTTCTATCTCCTGTATTTCCCCTACATACGAGCACCAGCCTCGTATGTCTTTTATTTCCCCTACTTACGCAAAAACAGCGGGGGGTAGGTGGTATGTCTAGCCAAAGCTCTTTTCTGCGGTCTCGCCTATTTCGACCCCCCGCGCAAAAATGTCGGCGCGCCGACATTTTTGATTTTTCCCCTTATTTCTCCCACTTTTTCACTTCCACATTGCTGTGCCGCCTTCACCCAGCGTCGCGGCAACGGAAAAAGAGCTGGCCCCGTAGAAGCGTCCGGGGCGCAAAGGGCGCGCATGAAAGCCAGCGCTACATTGAAGAAGGAGGAGATTTGCGGGGACACTGGTCGCTGGACACCGGTCGCTGGCGCACTTCCTGCCCCCTGTCTGTTACATCACTACAGTACCCCGGGCCTATTGCGCATCCCCTTGCCAGAACGGAACCTAGGGGAATCCCGGCAGGGTCCGGGAGCCCGCGCTGCGGGTATGTCCCCTTTGCGTATAGGTGCCCTGATGCCCACGATTGATCGCCAGGAGCTGGACCGGCTGGAACGACGCAATCTGCAGCTCACCATTCTTTCCGCCGTCTTTGTGCTGATCCTTGCCGGTGGGCTGGCCATGTTCATGTATCCGCTGGTGTTCGTCCATCCGGAAGAAAACAAGTGGACGATGCGCGTGGCCTTCTTTGGATTCTGCGCCCTGACGCTGCTCTTCGTCGGCTATCTTTTTGACCGCCAGCGCACCTTTACCAAGCTGAAGCAGCACCTGCTTACCGAACTGGAGCGCAATGTCACGCTGCAGATTCAGGCCAGCGCCGATTTGCTCAATTCCATGCCGGACGTGAATCATTTCTGGGATCGCCTGAGCATGGAATTCCGCCGCGCCCTTACGATGGAGAAAACCATGTCCCTTGTGCTTGCGAAAGCGAATCCGGCTTCCCGCGCCGCGGTGAAAGACGAGAAGGGCGCGTTCAGCGACGCCGCCAAAGCCATGGCCAAGCGGCTGCGCCCCACGGACTCCATCTATCACCTGGACAACGATCTCTTCGGCATCGTGCTGCCGGAAACCGATACGCTGAACGCCAAGCGCATTGCGCTGCGCCTGCAGGAAGGATTGCAGGACGTGCGTGCGAAATACGGGCTGACCTTTGATCTTTCCGCGTACAACTATCCGGATAACGTGAAAAGCTCGCACGAGCTGGAAGATATCGTGAAGTCGCTGCTGCCGGAAGAAAAGGAATGGCAGGTTTCCGCGGAAGTGCCGGTAAGCTGAATCGCCCAATTTACGTGAACGAATGAAGCGTGAATGGTTGACGCGTGAATCAAGGAAACGTGAGCCGATGAAAACTTTATCCCAGCGCCTGCTGCAAATTCCCGCCAGCGTTTCCCGCGCGTTCCGCGACTATCGCTACGCGTTTCGTTCCTGGATTCGCGCCGCCGCTTCAATCCTCTTCCCTGTTCCCGCACCCGTGCGCATTGTGAACCGGGAGCGCCCGCGTTTCCGCTCCCGCTAGGATCGCCGCCAGCTGGAATCGTTGCACGCCGTCACCGGAATCAGCCGCCCAGTGAAGTCCGCGGGAAAAACGCCTGTCTCTTGACTTCTCTCCTTACTAGTACAATACTGACATAGTCATGAATGACCTATTGTTGCTGGCGACGCTGCTCGGCGGCCCGGCGCACGGCTACGCGCTGAAGAAGCGCATCGGCCAGATCACCGGCCACAGCGACATGCACAACAACCTCGTCTATCCGCTGCTGAAGCGCTTTGTGGCCGCGCGCTGGGTGAGCCGAAAGACCGTGCCCGGCGATCGGGGCCAGACACGTGAGCGCTACGCGCTTACCTCCAAAGGCAAGGAGGAGTTGCTCCGGAGACTGGAGCAATTTACGCCAAAAGATGCCGCGAGCCCGGATGCGTTTCAGCTGCGCGTGGGACTGTTCGGCTTTCTCGGCGCCGCGGCACGGGAGCGCATCGTGGAGCAGCGCGAAGCCTGGCTGACGAAACGCGCCGAGAGGCTGAACTACCTTGCGGCAAATATGGAACTTGGCGAATGGGGCGCGAAGGTCGTGACGTTTCTGCGGAAGCAGGTGGACGCGGAGCGGAAGTGGACGTCGGAACTCAGGGCGGTAGCACAAGGACAAAGGCGGGTCAGGCCGCGTATTTAGAACTTGAGTTGGGATGGAAATCAGGAGGCGGGAATGCATTGGGAAAGCATCAACGTGGATCAAGCATCGAGAATGGCGAGTGCGCTTTGGGAAGTGCTGATGGTGGTGTGGGTGGTTTTGTGGTTTGGGATGAAGCGGGCGAAGAAGCTTGAGACGCCGTGGGAGATGGCACAGCACGCGTTGCCTGTTGTTTTGGGCTTCTGGCTGTTGTTTGGGAATGCGTGGAAGGCGCTCGACACGAAGTTTCCGCCGGAGACTCCGGGAGTGCTATGGGCGGGGCTAACATTGACGGCCCTCGGCGTGGGAACCAGCATATGGGCGAGGCTCAGCCTGGGAGCGAACTGGAGTGGCGTGGTGACATTGAAGAAAGAACATGAACTTGTTCGCAAAGGATTGTACCGCTGGATCCGGCATCCGATTTATACGGGGATTCTTACTGGCGTCATCGGCACGGCGATGGTCAGGGGCCATATGCGGGGTTGGCTGGGATTTGCGATTGTGTGGCTCAGCTTTTACTTCAAAGCGAGACGCGAAGAAAGGTTTTTGCGGCAGGAGTTCGGCGAGGGATTTGAAGAACACACGAGAAATACGGGAATGTTTTTGCCGAAATGGACGTAAAGCGGGGATGTGAACTAGTCGCACGGAAGATTAAATTTTCTCGCGGGGAGAAACCACGGTTTCTGTACGATCGAAGCGAACTTGCTTGAACCAGGCAAACATTGGCTGCCCGTGAGAAATATGCTTGCCGAAAAGCCCGGAAATAAGTAGTGTGCGTGTGGCTAACCCAATGCCCGAGCACCCACCTACACCTCTCACCAAAAATCAATGGCGCGGTTTCTTGGCATCCTGGGGAGGATGGGCGCTCGACGGGATGGATTCCTACATCTTCGCGCTGGTGATGGTTCCCGCGTTGAAAGAGCTGCTTCCGCGCTCCGGATTGCGCAGCGATCTCGGCGGCGTCGGCTACTACGGCGGCCTGCTGTTCGCATTGTTCCTCGTCGGCTGGGGCTGCGCCTTTCTGTGGGGTCCTGTTGCAGACAAATACGGACGCGTGCGGACGCTGATGCTGACGATTCTGTGGTATTCGCTGTTCACGTTTTTGTGTTGCATCAGCACGCGCGTGTGGCAACTGGCGATATTTCGCTTCCTGGCGGGAATTGGTATTGGCGGCGAGTGGGCGATGGGCGGCACGTTTGTGGCGGAAGAGTGGCCCGAGGACCGGCGGAAGATGGCGGCGGGCTGGATGCACACGGGATATTACGTGGGATTCTTTCTGGCGGCGCTGGCGAATTATCAGATCGGTGCGCGGTACGGATGGAGGTGGATGTTTGCCATTGGAGGATTGCCGGCGCTGTTGGTGAGTTTTATTCGATATGGAGTGAGGGAGCCGAAGGTCTGGGAGAACAAGGCGTCGGAAGTGCGGACCGCATCTGTTTTCCGGCCGCTGGCCATATTGTTTGCGCCCGAGTTCCGCAAACGGACGATTGTGAATTCGTTGTACGTGCTGGTTTCGATTATCGGGTTGTGGGCGGGTTCGGTGTACGTGCCGGCGGCGATTACGGACATTATCAATCGCAACAAAATTACCGGATTGAACATCACCCATGTGGTTTCGATGGCGACCATGCTGCTATCCGTGGCGACGATCCTTGGTTGCATCGTGCTGCCACCACTAGCGGAGTGGCTTGGGCGGCGCGTGACGCTGGGGCTTTATTACGTGTGCATGCTGCTGTCGATCGGGATTGGATTTGGGTACATTTTCTATCTGCCCACGGATCCGCTGAAGTGGTTTATTGTGTGCCTGTTCTTTTTGGGGCTTGGCGGGGCGAATTTCGCGATGTATACGCTGTGGTTGCCGGAGCAGTATCCGACGGAGTGCCGCGGGAGCGCGTTTGCGTTTGCGACTTCGGTGGGGCGGTTTGCGGGGGCGGGATTTACGTTTTTAGTCGGAGCGGGTGTCGCGCATTTCCATACGATCGGGAAACCTGTGGCGTTTACCGCGATTGCGTTTGGGGTGGGAATATTGTTGTTGCCGTTTGGGCATGAGACGAAGGGTAAGGTTTTGCCTGTCTGAGGGTCGAAGAGAGCCGAGCGAGCTCGGCCCCTACAAACTGGAATAAAATTCAAGAAAATCTGGCCCGTATGGCACGAGTTTGAGCTCCTTGGGAACGCCAATCGGGAGATTGGCGTTCCCAAGGAAAGAAGACCGAGCTCACTCGGTCACTACACGAGCAAGACCCTTTCAAGAAAAATCATCCTAAGCGGGAAGCGAATAAGGGCACGATGTATCGTGCCCCCGCAATTAGTTATATCCGCGCCGCAAAAATTAAGCTTCTTCTTCGACGAGGGCTTCGCCGTGTAGGGCTTTGTGGGCGGCGATTACTTTGTCGGCTTGGTCACCTGGAACGTAGTCGTAGTGAGAAAACTCCATGGAGTAAGTGGCGCGGCCTTGCGTCATGGAGGTCAGGTCCGTGGCGTAGGAAAGCATTTCGGAGAACGGAACCTGGGCGCGGACGATTACATTGTGGCCGCGCGACTCGCTGCCAGCGATGCGGCCGCGGCGGGAGCTCAGGTCGCCCATCAGGTCGCCGGAATATTGATCGGGCGCGTAGACTTCGACGTGCATGATGGGTTCGAGGAGCGAGGGGCGCGCGGTTTTCATGGCTTCCTTGAAGGCGAGCGAGCCGGCGATCCTGAAGGCCATGTCGGAAGAGTCGACGTCGTGGTATTTGCCGTCGTAGAGGGTGGCGCGGAAATCGGTGACGGGGAAGCCGGCGAGGAAACCGCGGGCGGCGGCTTCGCGGATGCCACGCTCGACGGAGGGAATCCAATTCTTGGGAATGGCACCGCCGAAAACGTCGTCGACGAATTCGACGCCCTTGCCGCGTTCCATGGGCTCAAACTTGACGCGGCAAACGCCGAACTGGCCGTGGCCGCCGGACTGTTTCTTGTGCTTGCCTTCGGCGTCGGCCTTGCCGCGGATGGTTTCGCGGTAAGGAACCTTGGGGGGCTTCAGCGTGAGGTTGACGTTGTAGCGCTTCTGCATTTTGGCGACAACGACTTCGATGTGCTGCTGGCCGCTGCCGGCGAGTAGGAATTCCTTGGTCTGCGGGTCGCGCGAGAAACGGAGCGCGGGATCTTCTTCCATGATTTTGTGGATGGAGATGCCGATTTTGTCTTCATCGGCGCGAGTTTTTGGTTCGACGGCGAATGTGATGGAAGGCTCGGGAAGTTTGGCGGGGGCATAATAGATTGGAGCGGCTTTATCGCCGAGAGTGTCGCCGGTTACGGATTCTTTAAGCTTGGTGATGGCGCCGATGTCGCCGGCGTGGAGTTCCTGAATTTCAGTGAGCTGTTTGCCCTGCACGACCATGGTGTGCTGGAAGCGCTCGGGAATATTGCGATTGAAATTCTGGAGCGTGGCGTCGTTTTTCAGGACGCCGCTTTTCACCTTGAAATAATTGATGCGGCCGGAAAAGGCGTCGGCGAGAGTCTTGAAAGCGAAGACAGAAAGCGGCTGCGCGTCGTCGTACTTGCGGTCGATGCGGTCGCCCTTGCCGCCGGGTTCCTTAAAGCCGAACTGGGAGTGCTCGTCGGGATGCGGAAAGACGTCGGCGAGAAAAGTGAGCAGACTGGCGCTGCCGACGTTGCGGGTGGAAGAGATCATCAGGACCGGGACAATCTTTTCGGAAACGATTGCTTTGCGGACGGCGGGGATCAGATCCTGGATAGGGATTGTGCCTTCACGGAAAAACTCTTCCATCATTTCATCATCGCCTTCGGCGATCATTTCGACGAGCCGTTCGTGGGCTTCTTCCGCTTCATCCTTTAATGCATCGGGAATATTTTCGATGGTGGCCTTGCCGTCACCGTCGGGCGCGTACATGTGGGCTTTCATGGAGACTAGATCGATCACGCCGCGGAAACCTTTTTCTGCGCCGATGGGCATCTGGAGCGGGACGACAGTCCGGCCGAAAACCTGGACAAGAGATTCGAGGGAGCGTTCAAAGCTGGAGAGTTCGCGATCCATCCAGGTGAGGACGAAGGCGCGAGGAATATCGTATTCGGCGCAATAGTCCCAGACCTTTTCGGTGGTGACCTGAGCGCCGACGTGGGCGTCAACGGTGATGAGAGCGGCGTCGGCGGCGATGAGAGAGGCTTTTGTTTCGGTGATGAAGGTGGAGTAGCCGGGGAGGTCGAGGAAATTAATTTTGACGGTGTTGCCAGCGCAAAGGGTGCAGGCCCATTCGGCGCAGGCGATGCCGGTCTGGATGGAGATTTTGCGGGCGATTTCTTCTTCATCCCAGTCGGTGGTGGTGGTGCCTTCCGCAACTTTGCCGAAGCGTGGGGTAACTCCGGCGGAATACAGTAACGACGACACCAGTTGCGTTTTTCCGGTGCCGCCGTGGCCTACAATGCCGACGTTTCTGATGTCCTTGGTTTGATAGATTTTCATGACAAACCTCCGCGTAGGTGTGA
>Ga0210405_10004245_pt1 | contig 13569 bp, 18 predicted proteins | sample IncBWH11MmetaG_FD_155492 | JGI IMG/M metagenome (GOLD analysis project Ga0210405, IMG submission 155492) | Forest soil microbial communities from Barre Woods Harvard Forest LTER site, Petersham, Massachusetts, United States - Inc-BW-H-11-M | ecosystem: Environmental > Terrestrial > Soil >... | reverse complement strand
CGGAACTCACAAACAGTCGACTGTTCCCTTTTGCACAGTCCTAGGGAGAATCTCCTTGGTAAGGTGGAAGAGACCATGCAGCGGCTATGCAAAGATAGCCTCTCGGCTCGAAAATGAAATTAAAAAAGCTCACGAAAAATGGACGTGGCAACTCCTTCGATCCACAAGTGTTTCTGGATACCGCAGGAGTTTCGAGAAAAATTGCCGAATTTCGAAGAAACGAATCGATTTACAGACAAGGAGACGGGGCAAATAGCGTCATGTACGTCCAAATGGGCGGAGTGAAATTATCCGTGGTGAACGGGTCAGGAAAAGAAGCGGTGGTCGCGATGTTTGGCCCGACGGACTTTTTCGGAGAGGGCTGCATGGCGGGCCAGACGGTTCGGATGGGTACGGCTACGGCCGTTACACCAACCACACTCCTGGTCATAGAAAAGAATGAGCTGATCCGTGTGCTTCATACGGAGCAAGAGTTATCGGACCATTTCATCCGGTATATGCTCGCGCACAATATCCGAGTCGAAGAGGATCTAGTCGACCAACTCTTCAACTCGAGTGAAAAGCGCCTGGCTCGCACGCTGTTGCTTCTCGCTCGATATGGCAAACAAGACCAGCCGGTTCGCGTTTTGCCGAAAGTCTCTCAGGAGACGCTGGCGAGCATGATAGGAACGACGCGATCGCGTGTGAATTTCTTCATGAACAAATTCAGAAAATTGGGCTTCATCGAATACAACGGGAAGATCAAGGTCAACAAGTCCTTGCTGACCGTGGTCTTGCACGAGTAAAGCGACCTACCCTCTCCGTTACGCGGGCGCAATTCCGGATTTGACAGAAAACGGCAGTGTTCAATGCACCCCCAGGGTGCGCGCTTCTCGGGCTGGCACGCGGCGCTTCTTCCGCAAGTCATGGATTCAATTGGAAATCGAATGTCATCTCCGAAAACAGTACCTCTGGCAAACGAAGCAATGATTGAGCTGCACTCTCTTCTACTAGAAGAAAGGCCAGCCTCGCTTACGCCGGTACCCACGCGCTCGGTGCTTCCGAGCAGAATCGCCGTCGTGGGCAACTATCTCCCAAGACGATGCGGAATCGCGACATTCACCACGGATTTATGCGACGCCCTGCACGCGGAATACGGCACGGCAGAGCTGCTGGCACTTCCGGTTAACGATACCGAAGAAGGCTATGCGTATCCTTCGAGAGTGCGATTCGAGCTAGCCGAGGACAATCTTGCTTCCTACCGGCAAGCCGCGGACTTTCTAAATTTCAGCAACATCGATCTGGTCTGCCTGCAGCACGAATATGGAATCTTTGGAGGACGCGCCGGCGGGCATATTCTGGAACTTCTGCGGCGCCTGCGAATGCCCCTCGCAACGACGCTGCACACCGTCCTTCGCGAGCCAAATCCTGATGAGCGCAGGGTGATGGAGGAAATTGCTACACTTTCAGACCGCTTGATCGTGATGAGCCAGCAGTCCGCGGAAATCCTGCAGGAAGTGTTTCACGTCCCGGCCGGAAAGATCGATCTGATCCCCCATGGCATCCCTGATCTGCCGTTCACCGATCCGAGCTTTTACAAGGATGGGTTCGGAACGGAGGGAAAAGAGGTTTTGCTGACGTTTGGGCTGCTCTCGCCGAATAAAGGGATCGAAAACGTCATAAAGGCGCTGCCACAAATTCTGGCGCGTCACAGCAACGTGGTTTACATGGTTTCGGGCGTAACGCATCCGCATATTTTGCGGCGGGAAGGCGACAAATACCGGCACTACTTGCAGAACTTGGCGAGAGAACTTGGGGTCGACACCAATGTTATCTTCCGCAATCGCTTCGTGAGCCCCCAAGAGATGGTCGAGTTGATCGGCGCCGCGGACATATACATCACGCCGTACAAACACAAAGCGCAAGTGGTTTCCGGAACCCTGGCCTATGCGTTGAGCGCAGGAAAAGCAATTATTTCGACACCCTACCTGCACGCCGTCGAACTTTTGGACGCCGAACGCGGAGTGCTTGTTCCCTTTGATGATCCCGAAGCGATCGCGGCAAAAACGGTTGAACTTCTGGATAACGGCACGGCAAGGCACGCCATGCGGAAACGCGCCTATCTCTACGCGCGAGACATGGTGTGGACCCGCGTCGCGCAGAAGTACATGAAAAGTTTTGAGCGCATCTACAACGAACGATTGCGCAATCCGCGCGCCACGTTCCTCGCACAGAACACGGAAAAGAATCTCGACCGGCTTCCGGCCATCAAGCTGGATCACCTATATCGAATGACCGACCACACGGGAATGGTAGAGCACGCGGTCTTCGTGGTTCCCAACTATCCGGAAGGTTACTCGACCGATGACAACGCCCGAGCCTTGATCGTGACGACTCTGTTGGAAGAGATTGGAGTTCACGCGCCAGCAAACTCAGCGGACCTGGCTTCCCGGTATCTGGCTTTCTTGTGGCATGCGTTTGATCCCGCCACCAAACGCTTCCGGAATTCCCTGACTTACGAATGCCAGTGGCATGAGGTGGAAGGATCGGAAGACAGCCATGGACGGGCCCTGTGGGGTTTGGGAACCGTTCTCGGCAGGTCCAAAAACGCGGGATTGCGTGGAGCCGCCGGTCGTATGTTTGAACTCGCCGTTCCCGCAGCTGTCGAATTTAAGAGCCCGCGGGCCTGCGCCTTCGCGTTGTTGGGACTTCAGGAGTATCTCGACTCTTTCCCCGGGGATCGCGCTGCGCTAGGCGCCTCGGACGCACTGGCAAATCGACTGCTCATTTCCTACCGCGCCCACCGATCCGACGACTGGAAATGGTTTGAAAACGGGCTCTCCTATTCAAATGCGCGATTGCCGCAAGCTTTAGTGCGAGCGGGAGTGCGTGCCGGGAACGAAGAGATGGTCGCCGCAGGACTTGAAGCGTTGGATTGGCTGCTGACGCTGCAGCGATGCGAAGTGAAAGGCCATTTCGTGCCCATCGGTTCCGAGGGTTTTTATTCCAAGACAACCGAGAAGGCCCGCTTCGACCAGCAACCCGTGGAGGCCTGTGCAGTCGTAGCGGCCTGCTTGCAGGCGTATCGTGCAACCGGGAAAGGCCGCTGGCGCAAAGAGGCGTGGTCGGCTTTCAATTGGTTCTTGGGAGACAACGACTTGCAAATCGCGCTGTACGATCCGAGTACAGGGGGTTGTCGAGACGGCTTGCATCCGGATCGGGCCAATGAGAATCAGGGGGCTGAATCCACATTGTCCTTCTTGATGGCACTCTTGGAAATGCGTCAGGTGGAAGAGTGCGACGGCACCGAAAAAAAGATTTGAGGTGCCGGATAATTCTTTTGTAGCTAAAGCAGAATCTTGAGAAATCCCTCCATGAACGGAGTCAGGTATTCCATGAACACCACCACGATGGTTCAATATGAAACTTTGTTTGAGCGACACACCGGTAATCCAATTTTGACGGGAAAGGACTGGCCGTATTCTATCAATAGCGTGTTCAATGCTGGGGCAACACTTCTGCCGGACGGTTCGACGCTGCTGCTTTGCCGAGTGGAAGATCGCCGCGGGCTGTCACATTTATGCGCGGCCCGTTCGGTGAACGGTGTGGACAATTGGCAGATCGATCGTGAACCAACCCTGATGCCCGATACGGAGCGATACCCAGAGGAAATCTGGGGGATTGAGGATCCGCGCATTACGTACATCCCGGAACTCAAGAAATATGCCGTGGCCTACACTTCCTACTCCCGGGGCGGTCCTGGAGTTTCGCTGGCACTGACGCACGACTTCCGAAGCTTTGAGAGACTTGGCGTTGTTATGTCGCCCGATGACAAGGACGCGGCGCTTCTGCCGCGAAGGATCGGGGGATTTTGGGCACTGATCCACCGGCCGATGACGCCGCTGGGTGCTCACGTGTGGATTTCTTATTCTCCCGATTTGCGTCACTGGGGAAATCACAAGCTCATGCTGGAGGCTCGCCGGGGCGCCTGGTGGGATGCGAATAAGATCGGCATGTCGCCGCCGCCAATTGAGACCTCCAGAGGCTGGCTGATGATTTATCACGGCGTGCGAAGGACGCCCTCAAGTTCGATCTATCGGCTGGGGCTGGCGCTCTTCGACATTGAGGAGCCGGAAAAATGCCTGGTGCGCGGAGATTCCTGGATGTTTGCTCCCGAGGAGGATTACGAACGCCAGGGAGATGTACAGGACGTTGTTTTTCCCTGCGGCTATACAGTGGCGTCCGATGGGGACACCGTCAATCTGTATTACGGCGCAGCGGATTCCAGCATTGCTTTGGCGCACGGCAGTATTCGAGCTCTGCTCAGCTGGCTGGATGCGAACGGGCATTCGGAACACGGAAATGACCGGCGCCATAGATGATTTTTCATGCGGAGTGAGTAGAGCTGGTTTCAAGACCCTTTACAGGCCATTTAGAATCAGCAACTTAGACTGGACAAAAAGAGGTTTTGAAATAGGTTCTATTGAGGAGCGAGAGGTGCAGATCCCTTCCCCGCCTCGTCCGCTCCAGAATGCGCTTGAGCTCCCGCAGTCCCCAGCGCATGTGCGCCCGCCGCAACTCCAACGCCCGCTGCTTGAGCTCCGGCGTCTGGTTGCGATGCCGGTGCGCGGCGCGGCTCAGCCGCTATCAGCCCATCCACTCCCGCTTCGCGGTAGCGCGGTAACCACAAATACCCGGTGTGACCTACGTTGGAAGGCCCCCCTCCCCTCTGTTTTTTTGAAGAATATCAAAACAAAAGAGTTAAGGGGTGGGGGTCTGCAAAGAATGTGATTCTAAAGGGTTTGTAAGTCTTTTATTTTGATATTCTTGCGAGATATGCCGCGTTTTGTTGTTAGGACTCGGCACGCCAGCTGCGGCGACGAGGCGGACTCGTTTACGGAAACTATACTACCAGAGAATTACTGGATGTCAATAGAATTGAGGTGATAGAATTGAGGCGACGGGCAAGGCCGTTCAAGAAATGCCCGGCCTTGTAGAAGCCCCCTGTCGTGAGTCCAGTGGGGCGGGTGCCGAGCTAAATTGGTGAAGAAGGCCAAGTTCGCCGAGGAGAAAACTCCCGGCGAACCGGCCTGTTTGCGCGTTAACGAGAATTCGAAGCTGCGTGCTCCGACTCGTTGTGGGGTGCGCTCTTGTCGAGAACCTTGACGAGATGACGGCCGCTCTCCGGCACGCCTGTATGTTCGCCACGGACAATCTCACTAGCCTTCATAGGGTGGCCATAAACGTCTGCGCTGGCGTCGTCGTCGGGCCGAATCGTGGAGCCTTCGAGAGAAATGCCTGCAAACACGCCGCGTGAACGAGAGTAGCTGAGGATTTCAGCCTTCATCCAAGCATCGGTGGCTGCGGAAGCATCACGGCCCAAAGGACCTGCGGCAACGGAAGCGTCTCCGCCCAGCTTAACCTTGCTGCTGAGAATCGAGTTCATGCCGCTGTCATTCATGACCAGCAGGATCAGGTCGGTGGCTTCTCCGCCGATTTGGAAGCCGATGCTGCCGCCTTCGAGGGCGTACATCGCCGGGGCTCCCCAAGCTCCACGGAAGTGCTCACCGGTACGGCAAACCATCGCGCCGCGTCCGTAGTCGGCGCCGACTCCAAAAGCCAGCTTTTTGACGCTCGGGATGACGATGACGCACTCGGCCTTCTCCAACAACTCATGGGGAATGTTTTCTGGGACGTTGAGTACTTCCTGCAAGACAACGCCGCACTCTTCGAGGCGTTTTTGTTCCTTGTTCAGTTGCCTGGCATAGACGGCACCTGCTACCAGGGAGAGACATGCTGCGGTAACCATAAATTTCTTCATTACTGACCTCCAGGGTCAAAACTTCTTCTGCTGACTTTTTGCTGCAAAATAAATTCTTGATTGAAGGACCTTCAACACGGTTTCATTGCGAGAGGGTTATACGTTACCCGACTCTCAGGCGGGCCTCGCTGCAGATTCGAATTAAGAAGTTTTCTTGCCCCCAACGACGAGCATGACTATTCCTCCGACGAGGGCGATCCCACCGAATATGGGTGGAATGGAAATTCGGTCTTGAGTCTCTGTGGTGACATGCATTGGGCCCACATCCATCACATGTTCGTGACGGGTATATGAGAAACCCTGGTACGCAAGCGCCAAGGCGCCGAGAACTACCAAAACAATTCCGGCTAGAGAGAGTGGTTTCATAGTTTCGAGTCGCCCGTTAGGGATGTTAGACGAGTGGAGGTGGGGAGTCTGTCCCGTTGTGCACACATTTGGTTTTCATTGACTGACTTTCGATTGAAGTTAGAGTGCAGAAACGGCCGGGCAGGATGGAACTCCGATTGGGCAAGTAATTCTGGTGATTGGCTAGCGTGCAGGGAGCGGCTCCCCGGGGATGGGAAGACAAGTTCGCGAGCGCGGACGACAAACCGGCTAGGGGCGGGGCCTATGTAGTCAAACGGAAAACAGGTGATCAGTGTGAGGGTGCGACCGGTCGATGCGGCTAGGACCCCCACCTCGCTGGCCGCGACAACCGCGGTCGATTCGACGACATATTGAAAAGCCCCATCAGAGGTTTTGAGGGTGATCGCGTCACCCAGTCGAATGTTGCGGAGGGGGCGGAAAAAAGTGTCGCGGTGACCGGCGAGAGCGACGTTGCCAGCTTGGCCTGGCAAGGCCGTTTCGGGGATGTGACCGACGGCGCGGCGCAAAATGGTGTGCGAATCGCCTTGAACAACGATAGCTTTCAGGTGAAGACGAGGGACTGCTATCTCACCGATCACGCCGCCCTCCATGAGAGGCGTAAGAACTTGCGCGGGACTTACGTTTTCGAATTTTGCCTGTTCGTAGGCTTGAAAGGCATGCGCGTCCACGATGACGTAACCGACATAGGCGAGGGCGAGGATGCCGACCGCGAGAAAAAAGTAAGACGCGGTGCGCGAGATTGCGGCGCTTCTTCGACTGCGCCGAGCTGTGACGCTGCCGCTAGGTTTCATAAAGCGCCGTTGCCGGATTTTGCGGGAGGCTGGCTTGCGTCTACGGCAAAATAACCGGGGCGATAGCGGACGTGTAGCTTGCTGCGGCCCGGGGCGGAAACCTTCACCTGAATTTTTCGGAAGGAAGCGTCGGTGCTTTGTTTTTCTGGCGCGAAGCCCAGGGTGTATTGATCGCGCAGATCACGGGCGATGAGAGCGGAAATGCCGACGACGGTTTCTTCAGAGCGCGGGAAGTATGCGATTCCGCCGGTGCTTTTGCTAAGGCGGCGAAGAACGCCAGGATTCTCTTCCTGTCCTTCGCCCTGGAGGACGATGGAATAAATCAGAACTTGGGAGCGTTGCGCCAGGTCGAGGATCTGCGAAAACTTTTGATGGCTGGCGTTATCGCCGCCGTCGCTGACGATAATGAGAGCTTTTTTCTCACAGTGGCCGAAACGGAGATGGTTGAGCCCTTCAGCGACAGCGTCGTAAAGGGCGGTTCGTCCGCGAGCGGAAACGGCAGAGACGGCAATTTCGAGATCTTTTGCGTTGCTGGTGAAAGGCTTTCCGCCGAGGATTTGGAGCCAAACGTCATCATTGAAGTCGACGACGAACATCTCATCTTGAGGATTGCTGGAATGCGCGAAGGCCGAGACGGCGGCGGCTACTTCGGGGAGTTTGGGGCCCATGCTGCGGCTGTGGTCGACCACGAGGCCGACGGTGACGGGAGCATCCTCTTGTTGGAAGAGCGTGAGTTTTTGCGGACGGCCATCTTCGAAGACGGTGAAGTCTTGCAGGTTCAATCCGGAGACGACATTTCCATTTCCATCCGTCACGCGGACAGGAAGGGCCACGAGTTCTGACTTCACGGAGATCGTAGAGGAAGCAGCGGAGCTTGGAGCAGGCAATTGCTGTGACTGTGAAAGGCTCACCACGCTAGAAAAGAGCAGAAGAACGGCGAGGGGATAGCACCAAGCAAGCGGAGCGAAGTTGGGTGGTCGACGGGTCGGAGTCACTGGCAAATCTCCTTGCGCCGCGGGATGGGAGTATGGTCAAACCGCGGCGCACTGGAGTTTCCTTGCTAGGAACGGGCCTTAGCTCTTAGTTCGAAAAGCGCTTGAGAAAAAGCGCGGCGCCGATGGATGCCAGGCCGAGCAGCATGATCAAAGGAAGCTGGCTGGCGGTCTGCGGCAGTTCCTTGGCTTCTGTGGCTGGAGCCGTAGTGGTTTCCACGACTGCCACTGGAGCGGTTTGCGCGACTGGAGCAGGCGTAGTTGCGACTTCCGCGGGCGTAGGAGTGACCATGATCACTTCGGCCACGGGAACTTCTTTTTGTTCCGGAGTTTCCGCGACAATCGGGACCAATTTGAGGTCCGTTGAATCAGCGGCTAGCGCGGGAATTGGCTCCTTCACGATCACAGCCAGTTCGGTGGCTCTCTGCTTTGGATAAACAAATTCCTGGCCGAAATTATCGCCGGGATAAAACCACGCCTTGAGGGCTTCCGGGTTGTCGCCGGAGCGCTCGGCGAACTTGACGACTGTGTCGCCAGTCGGTTTGAGACGGTAGTTGTTGATCGCCAGGACGGTAGCAATGATTTGCGAGCCGTCGGCAGTGAAAATCTGGACGATGTGGCGGTCGGCAGGCGAATCGAGCAAGACGAACGTGTAGGTTCCAGCCGGTAAAATCTGTCCGGGGATTTCTACAGGCTGATTAAAAGTCATTACGGTTTTTTTGTTCCACTCATCCGCGCGAGCGCCGGTTGATAAGCTGGCGCCGAGCAGTGTGAGTGCCAACACTGCGAAAATTGTCTTCATGAACTTCATGTATGTTTCCTCCGAAATTTTTGCGAATCGATTAGTAGACTGGAGCAAGCATGATAGTGCGGGGAGCAGGCGGAATCTGTTCACTTGCGGACAGTTTCCCTGTTTATCTGTAGATTTCTATAAAGAGAATGGCTCGCTGCTCAAGGCCTGGCGTAGGCGGCGATAAGACGGCGCGAAAGTGCGATCACCCATCGGGAGGCCGGCCCGAACCTGTTTGCCAGCTCTTCGCTTGCCCACCAGAGGAGGACCGCTGCCAGGGTGATCAGAGTCAGAACGAGGAAAGCCACACTAAAGAGGGCAAGAGAGACAAGAAGTTCGCGTACGAAGTACGAGTAGAGGTTGAGTCCTACGATCGTGGCGATCAGTCCACAGAGGCATTTGATGATGTTCGGTCGACGCACGGAAATCCCCTTTGGCTGCTGGCCTTATCTAGGTGTCTGCTGGGTCATCGCAGGTACAACACTGGCGTTCGGAGTCGCGGACTTCAGTTGATCGAGAGAGGCCAGGACGCTTTGCCATTGAGCGCTGTCCTTTTTGGGTTCCAAAGGAAGAGAGAGGTCCGAATAGAAGGTCAGGATGTTGTCGCGCAGATCGGGTGAGGTCAGATCGAACTTGCGTGCGGCTAGCTGGCCTAGCAGCTTTGCATAGGTTGCATCGGTCAAAGAGTACTCGGCTGCTGTGGTTGGTTTGCCAGTGTCAAAATCGCTGTTCGTGAGTGCGAGTGTGCCGGCGTCAACTTGCGCCAGATAAATGCGGTATCGGTCGACGGTCGTATTGATGCTCTTGAAATACAAGTCCTCGGTCTGCGCGGTGGGATTGTTAAAAGCAAGCGCCTTGAATGGGCCAATCTTGGGCATATAACGAAGGACCACGGACCAGAAGCGCGTGCCGAAATCAGGCTTCGTATAGTCTTTTCCCCACTCTTTTTCATAGTCAGAGCGCGAGAGCCGGTACAGGAACTTCTTTTTCGCGAAATCGGGATGCTCTTTCATCATGTCCTTCTGGTGCGTGCGAAGGGCGATCTGGGTCATTTGCGGGATCATGCGGCTGACGGCAAATCGATAGGAACCGATAGCGAGATCTTCGTGTGCGAGCACGTCTTTCAATTCGACGCCATAAACAATGGGGAAAGTCCGTTCGAGCAGAGGCTTGGACACCTGGAAACCGATGAAATCGTGATATTGCTGGGAGGCATAACGATTTTTCGCGACTTGTACCATGTCGAATCCGAATTCGGTCTTCAGATGCGCGGTATGATCCTCCGCGTACTTCACCGAATTGCCGTACTTGGCGCGCAACTTCGGATATTGAATGGCGACGGCGGCGTTGACGGCAGGATGGCCGGCGAGATCGGAAGCGTAGTGAGCGAGCGCGCCCAGCGCAAAGGCGTATTCATTTGCATCCTGACTCTGCAAAAGTAGTTCGCGAACGAAGTCGCCGCTCCGGACGTAGTGCACTAGGTTGCTGAATTCCACGCTGCCGAAAGGGTAGTAACCAAGGTCTTGGATAACGGCGCCACCGTAGGCGTAACCGTGAGCCTGCTTGAGCTGCTCTTCCGTTAGCGCGGGGAAACGCTTGAGGAGAAGTGGACTGATCTGGTCAGCCCAGACGAGATCGACGATTTCCTCATGGGTGAGAACGGAGTAGGCCGACGAAGTACAGGTGCAGAAAAGCAGGATGAAAGCGACTGCGACCAGACAGATACCCGAGCGATGCCAGTCAAGTGGAGATGCAACTTGTGTGACGCGAGTCCTACTTAGTTCTTTTGAGCTCATGGACCACTTTCTTCGCTTCCTTCATTCTTTCTTTGTAGAAGGCTGGGCTGATCAAGACTTTTTTCTCGCCCAGCCGCAGGTCAGTTTTGATGCCTCGCTTCGACAAGAACAGAGAAAGCGCCAAGTATGTCTTGATCTCTTTTTCGAGAAACGCGATTGCATGGCGTCTGGACTCATCCATCGCTTACCTCCAGCCGGATTGTGGCGGCAAAATCTAAATACGACCGAGAAGTACGAGAATTACGACTATGACCAGAACGAGCCCCAGGCCTCCCGTTGGCCTGTAGCCCCAGTCCCTGCTGTGCGACCAACGTGGGAGTGCACCAAAGAGCGCCAAAATTAAGAAGATGATTAGGATAGTTCCAAGCATTGTTTTCCTCTTTCCCAAAAAATCCATTCCCATCCGTACCTGGCACGTCTCGTCTTCGCGATTTACTTAACCGCTTTGCTATCCGACGCGGATTCGAGATAGAGAGTGGAACAATCCAAATACATTGAGGAGCCACAACACCACGCAGATGACGACAACCGCGTTTAAGATCGATTTAATGCTGCCCGCCATAGGGATGAAACGATTCACCAGCCACAGAAGCACGCCCACTACGATCAGGGCTATTAAAATTTGAATGAGAGGCATACTTTTTACCTTTCTGTCTGTATTGCCTAGACACTTCTGCACGGATTCCACTCACTGCTTGACGCTCTGCCCGGTGAGGAGAACTTGGTGAATCACTGTCCTTCAACGAAGTGCTGGACCTCGATCTGGACAAGCCGTGCGGTTCATGTGTTGTTCGATGTCCTCAGCTCTTATGCGGGCCGGAGATTTGCTGAAGAAGATGGACTGGCCAACACCACAATCCTTTTGCCGCAACGCAATCTTAGACTTCGACTCGACCCGAGTCTGTCCTCTTGTATACAGTCTTGAAGATTGTTTGCGCGCGGACGTGCGCGCGGAGGCACTGCGGATGGCGCGTGGGAGCGCCGGACGCTAGGCGTTATTCGGTTACGTTCCACACGTACAAAAAAGCGGCGTCGCTGGCGGTCGCAACCTTACGGCCTTGTTTCCGAGTTGCACGATTCAGAGCGGAGCGAACTTTTTCTTTCGATCCCACCAAGCCCACCAATGGGACCTTGATTGCCGAGCCCGCTTTTAGACGGTCGAGGTCTTTGAGGATGGTGGTCACAATCAGCTTATGCTTTCCATTCCGTCCTTGCGGGACATCCAATTGCACCATGGTTTTGAAGTGTGTCGGTCCGGTTTTCAACTGGGCGCTCCCCATATAGCCCTCCTGCGATGACACGCTAAATAAGCGTGGCGTTATCGTATCTCACCGTAGCGAGTCCTGCAAGTAAAAGACAAAGCGCTAGAAACGAAGAATCAACAAGGATTTCGGGGGATGCGAATCCTCGGCTTGCCTAAGCGAGCCGATTGGCCCCGTCTAACATTTCCGGTCGGCTACCAAAAGAGTTGACCCGTATGACTTCCCTGCTGCTAGTTTCCTAGGCGAGAGGACGTTCCAATGTTCAATTCGAAAACTCATTTCGAGCAAGTTCCTTTGGAGTTCGTAAGAAAGATGGTTGAAGAAGGAACGCTGAAGGAAGGAGCATCTGAACAGCATCAAGGAATCGAGAAAGCAACGTGGAGCGAAGTTCTCTCGGAGACAGAAGGGCGATCCATCGCCCATCCCTCACATTTGCTCACGTGGAGCCATTGAACTAATCATGAATCCTCGACGAAACAAACCCAAGACTGCGTCTGATAAAAAGCCCGTGTTCGACGCCCAGGCTTTTCTGGACTCGGCCGGTGTCGCAAGAAGAGTCAAAGACTTCAAAAAAGCCGAGATCGTGTACTCTCAAGGCGATGCCGCTGGCGGCGTAATCTACTTGCAAGAAGGCAACGTAAGGCTCTCCGTCGTCAGCGAAGGTGGCAAAGAGGCGGTCGTGGCCATTCTGGGACCGGGCGACTTTTTTGGTGAAGGCTGCCTGGCGGGTCAGCCCGTTCGCATGGGGACGGCGCGGGCCATAACACCGAGCACCGTGCTCGTGATTGAGAAGAGTGAAATGTTCAAGGTCCTTCACGAGCAGCACGACCTTTCCGACAAGTTCATCGCTTTTATGCTGGCCCGGAACATTCGAATCGAAGAGGACTTGATCGATCAACTCTTCAACTCCAGCGAAAAGCGGCTTGCCCGCACGCTTCTACTGCTGGCCCGTTATGGCAAAGAAGATGCACCTCACGCCGTACTCCCCATAATATCGCAGGAAACCCTAGCGGAAATGGTTGGCACAACGCGTTCCCGTGTCAATTTTTTTATGAACAAATTCAGAAAGCTTGGTTTCATTAAGTACAACGGCGGCCTGCAGATCAATACTTCTCTCTTGAGTGTCGTCCTGCACGAATGACGCGCATTGCTATTTCCAAAACGGTGTGGCTGAAATTCGTCGGCTGGATAGATTCGTAAGTCATGCAATGCCCTGCATGCTCGAAGATTAGTTCATCGAAACGGGCCATTTTTCCCACATACGAGGGTTGCGGCAATAGCCCGCCTGCTTGTCAGTTTCCAGGGCAATTGCGGCCAGACACACGGCTCGCCCGATCCATTGAAGCTCATGAGAAGAAGGGTTGCGCGCGGTGCAACAGTACATCTCCAAAGAGCCGAGCTCTTCACCGCATCCACCAAAGATGCCCGCGGAAAAGAAAATATGCAGCCCAAAGAGCTCAGCGTTGCGTGCAATCTCTGCGGTACATGCCACATCGTCCTCGGGCAGAGAAATGAGAGACACCATGTTCCCGATCTGACAATCGAGAGCCGTGCAGATTTCATTCAGGATTTCGGGAACTGGCGCTCGGACGGAAATCGACCGAAGAATTTGCTCTTCCGCTTCCAGCAAGTATTGAACTCTGCCCTCAGAATGCTGAGCCTTCACTGGCATCAACCGATTTTCTTCCTGGCGGGGACGTTGTTCATCCATTGGATTTCCTCCTCTCCAAATCGTTGGCCTTGTCGATTGTTCCCAGTCCGGCCCGAGCGAG
>Ga0210405_10004244_pt1 | contig 13569 bp, 10 predicted proteins | sample IncBWH11MmetaG_FD_155492 | JGI IMG/M metagenome (GOLD analysis project Ga0210405, IMG submission 155492) | Forest soil microbial communities from Barre Woods Harvard Forest LTER site, Petersham, Massachusetts, United States - Inc-BW-H-11-M | ecosystem: Environmental > Terrestrial > Soil >... | reverse complement strand
TTCGAAGCCAGCTTTTCTAACTTCGGTTAAGTTGCCTGCGAATTGCCGCCAGAACCGCGCCCAAACAGACCACGTCGAAATGATTGCGCGCGACGGATATCGATTGCGCCGTGACGCGTGACGTTTCTGCCGCTTGGTCAACGGCTTCCAGTTTCCTCAGATTAATCAAACAGCGTAGTCACGTACGACCAACCGGACAACCCGCCTTTCGCAGAGAAGAAACCTAGACGATTAGTCGAGGTTCGTAACAGCGTCGCGTTATGTTATTTTTGGTGGCTGCACTGTCTGCACAATATTGAAGAGTAACAACCGCAATAATCAGGGGACCTCGCCGCACTTTCGGAGTCAATGTGATAGAACAAAAAGCAATTCTGCTGGATATCGAGGGTACAACGGTACCCATCACTTTTGTCTACAACACCCTTTTTCCATATTCGCGCGAGCGCATGATTACCTACTTGTCTGCGCATGGAGACGACGCCATGATACAGGATGCGCTTCTCCATTTGAAAGGGGACAATCAGGCAGATGTAGCCCTTGGCGCGCCGGCGTCAAACGGGAAAACGGGCTCCGAGTACTTAAACTGGGCTGCCACGTATTGTCTCTGGCTCATGGACCGCGACCGCAAAACGACGCCTCTAAAAACGATCCAGGGCCTCATTTGGGAAGAAGGGTTTAACCGAGGTGAGTTGCAAAGCGAGCTGTTCTCAGACGTGCCAGGATGCCTTTCTTCCTGGCACGCGAAACATCACCGCATTGCAATTTATTCTTCGGGCAGCGTATCCGCTCAGAAGCTCGTCTTCGGCCACACACCGTTCGGCAACCTGTTGCCGTTCATCGAGGCATTCTTCGATACCCGCACCGGCCCTAAGCAAGATGCGAAGAGCTACGAAAGAATCGCCAGCGCATTGTCATTGGAAGCGCGGGATGTGTTGTTTGTCTCCGACGTTCTTGCGGAGCTCGATGCCGCTTCCGGTGCCGGGATGGCTGTAACACTATCTGCCAGGCCAGGGAATGCACTCATCTCGAATAGTCACCCTTACCGGACTATAACTTCTCTAGTCGAACTGTAACCATGGCAACCACCCGATCTACCTGCCCACATACTTACCGATAATCAACTTGAGCTTTTTCCGCGCTGCTGCGGGAATTGTCTTCGGATCAGTGATAATAGCGTGTGCCAAGGCCGAACCGCATTTGCATCCCCGTTCGCGTGGCATTGTTGCCACGGTCGCGCGTATCACCTTCCCCGCGTTCTCGGCATTCTTCAACAAGACGGCGATTACCTGGTCCACTGTCACGGAATCGTGATGCGGATGCCAGCAGTCATAATCAGTCACCATCGCGACAGTGACGTAACATATCTCCGCCTCGCGCGCGAGCTTCGCCTCTTGCAGATTGGTCATGCCGATCACGTCCATGCCCAAACCACGATACACGTTCGATTCCGCCTTGGTAGAAAACTGCGGCCCTTCCATGCATAAATATGTTCCGCCGCGCGTAGAAGTCACGCCCGCCTTCTTGCAGGCGTCGTCGATCACACCCGCCAACTCTCCGCATACGGGATCTGCGAACGCGACATGGGCGACGACTCCACCGCCGAAAAATGTGTCCACGCGGTGCCGCGTGCGATCGAAGAATTGGTCCGGAATGACAAACTCAAGCGGTTTGTGCTCCTCCTTAAGCGACCCAACGGCTGAAACCGAAACGATGCGTTCGACACCCAGCTGCTTGAAGCCGTGAATATTGGCTCGGAAATTCAGTTCACTGGGAAGAATCCGATGCCCGCGAGCATGCCGCGCCAGAAAGGCGACGTCGCGGCCCTCAAGTGCACCGCACACGTAAACATCGGAAGGCGCACCAAACGGCGTTGTCAACCTCACTTGTTTTACCTTACTCAGACCCGGCATAGCGTACAGCCCGCTGCCGCCAATGATTCCGATCTCCGCTTGTCCCACTTAGCCTCCGAGTGTACTCGCGCGTTAAACAACAAGCTGCGAATATATAACCCTAGTTTCTAACCCAGTCCAGCATCTGCGTCTGTGTCTACTGACGAAACTCTGCTTTTTTAATTCCCTTAAACGGCCTAATAGTAATACCACAAGCAAATGAGCACACAATAAGCAATGGCGTATATATCTTTGCGACTGCCGGCGCTTTGGTCCGACATTTTCCACCCCTACTTTTGGTTTAGGTTTCGCCTCGCCCGTTTTGCCGTTCCACATCTTCCTTTGACAAGCGACAATCCCACCCGTGGCTCTTAGGGAGAACCCTTCAAGGCTCCGGTCATTAGTTGTGTCCGAAGTATTTTCGAATCGCCTTAAAGCGGAAACCGTTATGCGTTTTTTAATAATAACTAGCGATTAATACTCGCGAATAGGCCTTTTGAAGCAACCGAACTTCGTCGAGATAGAGGGACATGACATAACGCTTGCAGCTGGTCCCGAAGGCACGCTTGTTGAACTAACGCCTCATTTCAAGAATACGCTTTCAATTGAAATCAATGGGCTGAAGACCCTTATACCTTCAGGAGCGAGATACATGTCTCTAAATAGTGGAACAGCATCCGCAGTAAGCACACTCAACGAAACCCCACGTACGCTCGATGTACGCACCCGCGAGTTATTGGTGGAATCCGCGCCCTTGACAGAGCAATGGTGCGAACAATGCACCGGCAAGCCCAAGGGTGGCATGGAGGAGTGGGCCAAAGACAATCGTCGCGGCAATGCCGACGATTGCGCGTGGTATCACGGCACTTGGCAATACCTGCGCCTTCTGGACATGGTTGCGGTGCCAGACTGGCACCGGGAGTTCTATCACAAAGCGCTCGGGAAGATCCTACGGCAGAAACCAAACGCTAACGTTCTGATTTCGGCATGCGCCGATTACGGCATGCTGGCCATGCTGCATGAGGCAATGGGGCTCACAGGCGCTACTCCCAAGATTGTCATCTATGACATTTGCAAAACTCCCCTGCTTTCATGCCAATGGTATGCCAAGAGGCACGGTATCGCTATCGAGACCAAGTGCGATAACATCATTACCAACCCCATCCCTGAAGCGCCATTCGATCTTATTGTGACCGATGAATTCTTTACCGTTTTGAAGGCCGAGTACAAGCCGCTCATTACAAACAAGTGGAAACAACTCTTGAAGCCCGGCGGTTCGGCGGTTACGGTTGCCATGTTGGGCAGCGAGACAACACCTGAACTTCGGAGGAGTTATGCTGAGCGCGCCCGTCAATTGTTAGAGGCCTCAAACGGCAATTTCTTGTCGAGACAAAATGAACAACAAACCGAAGCGGTTATCGATCGCTTTGTCACGTTTGCGGAACTCCACACGCGTCATATGGTGACAAGTGAGAACGAAGTTCATTCCCTGCTTTCTGGCTTCGACGACGTTACAGTCCGGCGCATTACAACCCCGGGCGAGTGTGTCAATCCGACTGACTCGTTCCAGATCGTGGCTACCCTGAAGGAACGCAATTAGGTGAGGGTCTTTCGATTTCAGAGGCTGTAGCCTAGAACTATCGACTTGCATCACTGGGCTCCTTTGCCTCTTTTGGAAGGGGGCCCGGATGTTTTGTTTTTGTTCTCAACGGAGCTAGATGATTCAGTTTGTAAACTTCTGCAACAGCTAAGCTGCCTTATTAGTATCGCTCAGGGGCCTCTCCAACACTCTTGCAGTCGATCCGACAGAACAATTGTTAAGCCTAAGTATCATGCAGCGAAGGGTGTTTTTTCGGGCTCGGCGATCTTTCGCTCATCGCCTACAACGGGCATAAGCAATGGCCAGCCCCGGCGTAGTACGTAGTCAAGCCACGCACCGGCCATCTGTGAAGTTAAGACGGCCGCCAGTACAAGAGTCGTATAGAACTTCGGGCTGATGATACCGGCATCAAACGCTACGCTAGCCAAAACGATGCCAGGTCCGCCGCGCGCGTTAGTCGTGATCGCGAGGTTGATGAGATCCAGTCCGCGGAACCCCGCGAAACGCCCCGCCAGAGATACCGAAAGAATCTTCACCGCACAACTTCCCAAGATAAATGTAGCAATCATCCAAAAGGACAGTCCGTGAATCAAGTCGAGTTTCAATCCAACAATCGCAAAATATACGGGAATAAAAAAAGCAAATGAAACCTTCCCTATTGCGTCGAGCGCCTCCGAGAACAGTTTCCGCCTCTTGTGGACAACAGCGAAGCCGGCGAGAAAGGCAGCGAATACCAGGCTAACATTGAGCACTCCAGCGACTACACAATATCCAAGAAGCACCGCAATCGTGTAAGCGACCGGCGAATGTTTCGCAATCACATTGAATCGTGATCTATTAATCCGCTTTACGATACGGGGAACGATTGTTAAGCCCAGTCCAAAGAATGTAATCGTCCCGATCAAATGAACTGAAATCTCTCTCGAGTTGACTACAGTTTTGCCGGCTATCGCGGTCGCTACCGCCAGCGCCAACCACAACACGATGTCCTCAAGCATGGCGACGCCGAGAACGACTCTTGCAAAGCGGGTATGGAGTATCTTCAAATCAGCAAAAATCTTCGAGACAACCGGAACAGAAGTTACAGCGACCCCAACGGCGAGAATGATGATCAGAGAAATGCGATTACCGTTGGGGCCGGCGAGGGCCGGGCTGATGAGCCGCGGTCCCAACATAAGTCCGAGAACAAATGGCATTCCCGTGCCCACAATAGTAAGCCAAGCTACTTCACGGCGCTCTTCCCGACCGAACAACTCGTGGGTTTCCGCCCCTGACAAGAACATCAGCAACAACAACCCGAGCCAGTAAACGAAATTCAAGATGTTTACCTGATGTTTCGTGGCTTCCATCAGCCCTGACGCGAACGGTAATCGGCCAATCAAATCGGGCCCCAGCACAATGCCCGCGAGGATTTCGCCAACTACCTTTGGCTGGCGCAGTTTCACAAAAAAGTAGCCCGACAACTGTGCCAAACCCACGAGCAGTAGGAGTATAAAGAGAACCGAGGTTAAATCGGAATTCGACACGTTCGCTCTCCGGCATCTTAGGGTGCCTGCGTAAGAAAAGTTGCCGTGAAGGGCTTCTAGAAGAGCCTCGAAAACCCTATTCCTCTGACAAAGGCTCTTCGATAACGCTTGCTTTTCATCACCTTGAAAAGCAAGGGCCTTCGTGACCTAAGATCGCTTTGTGGACAATTCGTTGCCTATGGACACAAACGCCTCTTAAACACTCTGTCGATGACGCTACTACCTTCGATTCCGCTGCCACAACCAACCTCCCGTACGAGCAATTCCTCGACGAAAGGTACAGGGATCCCATCTCGACAACATGCTATGATTTTATTTCTATCAGCACGAGTGTTGGTTACTCTAGCAACCGCTCGGAAATGACTTTATAGACATTCGGTTATGAATCTTTCCCATCGCAACCGCAGCAGTAATAGCTCCAGCCAAACTGCCATCAGCGCGGACGAGTGCTCTTTTCTTGACACTGCTTCCACGCTGGCTGAGATTGGCGCTGGCTTTTACCTTCGAGGCTGGGTGCTCGGTACTGGTGGCAACTTCAGCTCAGTTCTGAGTTCTGATCCGTTGCGGCTGGCAATTACTCCCACCGGGAGCCACAAGGGCGAGCTTAACCCCACTGACATTCTTGAAATCGACGAAGCGGGAGAAGTTTTAAGAGGAAGCTCGCGCCCTTCATTTGAATACATGCTGCATTTAGCTATTATTCGGGCGCGAGGCGCAGGCGCGGTATTACATACACATTCCATTTGGGCGACAATCCTGTCAGGGCGTGGAGTTCCGCAACGTGGCCTGACAATTGAGGGGTACGAAATGTTAAAGGGCTTGGAAGGGGTTAGCGATCACCGTCATCGCGAGTGGATTCCCATCCTTCCTAATTCTCAAGACATGGTTCGGTTAGGGGCTACGGTTGAAACCATGCTCGACGAGAATCCTGATGTTCACGGATTTCTTCTTGAGCGGCACGGGCTTTACACGTGGGGTCCGACGCTGTCGATTGCAAGACGCCATGTCGAGATTATTGAGTTCCTTCTTGAAGTCGTTGGCCGCACGGCTGGTTAGTACCCGACAGTATTATCTGGAGCTACGAGAGGTGGAACATGGCATGCGTTACGATTCCCCAGGAAAAACGCTCACTAACTAACCCGACTGAAATCACCAGATACCTCGCGTCTATCGGCATCGATTATGAACGTTGGGAATCCGATATCAGCGTCGACATTGACGCTTCGTCTGAAGCTATTCTTGCCGCCTATGCGCAGCAGATCAACGTACTAAAGAAGCGCGGCGGCTATGTCACCGCCGATGTGATCGACGTCAATCCGCACACCGCAGGACTTGAGGCAATGCTGGCGAAGTTCAGCATCGAGCACACTCATGACGAAGATGAGGTTCGGTTTATCGTTGCCGGACGTGGGCTTTTTTTCATTCACCTACCGGGACGGCCTGTAATCTCAATCGAAGTCACTGCAGGCGACTGGATTAGGGTACCGCGCGGCACTTTACACTGGTTTAATCTCTGCTCGGAGCGCCGCATCCGCACAATCCGTCTTTTTCAAGACGTCGCTGGCTGGACCCCGCACTATTCGGGAAGTGGTGTCGACCGTGGCTTCGAGCCAGTGTGCTTTGGGCCAGCCTACTTTGTGCCCTCTCGCGTGAGCGCTGAATCCTCGATTGCTGTGGATGTTGAGCGAAGCTAGTTAGCCACTCGGCTAAGTTGGTTTTGAACCCAGAAGACCGTGCCTCGCGGTTGCAATAACCGTGTTAAGCCACCGAAGAAGAGATCGCCTTATCTGATTCCCTTGCAACGTCACTGGAAATCTGCCCGTCATCAAACTTAACAACACGGTCCGCGACGTGATAGTAACGGTCATCATGGCTAATTACAAAGATGGTTTTACCTTTCGCTTTGAGTTCGGGCAAGAGCTGTAAGTAAAATATTTCTTTAAACACCGGATCTTGGTCCGCTGCCCATTCGTCGAACAAGAACATCGGTCGGTCTTCCATAACTGCTGTGAGCAGAGCCAGCCGTTTGCGCTGACCTTGGGACAAGTCGACAGTGGATAATTTCCCCTGCTCTATATTTACCTTATGGCTCAGATTCAGTTTCTTCAGATACTGCGGTGCGTCTTCGTGCAGATTGCTTCGTTCCAGCCCTAGGAACTGGTCAAACACGTAGCAGTCAGAGAATACCGCGGCAAAGTTTTGCCGGTATCTCTCCCTGGTGGCAGGTTCGCTTGTCGCCGCCGTACCGCTAAGTTCGATGGTCCCGGTCTGAGGAAAGTAGAGACCGGTAAGCAACTTCGCAAAAGTGGTCTTCCCGCTCCCATTTCCACCGGTAATGAACACCAATTCGCCTTCATGAAACACTATGTCGAGAGGGCCTAGCACGAAATCATGCGCCTCACCCTCGCGAAAGTATGAGTGGGTTACGCGCTTGAATTGCAAGTCCCAACCGGGACGAAGTCCGAAAGCTTCAGGGACCCTCGTGACTGCCTCATCTTCCAGAGTTGCGGATAACTCAAATCCAAGCTGCTCAACATTCCTCACGGCGACGTTAGCGCGCGCAACGTTAGGAGCCATGTTCATGATGACCTGCAGAGGCATCATGAGATACAGCAGTGCCAGGGTGAAACCTGTTAGAGTCGCTCGATTCATCTCGCCCGACCCTACCACCACAAGTAAACCGACTACAACAAAAACGAGAGTCTGGCCCCAGGTCGCCGAGGCGGTATAGATTCTCATCGCCTTCTTGTTGTTGGTTCTAAAAGAAGAGGCTGCCGGCTCCAGAACACGTGCAAAGAAGGCATCGCGGCGTCCGCGGTGCAGCTTCAATTCTTTGATGCCGCCGAACATCGATTGAACATGCTTCAGCACCGCGTCGGCGTCATCCCGCGCCTGTTTAAAAATATGTTGAGCTTTTAGTACCGGTAGTTGGTACCCTAATGCACCCACTACTAAGAAAAACCCGACAATGGAAAGTAGTTTCCAGGACAACAGACCGATATACACGAGGCAACCAATCACAATGGTGGTGTTAAGGCAGAGCAACGGGACTAGGAGTACGGTGTTGGTGATGACGGGCACATCGTCCGTCAGAACGGAGAGTACGCGATGGGCGCCGAGCTCCTCCAAACGACGCAAAGGGGTCGCCAGCACTTGCCGGCTTATACGAAGCCGCAGAGAATATAAGGAATCCTGCCCGAGATCGCTCAGGAGTATCTCAGAGATATAACGCGCCACAGGCAGCAGAAGACAAAGCCCCGCAAAGGCCAGTAACAGAAAGGACCGGCTAACACCTTCTCGTTTCAATAGATTATTAATGACCGCCAGAAGAGCAGCATTGCAGGCTCCACTGATGACGGCGGCAACTACGCTGATAATAACGATCCGTCGTGAATAATTCAGGAAGAATTTTATAATACCCATCTGGCACCTATCGACCTGCGTGCTTTTTATCGCACAAGTTTGCCAAAGATTTATCGAACTGACGCTTCGGAGGAAGAATTATAGTGCGGCCTGCGAAGTACTAAATCGGATGCACGGTTTTTTACGAAATCCGAAACTGATGCTTTACACACGACTGGAATATAATACCGTTTAACGTAGAATTAGCCATTCTGCGCACACGCCGTACGCGACTTAGAAACCACTAAACTTTTACGAACTGAAGAGGTCGCCAATATGCTTTCTGCCAGCCAGCGCGCAACACGCCTTTTGCAATCAGAGATACGAACGATGTCCCTCGAATGCGCGAGGATCAAAGGCATCAACCTCGCCCAAGGCGTTTGCGACACGCCAGTTCCGGAGGTCGTGCGCGAGGGCGCACGCCAAGCTATGGAGCATGGAGTGAACAGCTACACGTGCGCCGAGGGTCTGCCAGAGCTACGTTATGCTGTGGCGGAGAAAATGCGCCGCTACAATGGCTTGGAATGCGATCCAGAAACTGAAGTCATTATTCATTCCGGATCGACTGGCGCATTTTATGCCAGTTGCTTGGCGCTGCTGAATCCCGAGGATGAAGTCATCCTGTTTGAGCCCTATTATGGATATCACCTGAATACGCTGGTGGCAGTCGAGGCCAAGCCGACTTTCGTCACCCTACAGAAGCCAGACTGGAGCTTCCAGCCCGGCGACCTCGACAACGCAGTTACGCCGCGTACTCGAGCGATTATGGTTAACTCGCCAGCGAACCCATCAGGAAAAGTTTTCACGAAACAAGAGTTGGAATGGGTCGCGGAATTCGCAGAGCGGAATGATTTGTTTGTCTTCACCGATGAAATCTACGAAACCTTCGTTTACGACGGCAAGCATATCAGCCCCTCGACTTTGCCCGGCATGCGCGAGCGCACAATCACCATTTCGGGATATTCGAAGACTTTCAGCATCACAGGTTGGCGAATTGGATACACCATCTGTGACCAGAAGTGGGCACAAGCCATCGCACCACTTCACGACTTGGTTTACGTATGCGCTCCAGCGCCACTTCAGATTGGTGTCGCGGAAGGAATTTTGAAACTGCCGCAAAGTTTTTACCTTGAGTTGGGAAAGGAATACCTGCACAAACGCAATTTGTTGTGCGACACCCTGCAGGAAGTTGGGCTCACGCCGTCCATGCCCAAGGGCGCGTATTACGTGCTGGCGGACGCCAGCATCCTGGAGGGCAGGACGAGCAAAGAGAAGTCGATGACACTGCTCCGCGAAACCGGAGTCGCGACTGTCGCAGGCAGCGCCTTTTACCACGATGGAGGAGGCGAGAACCTGATCCGCTTCTGTTTTGCCAAAACCGACGCCGAACTAGCGGAAGCCAGCCGAAGATTGAGAATGCTACCGGAGCGCACGGGCAGGGTCGCCATGTCACAAATGTCCTAGAGTTGCGGAATGGCGCACCGGAATCAACTCGTAACACTATCTCAGGGATGTGAATCCTGCTTTATCTGAAGTTGCTCCGCAAGCTTCAACTCACTCTCAGCTGCTTCCTTCCTCCCCATATCGCGGTACGTCTGACCTAGCAAGTGGTGGGTCATCGAGTTATTAGGATCCATCGCAGCCGCCCTCTGGAGCGCGCGCACCGCTAGTTCAAGCTCTCCTTTTTTCTCAAGAATTTTTCCCATCAGAATGAACGGACCGGTCGAAGTTGAGTCGAGCCAGATCGAGCGCTGCAGAAGCTTCTCTGCGTCTTCGAATTTCTGCACGCGGGAATATGCGTCGGCAAGTCTGTAGTACGTTGCCGCATGCCCAGGATTGATGACCAACTCCTTCTGAAGCTCGGCAATCGCCTCCGGAATTCGCGATTTAAAAAGATAGAGCTCACCCAACAGAAAATGTATAAGCGGAAGCTTGGGATCGAGAGTGGTGGCTTTCTGTGCATACTCTTCTGCAACCGTATCAAATTCCTGACGCAGCAGCATGCGCGCGGTAAACAAATAGCTGGCGGCGGAATCGGGAGGAACGTCGAACATCTTGGCAAATGCCTTACGCGCTTGGGGATAGTCCTTGGTCTGGATGTAGCAGATGCCGAGGATGTAGGAAGCGTCGACGTTGGAGCGTGGATACCAGGTCTGTACCCTCTCGAGCAGGGGAATCGCCTCAGCAGGATAACCATTCAGATAGTAGGAAAGACCGAGCAACTGCTCGGCCTCACCGTTGCTGGGGTCTAAGGTAACGGCTTTCTTCAGGTAAGAAATGGCTTTCACGTAATCGCTCTTCTTGTAGTAGGCGATGCCAAGTTCCAAGTCCAGTCCCTTCGCGTCGGGATGCGTAACAGCGACACTCTGCAGCTCGGCGATGGCATCATCGATTTTGCCTTGGAGCATGAGATTACGAGAATGGGCGAAGTCCGGTGACGTTGACGAAGGTGATTGCGGAGCTTGAGGGCCTGACGCTTCTTGCGGCATTACGGGCCGAGTGGCACAAATGGCAAAGAGAAACAAATATAAGCACACTGAGAGCCTTGTTATAGGACGCTTTGGGCGGGAGTTCATACTTAGATCAGAGTACAACGGCAAATGTGCGGTTCGCAGTTTCTTTGTTCAGCCAAAAATAAAGGGAGCCCCGAAAAGCTCCCTTGCAGACACAGTTGCAGCAAGTCTAAAAGTTGAACCTCAAGGCGAACTGTAATTCGCGCATCGTGGTTCCAGCTTCAATGTCCGTGATTTTGCCGTTGCTACTGTTTGCGTGAGCATTTCCGCAGTCAACGCAAGGGTTCGCACCGTTGTTTCCGCTGAACGCGTACACCGGGTGATTGAACACATTAAATGCATCCACACGGAACTGAGCTTTGACGCGCTCTCCGATCGGGATGTTCTTCACCAGAGACATATCGGAATAGAACCCCGATGGCCCCCGGTACGAGTTGTGGCCAATGTTGCCCAATGTTCCCACAGCGGGCAGAGAGAACCCGCTGGTGGCACCAGCAGCCAAAAGGGAGTTTCCGCCTGAATCTACCAGCGGATTAAAGAAGACAATCTGGTGGGTAGCGCCGTTGAACGCGCCCACTCCTGTATGGAATGCCCCCGGCCCTTTATTCGGCCGACATATGTTTACGTCTTCTTCCGAGCCGCACTCAGTCGTACTCGGGGTCCAGGGCAGACCGCTGCTCCAGTTGGTGGTGTCGGACAACTGCCATCCGCCCACCAGGTAGTCCATGGCGCGGCTGGAATTGCCAAGATACTGCTTGCCTTTACCGAACGGCAACTCGTAAACCGGATTGAACACAAAGACGCTGTTGCGTACAAAATCGTTCGGTCCGTATGCGATTGGATGACTCGCCGCATAGTAGTTGCTATCGTAGGCGTTGGCGTGGGCGTACGTGTAGTGAGCAATGAACTGAAGACCGTGGTTGAAGCGTTTGTCGACTTTCGCTTCAAACGCGTTGTATTCGCTGCTAGCGTCATTGCCGTAGTAATTACCGAGATCGTCGTTGAGTCGGGTGCAAGTGCCGACGGGAGTCACTCCCGGGGTCCCAGGAGCAACCGTGAAAACGGGGTCACACAGCTGACGTCTTAGGTTAGACGAGGCACCGGTTCCGTAAAGAGACATGGTCAAGGGATTGATATCGTAGTTCGGACCGTCTCCTGAAAACCCGTGCGACCCTTTGTTCCCAACGTAGGCGAATTCCGCCGAAATTGTGCTCGTTACTTGGCGCTGAACGGTAACATTCCACGCATCGAGGGTCGGCAGTACTTGTTTTGTGGGACGAATGTGCACACCCCCATCTTGGCCGCCGAGGCTAGCAAAGGTGATCTGCCCGTTAGCCGGGATCGCGGGGAAGACGGGAGCCACCGGTCCCTGCGCAAGGGTGAAGGCGGGAATATCGTTTCCGGTGGCAACGCCCCCTGTCAAGGCCGATGCGTCAACGTTCTGTTTGATGAGCACCGGTAGGTTCTGCGTCACGGTATGTCCAAAGTTCGAACCGAACACACCGATGTCATAGCTCCGTCCATAGCCCATGCGCACAACCGTCTTCGGCGTGAGTTGGTAAGCGGCCCCGAGGCGGGGAGCGAAAGCATGCAATGTGTTCTGAACGTTGCCATTCAGCCCATAACCGCCGTAACCAGCCACCCGAATGACGCCCGTCCCGCCGTTGTCCACGATGTTCGCAAAGCCTCCGTAACCTTTGGCGAGCACGGATTCAGGGGTATAAATCTCCCAGCGCAAGCCGTAGTTGAGTGTCAGCTTTGGGGTCATGCGGTAGGTGTCTTGCCCATAAAAGAACAGACGCTTCTGCCGTTCCGCAGCGTTGTTAATGTTGGTCAGAATAGGATTCGTGACGTATCGAGCCATTGACGTGACATCTCCCAGCAGGAATGTCGCCAAGTCCAAGCCGCCGGTCGTAGTCAACGTTTGATTGGAGGTCGCTTGGGGGCTGAAGTTATATTCGCCGGTGCGGTTGTTGTCGCTCGGGATCCGCAGGTTTCTCGCGTATCGAATGTCCGCTCCAAACTTGAAGATGTGATTCCCCTTTGTCTTCGTCCAGTTATTGACAAACTGGAATTGATCTTCGCGTTCGGTTAACGGGCAGTTACACCGACCGACACCCAATCCGTCCCCGAAGCTCGAAATAGCCTCGGTACCTCCGTTATTCGGAGCGCCAGCTTCGCCAGTAGCTGGGTCTGACCCCAAGATGAACGAGCCTAAACCAGCCGTCTTCGGATCGCTGGTGTTCGCGTTGGGAATTCCGAACGCGGTCATGGGAGTGCCACCGTCTGGCTTCATAGTCTGCGGATTATACTTAAACCAGCCGAACCTGAAATCAGTAAGCAATGAGGTACTCAGGGTTTTGGTGAAACCTGTAGCCAGACTGTAGTTGTGTGTGATCGAACTGCCGGAGAGGCCTAGCAAGCCCGATCCCGGTCCTTCAAGTGCTCCGAGCACCCCTTTGCCAGACAGCTTAAAGTAGTCGAGACTAAATCGGCCGAACACATTTACAGTCGAATTCACAGAGTAGTCGATGCGCGTATCGAAGCTATTCTGTTGGAACGGGCCTGCTCCTGTCCCCAAAAAGTTTCCCGTTATACCGGTTGTCTGCGGCGCGGGGAATAGGGCAAGGATGGCTTAG
>Ga0210405_10004242_pt1 | contig 13573 bp, 7 predicted proteins | sample IncBWH11MmetaG_FD_155492 | JGI IMG/M metagenome (GOLD analysis project Ga0210405, IMG submission 155492) | Forest soil microbial communities from Barre Woods Harvard Forest LTER site, Petersham, Massachusetts, United States - Inc-BW-H-11-M | ecosystem: Environmental > Terrestrial > Soil >... | reverse complement strand
AGCACTGTTGCCAGCTTTCGATTTTTCCTCTTGCATTCAAACAAGAATCTTTCAGGCTTGCCGAGGAAAAACGAATATGGCCCATTACACTCTTATCGCGCGCATGAACACAGGCGACGGCAGATTTCCGTTCGTGAATGTGCAGTTCTCGAAGAATCATCGTCCGACTGCGATCGAAGGAGCGACGTACGACTCAAGTCTGATTCGCGGCTGCTCGCTTCTGCTGCGTCGCAGGCCCAAAAAGCCGCCGACTTTATCCAGGGCAAACTTGCGCGTCTGGAACGCGAATGGCAACCCGTGGGCGTAGATGACATCAAACTCGATCCTACCTTCACTAATACACTCACTTGGAGTTCCTACCCTTACTCGTCTCGTTGTGCCAACGCGCGGCAGGCCCTTTGCCACGGCAAGTTACCTCGCCCGAACTTCTCAAATCGACCAACAGTTTCCGAATCCATTCGCGACCAACACCGGGGCACGCACGCTCTATATCCGCTAGGCGAAATTCTCCGGGTTGAGCGCGAATAGCTCCCAAGACCATTTCTGCCTTCGCCCCTTTCGGCGAACCTAGTTGACCAACGCGTTCCTCGAAATCTCGATACGCACTCTTTAGAATAAAGAGAATGTAATTGATATACGGCCAGGGATCGTGAGTACCTTCATGCCATCGCTGGGAACTTTGCTCCAGAGTCTCATAGTAGCGATCCTTGTTCTCTTCAATCACACGCTCCAAGCTGACATAGCGTCCGACTTCTAAACCGATGTGATAACTGTGCAACAGAAGTAGCAACCTTGAGACTCGACCATTTCCGTCTCTGAATGGGTGGATACATAGGAAATCCAAATTCATGCCAGCTAGGAGAATCAAGGGATGGACTCGGCGCTGTTCGAGGCAATCCTTCCACAGCGAAAACAATTCATGCATCTGTGTTGCAGTTTCGCTCGCTGGAACGGTTCGGAAACGGACTCTTTGCCTTCCATCAGGCGACTTCTCAATGATATCGGAGTCTTTTTCTTTATATTGCCCCGCGTCCCCAACTCCGCCCCGAGTCAATCTGTGAAGTTCTCGAATCGTGTCCCCAGATACGGGTAGTTGTTTGCCCTGTTCGTGAATCCGTTTCAGTGCATCTCGATACCCGCGAATTTCCTCTTCATCTCTGTCGCGCAGTTGCTTGTGGCCGAATACGATTGTTCCAACGCGTGCTTGATCGGCAACCACTCCCTCAATCCGGTTTGACGAAACCGCGCTTTCAATCAAAGCGTGTTCTCGCAGAGCTTTGAGTGTCTGAGGAGATTGGTTTGTAAAAAGCTCTTGTTTTCCTCTCGCCTCTCCCAAGTCTGCCAAGTACCACGAGGTGTTCGCCGGAATCGCCTCGATTCCGGTTACGAATTGTCGCAGCGTTCTCACGAATTCTTCCTTTCAGGGATACCCTAAGCTCGTTAAAAATGCGTTGGTCAGTTCCACTCTACTGTATTGCCGTCGGATTCACGATGAATCCCTCGACCCAATGGCCGTCGTGCTGAAAGGGCGAGGCAGCTTCCGCGACATAACCTTCATGCTTTCGTCCGACGATAGCGATCCCTGCAAGACCGGCGACTAGCGCTTGCAGTTGGTCATGAGATGGATGCAACTCGGGGTTGAGTCCATACCGACACGCCAATTCGCCGAATCTTTCCTCACAATCGGATTGAGTCGCCTTTGCCTTCGCTGGAAGAGGAGTTATTTTCAGTTTGCGCCAAGCCGAACGCGGGAACGATTCTAAGACAAGCAATACGTCTGCGATAGGTTCGATGCTTCGGCTGATTGCGAGCAGAGCGCCCGCCGCAATAAGGTGCGCGTAAACGCAAATTGAAAACTCCACGAACTTAGTGTAGTTGACGGGCGAAGAATTGCACGACAGCGGGGGCTTGGTCGGCGCAAAACCGCAAAGAAGGACAGTTAAGAATGCTCACGCAGCCGCAGGTTCAGCTACCGTAAAGAAGTGTCGCTTTGCTACGCTTTCCGCCGCCTATTGAAGACGACGAATGTGATGCCTCCTTCCTCAGAAAATCTACTTCCCTTGCAGCAAGATGTCTATGACGAGCGGCGCGCGTTGTGCGTGCCCTGTCGAAGCTGCGCTATGTTCGCCCTTCCATGCTCTAGCACTAGATCCCGAGGCGCCGTCGAGCTTCATCGTAACCGTATTCTAGGGCCCTGGTCATAAAGTCCTCGTGCGCAGGTGGGCGGCAGCTCACAAAGGCTGTCAGGCGGCGGAGATACCTACGGTCCTGTTTGAATGGTACGTGTTCCTTCAAACCAAGTGTCTTGATGATTTCTTCGTCGGTGCGACCCGAGGCTCGCAGTATTCGCGTCCTCCTGATGACATCAGCCTGGAGATACCGCGACTTCTTGAAAAGATCGACGATCTTCAGAATTGTACAACGCCTGCGTGAAGGACCGCATTGCACATTGGACAGATCGTTTCGTGGTTCTCTGGAGTATTGTTCTTGTGGTTCCCATCAATATGATGAACCACCTGCCACTTGAGAGCCCTGAAGCCACAGTAGCGACAAGTGTGATCGTCACGAGCGCGGATGCGCACTTTTATTTCTTCCCAAACTCGCGGGTCTTCTTTGAGTCGAACGATGCGTGCACTGGACTTACTCTCGATTACGGTATGAAAATGCCGGGTTCGCCAGGTCTCAGGAGGGGCGAACTGGGGGAAGAGCTTTTTATACTTGGGACCAAGTGCGTGTTTCTTGGATAGCATAACAGTAAGCTTCATTCTCCAAACCGTCGTAAAGGAGATCGCTCCCAAAGTTTTCGAGCGCTCTTGCGGGAACCTTCTTAACGTGTGGCGCAGCCCTACTGTTCCTGAAATCAATGTTCGTGATGTCGTTTCGTACTCGCCTAGCTAATCATCACGGAAGCTCTAGACGATAACTAAGTTACACTTCTTCGTATATCGTATCAACGGACTCTCTCTGAGGCTGAATTTCATGCGTTCTGTTTCTCGTGCGTTCAAACGTCTTCTGCTCGGCGCTCTTTTGATTCCTGTTGCCACAATCGGTCAAGTGCCCCTTCCAATGCAAAACCCAGCGTCGCCGAGGGCTGATCCCCAATCGTTCCCAAAAGAAGCCATTGTCATCGAGGATTTGCAAATTAAGGTGCGCTTCGAAAATGACGGCAGGGCAATCTACGAGACTTCGCTCCGTGCCAAAATTCAATCCGAGTCAGCCGTGCGGAGCGACGGCGTGTTGGCTTTTCCCTATTTTGCCTCCACTGAATCGTTCGACATTAAGTATGTCCGCGTTCGCAAGCCGGACGGAACTCTCATTGAGACGCCTTTGGACTCCGTCCAGGACCTTAGTACCGACGTGGCTCGTACCGCGCCCATGTACACGGACCAGCACGAAAAACATGTGGCGATAAAAGGCCTTTCTGTCGGTGACATCCTCGAATATCGCACCGTATCAACCGTCAACCAACCTCTCGCTCCCAGCCAGTTCTGGTTTTCTTATAATTTCACAAAGCAGACCATTGCATTGCACGAACTGTTGGAGATAAACGTTCCAAGGGACCGCGCTGTCAAAGTCCTGAGCCCGGGAAACGCTCCCATTGTCTCCGAAGACGGAACTCGCCGCATCTATACGTTTCAAGCTTCTCACCTAAAAAAGGATCCCAACCCAGACAAATGGGAACTAGCCTTGAACGGTGAGCCGCCGCCTGACGTCCAGGTGAGCTCGTTCGCCAGTTGGGATGAAGTGGCCGCCTGGTACGGTTCTTTGCAAAGACCCGCGACGCAGGTGACACCGGAAATCCGCGCCAAGGCCGAAGAACTGACTCGTGGAAAGAAAACGGACACTGAGAAGATTCGCGCCCTCTACGACTATGTATCCACCAAGTTTCGCTACATCAGTATCTCGCTTGGTCAGGGACGCTACGCGCCGCACGCCGCCTCGGAGGTCTTGGCCAACCAATTTGGAGACTGCAAGGATAAGCACACCCTCCTCGGCGCTCTTCTCCATGCAGTCGGAATCGAGGCTTACCCGGTGCTGATTAGCAACACGATGAAGATTGATTCCGCGACGCCTACTCCCGCGCTCTTCGATCACCTCATTACAGCCGTGCCTCAAGATGGCTCTTTCCTTTGGCTTGATACAACCATCGGTGTTGCGCCGTTTGCGCTTCTGGTCCGGCCTTTGCGCGATAAACTGGCTTTGGTCATTACCCCTTTGAATAAAGGTCTTCTCGTTAAGACACCAGCCGACCCACCTTTTCCGTTCTTCCAGCACTTCACTATGACCGCCACGCTGGACAGCAGCGGCACGCTCGAAGGTAAAGCCCGTGTTGAGACTCGCGGAGACAGTGAGTTGGTTCTCCGCCAAGCTTTTCGAGATACTCCGCAGTCTGGCTGGAAAGATCTCGCGCAGTCCTATTCGGCCGCTTCCGGATTCGGCGGCACCGTGGACGATGTTTCCGCGGCTGATTCAGGTGACACGGTGGATCCTTTTTGGTTTACATACTCCTATCATCGTCCTGAATACGGCGACTGGCCGAATCACCGCATCGTTCTGCCTTTCCCACGGATAGGCCTACCCGAGCTTTCCAAGGAGGAGACGGAATCTTCCGCAGCTTTTCCTCTCGGCCCCCAACAAGAGATCACTTACGAAGCTCGACTGACCTTGCCCGAAGGGTTTTGGCCGTCGCTGGCCCCCGAGGTCCAGGAAAAAAGACATTTTGCCGAATACGAATCTTCTTACACTCTTGAGGGCCGCGTGCTGCACGGTACCCGCCATCTGCGCTTGTTGCTCCAGGAAGTTCCCGCCACCAAGCGCCCTCAATACGTTTCATTCTACAAGGCGGTCGACGAAGACCAGACCCGATGGGTCAATCTTCTCGGGGCTGGTGTCACCTCCTCTGCTGTCCCCTCCAGTAACTCCGAAGCACAACGCCTCTATGACGAAGGCAATCGATCCATCCAGCTTGGAGCTCCCTGGGCCGCCACCACCTCTCTCGAGCGTGTCGTCAAACTTGAACCCACTTGGGTCGACGCATGGCTGCTCTTGGGCAGTGCGCGCATAATGGCCAGCCGGCCCGAAGCAGCGGTCGACGCCTTCCGTAAAGCCATCGCCCTCGATCCTTCAAATGTCCGCGCTTACGAAACCCTCGCCAAATCCCTAATATCCCTCCATCGCACCGAGGAGGCCATTCAGGTCTGGCGTGATCTCCTAAAGGTTAGCGCCGATCACCGCGAAGCCTCGGAAAACCTTGCTGTGCTTCTCGTCGACGCCGGGAAATATCCGGAGGCCCGTCCGGTGCTTGAAAAAGCAATCGAACAAGATGCGGCAGACCCAAACCTCCGCTTTCAGCTTGGCCGCACGTACATCCAATTGGGCGCAGAGGAAAAGGCGAGCGAGCAGTTTCAGAAAGCGATGGAATTGCGGCCCGATCCGGAAATGCGCAGCGCCATCGCCTATTCCTTAGCCGAAGCCAAGCGTCACCTGCCGGACGCTCTGCGTTACGCGGGGGAGGCCGTGCAGGAAACGAACTCACGGACAGCCTCCATTCGTCTCGATTCCGACGTGAGGGAAGGTTACGGTCTTATGGCCGATCTCGCGGCAGAGTGGGATACTATCGGCTGGGTCCATTTTCGCATGGGCCATCTTGACGCCGCCCAGAGATACGCCGAGGCCGCATGGAGACTTTCCCCACTTCCTGCTATCGGTGACCATCTGGCTCAAATCTATGAAAAACAAGGCAAGAAAACGCTGGCCTTCCACACCTACGGCCTCGCTCTGGCCGTTTTGAACGTGGGCGGTGATCCAGTACTCCGCGAAAAGCTCGTTTCGCGGGTCACAGCCGGCGGTTCTCAGAGCTCGTCCTGGGTGAGCAACCAAAAGGAGGTGGAGGAGATGCGGACGTTTTCTCTCAAAGGCTTCGGTGAAAGCGATCGGTCCGCATTCTTCGCAGTTGTCTCAACCAATGGTTCCAATGTTTCGGAAGTAAAATTTTTAAACGGACCGGAAGAATTGCGGGAAGCTGAATCTGCGATCGCCACCATAAAGTTCGGCACCGTCTTCCCTGATGACTCTCCAACACGGATCTTCCGCGGAGGAACTCTCAGTTGCGTCCGCATGTGGAAAGGGTGCAGGTTCATTCTATTCCCGTACAAGTCTCGGGATCTCTTCCCTCACAAAACGCCCTAAGGAAGTGGCCAATGGGCTGTCCTGATAGTCGTTTTCGCGTGACTCCTGCGTTGGCGGCGGATTTCCGCAGCCATCCGGGAAGCGACACCACCGCGAGAAGGACGCGAAGTTGAAGCGCTGCGGCGGCTGGAGCATATCGAAGGCATACGGAAGCCGACTGAGATTCTATCGTCACGGGCTTCTCTGGCCGCCCGCTCTAACCTCAGGAATTCTCGGGGGCATTAAGGGGGCACTAAGAATTCGCTCCCTTTCCTTTCAATACCCTCAAAGGCCAGGCTGCACCACAATGCTCCTTTGTTTTCTAACCCGTGGTGGATTCGAATCCCATCGGCTCCACCAACTTTGTCTCTTCTTTTCAATCCGATAGCTTCCAGCGTCGCGAAGATCACTGGGCCATCGTCGATCTGATAGGAAAAGCTGGTCACGTTCGAACCATACCAGTGCCGTTGTGGGTCAAGCAAACTGTCGATGATTGGCTCGCAGCCTCGAGCGTCGCCAACGGGAGGCTATTTCGTTGCGTTTGCAGGGCGGGAACGATTTGGGGCACCGAAATGACCGAAAAGGTGGTGTGGCATGTCGTCAAGCAGTACGCAGGCCAGGTTGGAATCGTAAAACTCGCGCCGCATGACCTGCGAAGATCGTGTGCGCGCCTCTGCCACAGCGCCGGGGGCGAGCTGGAACAGATTCAGTTTCTGCTGGGCCACGTCTCGGTGCAGACCACTGCGCTATCTCGGTTGTAAACAGCGATTGCGAGAGGCGGTCAACGACAAGATCGGCATTGAACCTGTTTTAGCTGAAAAAAATGCCTGAGCTAAAGATTACTCTCAGCAAAAAAAACTTGCTTGGTGTTTAATCTTGGCAATCTTCTCTGGTTGGAGACGGTGAAGATCGCCCTCCCTTAGCCATCCATCTGATAGCAGTCTGCCGAAAACCCCCAAGAGACGGGAATACCGGTAATCACAAAGTCCATCTACAATCTTTCTTTGCTCCGTAAGATATTCTTGTACTCGGAAGACCTCAGATGGAGCCGTCAAAGTCTCTAGCATTCGTCTCGCTTCTTGAGTGATCGCCGTGCACTGCCTCTCGAATGCGTTATCAAAAGCGATCCTCGCCAACTTCTTTTCGATCGGTGCCCACGTTTCGTCGCGTTTATATTGTGCAATTGATTCCATCGACGATCCGCCTTTCTGTTTCAGATTTCCGTGTCGAGGACAGCCCGATAATAGTCTCCTGAAGTTCAGACTTCAACGGAGACAGTCATATTCATTGTGTTTTTGGGTCAGTACTAGCAGCCACACATTATGAAAGGGGCGCCCTTTTATAATGTGTGAGATTTCGCCGACTCCCCGAAATCCCGTTAGGGGAAATCACATCGCCATCGATGATCACCGACGGCAGCCTCGCTGAAACCTCTGTGTACCCGCCGTGTGCCTCACTTTGGCGAATTCGCTGTTTTTATTGTTTCTGCCGTTTAGTAGAATCAGTAAGTTACGTGGAATCAGCGGGGCTCAGAATTCCGACTCCCCCCGCCTCAACCAATCCCTTAGAATTAACCAAGATTTCAGGCACCCTTGCGGCTAGATTGAAGCGAATTCAGTTTACATTTAGCGTCAAGAGGTAAGATGTCTGCGCGCCGCCCGCTACTGCTGAAACCGTTAAGTAATACGTTCCTGAGGGAGTGGGCGGTGGTGGTGGTGGCGGTGCGGAGCCGGAAGCTCCGCCTCCGCAGCCGAAAATGGATAAACTCAGCAAGCCTAAGCAAACGAGCACGCGCAAGCTCAGGAGCTTCTTTCTGGGCACAATTGTGAGGCCGAAGAGCAGGAGCCCGGTTGCCCAGACTGGACTTTTTAGCCCAATCCTCAGCAAGGCCGAGGACTTCCCGGTTGTAGTGACCGTAACAGTTAAAGGCGCTCCATTCAGCCCAATACTGACCGTCGTCGGAGTTACCACGCACGTGCTTCCCTGCGGTGCACCCGAACAAGAAAGTGACGCCGTACCGGTGTAGCCGTTTCCTCCATCCCAAGCGACCAACTGGTACGTTGCCGTTTGGCCAGGACTGATCGTTGCAATGTTTGAAGCCCCTGAAGCAAGCGTCAAATTCACCTCGGGCCAAGCGGCCATGGTTGCAAAGATCTGGATATTGGATTTTCCAATTCCTCCCGAAGTCTGCACGGCGAGGCGAGCAGCATATCTGGTTGCGGGAGAAAGGCCGGTTACAGACCCGGACAACGAAGGAGCGTCACCCGTAAAGGACCACTGCGAGGATTTGGAAAACGTAGCTAACAACGGGTCAGTCCCATATTCAATCCATGCGACAGCCGGAATATTGGGTCCGCCCACCGTCGCCATTCCATTCAAAGTCGCCGACACCGTCTGGCCAAGGGAATCTATAGAGAACAGAGTCACGGTGGGGGCGAGCGTCTGGGTCGCAATTCCCGTGACCGGGATAGCATGGGGGCTACCGACCGTGTTATCTGTGACTGTTAATGTTGTATTGCTTGTACCTGCCGCCGTCGGCGAAAAGCTCATCTGAATCATGCAGAAGTTCTGCGCGAAACTGAATCCGACGTTGTTGCAATTATTCCCTTGAATGGAAAACACCGACGAGCCTATCGCCAGGGAGCTTAGCGTATAGTTCGCGGACCCGATATTCTCGAGCTGAACCGTTAGCGTGGCCGGAGGAGTACCGAGCAAGATAGTTCCAAAGTCAATTTTGGCTGGATAGGACACCTGAGGATGAGCAGGAGATACATCCATACTGGAGGCGCTGGAAGCTCCCCCTCCGGGCAGGGGATTGAACACCGTGATCGCTGCAACGCCTGAGTTTGTAAGCAAACCTCCGGGTACCGATGCGACAAGCAGAGAATCTCCACTATTTGTTGTGCCTCCATTCACATACGTAGGCAGGTTCTGCCCATTCCACTGCACAACAGACCCTGCGGCGAAGTTCTTACCATATACATTGAATTGCCCAGATGAGCTGCCCGTGACTAGGGTCGTGGGAGAAAGGAAGTCAATTGCGGGAACAGGATTAATCAGCGGAATGCTGAGCGTATTCGAGGACCCTGTATAAGGGGAAACCACTGTGAACGGTACGGATCCCGTCTTTCCAGTCAGCCAGTAGGGGATCGTGGCCTGAATGCTAGTCGAGTTGACAAAGGCGCTCTCGACCGGCTCCCCGTTGATCTCGACCGCGTCGTAGTCGGCAAATCCGAAGCCAAGAATCGTGATTTCTATGGGATTTTCGCTAATACCCACAGTTCCGGAAGCCGGAGAGAAGCCCGTAATCGCTGGTGTGGGCTGCCCTCCCAAGACCTGAAAAAGGCTTCGAGCCGTATATGAGTCTCCATTTGAGTTTGAAACCGTCACATCTTGCCAACCCGGGGGAAGCGCCGGGAGCACTGCCGTCAGGGTATTCTCATCTACGAATGTCGTGGCCGCCTGCAGGCCGCCGAAGCTGGCTACCGCGCCGGACGTAAAGCCGCTTCCCCTCACAGTAACCGTCAGGCCTCCAGACGATTGAACGAATGACGGTTGAACATTTCCGATCGAAAGAGGAAGGGTGTCCAACACCATCATCGTAATTCCGGACTTGGTGACGCCGAATAGATAGCGGCCGGTGTCGTCGGTGGTTAGCATATGGTCGGTGAATGGCGAATAGGAAGTAACAAAGGGCTCGGGGAAAGTAATATTTGCCGTAGATTGTGCCAGATTGACATCATCAATCTCAACAGAACCACCAACGGCACTCGACCCCGCCTTGTACAACAGGGCCCCGCTGGGATGCAGAAAAAAGCTTGGCGTGCCGGTTGGCATCGTCGCATCAAAATGCTGCATAATGAAACCGACGGAATTCAGGTCGAAATCGGCGACTTCCGCATTCGAGTCGCTGATCCCTGGAGTGGACCCTCCCGCTACAATCACGGTGCCATCTTCATCGGCACTTGCCTCGACTATCCATTGAGTTTCATTTGTGGAGAGTAAGAGCTCAGATGTACTGGCATTCCACAGAGCAATGTTGCTTGAAATCAAGCCGTTCCCGGCACGCGCAACAAAAATGTACTTTCCTTTGTTCGTGGAGTTCCAAGGATTTCCATTTACTCTGCGTCCAAATTGATCGGTCAGCCAGCTGCCGCTACCCGTCACACCATTCAACGTGAACAAGTTTCCACCGACGTCCGAACCAACAAGCGTGCCGGTGGAAGTCTCGAAGACGCGGCCTGGAGTAACGCTGACCGTGGATCCAACGGCGGTAGTTGGATTTACGCTCGCTCCTGTTCCCGGATGAGTCAGGTCGAGTTCATTTATGAGATTTGCCCCGGCATCCGCGATATATAGACGGTTTCCATCCGGAGACAAGGACAGTCCGGCAAACTGCGAATTCGCCAACTTTCCAGATGCGGGGACAATCGGAGTCAGGACTTGCTGGGTAATCGGATCAATAACCTCGACTTGGTCCTTGTGAGCCGCATATAACTTCTGACGACCCGAGTCGAAGAGAAGGAAGTTGGGGCTGGAAGAAAACGGAAATAGCTTGACGGTACGAGCATACTGGAAACCTTTGCTTAACGTGTCAGACTTTCCGCTCGCGGTCAGGGTCACATCCGCTCGACCTGACGTGCCTGGCGGCGTTTTGACCGTGACCCATCGCAGATTTGGAAGGGTCGGGAACGCACCTACTTGGCTTACGGTAACGCCAGTGGCAGCGGTTCCACCAATTGTGACGGAAACGGAGCTTTGGCTAACCGTGTCAGCGCCCGTGCACAAGATTCGGATCATGTCCCCTCCCTGCGGAGATCCGATATTGTCGATTACGCGGAGAATGCGTACAGGGTCAGTAAGAGAAGGGATGGGGGGAGTCGATGCAGCGGTGGTATCAACAGCCACAAATATCGCGGCGTTCGGAATATTCGGATTAAGCCCATAAACCATGCCGGTGCCGTCGGCGACCTGCCATTGCGTGGAGTATCCACTGGATTGTTGGCTGAAGTAATTCGTCGTGTTTTTTATGGAAAAGGTGGTCATGTCCATCGCTTGCGTGTTCCCACCAACATCGCGATAGAGCGTGTTTCCGTCCGTGCTGAAGGCGATCCCGATGCAGCCGGATTGATCTTGGTAAATCTCGTTGAAAGACGAATCTAAAATGATTAAAAAGCCCCCGAATCCTGCGGGTTCAACGCAGATCGCATATCTGCTGGCATCTTTGTTGGCAGCGAGACCGAAAATGTAGCCCCCAAAGCCCAATTGCTGAAGAACCTGGCCTGTATTTCCGTCAACGATTTGAACGCCACCGCCGCTGCTGGCATCCCCGAGCATGATCCTGGAATAGTCCCCGCTTCGAGCAAGGGGTCCGGTGGTTTGGTAGGGCCCTATTGCACCTTCCGCGTTCGATTGGTTGCTGAAGGAATTTGTGACATGGTCCCAATAGGCGGTTATTCCCCCTCCAGTCGAAAGACCTTCTGCTGCACGGACAAAAGCATTGCCGTTGCCTGCATAGACGAAGGCTGTAATCCCAAGCGCCGAATCAGAGAAAACAACGTCATTGGTTTTGACGAACGTACCGGTATCAAAGAATAGGATGTGCGCGGACGAAGTGCCAACCGCCAAGGTCGTACCGTCAGGGGAAATATCCAAACTAGAAGGTGACGGCACCGCAATGGACTGAATTGTGTGATAGTCCAGTGTTGAGAGGACGTCGATGCGATCCAGCGCCGTCCAGGCAAGGAAAATCTGTTGATGGATCTGGTCAAGGGCTACGTATTTGAAGTCTGGCGCCGCATACCAGGAATAGTCATACGGTATATATGCAGAACGATTGGTAGCCCCTCGGACATTGAAAACCGAAATAAAAAAAACAACGATTAAAGAAATACCAAAAAAGAATCGAACAGAACGGCGTTTTCGAACAGCTGGGTTGTGCAAGGGAAGCTCCCCGACGAGGCACAAGGCGCACTCCCGAGTAATCACGGATGCCCTTATCGTAGGTTTCGTTTTTCGACGGGCGATAGTCTAGCAGCATGTGAAAACTTCGTCATCATCTTTCGGCAAAACCCCCAGGAGGGTTATCCAAGTGTCTATCCGGAGCATCTGCCAAGCGGAACGCCCTATTGGGAGCCAGGCGAAGTCCTTACGTGCACTCGCGGGCGACCCTCTAGACAGCGCCGCTTCGCGGGACGCTGGGAGACTTAGATGAGTGACGTTTCCCATGCTCGCCTTTCGAATGCGGAATGCAAGGCGCTTGAAAACATGGACTGGGTCGGTTTGGAGATGGCTGCTCGAAGTTTTGCCAAGAAACGCCAGTTAAAACGCCCGCGTAGCAGGTTTTCGTCGCTTAAGGAGAGGCTGCTGAATTTAATTTCTGTCTTGTCTGGTAGGGTCCGACGGCATTCAGAACGTGGCGCCCAAGAATGAATTCGCTCGGGGAATCCGGCTTACAGACTCGCCCGCCACTGTCTATTGCCGGGAGTCTCCCGTGCTCCCGCTGAGACTCAATCCGCACTCGGAGACAACGGCCGGGTCGTCCTCCGCCTACTCCTGCACCTCCCATCGTCCGCGTAATGGTCGAAGCCGAACACGATGCCGACGCCCAGCGCTACAGTCAATCTCTCGCTAACGCCCTCCACTCCTCCATCGGCGCTTAGGTAGGACAGGCATTCTTGCGTGTCTTCTTGCACTTTCGGCGTTGTCACGTGAATGCTGCCTGCTTGGCGCGCCGCAATTCCCCTCAAAATCTTGCACCGCGACCGTGGGAACCTTTCTCTCGCTGCGGTTTCTATGTATTCGTATGCGCAATGCTTGCTTGTGTGGAAAAAAACCCTCCTTCCGCGCAGGAGGAAACCCATGTCCGAGACCACTACATCTTGGCTCCGTTCTCTCAAGAAAATTCTGATCGGCATTTCCATGCTTGCCGGACTCTACCTTTTCGCGTTCCAAGTGTCACGATTGGTCGTGAGCTCTCTGTTCAGGGGTATCGAATCATCGCGAGCCACCGGCCTCAGCGGTATTGCCCCTGTCGCGTTCCACTCGTTCCACGCCTTGCCCGCCTACCAGTCGGCCGACGGTCTCTTGCAAGCCGGCGGGATTAATATTGTTCGCGCCTTGAGCCTGGCGCTCGAAATGCCCCACTTTGAAGCCACTGAATCCCGTGTAAGGGAAATCGTTCAACAGTCAGGCGGTTTCCTGGAAGAATTTAAAATCCACAGGCAATCGGAATCCTCGCCCTGGCTCGAAGCGAGATTGCGCCTACCGGTTAATTCGCTTGATTCCGCGCTCACCACGATCCGCAATTTGGGCAGCGTCAGACAGGAAACCGAATCCAGCGAGAACACCAGCGCCGAGAAAGAATCGCTAAACACTCAACGCGAATCCAAACGGGCTGAGGTTT
>Ga0210405_10004240_pt1 | contig 13576 bp, 14 predicted proteins | sample IncBWH11MmetaG_FD_155492 | JGI IMG/M metagenome (GOLD analysis project Ga0210405, IMG submission 155492) | Forest soil microbial communities from Barre Woods Harvard Forest LTER site, Petersham, Massachusetts, United States - Inc-BW-H-11-M | ecosystem: Environmental > Terrestrial > Soil >... | reverse complement strand
AGGGCCAGTTCCAGGCCGCCGCCAAGGCAAGCCCCGTGAACCGCGGCGACAATCGGTACGGGTAGTTGCTCAAAGCCGCGCAGCACGATGAGGGGGTCGAGCGGCGCCTGTCCCTCTTTCGCGATACGTTCATCCCAGGTCGAAACGTCGGCGCCCGCGCAGAAATGCCGAAGTCCGCTTCTGAGGAGGATCGCCCGGGAGCCCGACTTCACGGCCTCCTCAAAAGCCGTCAGTAATGCCGTGTAGAGGATCGGCCCGCTCAGATTGTAGGGACGAAGCGCCATGGTCACGACGGCGACTTTGTTTTGGTGGTCAACTGTTACCAATGCCGAATCTCCTACCAATGCCGATCTCCGGTGGGTCTCAGACAAGAGGAGCGCGCAAACTTCTTTCGCCATGCCGGATATGACCCGGCTTAAGTGGAAATCGCTCTAGCCAACGGTGGGATCGCCGCTAGCGCTTAATCCTCAAACGGCGAAGCGCGATTCTCCTTAACCCACACCCGTTCCGCTTCCGAATTGGCCTTTGGCGGCTTAAGGCCCTGAACACGCCACAACTCGCGCGGCGTCTGGCCATAGTGAAGCTCCCAATCAAAGCCACGGTCGCGAATGAATGGGGCGATGGCTTTTTCGATTTTCTCCATCCATTGGTCGGCACCAAAGCCACTGTCCTTATTGTCTCCCACTTGGTGCCGTGCGAAGTGATCGGCACGTATGCGAACAAAGTTCTCCTTCGCGACGGCACCCAAGTAGAAGTCGTCCTTCGGTATCTCGTGGAACAAGACGCCCACGTAGAAACGAGGAATCACAGTGCCATACGTATCGACAATAGCATTGGCGAAAGCGGCTTTTTCGCTCGAGGTATACGCACCGACCGGGTGGTAGATGTTGTACAAAGGCATAGCTCTGCCCCTTTACGTGGCAGTGGGGGAGACGGTAATGAGCTTCTTATTGACGAACTCATCGAACCCGAGCTCGGAAAGTTCGCGTCCAAAACCCGAATTCTTGATGCCGCCGAATGGAAGTTCCGCTTCCGTGCGAATTGGTCGGTTTATGAACGTCATGCCGCTTTCAATCTGAGCGGCGACTTTTCGTCCTCGCTCGAGGTCGGCGGTAAAGACGGAGCCGCCCAATCCATACGGTGTCGCATTTGCTAGCCGGAGCGCCTCCGTCTCATCCTCAACAACATAGAAACATGCCACCGGACCAAATAACTCCTGCTTGTAAATCGGATTATTCTCGGTAACTTTGGTCAGTACCGTCGGCTCGAGATAGAAACCCGGTCGATCGATCCGCTTACCGCCGACCGCAACCGTCGCCCCGCTCTTGCGGGCGAGTTCGATCTGGGCGAGAAGAATCTCGAGCGCCCTTTCAGAGGAGACGGGCGCCAAGGACGTAGAGCGGTCAGCGGGGTCCCCCGGCTTGAGCGCGGCCAAGCGCTTGACGAACCCGTCGAGGAAGGCCGCTCCGCGGTCTTTGCCGATGACGATGATGCGCTTCGATGCCACACAGCTCTGGCCAGTGTTCACCATCCGCCCGGTGACCGCACTGTTAATCGTCCATTCGAGCGGCGCATCCTCAAGAACGATCAGCGGATCACTGCCGCCCAATTCCAGGACTACCTTCTTGAGATTGCGTCCCGCGCGCTCACCGACCGCGGCGCCCGCCCGCTCGCTTCCGGTCAAGGTGACGCCGCGCACTCTCGGATCCTCGATCACGCGTCCGACCTGATCGATGCTGGCGAAAATGTTGGTGTATACGCCCGCCGGCGCGCCCGCTTCCTCGAACAGGCGGGCAAATGCCAATGCCGCCTGCGGAACGTTTTCCGCGTGTTTCAGGAGGAGGACATTGCCGACCATCAGCTGGGGTCCGGCCACCCGCGCGATCTGGTAATAAGGATAGTTCCACGGTTCAATTCCGAGCAGCACGCCGATGGGATTGGTGTGCAATTCCGCGCCCGGCGACTCGGGAAGCAGCTTCGGCTTAAGATAACTCTCTGCCTTCTTCGCGTAGTAATCGAGAATAGCGGCCGACGTAGCGACTTCGGAATACGATTCTGCGATACGTTTGCCCATCTCGAGCGTCAGGTAGCCGGCATACTCCTCGGCTTTTTCCCGCAAGATGGCGGCGGCGCGGGATACGATCTTGGCCCGTTCGGCCACCGTCCGCAGACGCCAGTCGGTTTCGTACACATTGTGCGCCGTCCCGACCGCAAGCTTCAGACCACGGTCGGATATCTCTTCGAAGCTTCGCACCAGTTCGCCAGTGGCTGGATTGACGGTTTGAAAAGGCATGCAACTCTCCGCATCACAGTAGCCACTGAGATTATCATTGCCACAGAGGGAACTAAGACTGGGCACGGCTCATCGTCGTCGCGGCAGCCAGGCTAGAAGCCTATAAGCCAAGAAGGGCTATTGGCTTGGACGGCCGAGCTGCCGCTGGCGTTTGATCCAGAGGATGCCGCGGTCCGCACTCGAGCGTTAGGTAGAAATTGCCGCCTTTTGCATACGAGTGCTACAAACACAACGAAGTAGTTCTCGTCATCAGGCCCGTCGGATTACTCACCCATCAGCACGAAAGCGTGTAGGCGGCGGTGTAAAGCGTTGAGAGGGTGATGCGCTCGGGATACGCGGCAATCATTTTCCTGATCAATTCCCTGGCTCCGACGCCTTCGGCGAGAAACCTGTCGAAATCGAGGATATAGTCGACGCATTCCGCCAGGATCTCAGGCCCGTTCGCCGCTTCCGGACGCCGGTGCGCAGCGGCGACAATCCGCGGCTGCAGCGCAGCGAGCTCGCTTAAGGTTTGGACCCACGCCATGCGCTTGTCGTGGTCGGTATCGCCCAGACGCATATGCACGCCTTTGTAAGCGATATCCCCTGCAACAATCGCCGCGAGCTCCGGGATGTGTAGATAAGTAGAGTGCGTTGTGTCGGACTGGCCAGTCTGGACAGCGAATATCTTGTGTCCCTCAAGGTCGATGCGGCCGTCGTCCAGTGGTTCCGGCACAACCTGCTCGTCAGCAACCTTGCCGTCGAACATCGGCTTCCAGTACTTCTCTATGACGCCCGACATAAGTTGGGGACGGATTTCCTCGACCACCAATGGCAGGGCGACCAAGCGCGATTTCGGGAACCGCCTGAGCAGAACCGGCGCACCAAGAAAGTGGTCGGGGTGATCGTGTGTGACATAGATTGCGGTCAGCTTTTTGCCTGTCGCCTCGATCGAGTCTGCGAGCTTTGCAGCATCGCCGGTTGTTACGAGCGTATCGACCACGATCGCTTCGCGCTCGCCGGCGATGAGCACCGCGGCGGTCGGCGGCCAATTCCACCCGTCGGGAGGCGCGTGCGGCCGAGGCGGGCGTATGATGGGTCGGCTTGGTACGGTAAAGATGTCCAAGGTTAGAGGCGTGCCCTCGGTCATGGGGACTCTCATCCCATGTTGTCCGTCGGACGGCTCAGAGAACTGTCGAGACGATGTTGATCTCGTTCGGAGCAGATCGCAGACAAGTTAGCATCCGACGTGTGAAAACCGCTAGAAAGTTCGTGCCGCAAGTTGTTTGCGAGTGCTCTATGCGCGCCGGAGGCGCCGCCACTCGCCGGGACTCACGCCCAGTGCGTTCGTGAAAACCCTCGTGAAATGGCTCTGATCGGCGAAGCCGCACAGGTCGGCGATATCCGCGATCGGAAGCGCCGAATTGAGAAGCAGCTCGCGGGCACGCTCGACGCGCCGATCCAGAAGCCAGCGATGCGGCGGCAGGCCCGTGGTTGTCTTGAACGCCCGGGCGAAATGGCTGCGGGAGAGTCCGCACTCCTGGGCAAGCGCCTCCAGAGTGACTTCGCCGTCGAGGCGCGCCATAAGAAGCTCCTTGGCGCGCCGCTCCTGCCACGGCGCGAGGCCGCCGCGTTGGACTCGCTGCGCCATTCCCATGCCGCACTGAGTCCGGGCGACGTACGCGAGCAACGCCATCGCGATATAGTCCGTGAACAGGCAATTCGCTTGTTCCGGGCGTTCTAGCGCTGCCAGCAATAGCGGTGCCAGAGACCGCATTACAGGGTCATTCACCGGCCTGGTCGGCGGCACGCGAAACGACTCGATCCGTCGAACGCCTTGCTCGTCTGCGATTGCGTCGAAGGCCTCGCGCGGCATATGGAACAGCGCTACGTCGGAGGGAGGTATGTAGCTGATGTGCTTTGAATTCAGATCAGTGAAAAACGTGTCAAATCGCTTCATCGGCGGCACCATGATATGGCGGCCGTCTATCCATTGTTCACAGGCCGAGGCGTCGATTAAATGCACGCCCGCGAGAAGCGCATTTTCGCCGCCGCCGGAGTGCAATTCGATGGCGGGACCGGTCATGCCGTAGGTTATCCGCGTCACGGACAATGACGCCTTGCGCAGGGCACGGACCCTGAAGGTCGACCCCTTGTCGAACGTCAGGTCTTCCCTGGTGCGCTCTTCTTGGGGCTGTAAGGTCATCCCTAACCTCCCTGCACCGGCCTCATCAATCGACGGAACGCACTACGACCCGCAAAATCCTACTGCCAGCAAGCCCAGTACCGCAAGCTCTTTCCAAAATATGAGCATTTGCGTTCAAAACGCAGCAATCGGATGCTAACACTCGAGCGCCGTTGACGCTTACACGGTCTTGAGCGTGTAACGCTCGAGCTCGGCGGCAAACCTCGCGCGCGGTGACAGATGAACTTTCTCGCGGCGCCAAGTTCCATACTTTCGCGCAGGTCTCTCATCGCAACGGGCATCGCTTTCGGTGCCGCGCTGGCATTTGATCATCCCGCCTTTGGTCAAACGAGCATGGGGAGTGACGCCAGATTGCCCGTTAAAGAAACCGACATCGCCACCAACGGCATTCATTTGCACGTGACCGAGCAAGGGGCTGGTCCCGCAATCCTCTTTGCCCATGGTTTTCCCGACACGGCGTATACGTGGCGCAAGCAGATGCAGTCAGTAGCGGATGCCGGCTATCACGCAATCGCGCCCGACATGCGCGGCTATGGCGGCAGCTCTGCACCGGCAGATGCCGCGCTCTATACCCCGTTTCAAACGGTCGGCGACTTGGTTGGGTTGCTTGACGCGCTCCAAGTGCCGGAAGCCATCATCGTTGGGCATGACTGGGGAGCCAACGTCGCGTGGAACGCTGCGATGATGCGCCCAGACCGATTCAAGGCCGTCTTTTGCCTCAGCGTACCTTACTCGCCGCGTGGGGATGTAAGTGCGTTCGATGCAATGAGGGCGGCAGGGCACGGAAGCGACTTCTACATGTTCGAACAAATTAGCCCGCAAGCCGATCAGATTTGGTCGAACGCGGCGGTCACCATTCCAGGCGTCCTCTACTGGGCGTCAGGATCGGCTCCGCCGGCTGAAGCGTGGAATCCATTTATCCCGGCGCGAAGCCTTCACAGAGCAGCACCAGCTCCTTTGCCCGGCTGGATCGAGCCCGACTATCTCGTGCACAACATCGCCGAGTTTCAGCGCACGGGGTTTCATGGCGCGCTCAACTATTATCGCGCTGTTCAGCCCTTCTTTGATCTGTCGGCTGCCTATCGCGGCGCGCGGATTCGGCAGCCCTCTCATTTCATGTGGGGCAAATCTGACGGGCTCTATCCGATCTATCGGCTGACCGAAGCGAAATTGCGCGACCGTTGTCCCGGCTTGATAGGCTACATCGGGGTGGATGGCGTTGGTCACTGGATGCAGCATGAGGCTTCCGAACAGGTGAGCCAGGAGCTGGTCAAATTTGCGCGGTCGGTAAGCCACACCTAGCCGAACGGAGGTTGCCATCCTAACGACGCAAACCTTCTCGTCGATTTTCACCGTGATGAAAAAGCGGATCGGCACGTCGCTTGCCCGTGTAGGAAGTCATCGTCTTTCATCATTTGAGTTCGAGTCCGCCGCATCGAAGGCGTGCATGCCGCGCCGCACGGGCGGCCCGACCAGTCGATGCGGATAGTCCAGCCGGCAATGTTCGCGATAGAGAAGCGATCACCCGCCACGAACTCTGAGTCCTTGAGGAATATCTCCGAGAACGCTGCCGCTTCCAACGCCACTCTGTCGAGGTAAGCGGAGCCCGCATGCTCGCCGGACTTGCGCAACTGGAAAACGGCTCTGCTTCGCTCGATCACATCAGTGATGAAGTAGAAGTAGCGCTCGAGCGTCGTGGCTCGTTGGGCTGGATCGTCGACTGAAAGGAGGAGCCCTGGCCGCTGTTCGGCGACCCAGAGCGTGATTGCGTTGGATTGGGTCAGGATGAACGGTTCGCCCACTCCTCGGCGATCAACAACGGTCGGAACCTTCCCCGCCGGATTGAGCGACAGATAGTCGGGGGCGCCATGGGCGCCATGCCTTAAGTCCAGCCGAACCGGCGTACAGGGAAGGCCGGCTTCTTCGAAGGCGACGGCCGCGCGAAGACAATTCCCCGTGTGCGGGCGCCGTGAAGTTCGATTTCAGTCGTCATGGCCCCACCGGCCTCGTGAGCAGCTACCGCCAAGCGACGCCGCGGGGAGCGATTGGATCGCCCGGGCTTTCCTCGACGAGATGCAATTCTCCGGTTTCGATGTCGTACAAATAGCCGTAGACATTTACATGCCTTGGCGTGCCGCGCGAGTGACGGACATTCCGCACGTCGCGATGCAGCGACTGTGAGAAATTTTCAAGGCTGATATCGTCGGCGTCCCACAAATCAGCGATGTCCTGTCCGAATTCCTCCTTGAAGGTTTCGATAAAGCTCTCGGGCGTAAAGTGCGTTCCGCCATAGTCCGTGTGGTGAACAACGGCAACATTGTCGATATCGAAAAGATGGCACGCAATGCTAATCGATAACTGCGCGCTGGCCGATGCACGGCCGCCGGCAACCACCACCGGAAAGATCGTGGTGTTCGTGCCCATATTCTTTTTGCCGCCCTCGCCCATAAACTCGAAGACTTCGCCCGGATAAATCTGACCGGGTAATGCCTTGGCGACAGCGGCCGGAATCCTTCCCGTTACTCTGGGATCGATGCAATGAACCACGACGATCCTGAGATTCGGGATGACCTTGCGAAATTCCGACCGTGTCTTCCGATCGTCAAAATTTGGCTGGCGGCTAATGATCGCTTTGTCGAAAGATTCGATAGATGAAGTCATGGTGGCTCCTTGGACTTGGTTTGGATGTTTCCGCCGCACCCATTCTTTCGACACCGTGCGGACTGCACACGGTCGATGGGTCGGGAATGTTTGGATCTCACTCAGCCACCGCTCGTTTGAGCAACGCCAGATGCATCCGCCGTCGAAGGGCAAAGCCCAACTTGCGGTAAAGGGCGATAGCCGGATGGTTTGAGCTGAAGACATGCAGAAACGGGGTTTCGGACCGCGCCGTTATCGACGAAGCCAGCGATCTGACGAGGTCGGCTGCGAAACCGTGTCCTCGATACGCCGGTTCCACGCACACCGCGCTGATCTCTGTGAACCCGTCGAGGCGCATGCGCTCGCCGGCCATGGCGACCAGCGCGCCTTGCCGACGAATTCCGATGTAATGCCCCAGCTCGATGGTCCGCGGACCGAACGGCCCAGGTTCGGTCACGCTCGCGAGCGCGAGCATCTCGGGACCGTCGGCGACCCCAAGGGCCACGATCGGAGCCCCAGGCTGTGCCGTGCAGGCACCGGCATCCTCCAGGACCATCTGGTCGACGGAGTCTCGCCGGACCACCGAAAACGCGGACGGAGGCTGTATCTCTTCGGTCGTGAACAGCGCGATCTGGTCATCGCCGCCGACCAAAGCGAGCAGCGACCGGAACGAGGCCGGCTCCGTGTCACCGTCGCAGCAAAGGGCGCAATAGCCGCCGGATAGCGACGAGCGCGCTCGTCTCCCTCTGCGAGACCTTCCTGGACGCTCGTAAGCGCACGCCAAATCACCGCGTCAAGCGGATACGGCTCGCTCGGCATTCCCTGTTCTCGACGGCACGGCATGGTTCGCCACCACTGTTTGGACTCACTGCTGGAACTCACAGCCACCTGTCGGTGGCTGCACCAAAAATTTGCTCGCACTTGGCCACGCGACGAAATCGCGTGCCTGATCAGCCCAAAGAGAGGGATGTCGGCATGTGCCCGACCGAACCATCCGGGGCAGCGCGCACGTCGGCCCGACCATTGCGGACGTGAGAGCCTTCACAGCAATTGCTTACGGCTGCCCAGTGGACATTCCCGGCAGTTGCCGAAGCGGATTAAGCGGACCAAGCGGAATGAGTTCGAAGCTCATCAGGTGCGCCTGGCCGAGCGGCAGCTTCTCGAGCATGTCGTGGGCGGCAGCCAGGTCGGTCACGTTCAAGATGAACGCAACACCGCTTCGATCTTGAAGCGAGAACCATTGGTCGATTTTTCCGTCCAAGTAGAGCTTCACCGTTTCGCGGACTTCCGTCGGCAGGATCGACCGCACGGCCGCTGGATCAACTCCTGGGTTGACGGTCCCAATCGCAAGGATGCGGATCGTGCGCGTCGGCGGACTCGTGTGTTGGGCCGCGCTGGGTCCAGAGAGGAAGGGGCTCGCGAGTGTCACCGCGATGGCGACGGCTTGGTTGAATCGCATATTCTTCCTCCCAGAGGCATCGTTCGTTGCGTGTTGAGCCTCGGGCAACGGCCTTCGGCTAGTTATCGAGGCCGCGTGATCCTGTTCTGATAGAGTGCAAGATGGGTGAAAGCGGTTGCCAGCAGCGGTGTGCTGAGACCGCACTCGGTGCCGCGGCGCAGAAGATCGCCAACGATCTCCTCGACCTCGATCCGCCGACCTTGTTGTAGGTCGCGATACATCGATGAGGCGAACGGCGAGCCCTTGGTTGTCAGTTGATCCCGCGCCGCAGACAGAAATTCCTCGGACGGTGCCGCACCCACTACTCTGACGACCGCAACGACCTCATCGAGCAGATGTCGAACAAAGTGTACGCCACCAGGGGAAGCTTCGACCTCGCCGATCGTCCCGCGCATCAGGCAAGTGATCGCGCCCACCGAAGCCAGAAGAATCCATTTTTCCCACATTTCGCGACGGATCGCGTCTGAGAGGCGGGCGTCGAAGCCGGCGCCCCGCATGAACACATTCAGGGCCTGGATGCGAGGCGTCATGCGGCCATCCAGTTCGCCGTATGCTAGATCCTGCAGCGGCATGAGCTGGAGGATGCGGCCATCCTCCTCGATCACGGTTGCGATCTTCAAGGCGCAACCGACGAGGTTATGTTCGCTGAAGCGTTCGGCGAGGATATCCATGTGCCGCATGCCGTTCAGTACCGGCAGTATCATGGTCTCGGGGCCGACCGCCCTTGCAAGATCGGCTAGCGCTGCCTCGAGCTGAAAACCCTTCACGGCGAGCAGAACGGCGTCATAGGGCTGCGTGGTCTGGTCCGCAGTGATGAGTTGCGGGCTCAACGTCACGTTCCCATGAGGACTGACGATGCGCAGCCCGTCGCTACGCAACTGCGCGGCGCGGGCGGGCCGGACCGGGAACGTGACATCGCGACCGGCTTGAGCCAGCGGCCTCCGATATATCCGCCGGTCGAACCGGCTCCGACGACGAGAAGGCGAATGGCGTTGTCCTTCCTTCCTCTTGACTGGCGCCAACAATCTGATGCGAGGCCGTGCTGCGCAGCAGATCTTGGTTTGACCAGTCAGGCCTGCGCGCCAGTCACTTGCTCCGCGAGGGCAGCCAACTTGGCATCAAGCTTTTCGGCGGCCGCGGTCACGTCCTTGTTGTCGAGCCCGCTCATCAGAGTCGATGGTTCGTCGTAGCCGAACCGGGTCGTGCCGCTCGCGTCATCGCGATAGATCGTCACTCGCACGGGTACGTTGAGGCCGACGCGAATGTCGTGCCGCAGCATCGTGATCGCGATGAGGGGATTACCGATAGTATACACGCGCACCTTGGCGGGTTGACCGATGAAGGTCAGCCAACCACCGTGATCGGCGGAAAAAAAGCGGGTGAAGCCACTCGGACCGAGCGTCTTCTGAATACGAGCCTCGAAGTCTGCGGCGTCCTTTGACTCGGCCACAATCGACGGCACACCAATGTCTTCAAGCGTACCCACGGCCACCTCGAACGCGGTTACGACTTCTTCGAACGATCGTGCGGTGCTGTATTCACGATGGTGAACGCGAAGATCTTGAATCATGCTCGGCTCCTTCCTCAATGCAACCCGCCGCATTCAAGCGATCGGGCGCATCCTCATTGCATTCTCTCGATCGCCAGTGCGATGCCCTGGCCGCCCCCGATGCACAGAGTGACGAGGCCTCGGGTCAGGCTGTCGCGGCGCATGGAGTGGATCAGGCGGGTGATGAGGATAGCGCCGGTGGCGCCGATCGGATGGCCGTGCGCGACGGCCCCGCCCTCGACGTTGACGATCTCCTCCTGCAGGCCCAGTTCACGCGCCACCACAATGGCAATGGCGGCGAAGGCTTCGTTGATCTCGACGCGCTCGACCGAGCCGATGTCCCAGCCGGCGCGCTCCAAAGCCTGTTTCACGGCGGGAATTGGCCCCAGGCCGAACATGCCCGGTTCGACTGCGGCGATGCCCCAGGAGACGAGGCGGGCGGTCGGGAGGAGCCCGCGCTCGATGGCCCATTCCGCATCTGCCACTACCACGGCCGCGCCCGCGGTATTGACGCCAGGCGCATTGCCGGCCGTGATGGTTCCGTCAGGGCGGAAGGCCGGCTTGAGGCGTGCCAGCCCTTCCAACGTCGTGTCGGGCCGATTGGCTTCGTCCCTGTCGACGTTCGTGGGCCCCTTGCGCCCGGGCGTCTCGACCGCGACGATCTCGGCTTTGAATTTGCCAGCGGCCTGAGCGGCAGAGAATCGTTCTTGGGATCGCAGTGCCCAGCGATCCTGTGCCTCGCGGCCGACCTGGTATGTCTTCACCAGATCCTCGGTGTGCCAGCCGGACGCTTCGTCCGAGAACGCATCGTTCAACCCATCCCGCAAGACGCTGTCATAGAGCTGGCCATCGCCCATCCGGTAGCCCCATCGGCCGCGCGCGATCAGATAGGGCGCGAGATCCATGTTCTCCATGCCACCGGCCACGGCCACTTGGATATTCCCCAGCAGGATTTCCTGCGAGGCCGAGAGGATCGCCTGCGCGCCGGAGCCGCAGACGCGATTGACTGTCAGCGAGGGCGTAGTGACGGGCAGACCGGCGTGAATAGCCGCCTGGCGCGCTGGGTTCATTTTCACGCCAGCCTGAATGACATTCCCCATAACTACCGTTTCGATCTCGTCGGGTCGAAGCGCGGCGCGTGCGACCGCAGCTCGGATGGCCGCCGCACCGAGATCCGGAGCCGGCATGTCCTTGAAGGCGCCGCCGAACGCACCGATGGCGGTGCGCACCGGCTCTGCAAATACGACTGAGCGTTGTAATGACACTGGGGGACTCCTCTTGAATTCTGTCCTCAGCCGGAAGAGCCGTTGTGACTGCCGATTGATCCCAGTCAGCGCCTTCTATCGTCTTCTCAGTGGATATAGCCACAACGACGTCTCCGTTGGGTCGGAGGCATCCCCCGGAAAAACTATGACTATTCTCAGCGCAACAAAACCCAAATAAACACTGATGGAGCTGTTCGTAGCACTCGCGTGCAAAACGCGGCAATTTTTACCTAACGCTTGAGTGCTGACGGCGACACCCTCTGGATCAAACGACAGTCGCAACCCGGCTGCCCAAGCCATATAGCCCTTCTTGGCAGACAGGCTTTGTGGCCTTGCCGCCGCAAGAAGGTCCGGCAGAAAGTGCGTGATAAAAGGAGAACGCACAGCCTCCTGAAGCGGTCGAGATTGAAAAGCCGTACGCCCTCGTTGCGCCGAATTACGCCGCAGTCATGAGCGCCGCGCCGTCGCATGCTCTTGGACGACTCGTGTGGGCGGTAGCTATCCCTTGTGTCGAGGCGATGATCACCCTCGCACAGACGCCACCTCAACCATTCACTCAGGAGATGAATGATGAGCACACAGAGGTTCCTGGTGATCGGCGCGACCGGCAAGACCGGTCACCACACAGTCCGAAATCTTCTTGAAGAAGGTCACTCTGTTCGCGCGATGGTCCACAAGGAGGACGAACGCGCGACCGAACTTCGGGACGCAGGCGCGGAGGTAGTGAAGGGTGAACTCCTGGAGCACGACGACGTAATCCGGGCGGCAGCCAGCACGAGCGCGGCTTTTTTTTGCTATCCTATTAGTCCGGGACTCATTCAGGCAACAGCGTACTTCGCGGACGCGGCCAAGCGGGCGGGGGTCAAAGCCGTCGTAAACATATCGCAGATTTCCGCGCGGGAAGATTCCAAAAGCCACGCTGCGCGCGACCACTGGATCGCCGAACGCATTTTCGATTGGTCTGGCGTTCCGACCGTCCATCTCCGCCCGACATTCTTCCTGGAATGGCTGTTGCTCCCGTTTTTGCGTTCGTCCATTCTCGAAAAAGGCATCATCGATCTGCCGTTTGGCAACGGACGCCATGCCCCGATCGCCGGGGAGGACCAGGCGCGGTTGATTGCCACCATCCTGGCAGCCCCGGCCGCTCATATCGGGAAGACCTATGCCCTCTGCGGACCGACTGAGCTGGATCAGACCGGGATCGCCGCGGCCATCACCGAGGTGCTGGGCCGAAAGATCACCTACCAGCCACAGACCATTCCTCAATATCGGGAGCGTCTCGAAAAGGCAGGCTATTCCGAGTTCGTGATCCAACATTTATGCGCGGTCGCTATCGACTATCAGAACGGTCTGTTCTCGGGTGAAGACAAGTTCATCGCCAAACTGACCGGTAAGCGTCCGATGACCGTGCAGGATTTCGTGGCTTCGCACCGACAAGCATTCGCCGCGACGAGTGCTGCAGGATGACGGCCGACAACGGCCACCCGCCGACAATAGATAGGGAGCGAGTCGGTGTGGATTGCTAAAGTCGCGCTCAGCCGTGCGACGAACATCTCGTAACGATCTGTGATGTCGTGAAGATTGCAAAAATACAGCAGGGCGAACATGTCGCCGAAGAATTCCTTTTTGGGAAAGTCGGGTGGTATCTGCGGTGTTTGCGCAGGTGCGGGTACACTGAAGGACAAGAGCATCACGAAAAGTGCGATACGACGCATGTCTATCCTCCAGGAGAGCCAGACGCTAGCGATCATAGTCCCGCTCTCTGCACATCATCGATGCCGCGTGCAACGACATACATACCGCCGTTATGACTTGAGGCGTGGATCGTGGTGTTTCACCGATCCGTCGCCCTGCTGCACGGATGGCTAGCGGTTCGAGGCCGATAAAGATGCCCTCGTGATCCTTGCACTGGTCGTCGATGCTGTCCTGGCTCGCTGCATAGAACATCAACCCGCGGGAGTGCCAGCCTGGTGCAAGGCCCATCGCGTGCGACGAAAGGGCGTTGTTCCTGTTTGCTATCAGTTTGCTAAGCGCACGTTGGTTCGGCAGACTTAATCCGTAAGCCATTGATATTATTGGCGCGCCCGACAAGATTCGAACTTGTGACCTCTGCCTTCGGAGGGCAGCGCTCTATCCAGCTGAGCTACGGGCGCCTGTCGGCTTTCCATAGCCGAACCGCCCCGAG
>Ga0210405_10004239_pt1 | contig 13578 bp, 11 predicted proteins | sample IncBWH11MmetaG_FD_155492 | JGI IMG/M metagenome (GOLD analysis project Ga0210405, IMG submission 155492) | Forest soil microbial communities from Barre Woods Harvard Forest LTER site, Petersham, Massachusetts, United States - Inc-BW-H-11-M | ecosystem: Environmental > Terrestrial > Soil >... | reverse complement strand
CTCCGGCTGAAGTTCCAGCAATGACGGTCGGATCAATTGACGCATAACGGGTAGCGGGAGACTGCCCAGTAAAAAGAGCCTTCATTACGCCAACCTCGTATGCGGCGTATGCCCCTCCTCCTGAGAGAATCAATCCGGATCTCGGCGTGTCGTTCTGAGTCATGGCTCGGATTAACGTGGGCACGGGAACTTGTTACTGTGCCGTTCGGGTAAACCTCGACTTTGGGCTGCTGATGGCGTTGAGGCGCCCAAGTCAAACCCGACCTTATCCTCGCTAATTCGCAAAAGCCTTTGACGGCTGAGCGTGTGAACGGCACGGCTGAGCACGGCGTCCACGATCAGTCGCGGAGCTATCTCTCGAGTCGCGACCTCAAGACTGAAAACGAGAGCCGTACACGGTCGCCACACAAGCTCTTCAAAATATTTCCACATCGTTTCCGTAGCTCCTCGCTCTGCGTTTCACATTTTTCTATTCCCGGCAATACCGGAGGCATTAGGAGCTGCGGCCCGAGACGACCCACTCAGGGAGTGAGCCCGCATCCAGCCAGTTGTCGACCTGCCTCCACGTAAGTAATGAGCCGACGATCGTTTCATGGTGCTGCATGAAGTGCTGCAGCAGAAAAAGCTTGTCCAATTGTTCCTTGGAAATACAAAGGCGATCCGCAGCATAACCGGCGCTCAGGACATTTAGCAGCACAATGGACGAGTACATTGGATCCAGCCCCGGAACCCGCAGCGACAATTCCTTGAACGTATTCCTTAGTGGATCGAGGAACCCTCTACTCACTCCCATGGTCATGAAATCGGCGATTTCGACTGCCCAGTTCAACGGGTCTAGCCATAGGTTGAGAATTCTGCTCGGTTGATTCACTACAAAGGTCATGCGGACGGTAATCTGCCCCTTCTCACCAACGTGAAAGTGGATCAATTCACAGGCGGCATCAAACTCGCCTGGGCCATAGGCGATAAGGCCCTGCGACGGACTCTTAATAAACGCATATCCCAGCCCGTATCGGCCGAGGAGGCCGGGGGGCGGCTGGTTCTCATCCACAATGAATTCGGCACTCAGAACCAGGTAACTCTCCTCGTCGAGACCGTAGACGAGTTTGGGCCCTTTTGATCCGAACGGCTCGGCTTTGAGGCTGAAGTCGAAGATTTTTACCTTCAAGACAATCCACTCATACTTTGGGCCGATCTCACGCAGGTCCACGATTGCATATTCGTCCTCGAACTTTCCGATCTGACCGCCATTGCGTAACTTGTAGTAGAGCTGGGAGAATCCGAACCCTTCTCGCGCCGGAGGCGCATCAGAGCACCAGCTCCACGGCTGTGAGAAATACGATTGATTGGATGGGCCAGTCCCAAGGAAGCCTTCAGCTCGCCGAAATGAACTGACCCGCATAAAGTAGTGCAAGACAAATTCGCGGATCTGACCTCTAGTCCACGCAGCGCCCTCCGCCAGGAGGGATGGCGGTACTTTTGGAGAGTCATAGAACATCTCCTGTACGTTCCCCATCACGGGCATATCAGTTCCACGAACGGTAGCCTTCCCAAAGAAGCCATAGCTAGTATTTGGACGGTTGAAGGTCCTTCCTAGTGGGAAACACTCGTAACTGCGATTGGCGCCATTTGTTTGTTCCCACCAACGTTTAAGCGCCAAGCCATCCTGCAGGTAGCGCTCGACTCTGTCCAAGACCATTCGGTCTTTATGAGTCAGTTCTTGCGTCGGTTCAGCGCCGGCCAATCTGCTCAACGTACACGCTCCGCAGTACTCGATTGCTTCTGCAGCGCCTCGACCCGCTCCTCAAGACTCGTGCAGTGGAAAAGCTCTCCTAGGCGGTCCGCAGTTTTCAACGCGGGGTAGTAGCGATCGATCGCGTACTGACACGGCTGGCGCACGTATCGCTCCCACAATGCGTTGACTGCCAGATTTGGCGAACGAGGGTCGTGCCGGCACAAAGGCGGCACCGATGCGCAGTCTGTGAATTCATACCAAATCGCTGCCGCGGAGGCGGCCCCGTTGGAGAAACCATCCTGAGCAACCATTTCAGTTCCGTAGCCGCACGCAATGTCCTCGATGATTTCCGGATGCTTCATATTGACTAGGGTCAGCGCAAAGGCAAGACCAGCCAGTGCGTTCGCACGACCGGTCGCGTGGCGAGGCTCCCTCTGCGCCATTTCGAATGAATCAGCGAAGCCCCCCGGTGTCGGCAGGAACCGCGTCGGAGCAAAGTAGATGGCCCGCCCGACTCCGTGCCAGAAATAGGAGATCCATTCCGAATCCGTCAGCTGGCGATCGATCTCGTTTATTAAATTGGGATACAGACTTCGACAAACCATTCCTAGCGACTCATAGGCCGCCCCGAGATAGGCCGGGTCCGAATTGTCTTCGCAAAGCCGGAGGAATGCTCGTAGCACTACCGAGATTTCAGCAGGGCCTGAATTCGAATTAAGCGAACCCAGAGCATTCTCCGCAAAGGAGAGCCCCATGCCTGCATGCAATGCACACATGGCCGTCTTCGAATGAGTGGAGCCGCTGCCAGTCAGGAGGTCCTGCGGACCTGAATTAAGTCTCCACGAGAAATCTGCACAGCGATGTGCTAAGCCTTCTGTGACCCAGAGCGCTGAGTAGTGATCCAAACCGGAAACCAAGCGACTCAATTCGATGATCGGCACGTCTCCGTCGCTCGGCAGATTGAGAATCGAATCAACGTACGCAAAGCAGTAGAAAGCGTGGACTTTGTTCTCCAACTCTTGCAATGACAGTTCAGTTCGCGTTCCGGCGATGAGGAATTTTGTCACGCCTGCCAACTGGAGCAGGAAGTTGAGCGATACCCTCAGGATCTCGCGGGGTGCAACCACTTGCGGAACAAGCTCACCTAGGCCGGGAACTCTGTCTCGAGCGAGGTTCTTGGAAACTGAGTAAGGGCGGGCCTGAAGTCCGTCTGTCTCCTGTCGATGATTGGCTCGCCCCGATCGCACGAACTCCTGCATAGCTAACAGGGACGTGGCCAGACATGAACGAGTAACCGATTTGACTAGCGCGTCCACGCATTTCCTCTCGGGCTCCGCCTTTCACGATTGGTGCGGCTCACTGTCGTTCGGGGCATTTCACCGCGAAACCCTCGATGCGTTGTCCTTCCTCGTCCCGCAACCTCACTGAACACGAACTCGAAGATCTGCCGCTGACGGCGATCTGGCATTTACTAGTCGGGTCGCAGAATCGAACCACGTACAACGTTGAGGTGACATGAGGAGAAAGGCTAGCAATCGAGTTGTCCGTGAGCAGTCCTTCCAAGCCGGAAAATATTCCCGTTCCGGCTGTGATCTTCTGAAAGGCTCCAAAACGAAGTGTTGGCAACCGCGATGAGTTCCCAAATCCGGTGCGAAAACTCCTGCCTTCTCCACCCTCCGCCACAAAAGAACCCAGAACTCGACCACCGCTGGTCGTCAGGGCGAATTCATTTCTGCTCTGGAACGTGATCGGGGCTGACACTGTGCCAGCTGCCCCTGGGTTAATGAGATTCAAGAACACATGCGAAGTCATGCGTCCGATCACTTCTCCCATTCGCTGACTTGTCCTCAGCCCGCGATGGCCGTGGGAAGTGAACTCCAAGTCGAGCACTCTGAGTTCCTGCTCGAGACGAAAACCATTTGGCTGTCCGTCGGCCCCAAACGTATATCTTGTCTTCCATGATCGGTCTGCCTTTTGGCCGCGAAAGAGCAAGTACCACACGCCCGGTTCGCGACACAAACATTCCTCCATGTCAGACAAGGTGCTGTCGGTTCGAAAGCGTCCTTCCGGATCCGGCACGCGCAAAAGCACATTCCCGGTAAAGCCACTTTCCGGGGAAAGACTTCCGCAGTACGTATAGGTTCCCTCGCAGCCGTCAAACTTACCAAGGCCTGCACTGATGCTGCCCACGGCCGCCACGAGCAATTGCGGAGACCCGTTAATCGTCACAGGAAACGTACTGCCTGTTCCGAAGCCGTAGAAGCCATCTTCGCGCGGCCCGAGCTGGCCATGGCCATCCAACATCACGAATCGTTGCGCCCGTGACGCGTCGAGCCTTGTAGGTGAAGGCTCACGTCCGGGTAGCTCATGAAAATCTTCAGGGGCAAGCATCCAACGTGACGACATGCTTCCCACGGGCTCGCCGACTCGGTCCGTCACTTTGAAACGCGAACAGTCGCTGCTCACTGCAACTTGAAATCGCCGCAACTGCTCTCTCATGTTGAACCCGATGATCTCGGCTGGGCTGTCGCCGCTGATCAGAGTCTTTGTGCACGATCTCGCCTCGGGAGAAGAAAACATGTTGAAATATGCCGTCTGGTCCAGAAGATTCTGGGCCGTGGTAAACGGGTAGGCCCCGGCGTTGAGATCTGGTAAAGATACGGACGCACCCGCCAATCGTGGCCCTGCTGAGTGAGGACGATTTCCCTCTTGAAAGCGCGGACAGGTCCCCAGAGCCGTCAGATCCCTCTTCTCGTAGCGAAGCTTCCAAATAGTGTTTCTGGGACGTGCCCTCGATTCCTGGAAGTTAATCTCGAATCGGATAGCCACGATCAGAAAGCAAGGCTTCCTCTCCAGGACGTCGCTCCACTCAAGAGAAACAAGGTAAACATTCTCCTCAAGAGGCTCCAAGTGCCGACGCATCTCCTGGTTTATCCAAATAAGCTGATCGCTCCCCACCTGATATCCAATTGCGGGAACCTCGCGTATGGCCGTATCGGGCGTGAATGCAATAGAGACAATTCCAACATCCGGTCGGAACACATTTACCGTGATGTCGCCGGTCGCCTGACTAAGGTCCGTGACCGTCTCAGGATCGACATATGTTGTCCTTGAACCAGTGATTTTCTGCACAAACCGGCCACAATCGCCTGCGGTCTTACCCCAATAGCTGTAGACCTTGGTTGAGGCTAGCTGTTTCCCAGTGGAAAGGTTGTATCGAAAATATGTCCCTTCGGCAGGTCCTGAGAATCGATCGAAAACATCCGCCTCAAATCGATCATTGAGTGCCTCCCAGCGCTCGAAACTGCTTCGCAGCATTTCGAAGTCTAGAGACGGTGCTTCGAACTCGCCGAGAGTACGACAACCGTTGAAAGCACTCGCGATAGTTGCGGACAGCGCCTCGCTGCATTGCCGGAATTCCCGCCGCAAGCGCATAAGAGTCCCCATGTGCTGATCCAGGTGATGGACCAAGTACTCGTGGACGCCTCCCGCGGGCATACTGCTCCGCTCTACCCCGGCCTCGATCTGTGGTTCTCGACTCATAGGACACTCGCGCAACACCCAACGCTTCCGCGAATCAATCACAGCATCCGATGCTGGACGCTTTTTCGCTACGGCGCTGCAGCTTCGGCGCCCCCATCCGCAAGTTTTGCGACATAGTCAAAGCGCGTCTTCCTTACGCCGTTTGGCGGGCCTGGTTCCTGACCATCAAAGACCTTCAACTGGCACTCATCAAAATCGATATCGAACTGCAATCCATACATGTAGTAATTTCGCTTGTTCTCGGCAATCGTGATCCACTCCAGAAACATCCAGAATCGCTTTTCTCTGCCCGGCGGCGGTTGCAACGTATCCGGGGCGAGCACCTGTCCAATCCAAAGGAATTTGCCAGGCTCGAATTCATACGAAATGAGCGCCATTTCAGATCGAAACTGAACAGAGGTTGACAACCAACCGGTGAGACCAATGTCTTTGCGATGTACGTTGAGGGCAAGGTCGACCTTTTCTGGCGGTGACGGGAGAGCACTCGAAAGGTAGTGCTTGGTCTGCGAGCCGACCACTCTCTGAACATACTGTTCGTTCTTCGTGACACCCGGCTCCCAGACCATTTTCCAGGCGGGCTCGACGGGCTTGATTTCCTGGCCGGTTTTGAAGTCGTAAACTCTGTTTGTGCCTTCCCACTTTCCAGGGAAGCTATCAAGACCTGATGCATCGAAGGTTGCTTTGAGACCGTGCCGGAATACAGCCTGCAGTTGCTTTTGCGTAACCGTAATCGCGGTGAATTCACCAACTTCACGATACTGCTCGTATGCTTTGGCGACTTCCGACCCGAACTTTTCTGCACAACTCTGAAAACCCTGACGCAGCTTTTTCAGGCGCGGTGTGTTTGCTTCAAGGCGCTGGGCAATATCGTCGAAAGGATTGCCGGAAGGGCCCGGCGCGGAACCCCCTCCTCGCCGCCCCGGCAGCTGCAGACTGTCCCGTATCTGCTCGAGAATTCTGATCTGCTGCTCCTCGTACTTGAATTTCTCTCTCGGATAGCGATCCAGAACTTCGTAGTACACCCGCAGGTATTTCTTGTCTTCGTGTGGTATCCCGTTCAGAAATTGCCCTTCGACAAATTCTTCTGGAGGATAGTTCTTGTCACCCCACTTGGTGGGCACCGGCGTGGCTTTCTTGCCCAAGTCCTGGATGAACTCCGCCACCTTCCAGGCCGTGAAAGCGCTGCCGTCCATATTGTCGGAGACCAGGTCTTCCTGTTCCGGAAACGCCACCTCATACTCCCGCCGCACGAATAACACCTTATAGCGCACTAGTTTCAGCATGTCGTCATGCAGGTCCTTGTCCAGAACATCAGTTGTAGTCGTCATGACTGGGTGATCCTCCTTCTAGATTCCAGCGGACAACACATCGTGAGTCTTTCCATATTGCTGACAGACTTCATTACCCCGCAAAGAGATGGTTACTGCATCCGCTCTCCAATCTGTCTCAACACTTCAGTTTCTCGCTCCTCGAACTTTGCAGGCTCCCGCGGCCAGCGATTTGACACGACGTAATAGACGCGCAGGTACTTAAGGTCCTCCTTCGTCAATTGCAGACCGCGCGGTTGCATCTCCATCTGCAGCGGATATTCCTTGGAAGGAACCTCGGTTTCCTCCTGGAGGTACTTCGCCAATACCCAGGCTCGAAATGCGTCGCCCGTCATGTTGTCGGTCACAATCACCGACGCTTCCCCTCCCTCCATCACCTGCTCACGATCGCGCTTGACGGATACGATGGTGTAAGCAACCAGCTTGACCGTGTTGTCTGCCAAACTGGTAAGCTCCTCTGCGTTTAACGCCTGACTGATCTCCGCCAACGGTTGCCCCTTCTCCGGAAAGCGATCCCACGTTCAAGACTCACTCGATCGCCCAACTACCCGGAACTCGCCGAGCGGATCGAGAATGTGCAATACGTGCATAAGCGACAGCGCGTGCGGTGAGATTCCGATGAGAGAATTGACCGTAAGCATGCCGCGTGCGTTGGCAAAAACTCCCGTGCCGTTTTGAATTGGGCCGAACCCCGCGAATCTCACTCCCTTCTGCCCGGGTGCACCCGGGAAAGTGAGACTGAAAGACACTCCCTCCGTGATGCCGGCGGAGATCGTTCCAATCACATTGCCGGCACTATCACAAAACTGGTATGACTCCTGGGTTGTGAACGGTACCGGAAGCTCCGGCGTTCCCGGAGGGGCCAAGAGGTCAAACACTACGGTCGCATCCATGTGACCGATCACCTGGCCCACTGTCATGTGGCTGCGAAGCCGATGTCCCAGGGTCGTGAAGTCGTATTGCACCGAGCGGATCTCTGAAGGTGTGACCAGGCTCACCAATCCGCCGGGCACCGGCGGCCCGTACACCGTGCGCACGTGACGATCTTTCTTCGTTAAGCGGAGGGCAAAGTACGTATCCGTGTTGTCGGGGTCTGGGATGCTATTAAGAGACGGGAGTTCGCTGTCGGTTCGTAAACTATGATCGGGGTCCAAAACCCGGCAAGTGATGTTTCCCAGAAACCCTAGGGAGCTAGTAATGCTCCCTGTGAGTACGAAAGTTGCCTGCCGATCTTTGAACTTTCCCGCCCCGTCTATCAGCGTACCGACAGCAGCGGCCAAGAGTCGCGGACGCCCGCTCACGTTGACAGGGAAGGTTCGCCCAATCCCGTATACCCGAAAGTGGTCACTTTCTCCGAAGGTGAACTCGCCGTCCTGCATCACGAAGCGCTGTGAGCGGTAAGGATCGAAAATCAGGGCTGCTGGATATTGGTGCGGTGCCCACGGCGTGTTCGCCGACGTGAACAGACAGCGACAATGTAATTTGCCCACTGCATCGCCGACACTCTGCGCAACCCTCAGGGTCTTTTTGTTAGGAGATGTCTGGACGGTGGTTTCGAGGCGAAGCAACGCGCTGCACATATCCAGACCGTAACCGCCGTTGAGGCCAAAAAAATCGTGGGGACTATCAGGAGTCAATGTGGCTTTTTCAGCATAGGAATTCTCTGGAACGGCGAATATGTTGAAATTCGCTGTCTCATCCAAAAGGTACTGGACCCTTTCGTAGGGATAGGTTTCCGCATTGACATCCGGTAAGGCGAGAGATGACGGCGCCGCTGCTTCCTGCTCCCGGTTAGCAAGCGGTTCGTCGTGGAGGATCGATCTAATCATCGGCTAACCATTTCTCGATTGGTGGGCGTCGAACAGTGGGCCCAGCAAGTTCGCGATAGGGCCGAGCGCCTTGCACTCTCACCCTTCGGATAATTCATGTCTCCCGCCTTCGTATGCCTCCAAGATCGTGGCGCGCAGGAAAACTTAGTACCTGTCATACTGCCGGTCCGCAGCCGCTCACCGGAACTGATTAACCGAGGCGCGAAACTTGCCATTGGGATCGCTCAGGCGCGCAAAATAAAAGTGCGTAATCACATGGAGTCCGGGTGGGGGTTGAAAAAACGAACCCGACGCCCCGTAAAACATCCCGGAAGCCCCCACGAAACATCCGTACCCGCAAACGATGGGACCAAAGAATCCAAATCGCCACCCGACGCCGCCCGGGACGCCGGGCATAGATACATCGAAGCGGCGGCCCTCGACCACATTCGTGGTAATCGCACCGACCGTACATCCCTTCTGGTCGTGAAAGCTGTACTTCGCGACCCCCTCGAACAAGAATGGACTGTCGGCGGTGCCCGCTTCCGTGGCCCCAGGTACGGACCCTCGCCCAAAGCCGACTTCTCGACCCATAGCATCTCCCACCCGCAGATCAGTGGCTCGAAATCCTTGCCTCTCGTCGTACGCAAATCCGAGTTGCAGGAATTTCAATTCCGTTGGAATATTCAGTCCTCGCAGCGTTCCGTCCGGAGTAAAGCTTGGCCTGTTTTCCAGATCTGGTCCGGCTCCTTTCTGCGCTCCCCACATAAGGATGGTTGTCGCAGGATCGGGGTCGGATGAGTCGGCGATGTCGAGCAGTGGTGTATCCGTGCGCAGAGTCCGATCCGAATCTATGATGCGAAGCACGATGTGACCACGAAAGCCGCGTTCATCGAGATCACCGCACACGGTAAAGTTCCCCTCGTGTCCCCTAAACTTGCCTGTACCTTCTGTCACGTTCCCGATGGCGGAGACCATGAGCCGCGTCTCGGATCCGACCATCAGTGGGAATGTTCGTCCGGTTCCAAAACTGCGAAAACCATCGGAACCACTTCCAAATTGAAAGGTCATTTCCTGCATGACAAAGCGCTGAGATTGCGAGGAATCGAGAGGAGTACCCGAAGGAGGTCGGTCTGGGCGTGCAAACACACCGTCGGGAATAACGACCCAGCACAGATCAAGCCGTCCAACGAGCTCCCCCACTCGATTAGTCGCCTGTACACCTGATCTTTGCGAAGGACGCTGCAAGCCGACTTCAAAACGGACAAGGTCTGCTGTCAACGCAATGCGGCTTGCGTCCGCCTTCGTGCTATCGCCTCCTCGACCAAGCGAGAGCGGAGGGCGTGGAATTACGTAGACGTTAAATCCTGCGACCTGATCCACAAGTCGCTGAATTGCCCCCGTGGCCGAATCCGCGGATGAAGCCGCGGTATTCGGCACCAGGGTTCCCGCCGTATCGCGTGGGGACAGAGAGCTCATTGTGCGATTGATGTGTAGCTCACAGGCCTGTAACGCACGACCGGAACTCCGTCTTTCGGCGTGTTCCGGCGTCGTGCTGGATCCTAGTTGACCGTGACCGCGCTACCATCCGGCTCAGCGGGATTCAGTCCGCCTGCCCTTTTGTCATGCTGTCACGGATTTCTTCCAACACTCTGATCTGTTGCTCTTCGTACTTGAACTTCTCTCTTGGATAGCGATCCAGAACTTCGTAGTACACCCGCAGGTATTTCTTGTCTTCGTGTGGTATCCCGTTCAGAAATTGCCCTTCGACAAATTCTTCTGGAGGATAGTTCTTGTCACCCCACTTGGTAGGCACCGGCGTGGCTTTCTTGCCCAAGTCCTGGATGAACTCCGCCACCTTCCAGGCCGTGAAAGCGCTGCCGTCCATATTGTCGGAAACTAGGTCTTCCTGTTCCGGAAACGCCACCTCATACTCCCGCCGAACAAATAACACCTTATAGCGCACCAGTTTCAGCATGTCGTCATGCAAATCTTTGTCGAGCCCATTCCCGCATTCATTATTCGTGGTCAAGATTCTTTCCTCCTTCTGTTCAATTTCACCTCTGGCTCCGTTCGCGCCGACGCGCTCTGCGAGTTCGGCTTGACCGCTTATACCGCCAGCGTCCGCCCTATCGTTCGAACTCTGACTGCCACCCACGATGACTTCCATGCCCTGGCTCGTCGCCCTTTGCATGCCTTGCATGGTTGTGACCAAGAGTTCGAAGCCATAGACCAGTGCGGCAACTGGGATCATGACAAACTGACCCAGGAACCACATCACATTCCCCGACCGTCGATGCCCATCTTCGCCGACAGTACGAGGTCGACTGTGCATGCTGGTTGTGTCGTGAGTCATAACCTTTCCGCCGCATGCATCAGACAGTTACTTCGGGCAGAACCGCGTATCCCGACAACGCATCGCCTCAATCGGAAACCTCGGGCTGTCGCGAGTCGGCACAAACATGTAACCCGCCAACCGGAAGTCGAATCGCGCAGAAGCGGAACAGATCTCCCAAGCTTCGACGCTGTTTCAGCACCGGATAACACTGTTGGATAGCTTCTTTGACCGGCTCGGCGATCCAGCTATTCCACTGTGCCACCAGAGCAGGTCCGCCGGAGGTCGGTTGGTGTTCATAAAAAGCCATCACAAACTCCTCATTGGGCGTCGTATCCTGGCGAACAAGCAAGGATGAGCTCAGGCCATTCGTAAACTCGTCAATCAACGACGACGGGGCAATGTATGACTGCAACACCTCCTCCATGATTTTTGGCTGCCGCATGTTGACCAGAGTCACTGCCCATGCCAAGCCTGCCATGACATTGGCTCGCCCTAATGGGTGACTTGCCTCGCGATCAATGGACTCCCATGCGGTGCGCATAACCGGAAGAAAGTAGGCTCGGGAGAAGTACAACGCTCGGCCCACTCCATGCCAAAAGAAACCGAGAGCTTCGGGTGCTGTTTGCTGGAGATGGCGATCCACGGCCGACACCAGCTCAGGATAGAAATCGCGGGAGACAAGCCCCAACGACTCCAAGGCCGCTCCCAGGTAGCCAGCAAGGGAATTGGTTCGGCTAAGGCGAACAAACTCGTGCACCGCGCCTTGTACAGCCGACTCTTCGAAATCTGGCGGAATCGCGCCCAGGAGGCGATCCGCGAAGGCTAGTCCCATGCCAGCATGCAGCATCGAAAGTGCTTTATCCGGCACATCTCCAACTCCTTCGTCTTGCAGCAAGCCTTCCGGTGGCCCACTCCGCCCCCAGCGATCATCAGCGTAGTAATGCCCCACCCCCTCCACTGCCCAAAGCGCCTGAAATGCTGGAAGCGAATAGGCTCTTTCAACCAGATCCGGGAGTCCGACTCCCGAGCCAGGCGATAAACCCAAGACGTCGGGTAAGGTTCGAACAAGAAGAAACACTTCCAGCTTGTTCCTGATCTCTTGCCATGCGAGGAAACCGGCTTCTCCTGGGATTAGGAATCGCGAGAGCCTGACCGACTGACGCGCTACCCTACATGTCATCTCTGCGAGATTGCTGGCGGTCCAGGTTTGTGGGTTGAAAGCGTCCCAGAGTCCATCCACCGTGGCCCTTTGTAGACCGTCGCCCACGAAGAAGAGCATCTTTCCGAAATCGCCAAGGTGCCGTTGAGAGGCATAGGTAACCGTGTCGAGCATTTGCCGGGGATCTGACATTTATGGTGCCGTGTCTTCCGGCATTGGTCCCCAGCCACCGCCATTGCCTGGATTCCGTGATGGCTCAGCAGAAGGAGGAGTTTCCTGTGCCAAACCCGAGGGTCGGCCAGGCGATGTCCTCTGACTGCAGTTGTTCCGCATCATGTTCCAACTTCCCGGGTTCAGCCAGCCAAACATCATGTCTACGAAGCGACTCTGCATGTTGTCGCCCGACCGAAAGATGCCCTTCATGGATTCATCGAGTTGCGCAACGGCCGTTTCCGTAATAGAGTCAAACACCGTCCCGAGCGGCTGGGCTTGGCCCCGTGTTCCCGGAGCGACCAAATTAGCTGCCTGCTTGATCCCAAGTAGCGAAAGTGCCCATGAAACACTCAGCATTGATTTAGTTAGTTCGCGCATAAGACTTCCCCTATCGCGTAGCTCTCCGAGAATCACGCAGGCCCTGCCGATTTTCCGGGTAATTGGCGGCTCCCCAGAAAGCGGTCGGGTTCAAGCCCGAGGTCATGGCACCTTCCACCAGCTCGATGAGCCATTACACGTATGGACAGATGAAATCTTCAGATTTGCAGTTTCTGGTGAAGAAGGAATCGCTGATGGGGGCACTTCCTCATTTGTTGAGGCGAGGATACAAGGATTAGGAACAGCGGCGATATCGCTTGATTTAAGGCGGAAAAAGAAAGCGGCTCCGTATGCTGGCGACCCGACTGACTTCCCCGCGCCGACAACAACCCTGCTTTCAGCACACATTGTCGTTCTGATGTCGACAACTCAGGCGGACAGCGACAATTCCATTAGCTTTGGTGGCAGGATCTGGGGCTCCGACATAACGGTGCGGTTTTTAGAGCCCGTTTCTTAACTCCTCATCTTTCTCTGACCGTCGCTTCGATCCCACGAGACTATCCGCACAAGGGTCGGTGAACCGGTCGTGCTCGACTGCGTTTAGCCTGTCACTGAGGGACTCAGGACGCGCGCAACTGTTGGCTGGTATTCGACAGCACGTGATCCCGATGCTCTCAGTAACTTGCTACGCCCAGACCGAAAGCACTCGAACGAGACGCTTGTCGGCTTGGTGAGCTGACACTCTGCTTCTTCTGAAGCTTACGTAATTCATCGTCTCGATAATCTCCATCTTGTCGTCACGCGCAGGCTGCCCTCAAATTGCCGAGCGGAGGTAGAGGCCAGGTTGTTGCGTGCGCTGCGCACAGGAGGTAAGAAGATATGTGGGATGGTTGACTCAGACTACTGTCGGCCATTAGGAGTAAGGTAGATATCCAAGGCCATGTTCGATCGCGTTTTGGTTGTTGCAGGGCTGACAAGTATTGAGCACGCCATCAAGAAACTGTTTTTTCGTCGGCTGCTGATGCTTTGGGTCCGACATGAATAGACCGAGCACACCTGAAGCGTACGCCGCCGCGACAGAGGTTCCATAGCATTTCTGATTTGCTTCTCCCACCCACTCGGTCGCGCTCGTGCCT
>Ga0210405_10004238_pt1 | contig 13580 bp, 15 predicted proteins | sample IncBWH11MmetaG_FD_155492 | JGI IMG/M metagenome (GOLD analysis project Ga0210405, IMG submission 155492) | Forest soil microbial communities from Barre Woods Harvard Forest LTER site, Petersham, Massachusetts, United States - Inc-BW-H-11-M | ecosystem: Environmental > Terrestrial > Soil >... | reverse complement strand
ACTCGAGTAACGCGAATTCCTTGGGGCTTAGATCGATGGCGTGGCCGTTGCGCTGGACAGAGTGGGACACGCGGTCGACGGTCAGATCGTCGATGGCCAGAACCGCGACTCCGGGACGGCTGCCGCGGCGCAGAACCGCGCGGATACGAGCAGCCAATTCGGCGAAGGCGAAAGGCTTGCCGATGTAGTCGTCGGCGCCGGCATCCAACCCGCGCACGCGCTCCTCGACCATGGACGCGGCGGTAACAATGAGCACCGGTAAATCGGGCTTTTTGGCGCGAATGTTGCGAAGTACATCCAAGCCACTGGTTTCTTGCGAACGACTCAGATCCAGGAGAACCAGGTCATAGGCTTGTTCGGAGGCGAGGCGCTGTGCCTCGATCCCGTTGGATACAAGTTGCACGGCGAATTGTTCCTGAACGAGGCGCTGGCGCAGAAATTCGGCCAGCGGCGCGTCGTCTTCTGCGACAAGAATACGCATGAGCGCACACTCTGAGAGCTAGATTAGAAGGGGGTAGAGCCAGTCTCGCGGGGGATGGGAAAAGTGTCAAGGCGACAGTTTCGCGGGTTGACTGAAACGCCATCAGTTGTTTACGGAAGCGAACCGGTGGGGAGATGTGGCGCGAGGCTGGCGGGGAGAGGTGCGATTGTCGATCTAGGCCTTCGATTCCTAATGTTGGGCTGAGATCGAAAAACCCGCGCCTTAGAATTGCAAAGGGTGCGACGGCACCCGCTTCGGAAAGCGGCCGGTACAATGGTTCGCAAGGGGCTCGCAGGGGAAAGTCAAAACCCGCACCCTTAAAACCCAAGGGTGCGGCACCCAGCAATACTCGGGGAGGGAGCGCAGCGGTCGGGAGGGGCCGCAATGCCTGGGAGGGCTCGTGGCACTCGGGAGGACGCTAGACTCGTTTATTGTGGTTGGGCGGTTGGAAGTTTTCCTGCGGGGGGTGGGTCTTCTGAGGGGGCGGAGAAGGCGTCTAGGGGAAAGGGATTCAGGATTACGATGTCTACGCGGCGGTTTCTGGCTCGGCCGTCGCGGGTGGTGTTGGAGGCTACTGGATGAAATTCGGCGTAGCCTGCCGCGGAGAGACGTCGGGGTTCGAAAGCGTAGCGTTCGACGAAGACTTTGATCAGGTCGGAGGCGCGGGCGGTGGAGAGTTCCCAGTTCGATCGATAGCGTCCGGTGTGGATCGGTACATTGTCGGTGTGTCCTTCGATACGCAGGGATTCGGTGCGGGCTTTCAGGACCGCGGCGAGGCGGTCGATGGCGTCTTTCGCGGAGGGCCGCAGATTGGCTGAGCCGCTTTCGTAGAATCCGATTTCGCGCAGGCTGACGATCAGGCCTTCGCGGCGCACTTTCAATTCCACCACATGCAGTTTAATTTCCGGGGCGAGCGCCTTCTGCAATTGGGCTTCGATGTCTTTCAAAGGCTGATTGATCGAGGGGCTGAGCTCCCCTTTCATGGGTTGCACGAAGCGGGTGAGGTCGGTGGTGCGCTCGGTGTTTTCGACGACCTGGATTTGGGAGAAAGGGATGGCCTCGGAATCGTTCAGAGGGATCAGCGCATTCGAAGTGTCGAAGACACCCATTTGTTGGAAGGCTACCTGGATCGACAGCGCGAGTCTCCCTACCTTGCGTTTGTCTACTTGCGAGGAGGCGTAGAGCACAACGAAAAAGGCAAAGAGCAGGGTGATGAAATCCGCGTAGGAAACGAGCCACCGGTCGTGGCTCACCTGCTTTCGGCGCCTGAGGCGGCGGCTCATGAGCGCGTCGTAACGCCGGCGGACTGATGAGTTTCGGAAAAGAAAGCCAGGAGCTTGGCTTCAATCATGCGGGGATTCATACCTTCGAGAATGGAGATCACGCCCTCGAGCATCATTTCGCGGCGAATCTGTTCCTGGCGCACTCGCAGCCGAACCTTTCCAGAGACTGGCAGAAAAAAGAGGTTGGCGGCGCCGACGCCGTAGATGGTGGCGACGAAGGCGACGGCGATGCCTCGGCCTACTTCGGAGGTGTCGTCCAAGTGCTGCATCACTTGAATGAGGCCGAGCACGGCGCCGATGATTCCGATGGTGGGACAGAATCCTCCGGCGGACTCGAATACTTCCGGAATGTGCGCCTCGTGCTCGGCTTGATTGTCGAGCTCCTGCTCCATCATTTTGCGAATTTCCTGCGGCTCGGTGCCATCGACCGCGAGCATGAGGGTCTTTTTGAGAAAGGGATCCCCCACTTGTTCGAGGACCGTATCGAGGGAGACGATGCCGTCCTTGCGAGCCTTCTGGGCGTATTCGACGATTTCGGCGATGAGCAGCTGAGGATCTATTGAATGATCGAAGAAAACATGACCCAGGCGGAGAAATGCAGCGATTACAACGCGTAGAGGGAATTGCAGCATTACAGCGCCTAGAGTGCCGCCGAAAACGATGAGGGCCGCGGTGGGCTGAAGGATTTGCCCGAGCTTTCCACCTTCCAGTGTCAAGCCCAGATAGATTGCACCCGACGCGATAAGAATTCCGGCAAAGCTGCTCTTGTCCATCGGGTTCCCTCAGCCCGTACCGGCTTCGACGGCGGGAACGTCGTGGATGCTCGTCCCGGCGACGCTTGAAGAATGCAGAAAGGCACCCGAAAGAATGTCGCGGCGAAACGCGATGATTTTTTCAAGAACCTGCTGGGAGGACTCCAGCACAATGATTTTTTCGCCGGAGACCAGGGTCAGAACGGTGTCCGGCGCCTTCTCGACGAACTTGATGAGATCGGAGTTAACGATCAAGGGCTGGTGGTTGAGGCGCGTGAGCTGGATCATAAGGGTTCGAACGGGCGCAGAGTTGGTACAGGAAAGGAGCGCCAGACCTCGCAGATTTAATGGCAAGTGACGGGCCGCGGTTGAGGCGCGTTAGGAAGTCGTTTCCAAGACAGATTGGAAGTTGCTTATTGGCCAAGTGCGTGCAGATTTCGCGAGAGGGATGCGTGTGGTTGCGATTTCGGCAGCGCGTCCGGGCAAGTCTTTTTGCGTGAGCCTGGCGCCAATGCCGAGGATGAGGATGTTCTAAGAGCGCGGACGGAATTGTGGAAGCGGGACTGTTGCGGCGATGACGCCGGGACGGAAAAGATGGGTATGACTGAGAAAGAGTACGTGCTGCTGGACCGTGATGGCGTCATCAATCGCCGGATGCCGGGCGGTTATGTCACCTCGTGGAAACAATTCGAGTTTCTGCCTCGCGTGCTGGAAGCGCTACGTTTGCTCGCCGACCGTGGCTACGCCGCGATTGTCCTTTCGAACCAAGGATGCGTTGGTGAAGGGCTGCTTTCCTCAAAGGACCTGGATGCCATCACGCACAGGTTCCAGTTGGAGGTCGCGCTATCGGGCGGAAACATCGCGCAGGTGTATTACTGCCGCCACAGCGCTCAAGACGAATGCGGTTGCCGGAAACCAAAACCGGGTTTGCTGCGCCGGGCGTATCTGGAACATCGCTTTGCACCGGAAAGGACCTTCTTTGTAGGGGATTCCCCCGGAGACTGCAGGGCGGCGGAGGATGCTGGTTGCCGCACCATCCTGATCCAGCGGATGTCGTTTCTGGAAGAACGCCGGGCACACGAGGAATCGCCGATCGTCGCGTGCAACCTGTGCGAGGCGGTGGAATTCATTCTGGCGGCGGACCGCGCGCTGCCTCGCGAGGCGGCGATGGCGATGCAACAAAAGCTGCAACAAGGGCTGCAACAGGGACAAATATGACGACCGTGGCACTTTCGATGATTGTGCGGGACGGGGCGGCGTCTTTGGCGGCTTGCCTGGAGAGCGTGCGTGGGATCGTGGATGAAATTGTGGTCGCGGACACGGGTTCCACCGACGAAACGATGGCAATCGCCACGCAGTACCACGCGCAAGTGATTCAAGTTGCGTGGACAGACGATTTCGCGGCGGCACGAAACGAGGCGCTGAAGGCAGTGAAGAGCGATTGGGTGCTGGTATTGGATGCGGATGAGCGGCTGGACCCCTCCGCGGCGAGTCAAGTCCGCGGTCTGATCGAAGATAAATCCACGGCCGCCTACCAGGTGACCGTTCGAAACTACGTGTTGAGCCTGGAAGATCGGATCTGGGACCGTGCCGCGAAACCCAACGATTCCGAATTCCCATTCGCGCGGAACTATCCGGCTTACGTGGAGCAGGAAAACGTGCGGCTGTTCCGGCACTTAGATGAAATTTATTTCATCGGGCGGGTGCACGAGGGTATCGGCTCGCGAATCCTCGAAACGCACCGAAAGCTGGGCCACGCTCCTTTTTGCATTCATCACTTTGGGCTTGGTGCAGATGCGGAGACACGCGCGCGCAAGAACCATTTCTATCGGCGGCTGGGGCGCGAGAAGCTCCGCGAATGGCCGCAAAGCGCGCAGGCGCATCTGGAGCTGGGATTGGTGGAGCTGGATAATTTCGGAAATCTGGAAGAAGCGCTGGAGATGTTTGAACGCGCTTGCCGACTTAATCCGCGCTTTGGCGTGGCGTGGTTCTTTCGCGGACTTACGCTGACGAAACTACGGCGGCTGCGGGACGCTTTGAAGTGCTTGTCGGAGGCCGAGCGCCAGGGCCACCTCACGTCGCTAGTGTACGAAACGCAGGGAGACGCGCACTACCATCTGAAGGAATACTCGCTCGCTTGCGAAAAATACGATCGCGCATTGCACCGTAATGTGGGCAATCCGCTGCTGGAGAGCAAGCTGGGGCTTGCGGTGGTGCGCGCGGGGAACGTGGGGCGGGGACTGGGATTGATCCGGCAAGCGGTGGAGTCCAAGCCGGGAGCGGGGGAATTGCACGACCGGCTGATCCTGTCACTGGTGTGGCTGGAACGGATCAAGGAAGCTGGAGCAGCGGCGGAGGCCAAACTCGAGAGGATCGAACATCCGGAGGCGGTGGATTATCTGAGGGCTGCGAGCTTGTGGGCGCGGCTGAAGAATTGGGAACGAGCGGCGGCAGTGCTGCAAGTTGGACTGAAGCGTCATCCCAGCGACATCACTTTGGGGCGCAGTTTGTCGGAAGTGAGGCGGACTTCGGATGTACCCAAGTATGCAACTGCTGTGCATTCAGGCACTTCGGAGCGCTAAAGGCTTTCCCTCGTAAGCCGATATACATGGTGAGTAGGTCGGCGGTACCGAAGCGAAGTGCGAGCCCCAAAAAGGCAACCAGGGCATAGCCCACGCACGAATGGCTCCCGGACTCCGACAATAGAATTCAAAGAGAAAAAGGAGCCATCACCATGGCAATCAGTCTTCTAAATAACATCGCAGCACTGGAAGCGCAGAATCAGTTGACCTCCACGCAAAGCAAATTGCAGAACACACTGTTTCAGCTGTCGTCCGGTTCGAGAATCAACTCCGGCGCGGATGACGCGGCGGGCCTGGCAATTGCGAACGGGTTGGAAGCAAATATCACGGCGTTGACGCAGTCTTCGGCCAACGCGACCAGCGGCGTGGGGTCACTGCAAGTGGCCGATGGCGCGCTCGCGCAGATCACCACGTTGCTCAATCGCGCGGTTACGCTCGCTACCGAAGGCGCGACGGGCACGGTGTCGTCGCAACAACGAGTGGCACTGGATACGGAATATCAACAGATCAACAACGAAATCGCGAGCATCGGGAGTTCGACGAACTACAACGGGACGGCAGTTTTCAGCACGCAGGCGCAGAACGTGTTCTTGAGTGACGGCGTGAGCAACAGCACGATCACGACCACCACGGGAACCTTGTCCAACGCCACATTGGGGTTGGTTGCAGGCACGGTAGCGGCAAACACGCCAGCAACGAACGCATCGGGGCAACTCACCATCTCCGCGCAACCAGCTGCCAATGATACGGTCGACGTCGGCGGCACAACCTATACGTTTGTCACTGCGCTCACGGCAGCGGGGCAAGTTAAAATCGGCACCACCCAGGGCGCGACTTTGGCGAACTTGGGAGCGGCGATTAATAACACTGACGGTCATAACGGAACGACGGTGGCCTCCGCCCTTAACACTTATGATGTCGCGGCCGCGAATACCGGCGCGACGGCTACGACGCCGGTCGGCAACACCCTAACGCTCACGGCAATCTCAGCGACCGCAGCAACCGGAAATGCCATTGTCTTGACGGCACCGGTAGGCACTGCGTTTACGGCTCCTGGCGGCGGAACACTCACGGGCGGAATTGACGCAGCCGTGGGCACAGCGACTGTGACCAATACGCTACTCTCCGCAGCCGGAGCCAACCCCGGAGCGAACGCTCAGGCCACACTCGGCCTAGTGACGTCGGCCATCGCCAGCGTTGCCGCCCTGCGCGGCTCGATCGGCGCCAACATCAACCGGCTGCAAGCAGCCACCAACGTGGAAAGCGTGCAGGTGCAGAACCTGACCGCGGCAGAAGACAGCATCGTGGCGGCGAACATTCCGCAGCAGGTGACGAACCTGTCCGAGTTCTCCATCCTGAACCAGTCCGGCATCTCGGCACTGGCGCAGGCGAACTCGGCCCAGCAGAGCATCCTGAAGCTGTTGCAGTAAAAGACGCAGCAAAGGATAGTGGCGGCGGGCGGGGTCCTCACCAGGATTCCGCCTAAACCGCTTTGAGGAGCACCATGAAAATTGCACAGGAGCCAAGCCCAGGCACAACAGCGGACGCCGCGAGCCTGGCCACGAATCGGGCAACAAACCAACGGGTCGCGACGCAGGCGGCGGCAAAACCAGCGCCCACGGTGATCGATGGGGAAAAAGCACCCGCGACGGCGCATACTGCGCCGGCACCTGCGACCGCAGGGCGCCAGACGGCGGTGACTTTCCGACGCGACACAGATGGCAGCGTCTACTACGTCGTATCCGATGCGCGTACCGGCGATGAAATTCTTCAAGTGCCGCCCAAGGCCGTGCGCGATGCGGGTCAAGGCATCGAGGAATACCTGAAGAGCCAGGAGTCCAAGGCTACAGCGACAGCGACAACGCATATCACCGTGAAAGCTTAAGGAGTTCGTCCAGTGTCTACTACCAATCCTCTTTCGTCTCTTGGCGGCGCACTAGGCAGTTCGTCGTCGTCCGGAACCACCAGCGGTACCGGCTTGGGCCAAGGGATCAACGTTCAGCAATTCGTGCAGTTCGCGGTGGCGAATCAGACGGCCGCGATTACCGCGCTGCAAACGCAGCAGACGAGTTTGGGTTCGCAAAACACCGAGCTTGGAACCATCAACACAGACCTCGCCACCTTGGGGAGTGCCGCTGCAGCTTTGAGCGATCCGCTTGGGGCTCTGTCCGCGGAAGCCGCGACCTCGTCCAATTCAACGGTGGTTAGCGCGACAGCTTCGGGGGTGGCCACGGCAGGTTCCCACAGCGTTGTGGTGACGTCTCTGGCTACCACGTCGTCGTACTACAGCAATATACCCGCGGACAGCACACTTGCCGCAGGCAGCTTCCAGATTCAAGTGGGAACCAATGCACCGGCGACGGTCACGGTGGATTCGACGAACAACACGCTGAGCGCGCTGGCGGCGAGCATCAATAGCCAGAACATTGGGGTCAATGCCAGCGTGATTCAGGACTCGACAGGCTCTCGGCTGGCTTTGGTCAGCGCGAGTTCCGGCGCGCCGGGAGACCTCACAATATCGGGCAGTTATACCGGTCTGAATTTTACCAAGGCCGCGACGGGCCTGAACGCAGTGCTCAGCGTGGACAATGTTCTAATAAGCAGCGCGAGCAATACGGTGAGTAGCGTGATCAATGGCGTGACCTTGAATCTAGGATCGGCTTCGCCGAACGGCGCACCGGTCACTGTCAATGTCAGCCCCGACACCGCCCAGGCCACCGCCGCGATCAACGCGTTCGTGAGCGCATACAACACGGTCATCGGCGATATCAATACACAGTTCAATGTGGCATCGGACGGCAGTGGCGGCGGACCGCTGGAGTCTGACAACTCTCTTCGCGACGCCCAAAGCCAACTGCTCGGCGCTATTTCCTACTCCATTTCCGGCAACAACGGGGCCGTGAATCTTGCCAGCATCGGTGTCAATCTGAACGATGACGGTACGCTTTCGGTGGACAGCGGCGCACTTGGCACCGCGTTATCTTCGAACTACGCCGGGGTCCAGAATTTGCTGCAGAACAATACGACCGGCTTTTCACAGAACCTATCGAACGTCATCAATAACATCACCGCGCCAGGATCGGGCGTCCTCACGCTAGATGCGCAGAGCCTGACGAGCACCGCACAGGACCTGAACCAGCAAATCACCGACCTGCAAACGGCGCTGGCGGCGCAAGAACTGAACCTCACCAGCGTGTACTCCACGGTGAACGCCACGTTGCAGGAATTGCCGCTGCTGGAAAGCCAGATAACCCAGCAGCTTGCGAGCGTCGGATGAGCACCCAGGACTCCGCTTCGGCTTATCACCAGTCCACGGCAGTCGGGGCGTCAGCGGTGGGTCAAGTGGTCGCGCTGTACGACACGATCCTAAGGGATTTCCATCGCGCGATCGCCGCGATTGAGAGGGAGCAGATCGAACAACGCGTGAACGCGGGGAATCACGCACTGATGGTTATAGGTGAATTGCAGGGTGTACTGGATTTCGAGCGCGGTGGAGAGGCCGCACGGCGGTTGCAGAGCTTCTATAAGGTTGCGCGCGCCATGACGTTGGAGGCTAGTGTCCGGAGTTCCCGCGAGAAATTTCTGGAACTGACCTCGATGTTTGCACGGTTGCGAGCGGCATGGTCGAAGATCGAACGAACGGTGGGGTTCTCCGAACCTACCGAGCGACTGCGCATCTGCTCGCGGCCAGAAGGCACATTTTCGCAGAGCGAACCGTCTGGCGAGAATTCCGAGGGCACCGGCGGTAGATGGAGCGCTTGATGGACGGAGCGCTGTGGCAGACCGTCGAAAGCTCAAATTCCCGCATAGGAGAACTGCTGGTAGGGGCGCAGGGCGCTCTTCGCGGTGAATGCGCCTTTGGAGCGAATGAAGTACGTGCGCTGAGGGTGGTTCTCGCGGGGATGGCTCCGGTAATCGCGCAATCGGAGGACCTGCGCCGCACGCAGCCAGAGATGGCTGAGGCCCTAAACCTATATCGATTGCAACTTGTGAATCTGCAGAAGACTGTCGAAAGGCTGCGCATTACGCTTCTTGTCCACCGGTCCACACTGGAGGGCCACCGAACGCACTTGTCGGCCGCCTCATTATGGTGCACGGCGTTTCAGAGAACTCGTTAGCTGGGCTTAAAGAGGCCGATGGTATTGCCCTCGGGATCCGCGAACCACGCGAACGTACCCGTTGGAATGGCGATGGATGGCACCAGCATTTTCCCGGCGAGAGAAGCTGCTTGCCCAGACTGATCGAAATGCCGGAACATCAGCACCCGAGTAATCGCAGAGCTTAAAGAGTCGATAAGGAGCCGTCGAATTCAATTCATGGGAAGCTGGAAGAAAGATTTTAGAGGAATTGATTACGGACCCAACCGATGCAGAGGCGGAGTCCTGTACCCATCAGGAAAAGCCCGGCAAAAACCACAATAGACGTGCGAGCATGGAGTTTCGTCGCATTGGCGTGCGAGCACCGAGATTTAGCTCGACGCGTTATAGGTAGCCACTGCTATTCGAGTTGTAGCGCATCCCTCGCTCGGGATGCGTCCGCCGGAATTTAGGTAGCGGCGTTACAGGCTGCGGAAAAATGCAACAAATCGAGGAAAAAACTTCCTTCAGGGGCCTTCTTTCCTCAGGATAAACTGAAGTCCGCTGAGAGCAAGCAGTATACGTCGGCGCCCTTCGAGGCTCAGGATGAACTAAAGCACCGACCTCCTAAAGAAAAAGACTTTTCCCGCAGCCTGGTTAGCTGTTACCTAGATATTCGACATGGACGTAGGTGCCCAGCCTGGAGTTATAGGCCAGATACCAGCCTTCGTGGTCCGGGTCTTCGTAGATGACGACCTGATCGGAATCCCATAGCCAGTTGCTGCAGAAGCCGACGTCGTAGGGCGCGACGCTGAAGTAAAATCCGCCGAACCAGAAGCGCGATGGGCCTCCGCCGGCGAGATGCCAGACGTGGCCGCGGCCAAACCCACCCGTAAAGCGGCCATGTTCCCAGGGATGATCGATATGGTAGTGCGGATCATTGCGGCCGGTGTCGTGACCTATCCACTTATCGTTCGTGTGTACGTGGGGAGCTTCCGGGTGTCCGGCCTTGTCGCTAAACGTAGGGTGCTCGGGCGCTGGATGGCCATTGCCTTTTGCGGGAGCTGGACCGTGGGCGGGGATGTGACCTCCTCCAACGCCGTGAGGTGCGCCTCCAGATGGATGTTGCGGTGAAGAGGCTTCGGCATACGTCAGAACAGGAACGAACAAAGAAAGGGAAAACGCAAGAATTGCCGCAAGTGTTTTCATTCAGGCTCCTCCAGCCAGATTATGCATTCATTCCCTTCCACCTACGGGAAGGTTCCCAGGTCGGCACGCGAGATGATAAGTCCCAACAAACGATATCAGGAACGCGGCCGGGAACGCGCCGGATTTCAGTTGCAGCGTGCCCTCATTGTGTTTCGGGTGCGGCTCCAGCCTTAGCGCCGGCGTTTTATTTCCAGGGCATCGAGGAGCTTGAAGGTGAGCGGGGTTTCCGCGGCGAGGGTGATATCGCGCTTGCCTGCGAAGCCAGCGCCGCCAGTGCCCGCGGTGCGTTTACCCTTGCCGGTGCTGTTCTCGGTAGGCGCGGTGGTTTGGATATCGTAGTCCTGATTCTTGACGGTGATGCTGGTAAGAATGAGCGAGAGGGCGGCGCCGCCTTTGAATCTTCCAGCGGGCTTGGCGTCTTTTACGAAACCAGAAGCGCGAGCTCCCTTGGGGATGGCGAGCTTGCCGTCGACCTCGATCGGGACCTGGACAGTGGCGGAAAATGCCTGCCCGGGAGTGCTGATCTTGGAGCCGACGGCCTGGTCGAGGAGAACCGAAATGACCGTCTCGGCTGGGACAATTAGGGGCCGAGGAGGAGTAGGTAGTGAATGGGTGCGGGTGGGGGCGGGTGGGGGCGTGGGCTGATTTGCCGCCGGCGGAGCGGAGTTATCCGCGTTAGCCGGCGCGGCCGGAGGAGGTGGCGGGTATTGTTGGTTGACTGCCTTTTGGCACCCAAGAACTGCGAGCGCGAACGCGAAGCACAGCAAGGACAGATTTGCCGATAGCACGCGACTACGATTCACGCAGTACCTCCATTTTTGAGGCGGGAGCACTCCGAAAGCGTTGTTTAACGATACTAGGATTGAAGTTGAAGTCAATTTGGAGACTGCGAAAATCATAGGCGCGAAGGGAATGCGAGGGCAGGTTGCGGGGTTAGGATTTTCAGAAAAGGACCGCTAAAGTTTTTCTGCGGTGTGCCGATAGGCGACTTGAGCGGCGCGCCTTCTTCGGTGATTGCGTGTTTGAGGGCGGCGGAAAACGGCATCAAGCAGGATCCGGCAAGAACTGCCTGTGGGTTGCGTCCCCCTACGGGACAGAGTCCCGAGACGGGGCGGCATCACCGCATCTGAATCTCCGCAAAGCTATTCTTTCTAACACTTCCGACTAGTCAAGTTTGGCGCCGAAAGCGCAGGGACTCTTTCTGCCTGCGGCCAGGAAGAATTTTCCGACCGCGTAAAGAGAAATAAGAGCGCTCTGATTCGTGGATTCGATTTTAAAAATATGGGGTAATCCATGGCCGCCACCGCCACACCAGGTGTCATCTGTTCGCGCACTCGCATTCTTGTCGCCAGCGCCGACGCGGCATTCCGTAAACGCATTTTGAACGATCCGGCTTACGCAAATGCTTTTAGCGAGGAAGCAATTGGAGGAGCGCAAGCGCTGGCGAAATTGATGCAATTCCCGTGTGATGGCGTGCTGCTGGACCAAAATCTTCCGGATCTGGATGCGCGGGAGGTCGCCGAGCAGATCCGAAAACAGTATCCCCGGATTGAAGTTGAACTGGTGGATTCGCGGGCCGGGACTATGAAAACGAGGGAAAGCGAGGCTGGTGGGGCGTGTGAGTCGCGCGAGGGTGTGGACTCGACGGCGGAGACTGATGAGTCTGGTTCGCGGACGGCCGAGACCGCGACACCGAATGCAGCGCCTTTGCCGGGGATGATCGGATCGAGCCGCGCGATGGAGCAGGTGTACCGGCTGGTGCACATGGTGGCGGGCCGCGACACGGCGGTGCTGGTCACGGGAGAAACGGGTACGGGGAAAGAGCTAGTGGCGGGTGCGATCCATCAACTGAGCCGGCGCGCGAAAAACCCACTTGTGGTGGTGAATTGCGCGGCGATCCCGGAAGCGCTGTTGGAGGCGGAATTGTTCGGGTACACGCGTGGAGCGTTTACCGGAGCGGTGCAATCGCGTCTGGGAAGAGTGCATGTGGCGCAGGGTGGGACCTTGTTTCTCGATGAAGTGGGTGAGCTTCCGCTGAGCATGCAGGCCAAGCTGCTACGATTTCTGCAAAACGGCGAAGTGCAACGGTTGGGAAGCTCGGACGTGTATCGCGTGGATGTGCGCGTGGTGTGCGCGACGAATGTGGGGTTGCTGGAGCTCGCGCGAGCGCGGCAATTTCGATTGGATTTGTATTACCGACTGGCGATTTTTCCTATCGCGATACCGCCGCTCCGCGAACATGCCGAAGATGTTTGTCCGCTGGCGGAACATTTTTTGGCGAAATTGTCCGCGGACGCGAGGATGCCGGAGAAATACCTGGTGGCGGCCGCGTTGAGCTATCTGGAAAAAGCGGTCTGGGCCGGCAATGTGCGGGAGTTGCAGCATGCGATTGAACGCGCGTTCATTCTGGCGGGCAACGACGTGAAACTGTGCGTGGAGCATTTTCAGACGTTTGGCGAGAGCTGTCAGCTAAGAAACATTTAAGCACCGGAATGAGGTTACTGGCCAAGGTCGTGCAGCCAGGTCACCGTGCCAAATTTACCCAGACCCCGGCAAAGAACGCGCGGCTCATCCGTCACGGGTGAAGATCATGTGGCGGCACAGGAGAATTTGACGCGGGCGTTTCTGACGTTCACGCAAGCGGCGGGTTCGCTGGAAAAGTCTTATACGCAGTTGCAGGCGGAGGTCGCGCGGCTGCATCTGGAATTACAGAGAACGAATTCGGAGCTGGAGCGGACATTGGAAGAAAACGCGCGCGTACGCGGGTACCTGGCGCGGGTGGTGGAGAATCTGCCCTGCGGCGTGCTGGTGGTGAGCGCTAAAGGGGCGCTGCAGATCATCAACCCTGAACCACGGCGGCTTCTGGAGGTGCCGGCGGATTGGGCGCCGAGAAACCGGAACTGCTTGCCACCGACGTTCGAGGCGGCCATTGCGGAGATTCCGGCGAACAGTTTTCTCTGTGAGCAGGAAACTCTGGTCAGCGGGGCTTCCGGCAATCGTGTTATCGGCATTCTGCGAGCAAACATTAGCAAGCAAGCGGATGGGGTTGCCGACACGATCTGGATTGTTCGAGATATCACGGAACAGAAGCGGGTGGCGTGCGAACGGGAGGCCGCGCGGAAATCGCTGGCGCTGGCAGAGATTGCGACCGTGCTGGCGCACGAGATTCGCAATCCGCTCGGGAGCATGGAGTTGTT
>Ga0210405_10004237_pt1 | contig 13580 bp, 11 predicted proteins | sample IncBWH11MmetaG_FD_155492 | JGI IMG/M metagenome (GOLD analysis project Ga0210405, IMG submission 155492) | Forest soil microbial communities from Barre Woods Harvard Forest LTER site, Petersham, Massachusetts, United States - Inc-BW-H-11-M | ecosystem: Environmental > Terrestrial > Soil >... | reverse complement strand
TTCTTCCCCCGCGTTTTCTTTCGCGAAGGTCATGTCAAATGTTTCATCCGGAGCTGAAGCCGTCGCCCCGGGTTTCGCGAAGCGCATATAGTTCCAGCGAAAAGGCTGCGGGGCGATCCATTGGGCCTTTCCCGTGCTTCCGGCGTACTCGACGACGATGCCCATTCCATGCGGGCGATCATCGTTATCCAGGTCGCCCAGAATCCACACGCCCGGACGATTCATTTCCACCATGGCAGAGATTCGTTCTGCGGTGCCCAGCCATAGCACAGGAACTTTTGTCGGATTTGGAACCGGATTTCCATCAAGTGCCATCACCTGAAACGAGTGACCTGGCAAAGCGAGACTGCGAATCTCCGTCGCGCTTCCATTCAGGATATGAAACAGGACGCTTTCGCCTTGCTTTACGCGAATAGGCTCCCCGTGGCCGAGCATGCGTCCGTTGATGGTGAAAGATCGATAGCCGACTTCGTATCCATGAGGCATGCCTTTTGCGAGCGAAGCTTTCATGGCAGACTCGCCGGTTTCCTGGAGAGCCTTGTTGGGAGCAGAAGGTAAGAGAAAATCCTGCGCCATATCCCCGCCGCGGCTGAACGTAGGCTCGAATTCCTTTAACGTGAGAAAAACTTCCCGGTCGTATTTGCCAGGATTTTGGCGCGGTTCGATGTAAACCGGACCGACTTGGCCGCCGTATTGTCCCGCGGCTAGATCGGCGCCTGCGCGATTGTGCGTGTGATAGAAGCGGAAGCCGGAAGGCTTTGGTGTGAACACAATGCGGCGCTTACCGTGAGCGGGAATGAACGGAGTGCCTTCTTCGGCGGCGCCGTCGACGTCCACAGGAACTTGCTGGCCGTGCCAGTGCAGTTGCTCTGCAGTATCGGTGTCGTTGTAAATGTCGATGGTGACTTCTTGACCTTCCTTGAGGCGAAGTAGAGGGCCGGGAAATTGTCCATTGTATGTAGTCGCGGAGATGATTCGTTTGGGCGCAATCTCGATCGGAGAGTTTTTGATGTGCAGCGTGTAGTCCGCGGCGCCGGAATCGGTTTGCGTTGCGATAGATGCGCTGCCCGGCCGGTCCGATTCCGCCTGAGCAAGCTTGTCACCGGAAGAAAACAACAGCGCTCCGGTTGCGAGCCCTGCGGTCTTTAGAAATTGTCGTCGCGATTCCGCAAGAGGTTTCATGGGCTGCCTCATATCTGACGCCGAACCCTCGCGGCGCGTTTCGCTTCTGAGGCCGGCTTCAAAGCGCGCTATAAGCGCGACTCATACCAAGCTACGGCAGACCAAACGTAAAAAGCGCGGAACCGGCCGCTACGGTGACGTACTGTTTGCCGCCGATGGCGAACGACATAGGCGAAGAATAGACGGATGCGCCGCACTGGAAGTGCCAGAGAGCTTTGCCGGTGGCGGCGTCCAGAGCGATAAAATTCCCTTCGGCATCGCCGGTGAAGACGAGCCCTCCTGCTGTCGAGAGCACTCCGGACCATGTGGGCGATGGATGTTTCCATTCCCATTTGATTTTGCCAGTGTCTGGATCGATGGCGCGAAGCGCGCCCCAGAACGGCGAAGTGTCGTCGTTTGGAAAATACGCGCTGCCGTAGTAGGCGTGGCCCTCTTCGTAGGGCTGCGGCGCGGTGCTAAAGATATCGCACTGCTCGCGCGCGGTGACGTAGAAAAGCTTTTTGTTTGTGGATCGTAAGTGGGACATCCAATTCGTTGCGCCGGCCGCGCCGGGACAGACGCGGCTCCCTTCCGGCGTGGGAGAAGCTTCTTTGAGCGAGATCGGGCGGCCTTCGGCGTCTTTGGAATTGCTCCATGTAGTCTTCGCATAAGGATTCGAGAAGATGAGTTTTCCGGTGGAACGATCAATCACATAAAAGTAGCCGTTGCGATTGGCTTGAGCGATAAAATGTTTTTCGCCCTGATCAATCATGACGGGAACTTGCGTGGCGTCCCAATCGTGTTCGTCGTGCTTGGTAAATTGGAAATACCATTTGAGCTTTCCGGTGTCAGGATCAAGCGCTAGCAGTGAGTTGCTATAGAGATTGTCGCCCGCACGTCCTTCGCCTCGATTGCTGGGTGAGGGATTGCCAGTGGTCCAGAAGGTAGTGTTGGTGGCTGGGTCGTAGGAGCCGGTGATCCAGGCTGGCGCGCCGCCAATTTTCCAGGAATCGCCTTCCCAGGTCTCGTGGCCAGCCTCGCCGGGGCCGGGAACGGTGTAGAAGCGCCACTTGCGTTCGCCGGTCGCGGCGTCGTAGGCTTCAATAAATCCACGTATGCCGTATTCCCCGCCGGAAACACCGACGATGACGAGATTTTTGATGACGAGTGGCGCAAGCGTGATGCTGTAGCCTTTCCGATAGTCGAACCCTGTTACATCCCAAATGACGTTGCCGGTTTTGGAATCGAGCGCGATAACGTGCGTGTCGAGCGTGCCCAAGTAGACTTTGTCGCCAAGAATGGCGAGGCCTCGATTGACTCGTCCACAGCAGGGTCGAATGTCGGCAGGTAGCGCGCGCTGGTATTGCCAAATGGGGCGGCCCGTCTTGGCGTCGAGAGCGAATGCACGATCATCCTGGCCGGTAGCGTAGAGAACTCCGTCGACGACAAGCGGTGTCGTCTCAAACTTGCCGCCCGCCATCGTTTGGTAGGCCCACTTGGGGACGAGCCCGCTCGCGTTTGTAGTATTGATTTGATCCAGCGTGGTGAAGCGATGCCCCGAGTAATCGCCCGAATACATGAGCCAGTTTTGCGGCTCCTTTGCGGAATCGAGCAGGCGTTGGGGAGTGACTTGAGCATGCGCGTTCGGCGCCGCGAGAATCGAAGTGGCGAAAAAAGCGAGCGACGCAAAGAGTGAGCTTTTCATCATCAGCGTCCTCATTGGGTGCCTACACTTAGCAGGAATGCGAGAATGTCCTGCAGGTCTTTGTCGCTCAACATTTTTTGATCGTAGGCAGGCATGAGAGATTCCCGCGATTTTTCGTAGGAACGAAGTTTGTCTTTTTCGAAGAGATGAAGTTGTTCGCGAAGATCCAGCATCTGCAAGGTGAAATGATCTTCGTTCAAAACCACGCCGACGAATTTCTGGCCATCAGCGGTTTCAACCTTCACGGTTTCGTATTCCTGCGAGAATTCCTTCATCGCCTCGGAAATCCCCTGGGCCAGGCGTCGGCTGGGATTACGCACGGACTCGACCAGGTAATCGGTGGCGCGGGCTGAGCCCGTGGTGGTGAGGTCGGGGCCGATGCGACCTCCCTTCCCCTCGATCATGTGGCAGGTGGAACATGCTGCTGCGCCGAAGAAAAGTTGCTTGCCGCGCGCTGCGTCTCCGAGCGGTTGCGCGGGCGCTTTAACTTGAACGCTGCGAATGTAAGCGATGACTTGCCAAATTTCAGTATCGGTCATACCGACGCCCTGCTGCGTAGCGCCATTCGGCGGCATCGCCGTGCCGGGAACGCCTTCATTGATCGTGCGAAAAAGTTCGGAGTCGGAATTTCCATGACGTTTTTGCGCGCGCGTCAGGTCCGGGCCGCGGCCGCCGCCGCGGGCACCGAGTCCGTGGCAAAAGGCACAGTTGGATCGGAATTGAAATTCGCCTAGCTTGGAAGCCTTGGGATCATTCGCTAGTGGATTTTGATCCTGCGCGGAGAGTCGAGGAGCCGAGAAACAAAAAACGATGGCTGCGAAGAACGCCAACGAGGAGCAACGATGAAGTATGCCACGGTGCAGTCGAGAGTACCGCTCATTCTTGTTCGCTTGGTGGAAGGCCGACATACGGGGTGAGCCTCCTGTGGTTATTGAGGAATCGCGGCAACTATACCATTGCGGCGGAGCCAGCCGGTTCAGTGAAATATTGCGTCGCCCAAATCGAATTGGTGATGAACAACTAATCATTTCATGGACTTCGTAAAAGCGATGTTTCGGACCCGGCCGGCGAATAAATCACAGCCGATGACGTGGCCTGCAGCATCGCGGCGGAAAACGATGGCAGTGCCGAACGGGCCTTGGAATTCGTCGAGAACGGTTGGTTCGAGGACGGCGGGCTCCTGCCAGTTGGTGGCCAAAGTGAGTTTGCCCTCCTTAACGGCAAAGTGATAAGTAGCTTGGAGTTCGGCGCTGGTGTATTCGCCGGCGTAGCGCGCGAGATTTTCCTCAGAAGCCTTGAGCGGTTCATACCTTTCAAAAATTTGCGGCGCAGTGTCCTTAAAACTCAGAGTAAGGCGCAAACCGGAGTTCGGTTGAGGGTCGAAGGCAATTTCAGGACCTGCCGTGGCGACGAAGTGGGTCGCGTCGCGAGGTTTGAAAAGTGTGCCGAACGCTCCAACGCCTTCATTTGATGCGGAAATTTCGAGGACGGAGTGAGACTCCAGGTTGCGATACCATCCGGCGAATGGGTGAGCGTCAGCGCTCGCACCCGCGGAAGCCGGAGGTTCGGGCGAGAGTTGGCCGGCGAGGTAGAGATCCGCAACCTGATACGACAGGCGGCCGGGATTGCTGGTGCCGAGATTGCACAACGTGATGACGGAAAATTTCTGTTGAGGGAAACGCAGTAATTCGGTGCGATAGCCGAACAGAGCTCCGCCGTGCTCGACGATGGGCAGGCCGCGATAGGTGCTAATCGTCAGACCGAGCGCATATTCGATTTGCTTTCCGCTATTAAGCACACCTGGCGTTTGCAGTTCCTTCAGAAGAGTGCCTTTGCCGAGTTTGTTGGCGTAGAAATTGCGGTCCCAGAGAAGAAGATCGTCGACGCTGCTCATTAGACCGCCATCGCCGATTTTGTCGAAATTGGTGGACCAGTCGACTCGGAATCCGCCGCTGGGGCGCGGCTCGTAAGCGGGAACGCGGCCGGGAACGACGACGGTGTGGTCGTCATAGAAGCGCGTGTGGGTCATGCCAAGCGGCTTGAAAATATTTTCCTCGGCGAATTGCGAGAGAGGTTTTCCCGTGGCGCGCTTGATAATCACGCTGAAGAGGAAAAAATTTGTGTTGCTATAGAGATACTCATCGCCGGGCATGTAGTTAAGAGCTTTTTGGCGCGAGAGCAGATCGAGCAATTCGGGTGTGGGGTGGATGTCCTCGAAATTGCGTCCGGCGAGAAGGAGCAAGCCGAGAATATCGCGAAAGCCGCTGGTGTGGTGCAGCATTTGGCGAAGCGTGATAGGTTTGCCGTAAGAAGGAATTTCGGGGACATATTTGCGGACGTCATCATCGAGCGAAAGATAGCCCTGCTCGGCAGCAAGCACGACGCTAGCAGCAGTAAATTGTTTCGAGACGCTGCCCATGTAGAAGACAGACTCAGGGGTGAGTGGGACACTCAGTTCCAGGCTGCCTTCGCCGTAGCCTCTTTTGTAGACGAACTCGCCGTCACGCACGACGCCCAGCGCGCAGCCGGGTGAATCGGGTTTGTCGTACGCCGCAAAAACTTGATCGACCTTGCGTTCAAGTTCGCTGGCGTCGCGCTGCGAGAAGCAAGCAGGTGCGGCAAACGAGCCTGCAGACAGTGCGATGAGTGCAGCATTGCGGAACAAGTTCATGGAAGAGGCCCCTTGGGATGCATTGAACCAGCCGAGGAGCCTATATCGGCGTTGCAGGCAAAGCAAAGCCTTTTGCCTGCAGTAGCTGTTCAAAGCCGCGCCCAAGGCATTCCCAAATTTTAGTCATTTTCAAGGGTTATGATTACTTTACCGCGGGCGTGCCCTGTTTCCAGATAGCGGAGAGCCTCAGGGACTTCATTCAAATTGTAACGCCTGTCGATGACCGGCGTTATTTTTCCAGATTCCATGTGCTCGCGCATCCAGGCCAGATCCTGTTTGCTGGGTTTCGCGAGAACCATGAGCAGCTTCCGGTTCCCGAAGAGCGACAACACAAGAGAGGATATTGCGCTCAGCAAGGGACGGATCATCCAGTTGTCGGTCGTTCCCCCCGCGCCGACGTAAATCCCCTTGGGATTTAAAACGCCCCTGGAAGCTAACAACGAATGGTTCCCAACGCAATCGAAGAACAGGTCGTAGCGTTGTGTACTTTTCGTGAAATCCTCCTGTGTGTAATCGATAACGCGATCTGCACCGATGGATCGAACCATGTCGAGATTCCTGGTGCTGCATACGCCGGTAACATCCGCGCCAAACGACTTGGCAATCTGCACAGCGAATGTACCTACACCTCCCGCGGCACCGTTAACCAGGGCCTTTTGACCTGCTTGGATGTGTCCCTTGTCGCGAAGACCCTGCAATGCGGTATAAGCGGCCACGGGTACGGAAGCTGCTTGCTCAAATGTCACGTTAACTGGCTTCATGACCAATCCTGATTCGGAAGCGCAGACATACTCGGCAAAAGCGCCTTTGCACGAGCCGAAAACATCATCGCCGAGTTTGAATTGCGATACTTTGGCGCCAAGGGCTTCGACCTGGCCGGCAACATCAACGCCTAGCCTCGGGACTCTTGGTTTGCGCAGCCCGGCGATGATGCGAACGGCGTACGGCGTGCCTCTCATGAAGTGCCAGTCAAGTGGATTGAGGCTCGCCGCGCGAACTTTTATCAAGGCTTCGTTGTCCTTGGGAACGGGCTTTTCGACGTCCGTGATCTGGACAACATCCGGAGGTCCATACCTGGTGTAGACGGCGGCTTTCATTGGCGTTCCTCCGCTGCGCTGGCTTGATCCCTGCCAAAGACATATACCAGAACCGGGGCCAAATCTTCAGCTTCGATAAAACTAAACGACGGTGAGGTGCAGCCGTCGCCTCTCAAGAAGTGCTTCAGGGAAGGTTATGGCCCTTTATGCCTTCCAGCCCAACAGCCACAGGCTCATTCTCCGGCCTTGCAGCGACTTAACCCTCTCTCGGCGAGCCGCGGCACCCCGGCAACTCTGAGCCAATGAGAGGGGCGGAGGCCCCCTTGGGACGCATCGAACCAGCGGAGGAGACCATATCCGCTTGAAATGCAAAGCAAAATTTTTTGGCGGCGGCTAACGACTGGATAGTCGCGGCTCACTTTCCGATTCGTGCGTTAATCTGCATCTGACTCGCACTTGCTTGCATCAGACACTAGACCTCCAGTAGTGCTCGTATGAGAATTCGTTGTCAAGGTCACGGGTAACTGAGATGAACTTACAGCTGGGCTTTTATGGGCGTCAAAAAGGAAATATGGATAAAACAATCTCGAAAAGAATAGGAATGATTGCCATGCGCGGGCAAGTTTTTGCGGCAAGTGTTCTCTCTCTCGGACTGATCTTTGGCGCTAGTACCGCTTGTGCCCAACGACAGCCGGAAACTTTCTTTAAGACTCAGGTCGGTTTGTCCGACAGCGATATTCAGAAGATGGATCAAGGCCAGGTCGTCACCAAGGTTCTCGAATCTGGCGACAAGAAGTACGGGATGCTTGTGTTTGGTGGGGTGTATATCAATAGCACCGTGGAGCGTTTCGCGGAATCTTATCGCGACGTGAAGAGCCTGCTCGAAGACAAGGTCTACCTCGACGTACAAGCGTTCAACGAACTCGGTTCGCCGCCCAAACTTTCCGACTTCGACCGCATCGCATTTCCTCGCAAAGATATCGACGCGCTGCAGAAGTGCAAACCCAACGACTGCGATCTCCAGGTCTTTGACGTTGTGGCCCTGCAGAAACGGATCGACTGGAATTCGGTCGACAAATACGACCGAGTGAACAAGTTCGCCCGCCAGCGCCTTTTCGAAGTGGTGACCACCTACATCTCCGGTGGCCTAAAGGCGTTCGGCAGCTACACCGACCGCGAGAAGCCCTTCAACTTGTATGAAAACATGAAATCGATGCTGGACAGTTCCTACTACCTCCCGAAGGACAAATCCGGAGGCATCTATGAACACATTCTCGAGTATCCCGATGGCAAGCTCGCTGGCGCGATGGACTTCTTCTATTGGGAAAACATCGATTTTGGCCAGGGACCCACCATCCGCGTGAATCGCGTTTCGATGTTTCCGAAGGGCGTGGGCGTTATCAAATACGTCGTCGCGAATGAGCAGCTCTATGCCAGCCGCTACATCCGCATCGCCCTGCAAATGTTCTACTGCGTGCCCGATAGCGCCAATCCAGGCAAGCCGGGCTTTTACTTGATTGAGATGAATGATTCGCGGCTCCCAGACTACGGCGGCTTGAAGCTCAGCGTGGTCCGAAAAATTGCGACGGGAAAGGGTGTCCAATCCACCGACGATATTTTGACCCTTTACCACAAAAGACTCTCCGGGAAGTAAGGGATAATGATTTCAAGTCGCGGGCGGGCTTTCCAGAATATCAGCGGTCCACCGACGCCTAACGCTCTGAACTTGCTGGCAATCCAGAGAGTCCGAAGATAAATCGCATCCATGCAATGACTATGAGCATTTGAAAGAAGTCTCGCATCCGCAGGAGGTCGCGGATTTCGTATTTGAGGCCGCCGCCTCGCTCGGCGAAAGCGCCGCTGCTGCACTGGCCCACTAAGCGCACCCAAGTCGCATCGTCTCGTAAAGACTCTAACGGGGCCGTTTTGGTTTTCAGCGACTGATGAGCCGCGTTGCTGGGGGCTGACGGATTATTAGCCGGCGGGCTTAGTGTTTTCATTTCGCCATACCCCTCCCCCCGTTTTTTTGTAAACGCTGATTCTAAATGGCTTAGCGTCCATGTAAGTCCCTTAGAATCAACACTTGCGTGCATGTTGATTCTAAACGACTTGATGGCACACATAATTGTGGTCGAGGATCACTGCCTTTACAGATCCTTGGTCGGAGATTGCGGGTTTTCGGTTATGGCTCTCGCGCTCGGGGAGGAAAGACCGCCGGGCTCCGCCGTGCGCTACATTTGCTGCGCTGCGCGCCTTGCATCACTTTGCATAGGAACTGGAGAAGAGCAGCCACTTCGAAGTTCAGCGCAAGCAGGAGTGGGTGTGCTACTACGGCCCAAAAATAAAAAAGCGGCAGCTGGGCTGCCGCACTCCGAAATCGCAGAACTTCCCAGGGACATTATACCACCTCCGAGGCTTTTACTAAGAGGGGCGCTTCGCAGAAGTCGTGTGGCGGGGTAAGATGATGCACCCTTGAACTGAACTAAGACGAACGAACTCAGATGAATTGAATTTGGATTGATAGGACAACCGAGATGACTACTGAAGCTAATGAACGGATGCAGAGGCCGCTGGAGACGGTGGACCCGGCGATTGCGGAGTTGTTGCGGGAAGAGGCGCAGCGGCAGGCTACCGGGTTGGAGTTGATTCCATCGGAGAATCTTGTCTCGGAGGCGGTGCTGGAGGCGATGGGGTCGATCTTTACGAACAAGTATGCGGAGGGGTATCCGGGGAAGCGCTATTACGGCGGATGCGAGTACGCGGACAAGGTGGAGCAGTTGGCGATTGATCGCGCGAAGGAGTTGTTTGGGGCGGAGCATGCGAACGTGCAGGCACATTCGGGGACTTCGGCGAATGTCGCGGTGTATATGTCCACTCTGCAAAAGGATGATGTGGTGTTGGGAATGAATCTTTCGCATGGCGGGCATTTGACGCATGGGCATCCTTTGAATTTTTCGGGGCGGATGTACAAATTCATTGCGTATGGGGTGAAGAAAGAGGACGAGCGGATCGATTACGACGAAATCGACAGACTGGCACAGGAGCACAAGCCGAAGATGATCGTAGCGGGGGCCAGTGCTTATTCGAGAATTATCGATTTCGAGAGGATTGCGCGGACGGCGAAATCCGTGGGGGCTTTGTTTTTTGTCGATATGGCGCATATCGCGGGACTTGTGGCGGCGGACGTGCATCCGAGTCCGGTGCCGCATGCGGATATTGTTTCGACGACCACACACAAGACTTTGCGGGGGCCGCGCGGAGGATTGGTTTTGTGTAAAGCGGCGTTTGCGAAAGAACTGGACAAGCTGACTTTTCCGGGGACGCAGGGCGGGCCGCTGGTGCACACGATAGCGGCAAAGGCAGTTTGCTTGAAGGAAGCGATGGAACCGAGCTTTAAGGAATATCAGAAACAGGTGGTGGCAAATGCAAAGGCGCTGGCGGCGGCTATCGCGAAGCGCGGGTTCCGGATTGTGACGGGCGGAACAGACAATCACGTGTTCTTGATCGAAGTGCATTCGCGCGGAATCACCGGCAGCGATGCGGAGAAGGCGCTGGACCGCGCGGGGATTACGGTGAACAAGAATTCGATACCGTTCGATCCCCTGCCCCCGATGAAGGGCGGCGGAATCCGGCTGGGAAGCCCGTCGGTGACAACGCGCGGAATGCGCGAAGCGGAGATGGAGCAAATCGGCGGCTGGATTGGGGAGATCCTCTCGCACCTGGGCGACGCGGAAACGGAACAGAGAGTACGCAAACAGATCGCCGACTTTGCGGCTCGCTTCCCAATCTACGAATCGCGTGTGCGCGGGACGTCTCGCGCAGAACACGCGCGCGTGTGAATCGCGAATGATCCCCGGTATCATAGATGCAACGTTTACATTCGAGAAGTGGCTAAGCGCCCAACTCCCGATTATTAAGCAGGATCTGCGCCTCAAACATCGATTAATGGCCGAGGCGGCCTTTCCATTCTTTCGCGCGACTTTTTACAGGTGGTTGCAGCTATGGCCGGAAGTGTGCGGCGAACTGGCGAAAGCGCCCAAAGTTCTAGCGGTGGGCGATTTGCACGTCGAAAATTTTGGGACGTGGCGAGACCTGGAAGGGCGGCTCATCTGGGGTGTGAACGATCTGGATGAGGTCTATCCCTCGTCGTATGCCATAGATTTGGTGCGGCTCACGACGAGCGCTTATTTGGCGATTCTTGGGGAGCACCTGAGCATGCCGCGGCGCGCGGCTGCGGAAGCGGTCGAACAAGGCTACCGCGACGCACTGGCCGCAGGCGGGAAACCGTTCATTCTGGCGGAGGATCACCAGTGGCTGCGCTTGATGGCGCTGAGCAAGCTGCGCGACCCCGTCCATTTCTGGGAGAAGCTGACGCATCTGCCGCCTTTCACCGCAAAAGCTCCGGACGAAGTGCGGGAATTGCTCGAGGAGTCTTTGCCGCCGAAGAGCGCGTATCAGCTGAGAAAGCGAATCGCGGGCCTCGGCAGTCTGGGCCATCCCCGGATAGTGGCTCTGTCTTCCTCGGGCGGCGCGTACATTGCGCGCGAGGCCAAAGCCGTTCGACCTTCGGCATCTGCATGGCACAGCGGGACATCGTCCGCAGTGGTGTATGGACCAAAGCTCATCGGACGCTGCTTGCGTGTAGTGGATCCATTCGTTCGGTTTCACAACAGGTGGGTGGTGCGACGGCTGGCGCCGGACTGCTCCCGAATCGAACTAGTTTCGTTGGCAGCAGAACGAGATGAGGCGAGGCTGCTCTATTCGATGGGATGGGAAACGGCCAACATGCACTTCGGTTCTCCGCAGGCCATTCCTGAGGTCAAGCGAGATCTGGCGCAGAGAAAAGGCCGCTGGCTGCACAAGGCGTCTAAAGCAATGTGCAAGGCCACGCTTGCGGATTGGGAAGATTGGCGGAAGGGTTGGAAGAAGCTGACAAAATAAGTTTCAGCAGTGTTCCCACGCGTTCACTGGGCCCATTGTCTAGCGGGCACTTCAAAAAAACAAAAAAAGGCCCAAATTGGCTGACTTTTGCCTACTGTCCTTGCCTGCCTCATCACTACGCCAGTGCGGCTGACCCAAGACTGTCCCACGGGTCAGTAGATTCTTGAGGAAAGTACGCGTAGGTTCAAGAAGGACTGGGATGGGAACCAAAAACGCGACACTGCTCTCCGCCGTACCGAACACCAACTGGGTGAACGCAACATTATTCTTGGGTGACCGCGAAGCGGTCAACTCAGCCAAGCCCGGCACCCGGGCGGTGAGTGTCCTTTTTTAGCAGCGCGCGGCAAGTTTCCAGCTTCCCGGGGGAGTCCTAATCCTAGCCCATCCTGAAAAGGACAGGGGCGACGAGGTGAAGCAATGATGGACACGGAAGCCTTCCGCGAATTTAAAACCGGGTTAACGCTGCTGCGAGACAACTATGCGGTAAAGGCATTGCCGCATATGAAGCGCGCAGTAGACCTCGATAGAAACAATCCGTACTACATGTCTTACCTGGGAGTAGTGCTGGCGCGCTCCGAGCAGAAGTGGGGCGAAGCCGAGAGACTGTGCGATACCGCGGTACGGATGAAGCGGAATCAGGCACAGCTTTATCTGAACCTGGCGGAAGTGTATGCGACAGCGGGGCGGCGCGAGGAAGCAGTGGAAGCGCTGCAGTCCGGGCTGAAATTTGCGCGGCGAGATGTGCGGTTGACGATCGCCATGAACCGGCTCGTCGAGCGGCGGGCTCCGGTACTGACGTTTTTGACTCGGCAGCACCCGATCAACCGGCAGCTGGGAATCATCCGGCACAAAACTTTGCAGATGTTCGGACAAGATTAATTTCGAGTTCTCTCCAACCCCCAAAAACAAGAAGGGGCGGGTGGCTTAAAGCCATCCGCCCTTTTTTGTTTTCAAAGCTTGTTTCTAAAAAGTAAGTTGAGTTGCGCCGAACGCGCTGGCTACCTGCGCGTCGCCCAGGAGTCGTTGAAAGTAGGCTGTTGCGTCCCCATTTCCATGAGGATTTTCAGGCCGACGCCGAACATGCCGGTGGAAAGAGGATCTCTGCGCACAACTTCCGCTAGGTATTCACGATTCATCGACATGGGATTTTGGGAATAAGGTAGAGTCAGAAAAAGACGCATGCCGATTTCGTAGGCAGGCTCGCTGGTCTGAAAATAAACGCCACTGCGAGAAACGCTGAGGGTTCCGCGCATATCGTCGAAATGATCCTTCTCCGGATCAGAAGGGCGAATGCGCATGAGCTGGGTGATTTTGCAGCGGCGAGTGCCACGGCGTTCCTGAGTAGTGGGTTTCGTAGCGGCGGCGCCACTAGTGCTGGGTGTTTTGACCATAATGCTCTGCTGGGTCTCCATGAAAGCCTTGCCTCTCGCGGACGGGACGTTGCTACAGAGAGTGTAAGGCTCGCGTAAAACAAAACCTATAGCTGAGACGTACCTGGAAAAGAGTAGGACGCTCCTAAAGGATGATAGTACGGAAGTACTGCGAAAGGAAGAGAGCGAGGGGGAGTGTTTTCGCTAAAGGGAAGAATAAGAAGGATTTAATGGAAGAGTTCCGAAGTGAAGCGGCAGGTGGGATTGGTACCAATGTGGGACTCAGTAGAAGTACGGTCCCCACGAAGCTCGGCCCAAGAGATAGGTACGGTGGGAGATATCTGGGGCGAGGGGCAGAGAGGAGAAAAACGAAGAGCGGCTGTGAAATTGCAGAAGTTGGTTGCGGTCCCTAAAGCGAGCTCCCTGAGAAGAAGGCATTCGCGGGAGAGCAACAAAGATCGCAGGAGAAAAACCTCATGAATACGGCGGCGCGTCGAAACGCAATTTCGTCAGGGAATAGCCAGCGAAATGAACTCTTACGGGAAGAGTGCCGTGGCAATCTCCTGCCGGCGGAAGAGGCGCCGAGCATGCGAGCAAACGGCGAGGCGGAGGTAAGGTCGCGCGTGTATATCGCCGCGGAGAACCGGCTGTTGCGTGAAGCGCTGTCACGAATGTTGACGAGGCAAGGTGACATC
>Ga0210405_10004235_pt1 | contig 13585 bp, 5 predicted proteins | sample IncBWH11MmetaG_FD_155492 | JGI IMG/M metagenome (GOLD analysis project Ga0210405, IMG submission 155492) | Forest soil microbial communities from Barre Woods Harvard Forest LTER site, Petersham, Massachusetts, United States - Inc-BW-H-11-M | ecosystem: Environmental > Terrestrial > Soil >... | reverse complement strand
GACTGAAGCCCCGCACATCTATGCCGCTGGCGACGTAATCGGTTTTCCGGCGCTCGCGAGCACGTCGATGGAGCAGGGACGGCTGGCGGGTTGCCACATGTTCGGGCTGCCGTGCGAACAAATGTCGGACCTTTTCCCGTACGGCATTTATACGATTCCCGAAATTTCGATGGTGGGACTGAACGAAGAACGGCTGACGAAAGATCGCGTGCCGTACGAAGTAGGAATCGCGAAGTACGCCGAGCTGGCGAAGAGCATGATGCTCGGCGACGAAACCGGCATGCTGAAGCTGTTGTTCGACAGAAATACGCGCAAGTTGCTTGGCGTACATGCGATCGGTGAGCGCGCTACCGAGATTATCCATATCGGGCAAGCCGTGCTGGCTTACGGCGGCTCGATCGAGTATTTCCGCGATACGGTATTCAACTATCCAACTCTTGCTGAGGCTTACAAAGTGGCGGCGCTCGACGGGTTGAACAAGCTTTAGACGTTGGGTGCGTACAAGCAAGCGGAAAACTGAAAAAGATTGGTGGGCCTGGGTGGACTTGAACCACCGACCTCGCCCTTATCAGGGGCGCGCTCTAGCCACCTGAGCTACAGGCCCGCGGAATCGCTGAAGGAAAAAAATTCAACTACTTCATCTTACATGCGCTTAACGACGTTTTCAATTGAGTACGACCGAGGGAGTTGAGCGCAGGACGCGGCGCTCACTTCCATTCCGCTCCAGACTGAATGCCCGTCTTTCGCCATGGTCCACTGCTTCTGTCCGTGTCCGCCCCGGTCACCGGTGCGAAATAGCTACTACGGCAATTTCGGCGAGCTTTCCTTTCTGCCAGGGACAAATTGACGAAATTCGATGCCGCTGACGGCGCGATGATTTGCGCTGGACGCACTTGAGTCGCGATCTCCGCGTCCACGGTGTCGAAATCACAGCCTTCCGCGTCCCCGTGATTCTCGTCGCACGGAATCAGAATGAAGACATGAATGTCGCCATTGGAAACGTTTTTCGGCGGCTTCGACCGTTGAAGTGACAGCCAAAACGGCTATGCGATGCCTGCTCATCGACTGGTGAGGTTCCCGCATGATATAAACTAATTTGTAATACCTGCATACCTCGTGCTGTCGTCCCGAGGGGGCGACAAATGATGAGATGGAAGAAAAACACTGGAGCATTTGCGCTTTTGATATTCGTTGTCAGCACCGTTGGGACCCTGGGTTCCGGCGCGACGAAAGCTCCGAGGGCCAACTCAACGAGGCCTGGAGGACGTCTCACTCAAGAGGCTCAAACGCAATCACCTGCTGAGGGTCCTCACAGGATTCGCGTCGGAGGAAGTATTGCCGCAGCGAGTCTGACCCATCAAGTGATGCCGGTCTATCCGGCGCTGGCCAGACAAGCGCATATCAGCGGCACCGTCGTGCTCCATTGCATCATCGGCAAAGACGGGTCCGTGCAGCAGCTTGAATTCGTATCCGGGCCGCCTCTGTTAATGAAGTCCGCGATGGACGCCGTCCGCCAATGGGTTTATAAGCCAACTCTTCTAAACGGCAAGGCTGTTGAGGTGGACACCACCGTCTCAGTTATTTTCACCCTGGGCGGAGATACCACTGATTCAACCACGGACCACGGGGAGCCGCCTGCGCGGCCTTCCGCTCCGGTCGGGTCGGAACTCGAGACAAACATCCAGCAGGGAACAAAGGCTTTCGATACCTCGCGGGAACCTTACGTTTACGAGACGGTGCGCGGAACACTGCGCTATGAAAACGACGGCACTGGAACGCTCGAAATCAAGGCTCGCGTTAGAATCCAGTCCTCTATCGGTGTCGAAAAGCTTGGCCAGCTGATCTTCAACTACAACAGTGCGAACGAACGTCTGGACATCCTGAACGTCGAAGTCATCAAGCCCGACGGCAAAACGATCGTTACCGGACCGGACTCCGTGCAGGACCTGAGTGCTCCGGTCGCAATGCAAGCGCCCATGTATAGCGACGCACGACAGAAGCACGTCACCGTGTCAGGGCTCGCGGTTGGCGACATTCTGCAATACAGCAGCTTGAACACCACGGTGAAACCGCTCACGCCAGGGCAATTCTGGCAGTCCTGGAAGTTCATCAACGATGCTCCGTGCCTCGACGAGCAAGTCGAACTGAATGTTCCGTCAAATCGGAAGATCAAAATCAAGAGCCCGCCGGATGTGACTCCAACGAATCGCATCGTTGGCGACCGAAAAATCTACACGTGGAAGACAACTACCGAGCACGCCTCGGAAACTCCCGTTCCGCCGTTGGTAAATGCCAAGCGGTTCGACGCTGAGTCGCTGCTCATTGGCGCTCAGCCTGCTCCGTCGCGCCTCATTTCGCTCAGCTCTTTTGACAGCTGGCGAGACGTCGGTAATTGGTATTCGGGCCTGGAACGAGACCGTCGTGAGCCGACCGCGAGCCTGAAGGCCCAGGCCTACGAAATAACCAAGGACGCAAAAACCGACCTCGCCAGGGTTCAAGCCTTGTACGAGTACGTCACTCGCAGTATTCGATATGTCAGCCTGTCATTCGGCATGGGCCGGTATCAACCGCACTCTGCCGAGGAAGTTCTTACGAACCGTTATGGCGATTGCAAAGACAAAGCGACGTTGCTCGATGCCCTGCTGGAAGCGGAAGGCATTCAAAGCGCCACGGCGTTAATTAACAGCGTGAAGGCGATCGACCCCGATGTCCCCACCCCTTCACAGTTCGATCACGCCATCACGTTCGTCTCGGTCGGTGGTAAGGACATCTGGCTCGACTCTACCGCTCAGGTAGCGCCGTTTGAATATCTGCTTCCTCAACTCCGGGGCAAGCAGGCTTTGGTCGTATTCCCGCGGCAGCCGGCCGAGTTGAAAAAGACTCCCGAAAGACTTCAGTTCGCAAAATATTACCTGCTGGAGGTTACCGGCGGCATCACAGAAAAAAAACTGTCGATGCAGTTGGCTTTCGAAACACGCGGAGATGCCGAAGTATTGGTGAGAGCAGCCATGGTTTCGATGCCACCTTCCAAATTCGCTCAGTATATTTCCCTGGGCGCGAAGCAGGCCGACCCGAAGAGCGATCTGGAGATTGCCGACTTCAAAGCGGGCGATCCGTTCGACACGACGAAACCATACCGCGTTGAACTTCATCTGACCACTACTGTGCCGGACAAAGCCTCGACCAGTAAGACTTCCTCGACACCAACGTTTTCAGCAATGGATGTGCAAGAGATTTTGTCCACTGTTCTGCCCGACGCGCCTTCCCCGAAGGCATCGCTGCCCCTTTCCGGACCGGAGCAATTTGTCCTCAAGATAAGGTTTGATTTGCCGGATAAGACGCCGGTCACGACCTTTCAGCCCGCGCACATCGTAAATGACTTTGCCGAATTTAGCGCGAACGGATCGATGAATGTCAGGACTCTTTCCGCGGACTTGGACTTGAATATCCGCGCTGCCGAAATTCCGGCCGATCAGATCGCACAGTACACCAAGTTTCGGACTCAAGTACTCGAGGGGCTTCAACGTCTGATGCATGTTGTAAAAGCAGGCGAGGGGTCCGGTGCCGAGAACTCCATCGGATCGACTACCGGTGCATCATCTCCCACTGACGAAGAGGAAGCCCGGCAGTTGTACGCTTCGGGGCTGAAAGCGTTGAAGACTGGGAATTACCACGGAGCCGTCGAGCTGCTGGAAACATCCACAGCTCGCGACCCTCATAACAGTTCAGTGTTCAACGATCTGGGGCGCGCATACATGAACTTGCGCCAATATCCGCAAGCTGTGACCTCTTTTCGCAAAGCAATCGACATCAACCCCGAGCAGCCTTACGCCTACAACAACTTGGGACTCGTACTGATGTACCAGCACAAATACGACGAAGCAGTTCCGCAATTCCAAAAGCAACTGCAAGTCAACGAGGACGACCCGTACGTCCATCCCAATCTGGGCCGTCTCTATATGCAAACCAAGGAGTACGACAAAGCAGTCGCGGAATTCGAACTCGCTGCCAAAGCCAAACCGGACAACGCCCAGGCCGCCATCAATCTCGGGTTTGCCTACGCGGAAGCGCGACAGATCGAGAAGGCGGAGAAGGCGTTCGATCGCGCATTGGAAATCTCGCCTGTTCCTTCTATCCAGAATGACGTCGCTTACGAATTAGGCGAGATGAATATCCAAATGGACCGCGCTGAAGCGCTCGTTAAATCCGCCATCCACACTGTATCCGAACAAACGATCGCGATTGACCTCGACAATCTTTCGATGACCGACAAAGGGCACATGTGCGAGATTGCCGCGTACTGGGATACGCTGGGCTGGATCAAATTCCATGAAGGAGATGAGCGTCAGGCTGAACGATTCGTCGGCGCCGCGTGGGGATTGTGTGAATACACGGCGATTGGCGACCACCTCGGCCAGATTTATGAAAAACAGGGACGCAAGGCGGACGCGATCCTTCAATACGAACTGACTCTGGGGAAACTTCAAGCGCCTCCGGAAACCCGCCCGCGGCTCACCGCCCTTCTTGCTCCGGGTGCTGACGTTGACGCAAAGATTGGCGCCGCAAAAGACAAGCGCTCCGCCGAGGCAGGCATTAAATTCAAAAATTCCGGGAATGCCAACGGCAATGGAGAAGTCTGGCTGGTGCTTAAACAAGGCCCAACAGTGGACGCGGTCAAATTCGTTTCAAGCTCGGATGGGTTGCAGGCAGCCGCTGCTGACATTCGGGCCGTAAAGTTCCCCAACACATTTCCCGACTCCACGGAAATAAAGCTGCTACGACGCGCCTGGGTCACCTGCTCCACCCACACGCATGAATGTCTCATTGGCCTGATCTCCGCCGATTCCGTTGCTGCCGCCAATTAACGATTTTTCTGACTTAGCACTTGCCCGTCTCGCGTGAATCGCGGCCCTACGCTCTGCGCCCGGCTTTTACTCGAGGCCTGTGGGCGTAAGTAAGTCTGTCCGATTCAGCGACAAGTCATCCCAGAAGCGACCAGCTCTTGCCGCCTGCGAACGTTTCTCAGTAGCTAAACAATTGTCTAGCTTGGGTTTGCGGGATGTATGGCGAGGAACTCTACTTGCGTCTGTTTTGCGGGACTAAGTGCGAGTAGACGTGACGCTGTGCGTGTACTTGTAGAGTTTTGTTCTGTCGATAGCGCGACTGGTCTGCAGAACTTTGGGGCGGCGGTTTCTAGCGTTTGAACTTTCTGCCAACTTGGCCGCGTATAGATAACTAAAGGTAACCGCGAGGGGCGAAAAATGGGATCGTTCGCACAGGACCTGAAATTCGGAATCCGGATGCTGGCGAAAAATCCCGGATTCACGGCCGTTGCCATTCTGACTCTGGCGCTGGGCATCGGGGCGAACACCGCGATCTTTTCCGTGATCAATTCGGTGCTGTTGCGGCCGTTGCCGTTCAAGGATTCCAGCCGGCTCGTCCAGCTTTGGGAGACGGAAGCAGCCCCGGGGACCTATCCCTTTGCGGGCCCCGATTATCTCGACTGGCAGAAGCAGAACCACACGCTGGAAGGATCGAGCCTTTACACCTGGGACAGGGGAGTGAATGCGAGCGGATCGGGTGAAGCGGAAACTGCGTCGTTGATCGCAGCGCAAGCCAACTTCTTCTCAGTGTTGGGCGTGACGCCGAGGATGGGCCGCGTGTTCGCGTCCGACGAGGACCAGGCAGGAAAAACGCATGTGGCAGTGCTAAGTTATTCATTTTGGCAGCGTCATTTCGGCGGTGATCCCGGCGCGATCGGAAAAAGCATCGAGTTGAATTCCGAAAGCTATGCGGTTATCGGCGTGATGCCACGCACGTTCAATTTTCCGCCGAGCACCGACATCTGGACGCCGTTTGAGATGTCTGAAAAAAACCTCGGTCCCCGTGGATCTCACAGTTACCGCGCCTTCGGCAGGCTGAAGGCAGGGGTCGCCGTGGGCCAGGCGCAAGCAGAGCTGGCCACGATTGCGAAGCGCCTGGAGCAGCAGTATCCAAATACGAATGAGAAGGTTAGCGCCGTCGTGGTTTCGATGAAGGAAGAAATCACGAAGAATTCGCGGGAGCAATTGCTTATCTTGCTGGGTGCGGTGGCGCTGGTGCTGCTCATCGCTTGCGCTAACGTGGCGAATCTGCTGTTGGCCCGCGCCAGCGGCCGCCAGCGCGAAGTGGCGCTCCGCGCAGTGCTGGGAGCGAGCCGGTGGCGGCTTGGCAGGCAACTACTCACAGAGAGTGTCCTGCTGTCGCTTTCGGGTGCGGCGCTTGGTTTGGGCATTGCCTGGTGGTGCGTCAGCGCTTTGGGATCGGTGAAAGCTCTGCCGATTCCGCGCGACAATCCCGTTGAGATCGATTTCGCAGTCCTGTTTTTCACGGTGGGCGTCAGCGTTTTTGTCGGGCTGCTTTTTGGGCTAGCCCCCGCTTTACATGCTTCGCAGTTGGACTTGAGTGAAGAGCTGAAATCGAGCGCTCAAGCGGTGGTGAGTCCTTCCGGCTGGCGACGCGCCGTGCGAGATGCGCTCGTGATCGGGGAAATCGCGATTTCGCTTGCGCTGCTCGTCGGCGCCGGCCTGCTGCTGCGCAGTTTCGCCCAACTTCGCAATTCTGAAATCGGCGTGCAAGCGCAGAACGTTCTGACGATGGGTATCAATCTTCCCGAGAAAAAATACACTAGCCTCGCGGCGCGCGGCGAATTCTTCGATCAGCTCGTGGTCCGCGTCGAACGCACCCCCGGCATTGTCGCGGCTTCGGTTTCCACCGAGATTCCACTCGAAGGCGGCACGAACGGCTACATCACGGTGGACGGCCGCGACGACGCGGCAATCAAGAACCAACTTTTCGAATGGAATTACATCACCCCGGATTACTTCCGCGCCTACGGCATCCCGTTTCTTCGGGGCCAGAATTTCTCGCCCGGCGATGTTGCACGCACTGGAGAGGTGAACCTCAAGGTCGATGAGCTTTTTTCTTCGCCCACGCCGCCCAAGGAGCTGCCCAAGGATCTCGCCTGGGTTGCCGTCATTAACCGGGCCATGGCTCGTATAGTCTGGCCGAACCAGGATCCCATTGGGAAAGTATTTAAGGCGGGCGGTGGACTGCCGGTGAGAGTGATCGGACTCGTGGAAGACGTCAAGGAACACGGAATCCGCGAACCCGCCTGGCCGCAAGCCTATTTCCCGCTCACTGGCGCGCTCGATAACGCGATGTGGAGCTGGCGCCTGACGGTAAAAGCAAGCGTCCCTCCCATGAGCACGCTCGGAGGGATTCGAAGCAGCCTGAACGCACTCGATAGCAGCCTCGCCATCTTCAAGCCGCGCACGATGGACGACGTCATTTCAGAATCCATGCAGGATCTGAGTCTACAGACTATTCTTCTCGGAGTTTTTGCGACGCTGGCCGCTTTGCTTGCAGCCGTGGGGCTCTACAGCGTGATGGCGTATCTTGTCACGCAGCGCACGCACGAGATAGGGGTTCGCATGGCGCTCGGCGCGCAGCAGAGGGACGTGCTTCAACTTGTTCTTCGCCAGGGGTCGAAGCTGATTCTTATCGGCGTTGGCGCCGGCATCGCCGCAGCTTTGGCGCTGACGCGGCTGATGTCGAGCTTGCTGTTTGGCGTCACATCCTACGATCCCGTCACGTTCGCCGGCGTCGCGATTCTGCTGGCGGCAGTGGCGGCCGCGGCTTGCTACATTCCGGCGCGCCGGGCGTCGCACGTCGATCCAATGGTTGCTTTGCGATACGAGTAAAAAGGCGCCATCCCAGGATGGCAGGAGAAAAAATGAAAAAGTCCGTTCTGTTTTTCGCGATGGCTCTTGGGATTGCGCCGATGACCGGCGCGCAGCGGTTGCCCGAGATTGCCGCGCCGCAACACTATCAGATCACCATCAGCCCTGATCTGGACAAGGAAAAGTTCGCCGGCGAAGAAACGATCGACATTAACGTGCTCAAGGCGACGCCCAGCATCACGCTGAATTCGGCGGAGATTCAGTTTGACGAAATGACGGTAACGGCTGGCGGCAAGACCCAGACGGCGGTAGTGGCGCCGGATGAAAAGAACGAGATGGTCACGTTCAAGCTAGCGACGGGGCTTGAGCCGGGCCCCGCGTCGATCCACATTCGATACACGGGAATTTTGAATGGCCAGTTGCGCGGACTGTATTTGAGCAAGGGTAACAATCGCAAGTACGCGCTTACGCAGCTCGAAAATACGGATGCGCGCCGGATGTACCCATCGTTTGACGAGCCCGATTATAAAGCGGCGTTCGACATCACAGCCGTTATCGATAAGGGCGACACGGCCATCTCGAACGGCAAAGTAATTTCGGACACGCCGGGTCCGGGCGACGGCAAGCACACGGTGAAGTTTGCGACGACTCCCAAGATGTCGTCGTATCTAGTGGCGCTGGCCGTGGGGGATTGGGAGTGCCTGGAGGGAAGCGCGGACAATATTCCGATTCGCATCTGCGGCGTCCCCGGCACGAAAGCGAACGCCGCGTTTGCGCTGGCAGCGGCGGAGTACACGCTGAAGTATTACGACAATTATTTCGGCATCAAGTATCCGTACGCCAAGCTGGATATTATCGGCGTGCCGGATTTCGCTGCAGGAGCGATGGAAAACACGGCGTGCATCATCGCGCGCGATCTTATCTTTGTGGATCCCAAGAATTCCGCCTACGGCATACGAAAATTCGTGGCGCAGGGGCTTGTGGCGCACGAAATCGCACATCAATGGTTCGGAGACCTGGTGACGATGAAATGGTGGGACGACGTTTGGCTGAATGAAGGATTCGCCACATGGATGTCGTTCAAGCCGATGGAGGCATGGAAGCCGGAATGGAATTTCGGAAGTGATTTTGTAGGCTCGAACGTGGGCGCGATGGCCACCGATGCGCTCAGCTCCACTCGCGCGATTCACGCGCATGCGGAAACGCCGGCGCAAATCGAAGAGCTATTCGACGCGATCGCGTACAACAAGGCGGCCGCGGTGTTGCGGATGGTGGAAGGTTACGTGGGCGAAGAGACGTTTCGCAAGGGCGTGAATTCCTACCTCACGAAGCACTCTTACGGAAATGCTACGGCCGAGGATTTCTGGAACGAAATTGCCGAGGTGTCGCACAAGCCCGTCGATCGCATCATGTCGAGCTTTATCAATCAGCCTGGCTTCCCGCTGGTGACGGTGAAGACAGCCTGCACGGGCGGTAAGACGAGTGTGACGCTGACCCAACAACGCTTTTTCTCCGATCGGGCGCTCCTGGAAGCGGGCTCTAAAGAACAGTGGAGCATTCCTGTTTGCCTGAAGGCTGGAAAGACCGAGAAGTGCGAATTGCTTGCCTCGAAAGAACAGCAGATTGATCTGGATGGGTGCGCGGCAGGCGTTTACGGAAATGCGGGCGGCCGCGGGTACTACCGTTCGGGATATGATGCCGAAAATCTGCGGCGTATATCGGCTTCGGCCGAACGGGAATTGTCTCCGGGCGAGCGCTACCTTTTGCTTGACGATATGAATTTTCAACTGCAAGTGAATCGCGTTTCCGTTGGTGACGTGATGAACCTCGCGGAGGACATGAAGGACGATCCCTCCACGACGGTAATCAACTATCTCGCCGGCGAACTTCAGTTTGTGAACGAATACCTGGTGACGGATGCCGATCGCCCGCGGTTTGAATCCTGGGTACGGGCCACGTTTGGTCCAGCCGCGGAAAAAACGGGTTGGACGCCGGCAGCGAACGAGTCCGATGAAACACTTTCCCGGCGCGCTGATTTGTTGTCGATCGTGGGTTTGATAGGACACGATCCACGTGCGATTCAAGTTGGCCGAGAAACGTTCGCCAAAGCGATTCAAGGTGAGCCTGTGGATTCGGCTTTGCTTAACGCCTCGGTAAGAATTGCGGTGCGAGATGGCGACGAGAAACTCTACAACGCGATTCTTGGGCGCCTTGGGCGCGCGTCACGAACGGATGAGTATTACACCTATGGCAGGGCGCTGTGCCTGTTTGACGACCCCGCGCTGCTTACGCGCACGCTCGAATTTGCCGTCGGACCGATGATGCGCGGGCAGGATGCTGCGGCGGTTTTCGGGGGAGTATTCTCGAATCCCGCGGGACGCCAACTGGTTTGGGACTTCGTGCGCCAGCATTGGGCGGAGGTCGCAGCCAAACTCAACAATTATTCCGAGGCGGGGATTGTAGGCAACGCTGGAAGTTTTTGCGACGCGGCGAAGCGGGACGAGGTGCAGAAATTCTTTACCGAACATAAAGTGGAAGCGGCCGAGCGCACTTTGAAACTGACGCTCGAGCAAATCAATAGTTGCATCGACCTTCGAGCGCATCAGGAGCCGAACTTGCGAACGTGGCTTCAGAGCCAAACGGCTTCGGGGGGCGGCGCGGTCGGCGTGCACTGATTCGCAAAGCGGTGAACAATGGAAGCGTTCTGGCTTGATCTAAAGTACGGCTTCAAAATGTTGGTGAAGAGTCCCGGCTTTGCAGCGATTGCCGTGCTCACGCTGGCGCTTGGCATCGGCGCGAACACTGCGATTTTCAGCTACGTCGATGCCTGGCTCATTAAGCCTCTTCCGTTCCGGCAAGCGGACCGCCTGATGGTTCTCCTTTCGCACGACACGAAAAAGGGCTGGACCAGCAATAGTGTTACGTCAACGGCTGATTTTCTCGATTATCAAAACCAGAATGCATCCTTCGAACAGCTCGCCGCCTGGACACAATGGGCTTTCAATCTGACCGGCGACGGGCCGCCCGACCGCGTCCTTGGAGGCCTGGTGAGCTGGAATTTCTTTCAGACGCTCGGCGTCCAGCCGTTGCTCGGCCGCTCGTTCCTTGAGCAGGAATCACAGACGTCATCGAGCCACGTGGCCATTCTCAGCCGCGGCCTGTGGGAGAGCCGGTTTGCCGCCGACCCGCACATCATCGGGCGCACGATCAAACTGCAAGGCGAGACTTATACCGTGGTGGGCGTCATGCCGGCCGATTTCCAGTTTTCGCTCATGGGCATCGCCAATATCTGGGCGCCTTTTGCTTTCGACGACAAGCAACGAGCGGACCGCGTGACTTCGTGGTTCTCGGCCTTTGGACGCCTGAAACCCGGAGTCACGCAGGAGCAAGCCGGCGCCGAAATTGCGGCGTTCGCATCGCGCCTCGAGAAGCTGTTCCCGCAAACCAACGCGAATCAGACGACGCTGCTGAGCCCGATGGCCTTTGAGATTGGCAAGAACGAGGGCGTTCAGCAGGTGATGGTCTGCTTCTGGATTGTCGGCCTTGTCCTCTTGATCGCCTGTGCCAACGTCGCAAATCTCATGCTCGCGCGCGCCAGCCAGCGCGTGAAAGAGTTCGCGGTTCGTGGCGCGCTGGGAGCCTCGCGCGGGCGGCTCGTCCGCCAGCTGCTTACGGAATCTTTGTTGCTGTTTTCCGTCGGCGGCGCCGCCGGAACGCTATTCGGCGTTTGGTGCGTGCACTGGATCGAAGATTCCATTCCCGGCCGGATTCGCGGCTATATTGTCAACTACGGCCGTGCCGATCTCGACTTCACTATCCTGTCCTATACGCTGGGCATTGCCCTGCTTTGCGGCGTGGTCTTCGGTCTGGCACCGGCCTTCGAAAGCTCGGGTATCGACGTCAATCGCGCTCTCAAGGAATCCGCCGGACAAGTCTCCGGCACGCGCCGCGCTGCGCGCATGCGGCGCGTCCTTGTGGCCGGTGAGATTGCGATTGCCGTGGTGGTGCTGATCGCGACTACGTTGCTTGTCGAAGACTTCGCGCGGATGCTGTATGGCGATCTCGGGTTTCACCCGGAAAATGTCATGACGGCTGACCTCGTTATTCCTCCATCTAAGTACGTTTCCGACGCGCAAATCAGGAATTTCTACGAGCAAGTGATGGCGCGCGTCCGCGCGCTTCCCGAAGTCGCCTCGGCGGATGCGAGCGAGTACATTCCCTTTGGGGAATCGAACCAAACTTATGTCATTCACGTTGTCGGTCGCCCCGCAGAGCAGCCGGGCGAGGTACTTGGTGCCGATTACACGGCGGTTACGCCCGGATATCTTTCCACGATGCAGATTCCATTGGTTCGCGGGCGCTCGATCGAGCCGGGCGATGGCCCGGGCGCCCCTAATGTGATCGTTATCAATGACACTCTGATGCGGCAGCAATTCCCGAAGGAAGATCCGATCGGCCGGCAGTTGGAAATCGGCGAAAAACACGAGGTCTGCACCATCGTAGGCGTAGTGCACGACGTCAAGAAATTCACGCTCAGCGACCGTCCTCAGCGCCAGATCTACGTTTCTGCTGCGCAATTTCCCAATCGGTATATGTCGATCGTTGCTCGCGCATCGCGTCCTGCTCCGGGGCTGGCGTCGAGCATCCGCAGCGCTGTCTGGTCCGTGGACGCCGAGCAACCCGTTTCCGCCGTTCGTCCGCTCGACGATTTGATTACCGAGCGGAATAGTGGGAATCGAATCATCGCCCAGATGGTCGGGTTCTTCGGCGCGCTCGCATTGCTGCTCGGGGCCGTCGGGATTTATGGACTAATGGCACAGTCGGTGGAGCAGCGCAGGCACGAAATCGGCATCCGCATAGCTTTGGGCTCGACTCCCCGTCAGGTGCTGGGGTTGGTGGTGGGCCAGGGACTGAAACTTACGTTCACCGGAATTGCTTTGGGTTTGCTGGCTGCGGCGGGAGTAACGCGCGGGCTGGCCGCGATCCTGTATAACGTGAAAGCCAGCGATCCCGTTACGTTTTTTGGCGTGGCCGCGTTCTTTGCACTGGTCGCTTTGGCGGCTTGCTACATTCCAGCTCGGCGTGGGTCTCGCGTCGATCCGATGGTCGCGTTGCGATACCAATGAAATTGGAACAGTCACGAATGTGGGAATCACGGTTCTCTTGAAGCGCGGAAAGGAGAAGTATCATGGCAAAAACAGAACGTGTACGGGAAGCGTTCGACCGGCCGCTGGAGTTGGACTATCTCCGCGAGCGCGAGCGAGCCGGATGGAAATTGGTAGCAGTGGAGTGGGAGCGCGACGTTGCGGAATCGAGTCCTGAACCCGCGCCGCGCCTCGAGGAAGCGCCTTTTGGAACGCGCGTGGCCGGCGATTGCGAGCGGCTCGAAGACAATCCTCCGGAGATGCAGTTCCTTCTCTCGATGATGGAACTCATCATTCAGGACATATCATTGACGAAGGTGGCCGAGGAGTTGAACCGCAAAGGCTTCCGCACGCGCCGGGGAACCGAGTGGGGCCCGGTGGCCGTCTTCAACATGCTTCCACGCTTGATCGAGCTCACGCCCCGAATTTTCGCCAGCGCAGAGTGGGTCGAGCGCCGCAAGCATCTCACGCCTGTTTACTAATTCTCAGGATCGCGTGCCACGGCAATTCGGTGCACAAGGCCCCTGACCTCGTCGGGAAGCCACGGGAATTCGCCCTCAATCTTTCGATACCTTCCTTCTGACCGTGGCGTGGCGTAACATAGCTGCGGTGCATTCGAAGGAGGCTCGTCGTGCGATATCTGGTGCAAACAGTTTTTTCACTCCTTGTTTTTACTGCAATCTTAATCGCAATACCTCCGGCACGCGCACAACAGGCGGC
>Ga0210405_10004234_pt1 | contig 13585 bp, 9 predicted proteins | sample IncBWH11MmetaG_FD_155492 | JGI IMG/M metagenome (GOLD analysis project Ga0210405, IMG submission 155492) | Forest soil microbial communities from Barre Woods Harvard Forest LTER site, Petersham, Massachusetts, United States - Inc-BW-H-11-M | ecosystem: Environmental > Terrestrial > Soil >... | reverse complement strand
TGCCCCTGCCGGCGGAACAGCTCCGGCTGGTGGGGCACCGGCGGCGGATTGCGCGGGTTCGACCGGAAGCGGCGGCGGCGCGATTTGGCCAAGCGGCGCCAGACGCAAAACGATATCGACACCTTTTTTAACCTCGGCGGCGAGATCGTTGGCTGCGGCTTGTTGCCTGAGAAAATCGATCGCTTCGCGAACACTGGCGTCACGAAACTCAACTCGCGGAATGATGATCGTGTTCAACTTCTGCGTGATTCTCGCCGTCCCGGTAATGTCGCGCTGAAACGCTTCGGTCATCGGCTCGATGGTCTTGCCATATTTTTTGACCGGTTGTTCCCAGCCCTTCTCAACCTGCCAGAGCTGCCGCGCGCGCGTTTCGTTATAGGCCTCCCGATTGTAATTGGATTTCGTGTTGTCGATCTTCTCTTCGCCGTGGCGCGCGGCGGTGTTGTAAGGATCGATCGCCAGGACCTGTTCGTATTTCTTAAAGGCGAGATCGTAACGCCCGGAGTTGTAATAACCGTCAGCATCGGCCAGCAGTTTTTTTACTTCCTCAACTTTTTCGATGAACCTCGGACCCAGCGTCTTGTTGAAATACCCGGGCTCTTGCAAGTGCGCGAGCAGCTCCAACGCCGGCCGGCAATTTGGATCGTAGCGGTCCTCCACCACTTCGCGCACAACCGATTCGGCTTCGGCAAATTTACCGTCGGCAATGTTTTGCTCGGCCACTTTCATGCCGCTCTCGCAAAATCCGGCCAGCGCTTCATCGTGCGCTTTGCCCGAAGTAACGGCATCCGGCAAAACATTCAGGGCGTTTCGAAATTCGTCGTGCGCCAGTGTATAATTTCTGGCCTGCATCTCCGCTCGTGCGCGGGCCAGCGCTTCCACGCCCCGCGGCAGCGCCGCCTGACGCCGCTCAATTTCGCGCTTTGAAATCCGGTCGACGTTTTGCGCGAAGGTTGTCGAGCAAGAAAACGACAACGAAATGGCAACGAACAGCACCATGGGCGCCAAATGCGCCCGCGGCGCAAACAGTTGCCATTTGTTGATAGGACTATGCCTGACTCCAAGTACGCCATTAATCCTTACACTTACATAGGGTATTGCCTGATAACGCGAGCCTATTTCGCCATGTCGAATCTTCATAATTTGAGGGGGTTACGGCTGGAACAGCCCAATTTCGATCGGCTCGTCTGCCCGCTGCGAGTTCACGATCACTGCTTTGGCCGGCCCAACGTCTGCCAGTTTATATTTGATCTGTTCCTGCGGTTTCAATGAGAATTCCTGATCTTTTCTGACTTGGAATTCCTGTCGCCCGCCCCAGGTATAAACAAAAGTCGCGACCGATTCCGGCGACATTGCAACTTTCTCTTTGATTAGCGTGAGCTGCTGTTTCGTTTCTAATTGTTCGAGCGTTAATTCGGAAACATCGACATTCGTCCCGTATTTATTGGGCTCGTATTTTTCAAGGAATTTTACGAGCCTAAAACGCGTTCCTTTGATCAAATCGCCGACTTTCATAAATTGGGTCGGCTGTTTTAAATCGATGGGGTTAATGGCAAAGGTGTCGCCGACCCAGGACGAGAAGACGAGCGGAAACGTTTCTTCGGTCGCCGATTTGAGTTTCAGTTTTGTGTAATACTCAGGGTGCGAATTGGCGTCGGTCGGATTGGTGTGGCCCGACCATTCATCGAGATTATTGAAACCATCGCCGTCCGGGTCTTGATCGAGCACCTCGGCATCGGTAATTGGCAACCCAAATTGCTCCAGCCATTCGTTTGGAACCGGCGGATGCACTTCGGTCGTTTGCAAGGTCGCAGGTTGTCCGTTCGCGCCGATGAAATGCTTTTCCGGCACAAACAGCCCGGAGCGACCGCCGAACGTCCATTGCGGCGGTTGATGTAATTTTCCGGCGGCGGCAGCGAGCTCTTCCGCCTTCGCCAGCGGCGATACGCTTTTTAACGAGGGTGCCGGCAGCATGACGGCAAGTCCCGATCCAAAATGGGCAGCGTTACGCCAAATGAAAATCGAGGAAAGAAAAAGTACCCCCGCAGCCGCAATCAAGAACACTCCTTCATAATGAGCGCGAACCCAGTTCATGGATTGGGGAACGCACGCGCTTCGCGTGCTGTCTTCGGTGCCCCCGCCGAAGACAGTTCTTGCATCCAGAGCCACGGATAGTCTTCATTTTGATCAACGACATTCGAATCCCACGGGTTCCGACAGATATAGGAGAACTTTTCCTCCAAATCGGATTCCGAGCGGATAAGGCGATCGAACGATTCTTTCTCCCAAACTGGTCCCGGTGTGTTACGGAGCTTATTGATCCGATGCGCAGTCGAAGATTTGATGCTATGCAAAATCTCAGCTAACGGCCAGAACACACTCTCCCCGTCTGGAGCCTGCTCCTTTATCTGTGGCTCAAAAAGTAGGTGGACGTGATCCGGCATGACACACGCCACATATAGTTCGTAGTGCGAGTGCTCGTGCCCATAGCAGATGCTTCGCAAAACAATATCTCTTTCCTCGGACGCAAGCGAACGCCTTTGGTAAGTACAGAACGCTACCGCATACTTTGCCCACGGCCGTTCAAAATGAGGTAATCGGCGTTTTGAGTAGCGGATTTCTTCGGAGCTTTCCGGCGGGGCGCCGGAAAGGGCACGCGAGGCGCGTGCGCTCCCCGGAAACCGCGCGGACCCATCCTTTGGTTTAAATCTTCTCATTTTCAAAACGTGAAACGGACCATCTCGATCCTCGCCGTATTTTCGACGTGTTCGTTGCCGACAATAAATTTTATCGCATTGGATGCTGTAGCGGCCGCTGCCTCAGCCGCTTTTCCAGTTGCGGCGGTTTGTTCCCGGGACGGGCCCTTCAGTTGCTCGTTGCGAACGGACAACGTGCGAACAATGAAAAATTGGCGCTCTGAGTTCGAGATCTGATTCAAAACCTTGCGCATCGCTGAGGGCGAAGCCACGAATGTAAGATCGACAGCCAACCGTTCGACCGGTCCGGGTGCGGCATTGGCCGGCCCGGGAGGTTTGCGCGCCGGAGTTGTTGCGGCCGCCTCTGGCGGCAGAGTCACACGCTTTAGCGTCGTAATCGCGTCGACTCGGGCCTCGACCAAAATTCCGACAAGCAATTCAACCTGCGCGAGCTCTTGTCCGAGCGACGCCGCCGCAGCCGCGCTGCCCGGCAGCGTGGCGGCGAACTCATCGAAGCCGAGACGAAAATTCTCGGGCAATTTCACTCGGTTGGCCCGCGCTTTTTCGGTCGTGCTGACAATTGCCTGACGCAGACGGGATTGAAATTCATTCGGCGCAATCGGCGCCACCGGCAGGACCTGCGCTTTGAGCTCTTCTTTTAACTTGGTGAGCGTGGCGTCATAATTATCCAGCGCGGCCTGCGTTTTTCGAAAATTCTCCTCGTTCGGAAAAGGATTGAGATGCTCAAGTCGATTACGCTCGGTCGCGGCCTCGTTGAATTGCGCGAGCGCTTCAGCAAAGCCGCTTCTGGCATCGAAGAGAAACCAAAGCGCGAGCAGCGCGGCGGCCGCCAGCGCAATCAGAAAATTTCCGAGCCAACGATTTTCGCTGTACCAATTCACGGCAGCTTCACCGGTTTTTTGAGATCGAGCCGTAACTCGTAAGGAAACGCCCAATCTGTATTGTTAGTGATGGTCGATTTAATTGCGCGCGCCTGACTGTTCGGGTCGACCTTGAAGAAAGGCGAGCCAACCAGGTTCCGAAAATAATCTACGACCACTTCCTGCTCCTTCGGGTTGAGCAAATAAAGTCCGCGTAGGAGGACGCCATCGATCGCGGCTTGTCCTTTCGTTGTCGATCCTGCAGCGGTTGTCGCCGGCGCGATTTCGGCCGCACGTTTCTCGTCCATACCGACTGGTTTGCCGCCGGACATCGGGATCAGCTCCGTGATCCAAATATCTTCCTTGGGCAGACGCGAGTTGAGATCCTCGAGAATCTCTATCCAAAAAAAGCGGTCGTTGATCGCGGTCGTAAGCGGTGCTCCGACGGCGTCGAGCGAGGCGATCTGTTTGCGCAACTTGTCGATCTTTGCCTCCGCCGCGTGCATCGGCGAATTGATTTTTCCAATCTTTTCGGCGCCGAACCGAGCCATCTGCGCGGCGTGCGTATAGTAAAATCCCCACGCCAGCAGCGCAAGAACAACAGCGGCGGCGGCCATTACAAAAAACGGTCGGCGTTTTTCGAGCTCCTGCCGGCGGAGGACAATTGCCGGGCGGAGATTGAGTTCCATCGGACAAGCATTGACCGAGCGCAGCGCCAATCCGACTAGTTCACCGAGTAGATGGGCCGACTGCGTCAGCTCGCCAATCGGCAAGGACGGCTCCACCGTGACATTACGCAATGGATTAAAGAATTCGACGGGCAACTGCAATTTCTCATGGAAGAACTCGCGGATGCCGGGGATGCTCGATCCTCCACCGGCGAGAAAGACGCGGCGCGGAAGACTCCCCCGCTGCTGTGCACGGTAATGGCCGATCGAGCGCGTGATTTCCGCGTGCAGTCTCATCATCGTGCCCCGCGAAATCTTTGCGACACGTCCGCCATCAGTTTCTGCCGCTGCCGCAGATGCGCCGCCCAGAGCAAATGGGTCATTTCCCTTCTTGCGATATTCCGCTGCGGCAAAAGCCTCATCGAACTCCCTGGCAATGACGGCCGTAATCGAGGCGCCACCGATTGGAATAGTGCGCGAGAAGAATTTTTGTCGCTCGACGAAGAGAAGATTGCTCGTGTGCGCCCCGATGTTGACTAGCAATGAGCAGCCGCTCAAGCTGCCGTAACTGTATTGAAACGCATTGTAACGCGCCATCGGCGCTACATCGACAACAGACGTTCGCAAACCGGTCTCTTCCACCGTGCTATTAATGTCGTCGAGCAGATCGGCTTTAATTGCTACCAGAACGACTTGAATTTGCTCATCGCATCCGCCGCCGATGAGTTGGTAATCCCAAACCACTTCGTCGATCGGAAAGGGAACTTCCTGCTGTGCCTCGAACGCAATGATTCGCTCGACCTTTTCCTCATCCACCGAAGGCAGCTTCACAAACCGCACGAAAACGGATTGGCCGGTAACGGAGTAATTGACGTTGCCGCCCTTGATTTGCAGCTCATCAATAATTTGGCGCAGAACGCCAGCCATTTCGGGCTGGCGGACGCCTTCGCCCGCTGGTTCCGCTAAAAAATCCCGTCGGACGTACTTCTGCAGGGTAAGAACTCCAGAGGGCTCCACCTGAAACTCTGCCAGGCCTATGCTTTGCGACCCTAAATCGAGGCTGATAATACGACGCGTATCGGTCATTTGAAACGGGGGCGGCTTGAAGCTTTCTTCTAGTCGAAATCTGGGGGTTGGAGCTACGAGAACTACACAATTCGCCGATTCGATTCCAGCCGAATCGCAGAATATTTTGTTTCTCTTGTCACCGCGCCGGAATTAATCAGCACCACTGATTGGAAATCTCTGACGCGGGATGGCTCGATTATTCCAGCGTTGCGTTGCGAACGTTAACGGTTCCAGCCCGAAAACCGCTCTTGCTGTAGCGGCGCTCTATGAGCGCCGGATCATGGGGTCTGTCTTCGCCAGAGCCTCGAAATCGCAAAAAATTCGATGACAAGCGACGTTACGAATACGACACCCGTGATGAGAAAAGAAACGTCCACGCCGGTCTCGCGAATAGGCCGCCCGGTAAAATTGCCGGCGATACCAGTCCACCAGTAGGCGAAAAGGCCGATATCCATTATTACGTGACCGATCATTCCGGGAATCAGCGATCGTGCGGACCAAGCCAGAAGCCCCAGTAAGACGCCTGCGCCGAAAACTATGGGAACCATTCCAACTGTTGCCCAACCTTTACTGAGATGGAGCAACGTAAAGAAGAGCGACGAAATCAAGATCGCGACAGGTGCGCCATGGCGTTGCTCGATCGGGCGCTGCATGTAGCCGCGAAAACCTGTCTCCTCGCAAATACCTGCCGAGAGCGCCGACACTACAACTGCGAACCACTTCAACGGAAGTGAAGGAATGAAGGAGAGATCGTATCCGCGCCGGAAAGCTGCCGCCGGAAACGGAACGAAACGAAACAACAAAACAATTGCTGCATGAACCGTTGCCGCAAAAAAAAGCGCGGCGACGATTCCCCAGAACCATTGTGCGGACGAGAGCGGGCAGCGGCGAAACGCGTTAGCCCGGGACGCTTGGGTGGTTTGGGGAGGGCCTCCACCACTCGCCCACCAAACATAGAGAGAAAGAAAAATGAATTCGGCTACGACCGCGAGCGGGACGCCAAGCCTCGACAACAAGATCGGCCACACGTTGGCCGCGACCAGTCCGATCAGAAGTCCAGAGACGATCGCCCGCAACGAAACAGGCAAGTTCGACCAAGGACTGATTGGACGATCTGACATCGCCTAAAGAATTTCACAAACCGTCCATTCGATTCCAGCGGAAAGGCGAAAATTCAACGGCAACGGCTCAGTTTTCTCCGATTAATCTTGTATTTTAAAAAACAGCCAAATACCCTCGTCACTCCGGGAGTTCCCCCAAGTGAAACGAATAAGCGCCATTCTTCTCGTCAGTCTCTGTCTTGTCTCAAGTCTAGCGAGCGTACTCGCTCAGGAGGTTCTTCTTGGGACAACAGCTGATAGCGCATTTGTTGATGCTTCAGCCAACACACTGCCCGAACCGGGTACGTATGCTTTATTTGGCGCCGGATTTGTACTTCTGGGAGCGTGGATGTTTTACCGCCGACGTCGTTGGGGTCAGCGGTTGTAATCAGCCCGTCCTGCTAACTGTAAAAGCCGGCGTCCGCTGTCGGCGGGCCGTGCCCGAGCAGATGTCTACGTCGCGGAAGCCGAAGAATTCCGTGACCTGTTGCAACGGTTCTAGACGAAAATATTTCCAACGTGCCATTGCACAAATTTTTTGTTTATTGCGTCTGTGCCCGGCTTTGTTCGCGTTACGTTCCTCGTCGCTCTAATTTTTTCGGGTTGCTCGCTCCGGCCAATCCGCTGTGACGCTGCCACGCTCGCCGGCCAGACGGTTCAACCAGGCGCGACCTTGGACGTACGTTTTCCGGTCGATAAATCCTTTCAAGACTCTGCGGCTGAAGGTGGCAACCCACGCCCAACTCAAGGACGAGCGCTGGTTAGTTTTCCGAAAGGATTCGACCCGGCGCGAGCCTGGCCAATCCTGGTGGTTCTATCTACGACAGACGCCGGTCGCACCAACTTGATGGACGCGCCGTGGTATCAACCACCGGCCTTGGCGGAGGGATGGATCGTTCTTGCGTCGGACGCAACGATCAGCACGCGACAAGATTCCACCAGCTGGCGGCTCGCGCTTCTCGCGGCGGCACTCCAAACCGTTCGCCGGGAATGGCCGCAATCCGCGCAGTGGCCGGTGGCGTTCGCCGGATTGTCAGGAGGCGCGAAACTAAGCGGCGTTATCGGCACGATGCTGGCCAGCACGAGCGCAGTGAAGCCTAGCGGATTTTTCCTCGCCGGAATCAACGACGATCGATTGAGCGTCGCTTACAAGATGTATCATCCTCCGGCCAATTTTCTGAACACACCGATTTGGCTGAGCAGCGGGATGAGCGATCAGCGCGCTCCATATACGGCCCACGAGCACGTGCGCGCGTCGTTGGTCAACACCGGTTTCAAACGCGTCCGCCTTGAGACTTTTCCAGGCGGCCACGAAGTCAACGCGGCGCAAGTCCAACTGGCGTTGCGCTGGTTTCGCCAGATCGGAAAATTCTAGCTCCTTACGATGAAGTTACGACGAATCTGCGAAAACATACGGCCGGGTCGTCCATGCCTTGCGAATAGATTCCTTTATGGCCGGACGACTAGAAGAGCTGCGTAATACCATTGAGCATCGGCATGATTGCCAGGCCGAGCACGTCAACTCCGTTCGGGTGGTTGAAATGGCGGGCTTCAGAAAAACCTGGCAAGGTGTGGTCGAGGTTTTCGAGCTAACAGGCCATCCCGACGCGAGAAATTGTTACGCGTGGCGCTGTGGCACCAGCGCCGAAGCTAAATACATCGCCATATTGGACATTCCGCCGGTAGACTCCCCGCAAGCAGCGGTCAGGTTAGCAATCGCACGCGGGGACGACGCCTGACGTTTGGTGAGCAACACTGCCGCGCTATTTATTGGCGCACTTGCTGCTCGTTTTCAGCCGGAATGCGAAACTTTCTCCTAGTGGTCTTAGCTTTGGCCGCGGTGGCGTGGTACTTTGGGATCGACCCTACCGACTTCCTTCCAACAGTGCCGCAAAGCGATGCTGCTCGCGACAGAGTCAGACACGCGCCCGCAGCCCCGGAACAAACACCGGGCGCTGTACCGCAACGGAGCAGCGCAAGCTTGGTGGCCGATGCTCAGGACGGATCGCTAGTGAATCGCTGGAAGCCGGACCCAAGCGTCTCTCCACGAAAGCCGTAAAGCCCGGCGGCGTCAGAATATTCCTGTTCTTTTTCGAGCCGGAAAATTCCACCAACCGCCGATTCGGTTTCAGCGAATGCTGAAAGTTTCCGATTCTAATTGGATCGGGTTTATAATAGCTGCTTTCCCTGATCCGTGAGAAACGCGCGCTTCAAGGTATTTATTTTCGCTCTGCTGGCCGTGCTGCTGGTCGTCGCTCTGTGGCCTGCGTTTCAGTCACCCGGTCAGCCAGAGGATGAAGGAATCGCCCTCGTTTATCCGGAAATGTTCTTGAAAGGACATCTGCCGTATCGGGATTTCGAAAGCGTTTACGGCCCCGACAATCTGCTTGTTTTGTCCGGAGCGTACGCGCTCTTTGGGGCGAATGTTTTCGTCGAGCGCACGGTTGGATTGATCTATCGGCTGCTCATTCTGCTTGCGGTTTTTGGAATCGCCCAACGCTGGGGAAAGCTGATCGGTGCAGTGTGCGGCCTGCTCGCAGTGGGGTTGCTCAGCGCTACCGAAGTCTGGGTAAACACATGGTTCACTGGGATCGCGCTCGCGCTGTGCGCACTCTGGACCCTGGCAAACCCTCGGTCTCGCGCGCGATGTTTTGCCGCCGGAGTTCTTGCCGGAACAGCGTTATTGAGTCGTTGCGATTTCGTCATCGCGCTGACCGCCGCGCTTTTGCCTCTCTTTCTCTCGATGCCACGCAAAACGAAAAAATGCTTTCTGGCCGGCGCGGCGGCCGGTTTGCTTCCGTTGCTTTACTTCGCGATCGCGGTCGGACCGACGCAACTAGTGGAAAGTCTATTTGTGCTTCCGGTTATTCGCATTGGACCGCGCGGACATTTGCCAATGTCGAATGCGCCGGCGGAAATTGTCTGGCTTTTTTGTTTTTACATCGCCGCGAGCGTGGCCAACGTGGGCGTCGCTCTTCTCGATCTACGCGGACACAACCCAGAACGTGGACGTTTGTTTCTGGGTGCGGCGCTGTTTGGACTGGGTCTGGTTCATTACCCTTTGTCGCGGTTCGACAGCGGGCACGTGTTCAATGCCGCCGTAATTTCTTTCATGTTATTGCCACTTTCGATCTCGATTCTTGTCTCCTTATTGGCGAAACCGTTACCGCGCTGGTCTGCAGTAATCGCGGTCGTGGCAGTGATGCTAATCGTCATTCCACTAATCAAATCGAGCCGGCGCGAAGGAGGCGTTTTCATTAGCCAGAACGGGCGCTCGTTCCCAGTGGCAAGAAATCAACTGCCGCAAGCGGCCGATCGGTTTCTCGCCGAATTGCAAAGAGTTTCCGTGCCTGGTCAGTTTTTGTTTGTCGGGCCGGCCGATCTGCGACGCACGCGTTATTGCGACACCTGGATTTATCATCTTTTTCCGCAGTTGCCTCCGGCGACTTATTTTCTGCAAATGGATGCGGGTTCGGCCAATGCTCCCGGTTCTCGCCTCGGACATGATGTTGCCCGCGCAGACTGGCTGCTTCTCAATCGCGCATGGGACGTCCTTTATGAACCGAATCGTTCGGCGGAATTTGGCCCGGACGAGCCAAATAAGATCGTGCGCGCAGAATTCGATTTCTGGGCGGAATACGGTCCCTACCTGATTTTCCGGAATAAGCGGCTTCGCAACTTGGTCGAGCAACGGCCAGCGAATGGTTAGTCGGCGACGGAAATAAGCTGAGATGAAGTTTCCGCGTTATTTATTGGCGCATTTGCTGCTGTTTTTTTAGTGATGAAAAAGCTAGCTCTCTTCCTCTTATTTGCGCTCGCGGTGGCGTACTATTTTGGATACGAGCCTTCGGACCTGATTCCATCCGGGCCGACACCTCCACCGAAAGTCAGACGCGCGCCCGCCGCATCCCCCGAACAAACACCCGGAACTCGACCTCAACCGAGCATTGGTGCCCTGGTGGCATCCCAACCTGACGACGGATCGTTAGCGAATCGCTGGAAGCCGTACCCGAGCGCTTCTCCGGTAAAGCCGTAAAGCTCGCGCGGCCTCGACTCAACCGAACGTTAACGAAAATTAATGTTTAGCGCTTCGACTTCAGCGATTTTGTCCGGACCTCGGAGAATTTTTTCGAGGTTTCGTTTTTGTTTGAGTGCCGCCGGGAGCCGGCGAAGCAGCCGAACCGGCTGATGGCGGGGTGGGAAGCGCTATCCCTGATTGCGATTGGACTAGAGAGATATCCGAACTGTTGATGAACCCGTTTACGGTTACGTCTTCGCGGAAATTATCCGCAGTCACCGCTTGCCCAGATTGCGATTGAGTTTGGACGATGTCGCTCGAATCGACAGCGCCATTTGCGGTGGTGTCACCGACCAGCACGCCCATTTCTACCGAAACGTTGCTGGAATTACTTTGCGAATCAACCACGTTATTCAAAGTAACCGTGGTGTACTGGGCGTTGGGGACTCCGGTGAGATTCTCCGTGCATTGATTCGTGTTCGGCCCGCTGCTGACGGAGCCACCAGCCGTGCCGGCGCTACCGCAACTTGTCACGTCGTTCACGAACGTAAACACAACCGAGTAATTGCCGCTACTGCCGCCGCTCCGACACTCAACTCCACGGGTTCCGGTGAGCGGCAGGTTAATATCGAACGTGCCAGCGCCCCCGTGGGTCATCCTGGATACCGCGCTCACCACAGGAAAGACGAGAAATTCGGGCCCGCCATTGCCTTGAGTGCGACCAACCGGTGTGGCAAAGACCGTCTCCGCGCCTGCTGGCGTAAATTTCAAAATATCGCCAGAGCCGCCGTTCGGAATCGAAAGTTCAGCGACAAAGAGATTACCTGCGCTGTCAAAGGCGAGCCCTCGTGGACCCTTTGTAAGGCCAGTCGCGAAAGTCGTCTCCGCTCCATTCGGAGCAAACTCGAAAATCTGGCCGTTACCGCTGCCATCCGCAGTCGAGGCGAAGAGATTACCGGCGCTATCGAAAGCCAGGCCTTCTGGCCCTTGCATCGAGACGAAGGCGGTTGGACCGGCGAAGACGCTGCGCCCACCTGCGGAAGTGAACTTGAAGATCGTTTCGTCGGCCGCATCCGCAGCGAAAAGATTGCCCATGCTGTCAAAGGCGAGGCCGAACCCCTGGCCGGGCACGGCACCAAATGCAGTTACTACACCGCCAGGAGAAACTTTGAAGATGGTGCTGGCAAGGTTGGGATCACTTTCATTGTCACCGAAAACAAAGAGATTGCCCATGCTGTCGAACTTGATGTCCTCGAGGAAAAAGTTGTTAGGGAACGCGGTAGTAACAGTGCTTACTACACCGCCGTGCGTGACTTTGAAGATCGTTCCCACAGCATTGCCATTCACATCGAAATCGGTGCTCGCCACGAAAAGATTGCCAACGCTGTCAAACGCAAGTCCACGCGGCTGGACGATGCTGGCAACGAACGTGCTCTGCGCTCCAGCCGGCGTGTATTCAAAAATGGCGCCGTTTCCCGTCGAAGCCGGGTGGTTAACGGAAGCGAACAGGTTTGCGGTTTGGGCGTGAGCTTTACCAGCAGCCAGGATCGACAAAGATGAACCGAGCAGCAGGGCGAGAATCTTAACTGGGTCAGGAAGTAGTTTCGAGGTTTTCATTGTTTTGAGGTAGTTGTGGAACTTGCTTATATTATAAGCCTCCACTGCTTAGCCGCGCCATTTGGAGGCCACAACGGACATGGGATTTATCGCTGCAGGGTGGATCGCTTGTTGCTGTTCTTAAACTGTTGCCTAGCGAATAGCGAGCTTTTTATGGGTAAGACACGACCTCATGCGCCAGCTCGAGCGGCCTCGACTCAGCCGGACGTTAACGACAATTAATGTTTAGCAGCGCTGGGTTTCAGCGATTTTGCCCGGAGCTTTGAGGATTTTTGCGGGGTTTCGTTTTGCCGCCCGGAGATGTGCTTGGCGGCACCGGAGTTGGCGAAGCAGCCGGTGCGCTTGAAGGCGGCGGGGGTGGCAGTGCCATGCCCGATTGCGATTGGACGAGCGCGATGTCGGAACTGTTAATCAAACCGTTCACGGTTACGTCTTCGCGGAAATTATTCGCAGTCACCGGTTGCCCAGATTGCGATTGAGTTTGGACGATGTCGCTCGAATTGACGACGCCGTTGGCGGTGGTGTCGCCCACTAATACCCCCATCGTCGCGGAAAAGTTTCCAACATTACTGTTGGCGTCAGCAACGCCAGTCAATTGAACCGTGATATACTGGCCGGTCGGCACAGTCACATCGACCGAGCACTGGTTCGAGTTAGGACCAGGAGTGACCGTTCCAGCACTCGGAACCCCACAACTGGTAACGGCGCTGGAAAAAGTAAAGACCATTTTGTAGGAGTTATTTGCTCCGCCGCTGCGGCATTCAATGCCAGTGGGGCGGACGGGGCTAGCTGAAGGGTCCGGGCTAAACGGTAAATCGATATCGAACGTGCCGGCGCTGCCGTGAACTTTTTGCGAGACGACGCTCGTTAGGTTTAACAGCGGCGCGCTAGGCAAAGGCCAAACATAAGCGCCGCGACTTCGGGTCCAGACCGAAAGGGTGGTGTTGCCGCGGTCAATCTGCATGTCCCAGATCATCGCGTGTGGCAGTCCGGTGTCGAAACGATACCACGTCGGCGAAGCCGCGGTGACATCGTTCGTGTAGTAAAGACCCCAGTCGGTCCCGGCAAACACTTGCTGCGCGAATTTCGGGTTCGCGATAATCGAATCGACCGGGATGTCCGGCAGATTACCCGTCTTGTCGCTCCAGGCGAACGTCGCGCAATCAACAGTGCAAACGACGCGAAAAACGTGTCCGGGTGTAGTCGGTGTGTTGGCATTGAATCCACCCACCGCCGCGTAACCAATGGGCGACGTCGTTGTGGTCGGATCCATCGCCACGTCGAGAACGGGACGGTTAGGTAAAATCGCATTGCTGCCGGTGAGATCTACCCATGTTGCCGACGCACCGAGCGCGCCTGCGCTCGCGCCGTGACCATATTGCACGTTTCCGTCGTTGGTCCCGACCATCGCGCGCGCCTGGTCTTTGGGCTCAAACGCAAGCTGATTAATGAAGGACCGGTTTCCCAGAGTTCCCTTGACCAGGCTCATGCTGACCGGCGCCCAAGCGTTGCCGCTGGTCAGTGTCTCCCAACCACG
>Ga0210405_10004233_pt1 | contig 13586 bp, 11 predicted proteins | sample IncBWH11MmetaG_FD_155492 | JGI IMG/M metagenome (GOLD analysis project Ga0210405, IMG submission 155492) | Forest soil microbial communities from Barre Woods Harvard Forest LTER site, Petersham, Massachusetts, United States - Inc-BW-H-11-M | ecosystem: Environmental > Terrestrial > Soil >... | reverse complement strand
CGATGGGGTTACACTCGCCATTACGCAGGTTAGCGGCACCGAAGCGCGCGAATTGCTGGCGTGCATGAAGTTCATGATCAGCCTGGAACGCATTGGAGATCTGTTGCTCAGTTTTGCCAGCAGCGCACAGTCGGCCGGCCCTCGGATCGATCCCCAGGATACGCGCGATCTGACACACATGGCGACCATCCTGGAAAAAATGCTGTCTGACGTAGGAGCCGCTTTTGCCACCCGTGACGTGAAGAAGGCCGTGGACGTGTTGCGCGCAGACGCCGAGATGGACCGTCTGCGAAATCTGATCTTCCTCCGCCACATCGAAAATCCGGAAGGCTTGCAGCGCCAGGCAAGCCTGCAAGTCATCTTCATGACTCAATCGCTCGAGCGCGCCGGGGACCACGCCAAGAATCTTGCGGAGGAAGTCTGCCACTTCGTGAGCGGCCACACCATCCGCCACATCATGATGACCTACGACAAGCCGATCGAGCAGATGTTCCTGGATTGGCTTCGCCACCGCGATGACCATCACTAAACATTAGTAGATTTCGCATCAACAAAAACACCTGTCATCCCGAGCGCAGCGAGGGATCTGGGTTCCTGCCTGTACAACCCGTATCGCTGTCGCTGCCAATAACCTGGATCGATTTCTCCCCTAAATTGAATACCCGAACATTGACTTGGTACACTTTCGCAGATGCTGCCGGGTCATGAATCTCACTCTCCGCCAAGCCGTCCTTGCGGATATCAGCGTCCTGACCGCGCTGATTGATGCCTCCGTGCGAGGATTGCAGGCGGCCGATTACACTCCTGCCCAAATCGAAGGCGCACTGCAAACCGTCTACGGCGTGGATAGCCAACTGATCGCGGATGGAACCTATTACGTTGTCGAGGCGGGACCGCAGGCGGTCATCGTTGGCTGTGGCTGCTGGAGCAAACGCAAGACACTCTTTGGTGGCGACCGTTGGAGCGGCCGAGAGGACTCGTTGCTGAATACTCAACACGACGCCGCAAAGATTCGCGCCTTTTTTGTCCATCCAAACTGGGTGCGCCGTGGGATTGGCAGCATGATTCTCGGGGCCTGCGAAAGAGCGGCTGTAGCGGCGGATTTCACTCGCTTCGAAATGGGCGCTACTCTCACCGGAGTCCCGCTGTACCGCGCCAAGGGTTATGTCGCCTTAGAAAATCTCGAAGTGCCACTAAAGAATGGAGAGTCGCTGGCAGTAGTTCGCATGGAAAAGCGAGTGGGTCGGGAAAAGTGAGCCGGCGTTCGGGCGTGCTTAGTCCCTACGCCGTCTTATTCGGCCGCGCGGACGAGGCGTCGGGGGTACGTGTGATCCGCGGGATTCGGCACCGGTGATTCCGTCTCTGGCGGTGGCCTGTTATCCTGCTGCCGACGACATGCTCCTGATCCCGTCCACGGCAGTGCCTGATGCCCGACTGGCCGCGGCATACATCATTTTTCTGGCGAGCTATCTGGTTTTCGCCATCGGCAAGTTTCCCGGCCTGAAGATAGACCGTCCAGGCGCTGCGATCATCGGGGCGGTAGCCATGATTGCCTTCCGGGTGGTGCAGCCTTCCGATGCGCTTCGCTTCATCGACTTCTCCACTCTGGTGCTTCTGTTTTCGATGATGCTGATCGTCGGTAATCTGCGCCTGGTGGGCTTCTTCGAGTGGAATGCGGAAGTAGTTCTGCAGCGGCTGAAGCCGACCCACCTGTTGCCGGCGGTGATTTTCACTTGCGGGTTTCTCTCGGCATTTCTGGTGAATGATATTGTCTGCCTGGTAATGGTGCCCTTCGTGCTTGGCATCACGCGGCGCATGCAACTGCAACCCCTGCCGTATCTCTTGGCGGTGGCTACCGCGTCGAATATTGGCAGCGTGGCTACGATCACCGGCAACCCTCAGAACATGCTGATTGGGTTGTTCTCTGGCATCCACTACCACGATTTCCTCTTTCATCTGGGTCCGGTCGCGATCGTAGGACTATTCCTCGACTGGGCCGTGCTGCACCGGATTCATATGCGCAAGATTGAGCTGCTACCGGAGACAGCAGGACCAATTCCATTGCCCACCCTCGATCTCTCGCACCTCACGAAACCCGTCATCGTAGTGACCGCCGTGGTCGTGGGATTCTTCCTCGGCGTCCCTCCCGCGATGATGGCGGCGCTGGGTGCGGCTGCACTGCTGATTACCCGAACCCTTGAACCGCGAAAGCTTTACCAGGAAGTAGACTGGGGGCTGCTAGTGTTTTTTATCGGACTGTTTCTGATCGTCGGCGGTGCGGAAAACGCAGGGATCGTTCGCCAGTTGCTTGGGCTGGCGGAACATTGGAACCTGCAAAAGTTGGGTACGTTTACCGTAGTCGTTGCGCTGTTCAGCAATGTTGTGAGCAACGTGCCCGCTGTGATGTTGCTGAAATCGCTGATCCCCGGCTTCAGCAACCCGCACACGGCATGGCTGGCGCTGGCCATGGCTTCGACCCTGGCAGGAAACCTGACGATCACCGGAAGCGTGGCCAATCTTATTGTGGTGGAGAGCGCCAAGCCAGAGATGGAAATTGGTTTCTGGGATTATTTTCGGGTTGGATTGCCCATCACGCTGGCGACTCTTCTTGTGGGGTGGGGTTGGCTGGCATGGATTCAATAGTTCATAGATGGCTGGGGCGCGCCGGAAATGGAGTGCATGGTCGGTTTCCGACAGTTCCGGTACAATCCGTTCTTGTCGTGACTAGCTATCACAGGCTGCCAGCCAGGCAGCCGTGCGGGGAAGTTTAAAGAATGCGTCAGACCAATCGAGTCCAGAACCAGCTATCTGCGAGTCACCCTGACCTCTTCGATTTCGTCCCCAAACAAGTGTGGCGCGAGGTCTACCGTGGCCGATGGTCCGAGTTAGGGGCAGTGCAAAAAGCCGAGTTCGTTGTCGAGGTGGTCTTTTTTGTTTTGTTCATCGGCGGCTTGACGTATGGTTCCTACCGCGAGGGGAACATGCTTAGCTTGGTGGTGTGGTTCGGCCTGGGTTGGGTAGTTCTTGGAGGGTTCTTCTTCCTGCTGAGTCGGTTCGTCCGATGACATCAGGGACCTATCGCTTTCGATGATTTGTGAAAAATCGCTGCGACAACGACGACCATGGAACAAACGCACATACTTGATGAATTCTAGACTCCATCAGGAGGCGTTTTTGAACGCCCGTATTTTGATACCCATGTTGCTGACCCTGAGCGCGGCGAATGCTTTGGCGCAGACCGCACCGGGCAACGTTGTGAAGTATCACGCCACGATCAACGATGTGAAATATGTTTACGCCTCCGTCGCGCCGGTTGCCAGGCTGAAGCCTGGCGACATTCTCGACACCAATACGCTCGACTGTTTCGGCAATGCCATCAAGAAGCCGGGGGACACGCTCAGCATGAGCAAGGGCGACAACCCGCTCACCGGGCCTTTTTATATTGAGGGCGCCGAACCGGGCGACACTTTGGCGGTGAAGATTCTCGATCTTGAAGTCGACGGTGACCAGGGCGTGGGAGCGTTTGCGCCGGGATTCGGGGCGCTCAATGAGACGAACTACACGCCCATGCTGCATCCGCCGTTGCCCGAGAAGATCTGGTTTTATCCCATCGACCACGCTAACAACACGGCGACGTTCCAGGCCCTCGATTCAAAGTTCTCGGTGAAAATCCCGCTACATCCGTTTTTCGGGTGCATTGGAGTTGCGCCGGCCGGAGGCGAAGCTCGCAGTTCGATTGTGCCGGCGGAGTTTGGCGGCAACATGGATTCTCCGGAGGCCAGCGTTGGGAATACGGTTTATTTTCCCGTGAACGTGCCTGGAGGCTTGCTGTATATGGGCGACGGGCACGTGGCTATGGGGGATGGCGAAGTGGCGGGCACGGCCATCGAAGTTCCTCTGCGGGCGCGGGTGCAGTTGAACCTGATAAAAGGCCAAAAGATCAACTGGCCGCGCTTCGAAAATGATGACGCGATAATGACCGTCGGAGCATATCGTCCGCTGGATGATTGTGTGCGCATTGCGTTCACCGAGCTAGTCGGCTGGATTCATCAGGACTATGGCTTGTCCGAATTGGATGCGTATGAGCTCCTGTCGAAGGTGGCAAAAATCCATCTGAATGAAATGGTCGACCCCAACTACGTTGTCGTGGCGTCGATTGAAAAGAAGTTTCTGCCGCCGAAAAAGAGATAGACAGGGACCGTCGAGAATCTCTTTTTCGGTCAGTGTCCTATCTCAGCGCACTCTGCGTTTTAAGATTTTGAGGGATATGGCAGCTACAAAGTCTTAAATCGCAGAGGTCGCTGAGAACAGTCGCGGAGTGCGCTGAGAAAGCCACCAGAGCATAATGAGACATACCTTTCCAAAACTCTGTTTGCATCGGGCCAATCTCAGGCGATAATACCTAGAATCCCTTGGATCGCTACTCTATTCTCGATCAAACTTCCTCCGGCAGCGCGCCGGGAGTTCCTCCACCGGTATCCTCAGCTGCAAAAGAAGAATTCCTTTCACCCCTGCCTTCGCATGTCTCTGCAGATGCCGGCAGCAAGTCCTTGATGGAGATGGCGCGACGCGACCTTGAAGCTGCGCTGCAGTTATTGGCGGAGCGGGCACAATACATTACGGGCGCATCGGGTGCGGCCATCGCTCTGCGGGAGGGCAGCGCGATGATTTGCCGGGCGAGCGCAGGCCCATCTGCTCCAGAACTGGGAGCCGAGGTCCAGATAAAATCAGGCCTGACAGGCGAAAGCGTACGCACCCGGAAAGTTCTGCGCTGCGACGATGCGGAAACCGATTCGCGGGTTAATCGCGAGAGTTGTCGCGCTCTCGGCATCAAGTCTGTCATGGTGGTGCCTCTGCTCCGCGAACAGGAAGTGACCGGCGTGTTCGAGCTACTGGCCGACCGGGCCAACGCCTTCGAGGAGCGCGACGTCACGGCGCTGGAGCGCTTGGCTGACATGGTACAAACTGGCCTAGAGCACGCGGATGCAGCCAAGCGTGCGCTCCAGGAGATTGCCGCGAAAAACGCTCAAGCCGCGGCGCAGCAGCCAGCACTAGAGAAGGAATCGAAGAAACCTGAGACGGCGCCAGCACCTGCTCCTGCGGAAATAGACTCAGCGCAAATAAAAAATGACGCTTCCGTGGTCGTCGCGAGTGCGCCCGCGCCCAAACCTTCAGACGCGACGACGCCGAAGCTCGATGCGCCTGCGCCAGTTCGACCGCCGGAACTGGACAAGATCCGAAAATGCGAGGCCTGTGGATTCCCGGTTTCAGAAGGCCGTACCCTGTGCCTGGACTGCGAGGACGCCCGGCTTTCAGGCGAGAGTCCTGCACCCTTCGCGAGCAGCCAGGCTCCAGCGTTCCTTGCGAAATTTGAAACTCGTAAAGAACAAGGTTGGCTCGGGTCTCACATCTACACTATAGGAACCGTGCTGATCGTCATTCTCACCGTCGTGCTGCTCGTGCTCCGGCTGCGCTAGTCTTCTATTTGATTCACTACATTGATTCGCGAAAAGTTTCGCGGTGCAGCCACTCTTGCCGGCGACCTTCGATATAATCCGCCTTCAGTCCCGAGGCGTGTGCTTGTCTATTCGACATAAAATCGATCTGCTCCTCGTTCTATGCCTCACATCCCTGCCGCTGATGGCACAGCGCGAACCTGTGCTTAAACAAATCGATCTGCCGCATCCGTATTACTACCGCGAGATGTATCTACCTCAGCTCACCACCGGCCCAAGTGGTGTCGCCTGGTTGCCAGATTCGCGCACCCTCGTGTACTCCATGGCAGGTTCGCTTTGGAAGCAGAAATTGGATTCCCCCGATGCTGAGCAACTCACCGCTGGCCCCGGCTACGACTACCAGCCCGATTGTTCGCGTGACGGCCGCTGGGTCGTGTACTCCTCGTATGCCAACGATGCCATCGAACTTCGGGTTCTGAATCTTGATACTCGGCAATCGCGGCAGCTTACTTCGAGTGGCGCGGTGAACGTGGAGCCACGATTCTCGCCCGATGGCAAGCGCATCGCCTTTGTGTCGACAACTTACCAAAAGCATTTTCACATCTTTGTTGGCCAGTTCATCAATGGCGAGTTGACCGACGTAAAGCGGCTGACTGGAGAAACTCGCAGCGACCTGCCACGCTATTACTACAGCGAGTTCGATCACGAGATCAGCCCCGCGTGGTCGCCCGATGGCTCGGATCTGATTTTCGTTTCCAATCGCGGCCACATTTATGGCACCGGCGGTTTCTGGCGGATGAAAGCCGAACCCGGCGCGGAGGCGCACGAGATTCACTACGAAGAAACAGCGTGGAAGGCGCGGCCGGAATTTTCTCCCGACGGCAAGCGAATCGTCTACGCGTCATATTTGGGTCAGCAGTGGCACCAGCTGTGGGTGATGCCTGCGGCGGGCGGCGATCCATTCCCGCTCTCCTATGGAGAGTTCGACAACGTCGATCCCCGCTGGTCGCTGGATGGAATGAGAATCGCCTTCGTTTCGAACCGCGACGGAAACACGTCGCTCTGGACGCAGGAAATTCCGGGCGGCGCTCAGAGCCAGGTTATTTTCCGCAACAGGCATTACCTGCGGGCGATGGGTCGTCTTTCGCTACGAATACTCGATTCATCAGGACAACCTACGTCAGCACGCATCTTTGTCACCGGTGAGGATGGGCGCGCGTTCGCGCCTGATGACGCCTGGATGCACGCTGACGATAACTTCGTCCGCGCCGAGCGACGATTTGAAGCGCACTACTTTCACACCTCCGGGAATGCTGAGTTAACTATTCCGGCGGGGGCCGTCGACGTAGCGGTGATGAAAGGATTCGAATATCACGTCGAAAAGAACACGGTCCAGGTCGCCGCGGATCAAGTCGTGAAGCTCACCATCCAGCTGCGACCGCTCAGCCCGCCTGCGCAGGCGCATTCCCGCTGGGTCAGCGGGGACCTGCATGTGCACATGAACTATGGCGGAGCTTATCGCAACACGCCGAAAAATCTTGTTACACAAGCCGCGGCGGAGAATCTTTCGGTCGTCGAAGATTTGATTGTCAACAAAGAACAGCGCATTCCCGACATCGCGTACTTCAGTTCGAACGCCGATGCCGCATCCACGAGCACTACTCTCTTGTTCCACAGCCAGGAATTCCACACCAGCTATTGGGGGCATCTCGGGTTGCTTCATCTCACCGACCACTTCCTGCTTCCCGGGTATGCCGCCTATCCGGGAACAGCCGCTGCCAGCCTGTTCCCTGACAATGCTAACGTTGCCGATATGGCACACGAGCAGCATGCTCTGGTCGGATACGTTCATCCTTATGACACGTTCCCCGATCCCGCGAAAGATGCCACGCTCACGCATGAGTTGCCCGTTGATGCTGCACTCGGCAAAGTGGATTACATCGAGGTGCTTGGCTTTAGCGACCACAAATCGACCGCGGCAGTGTGGTATCGGTTGCTCAACTGTGGCTTTCGCTTGCCGGCTGCGGCTGGCACGGATGCCATGGCGAATTTCGCCTCGTTGCGTGGGCCGGTTGGCCTCAATCGCGTCTACGCCGAAGTGCCGAATGGTCCGCTCAACATTGAGTCCTGGCTGAGTTCGCTCAAACACGGACACACCTTCGCGACCAACGGCCCACTGCTGGGATTTACTCTCGGCAGCCAGCCAGTGGGAGGGGAACTTCACTTGCCTCCGGGTGAAAGCAAAGTAAAGTTTGCCGGCTGGCTTCGTTCGATTGTCCCCATCGATCATCTGGAAATGATTTGCAATGGCCGCGTGGTGCGAGAGCTGAAGCTAAATAACGATCGTGAATCCGCCGACGTTGAAGACGAGATCCCGCTCTCGCAAAGTGGATGGTGCCTGCTGCGTGCGTGGAGCGAAAAAGCCGAGCATCCCGTGCTGGACGCATATCCGTACGCGACGACCAGCCCAATTTACGTGACAGTCGCGGGTTCCGCGTCGAAGCCCGCCGCGGATGCTGCCTACTTCATCGCCTGGATTGACCGCATGATTCAGGACGCGAAGTCAAACCGGGATTGGAATACGGACGCAGAGAAGACCTCAGTGTTGAATATGTTGGAGCAGGCGCGGATGGTTTATGTGGGCTTACAGAAGTGAGCGGGGTGGCTTCTTTGTGGAAGACGGGCGGGGACGCCCGTCCTCCATCGAAGCTAGCCGGCTTCATGCGTGTTGCGCTTCCAGTTCAAGCAGCGCCTTCTTTCTCTCCAGGCCCCAGCGATAGCCGCCCATGTCGCCACTCTTCCTCACGACGCGATGGCACGGAATGGCGACGGCTACCGGGTTGGTTGCGCAGGCTCGGGCTACGGCTCGCGTCGCCGTGGGCTGACCGATTGCCTTCGCTACTGCGGCATAAGAACGCGTTGCCCCGAATGGAATGGATTGCAATTGCGACCACACACGTCGCTGAAAGGCGGTCGCCTGAATATCCAGTGGAAGCGAGGTATTCAAACGTTGGCCACGCATCTGGCGAAGCAAATCTTTTTTCCAGTGCTGCATGGCAGCGTCGTCGCGCCGCCGGATGGCGAATGGAAACTCGTGTCTCAGTCCTTGCTCAAGTTCCGCGTCGGAGTTAGCGAATTGAATCGCGCAAATCCCCTTGTCGGTGGCCGCGATTAACATGCGTCCCAAGGGAGAGTCGGTGAAGGTGTAGCGGATGGGCGCGGCGATCGCGCCGCGGCGATATTTATCTGGTGTCATGCCGAGCTGCGACGCCGTGCGCTCGTACAAACGGCTGCTGGAGCTGAAACCCGCGTCGTACATGGATCGAGTGACCGAGTGCCCTGCGCGAAGATTGTCCTTGAGTTGGCTCATGCGGCAGGAGTCAGCGTACGCTCGAGGGGTGATCCCGAGGACGCGCTTGAATGTCCTCTGCAAATGAAACGGGCTCTGGCGAAACTCTGATGCTAACCGGGCCAGCGTGAGCGGTTCGTCCAGGTGTTGCTCGATGTAGCGGCATATCGCTTTGACCATTTCGACGGCGCTATTGCCTCCGATCGCCTTGGGGCGGCAGCGCAAGCAGGCACGATAGCCGGCCTTCTCCGCCTGGTCGGGCTGCCCGAAAAAGGTTACGTTCTCGCGGCGAGGACGCCGTGCAGGGCAGGAGGGCCGGCAGTACACGCCCGTCGAGGAGACGGCAAACACAAACTTTCCATCCTGGCCGGCGTCACGGTCGAGAACTGCCTGCCAGTACGTACTCTGATTGTTATCGTTGCGGCCTTGATTGCTGTGGGCCATCTCCGTCGCTTCCGTCAGGTTGAGTATCGCATTGGTTGTCATAGTGTTAACAGCATAAGATGGCATTTCCAGGTGGGCCATCCAGATCTTGCGCTCAAAGCATCTTTTCTTGCCGGACTTCCCCGTCGGCCAATTCGCTCGGCAACCCCTGATTTTTCGTGAGGGAATTCGACGCAAGAAGTCGCTTTACTAATTGAAGGCAAGAATTTATCGAGATTACAAATGTCATCCAAAAGTTGCAACTTCTTCATAACGCTTTTTGGCGCTTTGGCGCGACCTTGAATTCCAATTAAGCTGTGGGATGCACCAATATCAAAGATCCACGGCGCGGGTGGGAACTGGCTGGGGGAGCCAGGCCCACCCGTTTTATTTTCGGGTATGGGTTACGATATTGCTTCTGTCCTTTTTCGCTGTTCCCCACATGACTGTTCAAGGAAAGCCGGAGGCGAAGCGCGATGTTGTGGACGGCGAGATCGTCGCGAAATACGTTGATGCCGTTCGCCTCGATGCAGCCCATCCTGATGATGTGTGGCAGAACGCGATCCCGATTGCCTTTTCGACGGACTGGCAGGGAAAGAATGCCGATCCCGGACGCGAAACCGAGGTGCGGGTTTTGTGGTCGCGGCAATATCTTTATCTGAGGTTTGACGGCCGCTACCGCGAGCTTTTTGTGTTCGAGGACTCCGATCCCAATGGCCGTCGCGACCATCTGTGGGATCGCGATGTGGCAGAAGCATTTCTGCAGCCCGATCCGTCGCGTGAACGCTTCTACAAGGAATTCGAAGTGAGTCCGAATGGCATGTGGATTGACCTCGACATTTTTCCCGGCGGGTTGGCAGATCTGAAAAGCGGTTTGCGGCGCTCAGTGGTCGTGAATGAGAAATCCCATACCTGGACTGCGGAGTTGGCGATCCCCATGAAATCGCTGACCACAGACTTTGATCCCAAGGCGGTTTGGCGGGCGAACTTTTACCGGGTCGAAGGCACGAAAGAGCCGCGAGCTTATCTAGCCTGGCAGGCTACGCACACGCCGCAGCCAAATTTTCACGTGCCTAAGGCGTTCGGCCGGTTGCGATTTGGCGGAGCGACAGATCCGTCGCCGCAGGCTTCAGGAAAGAACTAGCCGACATTGGCACTCGCGGCGAATGACGTCGCCACCGCATTGAAAGGAAGGCTTAGTCCGACAAAGGCTGCAACAGACCGAATACCTGCGTGACTCCCGAGCGTCTCCGCAGTTCGGCGAGCAATGCGTGAGCAGCGTTTTCGTAGGTCTTGGTGGCATCTGACGGATCCGCCCACACCGCGTCGTATACGATCTGCGCCGCTTCCTTCAAGTCCATGTGCAGGGCGGCTTCCAGCACGTCCACCCGTTCTTGCAAGTGATCGTAGCAGCCTTGGCAAACCACCGCGGGTTCGGGGCCGCTGGGATGGTTTTCCTCATGCGCACAAGGCAGATTGCCGCTCGCGTTGATCGGTAACTGGGACGCAAAAACCTGTGTCTTGAAGTCGCGCAAGAACCGTTCGCGTTCCTCTTCCAGAGCGACTGGATCAGGACACAGTTCGCTGGCCGAGACAGTGGAACGCGCCGGGACTGCCATCGGTGAAATGCGCTCCGCTGCTTTGCACACCGGGCACGCCTTCAGATCGGCTGCGTAATAGGTCTTGCAATTTGCGCACGGCATGCCATAACCGGTTTGCTTGGGGACGGCCTGAGGTGCGATCAGTGGTGTTGCTTTCGCCGCTCTCTCTGTAGTTTGGGTGTCGCTGTTGGAAGGGAGGACTGTCGGAGAGACTGGTTTCCGGATTCCGACCGGTGTCGTGGGGGTGGAAGTCATAATAAAACTCCAGACGGCTGAACCGCCGTGCTAAAACTTGGGACTTCGCCATTCTAGGAGCCTCAGTGCCGCTTCACGAAGGCACGGAGGTTCATGTCTGAATGGCGCCTTGCTCCTCATTTGCAGTTGGCCGACCAAACATGAGTGCTTAAAATCAGCGACTTGCGAGGAAAAGATGCGTCTTTTTTCGCGACAATCAGCCCGCCGTTCTTTCAAAGTGAGACCGGAGCATCGTGCTTGCGACACTTTGAAACGACGCTGTCCATAGCGCCGGTTCTCGCCGCGCTCCGGCAGACTCGAGGGAAAACCTAATGAAGTTGACGGAATAATCCAGCTTCAGTAAGGTTAAAGAGAGTAGTTGTGTCTGCGGGAGGTTTTATGTTCGAAGGTCTTTTTCAACCGATGCACCTTCTGGTGATCTTCTTTATTGCCCTGCTCGTGTTTGGTCCCAAGAAACTTCCGGAGCTCGGAAAAGGAATTGGCGAGGGGATTCGCGCTTTGAAAGAGGGCATGAAGGATGGAACCTCGGAGCAAGCAAAAACTCCGGCCACTGAAGTGAAGAGTACCGAACTGAAGAGCTAGTTCAGCGATCCATCGTTCCTTCAAGCCCCGGCACCACTCGCATTTTTTTCTCCGCATTTTTCTTGAAGACAAGCAGCACGTCCCGTTCGGCCAGAGTGAATCCCTACATCAGGCAAGAGTCTTTCAGGGTTTCCCCTATAGCGGGATTCCTGCATCTGCGGTAAGTTAATCTCTTCGCTGTTGTTGTCATCCACCGGGCCCCGCAAACGAGAGTAAAAATTTGTAGATGGAGAAGTGCCATGTGTAAGCTGCATCTTTGGGTAGCGTTGTCGGTGTTCGCATTCTGTTCCGCGCTTTTCGCCGATCAAGTGGTGCTGAAGAACGGCGATCGGCTGACCGGGACGATCACAAAATCAGACGATAAAACCTTGCTGATCAAAACCGAGTTTGCAGGCGACGTTACGGTTCAGTGGCCCGCCGTCCAGGATGTAACTTCCACACAGCCGCTGCATGTAGCGCTGTCAAACGGAAAGACCGTGGTCGGTCCGGTTACGACAACCGACGGAAGTCTCGCCGTGGTCACCCCGGCGAGCGGAACCGTAACCGTCGCGAAGGCCGATGTGACCGCTTTGCGCAGCGATGCAGAACAAGCGGACTATGACAAGTCGCTGCATCCTGGACTTCTGCAGGGTTGGAAAGGAGGAGCGAACGTCGGATTTGCATTCACTGCGGGAAACAGCCAGACTTCGAATTTAGCCTTGGCCTTCACGGCCGATCGCAAAACAACGCACGACGACATCTTGCTCTACGCGAACTCAGTCTATTCCACCAACAACGCTCCGGGGGCGACGCCGACCACGACCGCAAATGCGATTCAGGCCGGAGCTCGATATTCCCGAAACTTCACGCCTCGTCTGTTTGGCTACGCGAGTGCCGATTTCCAAACCGATGCCCTGCAGCAGTTGAATCTTCGATCCGTTCTAGGAGGCGGTCTGGGATTCCACGCTATCAAGAGCGATAAGACAACGCTGGACTTCCTGGCAGGCCCAAACTACACGCGAGAGGATTACGTCACGGTCACAAACAGCTTCCTGGCATTCTCGCTGGGAGAAGAACTGAGCCACAAATTTGGCGCTTCGACCATCGTTACTGAAAAGGCCTACTACTATCCCGACCTTACGCAAAATGTTGGGCAGTATCGAACCGCCTTCAATCTTGGCAGCGTGACCAAGATCAGCAAATGGCTGGGATGGCAGAATGCGTTCAGCGATATCTACGTGACCAATCCGCCGATCCAGCCCGCGGGCACGCCGGCGCTCAAAAAGAATGACATCGTCCTGACCACCGGGCTGAATGTGACGTTCACTCACTGACAATGGAGCACGGGCGTCCTCGCCCGTGTGAGCGCCGCGAAGTAGTACGAAGGCAAAAGAAAGTTGCTTGCTGGGACACTCGGCGTGGAGGCGCAAGTATTACTCCCGCGTTACCGACTTGACCAGGTTGCGCGGGCGATCCACGTCCAGGCCCTTTCGTACTGCCATGTAGTAGGCGAACAACTGCAGCGGCACAATTTCCAGGATAGGAGACAGCAACTCCGGCGCCTTGGGGACGAAAATCGTGTGATCGGCGAGCTTGCGCATTTCCTCGTCACCCTCGGATGCAATTGCGATCACTCGCGCGGACTGCCGTTTGAACCCTTTGATATTCGCAACGTTCTTCTCATAACGCAGCACCGATCCTAGGTCATTGCGATCGCAGGTAGCAACAATGACCACGGGCAGATTCTCATCGATCATCGCGTTTGGGCCGTGCTTGGTTTCTCCCGTGGGATAGCCCTCGGCATGGATGTAGGAAACTTCTTTCAACTTGAGTGCCCCGTCCATAGCCACAGGATAGTGAATCGCACGCCCGAGGAACAGAAAATCCCCCACCTGGTGATACTGGTCAGCGAGTACTTTGCAATCAGGCGCGGATTCAAGC
>Ga0210405_10004231_pt1 | contig 13588 bp, 9 predicted proteins | sample IncBWH11MmetaG_FD_155492 | JGI IMG/M metagenome (GOLD analysis project Ga0210405, IMG submission 155492) | Forest soil microbial communities from Barre Woods Harvard Forest LTER site, Petersham, Massachusetts, United States - Inc-BW-H-11-M | ecosystem: Environmental > Terrestrial > Soil >... | reverse complement strand
CCTCCGAGGTGCAACGCAACATCATCGGGCATTTCGTTCTCGGCCTGCCCAGAAGCTACTAATTCCAAACGCTGCGAAGGGACGCGCTATGCAATTCGGTCTAAGTGAAAGCCAGGAATTTCTGAAAGACAGCGCCCGCAAATTTTTCGTTGGCGAATGCCCCAGCTCTCTGATGCGCCGCCTCATGGAAACAGAGACTGCCTACGACGCCGAGCTCTGGTCGAAGCTGACCGAGCAGGGTTACACCGGCATCATTTTTCCGGAAGAGTTGGGCGGAGTCGGCCTCGGCAAAGTCGAGTTAATGTTGCTCATGGAAGAAGCGGGCCGTGCGCTCTTGCCTGGTCCGTTTTTCTCGACCGTCGTTTTTGCCGGCTCAGTTTTGGACGCCGTGGCCGCGCCCGCTCACAAGAAACAATATCTCGCGCCCATCTGCCGCGGCGAAGTTCGCTCTACCGTCGCACTTGTCGAAAACAGCGCCGATTGGGACCCGAAATCCATCGAAATGAGCGCCGCCAACGGAAAACTCACGGGCGAAAAATTCTTCGTCTCGGACGCCGCCATCGCTGACTTCCTCATCGTGGTCGCTCGCGACGGCGTATTCGTTGTGGACTCCAAGGCCCGCGGCCTGAAAATATCCCCTATGCACGGCATGGATCTCACGCGAAAACTTTACGTCGTCGAATTCAGCGATACTCCCGCGGAAAAAATCGCCGCCAACTCCGGCCTCTCGCGCGCCTTCGATATCGTCACCGCCTCGCTAGCCGCGGAACTGGTCGGCGGCATGCAGCGCACCCTCGACATCACCGTCGAATACGCCAAGACGCGAAAGCAGTTCGGCAAACCCATCGGAATGTTCCAGGCCGTGCAGCATCAGTGCGCCGACATGTATCTCGAAACCGAAAGCTCCCGCTCTGCCGTCTACTACGCCGGGTGGGCGCTCGAAGAAAACTCGCCCGACGCATCCGCCGCCGTTTCCATCGCCAAGATGTACGCCAGCGATGCCGCCCGCACCGTCGGCAACCGCGGCATCCAAATCCACGGCGGCATGGGCTTCACGTGGGAAAACGATCTGCACCTCTATTACCGCCGCGCCAAAGCTTCGGAAACCGCATTCGGCGACGCCACCTTCCATCGCGAACGCATCGCCTCCATGGTGATCGATTCCGCCAACGTCACCGGGAAAAGCGCGTAACTTACCAGCGCCAATCAATTGGCTCTTAGATCAGCAACGCGCCTAACGCACCGCAACATACAAATCCACCACAGAGTCCGCCGGATTCTGCGCCCGCTGATCGTAAACCTCGAAGTCCGCTTTGTAAGTCCGGTCCCCGCCCAACGCGCTCTTCGGCGTCTCCCAAACTCGGCGCCAAACGTCCACAACAACTTTTTGCACCGGTCCCCGTTCCGATGTGAACACCGCATATCGCCCCGCCGGCACATTCTTCACGGTCATTCCCGCGGGCACCTTCTCCACTTTCGTCACCCGCGCGCCAAGCAAGGACGTGTACTCCCCATCCTTGTCACTCGCATACTCCGAATACACCGCAAGAATATTCCCGTCCGCCTTGTTCGGAATCGCCGCCAGCACCCCTTCCTTAAATAACCGCTCCCACTGCTTGCCGATCGGCCGCGCCTCCGTCATTTGCTCCGCATTGCTCGTCCGCACCGCGATGCCCACCACGGTAAATCCTTCCTGCTGCACGGCCTTCGGGTTCATATCCGTCCCTCTGTTCGCTTCAGAAAGCGCGCAAATCGAAAACGTAGTCGTCGCCAACGCAATCCCCGCCAGCCAGATCGCGTTTCGAACCAATCTTCGAGGCATCGAACCCTTCGATCTCATCGCCGTCGCCCCACTTTCCGTTTGCTTTCGCAAAACGCCGCCGCCTAGTTTATCCGCCGAGCAGCGGCCTCAACGCCTGCGAGCATCTTTTCCAAATCCTTGCCTGAATAATAATGTCCGTTGACGATCACTGCCGCAATCTTCTCCGTATTCGAAATGTCGTCCAGCGGATTGGCATTCAATAACACCAGGTCGGCCAGCTTCCCCTTTTCAATGGTTCCAAGCTGCTCCTCCATCCCCAAAAAACGCGCCGGATTCACCGTTGCGGTCTGCAACGCCTCGAGCGGCGTGAAACCCGCCGCAACGAATCGCTGCAGCTCTTCATGCAAGCTGAATCCCGGAAAAACGTACACTCCCGGCGGCGTGTCCGTCCCCGCGAGAAACGGTACACCCGCCTTGTGCAGCAGTCGCACGACCTCCAGTTCTTTCTCGATGAATTTCTTCCGCGCCGTAATATCGTCCGCCCCATAGCCTTGCACAATCTCGTCCGTGAACCGCTTCCACGTCTTATTTTTCCACGATGCGGGCACATACTTGACGCGCCCGTCTTTCGCAAAATCGGTCACATCAATCAAGTTGCCACCACGCTCCCACACCAGCGTGGGACATTGCCACGTCTGGTTTTTCGCGAGCAGCCCTGCAAGGGCGGCCGCCCGCTCTGGATCGTAGGACGCCAGGAATCGCCCCACCGTTTTCCCGCCCTTCAAAAAATCGTCTTCGTTCGGAGAACTGCCCTCAAAGATTCCGATGAGGTGCTCGAAACTCTTCATCCCAGCTTCCGACATTTCGCTCGCTCGCACCGAGTCCGGAACATGTCCCGCAAACGCTATCTCCTGCTTCTTCGCTTCCTCCGCGATCGCAAACACCGCCTCGCGCGGTATCAAGGACTGCAACTTGATGAAGTCCGCCCCGCTCTGCTTCAATTTGTCAACGGCGCGCCGCCCGTCCTCCGCTGTCGTTATTGCGATCGAACTCGGAAAACGCGGCTTCGGCCCATCTAGCATCGGCCCCGAGGTGAAAATTCTTGGTCCCAGCAATCGACCCGCTTCAATTTCATTGCGCCAATCCTGAACCGTCTCCAGTTCGCTCCCCATATCGCGCACGCCGGTCACGCCGTTCGCAATGAGCAACGGCAGCGTGATGTCCTGCGCGCCCGGAAACCAATCGCCGAACATTAGGTGCACGTGCAGGTCCCAAAGCCCAGGAATGAGAAAGTATCCGTGCCCGTTGACGCTCGGCGCGTTCCGCGGATACTTCGCGGTTTTGCTCGGTCCAACCGAAGCGATATGGTTCCGCTCGAGGATGACCGTTTGATCTGCCAAGACCGCGCCGCTGCGAACATCGACGACACTCACGTTATTTATTACCACGAGATCGTTGGGTGAGGTTTTTTGCGCATTGGCTGTGCCGGCGAAACAGATCATCGGCGTAAGCAGGAGCGCAGTGCGAACGCAGTTTTTAAGCCTCATGGCCAGGGATTGTATCGTTTCTCGAGGAAAATTCTATACACCCAATCCGTCACCCCCATCAGCCGCCTCCATGGCCGGGATGGGGCTATCATAAAGAAGTGCGGATTAGCTGAACCGCACGAGGGTAAGACCATGCGAATATCAAATCTCTTCCTGGCGTGCCTGTTCTTCGCTGGCTCGCTCTTCGCCCAGGACAAACCCGCCGACGCTCCCCACGACATGGACCACATGCAGCACGGCGGTTTCATGCAAGGCGGCATGCACCACGCCATAGCCAAAGGCGTGAAGCTCGAACAAAAGATCGATGGCCACACCATCGTTGTGCGTATCGGCCCGATGAACCTTCCCGCCCACACGAGTCACATGAAAATGCCGCAGCCCCCCGACCTCGAATGGCAAATTCCCATCGACGGCTGGCTCCTTGCCTATTCGCCAAAGCTCGTCGACGCCAACGGCAACACCGTACCCGGCCGTGTTCTACATCACTCCGCTTTCTGGAACGAAAACCGCGCCGATTTTCTCTGCCCCAACAAAGAAGAACATATTTTCGGCGCCGGCGGCGAACTCACCAATTGGGCCGAAATCCCCGGCTACGGCTATCGCGTCCAAATGGGCGACAAAATCCTCGTCGAGACCATGGTCCACAATCCCACCGGCACTTCCTACGATAACGTCTACCTCGAAGTAACCATCTCCTATCAGCAGGCCGCCGATGGCGCGAATGTAAAAAGCGTCTATCCAACTTGGATGGACGTGAAATCCTGCGGAAATTCCGGCTACGATTTGCCCGCCGGCAAGAGCGAACAAACCGGAACGGTGACCGAAAAATACAACGGAATTCTGCTCGGCGTTGGCGGCCACATGCACGATTACGGGAAACAACTCACGCTCGAAGACGTCACGCGCAAGGAAACCGTCGCCACTCTCGACGCAAAAGTAGACGACCACGGCGAACTTCTCAGCATGCCCACGGTTTTGTTCCTTGATCGTGGCGGCTACAAGTTTGCCGCCGGCGACGTCCTTAAAATCTCCGCCGCCTACGACAACACCACCGGGAAACTCCTGCGTGCCGGCGCCATGGGCATCGTCGTCGGCTATTTCGTTCCCTCTGATGACGCCGCCATGGCCGCCCTCCGCCGTAAGCCCGCTGCCCATCCCATGGCCGGCATGCCCCACGATCAATAGTTGTGCTCCGCCACTTCACGACACTCACTTGAAGCTGGGTTCTCGCACCGCAAACTAAGGACTCGATTCGGCCTAGCGTCAGAATTTTTCGAACTGGCTGAAGGCAAGAATCTCCTGCCTCGAAGTCTCGACTGTGTTAGCATTCCGCTAACCATTTTAAGAGTTCATACCCGTGCCGAAAAGTGTGTTCCTCGGTGAAGGCGGGTAGCAACATGCGCGACACTCCTGTAATTGTTTTCGGTGCCGGCGCCACAAAGGATTGTGGCGGACCGTTGACGAATGAAATCCTTCACGACGCCTTTAAGGCAGAGCTCTCCCAATCGCAGCAGCAGGCAAAGATTGCTCTCGTTCAGCAGTTTCTCAACGACAACTTCCCTCCGCTTCGTGCGGAGTACAAGGACTATCCGTCCCTGCCGCTTCTCCTGAGCTTGCTGGACACCGCACTCGACAGGAAACACGCCTTCGGCTTGCAATGGCCCCCGGAAAGAGTCGCGGAGGTTCGCCAGGCTGTCGAAGCTGCCATTTTTGCGGTGCTCGATTTTCGAAGTCCTCAGGCGGAAACGGCTTCCTACATGGGCCTGCTGCAGTTGGCGTACCCCGGCCCCGCTCCCGAGGCCAGGGTCATTTCTTTGAACTACGACATGATCCTCGACATGGCTATGTTCGATCTCAGCGAGCAGCGCATGCCTGGCAGCATGCCAAGCTATGGCTGCGACATCAGAACCCAGGCCTATCAGAATTGCCTCGGGCGCTGGGGCAGCCTTTACAAAATCCACGGTTCGATCAACTGGCTGTACTGCTCTCAATGTCATCATTTGGATATCGGATGGTCCACCAAACGTGGCGCTCCCAGCCGTATTGGTTCCGTCTACTTCTCTCTCGATCAGCAGTATGCGTCCATAGTGAACTGTCCGGAATGCAGCACGCGCCTGCGGCCAATTCTTATCACTCCGACCTATCGTAAGGACTACCGCAATCCTCATGTGTCGCGTATCTGGTACGAAGCAGAGCGCGCCTTGCAGCGCGCAAACCGCGTGATCTTTGTCGGCTATAGCCTTCCGGATGATGACGTCGAAGTGATTTACATGCTCAAACGGGGACTCGGCGCTGCAAATCCGGCTCCCCTGTTGCCGCGGCAGATCACGGTAATCGAAAGCGACGTCCAGAACCGGGATTTGAAGACGCACCCGGTGGGCCAGCGCTACCGCGCGTTGTTCGGAGACTGCATCGATTTTCGCACCGAAGGTTTTGGCCCCTGGCTCCAAGCCTGTCAACTATCCAATCCTTTGCTTCTTCCCGGACTGCCCGCTCCTCCCTTGGCGCCTCAGAAAATTTAATTTCCAGAGATCCAACCTCGTCTCGTAGAAAATCCGTCAAACCACGTGGGCCGCCATACGTCTCATTAGCAATTCTAAGTTCTGCCTTCGGTTGGAGAACTCCATGTACAATGCCGTCGGCTCACAACTCTAACCCACGCCTTGGGAGCAATCCATGGAAACCGACGAACTAGCCGCTTCGATTCCCGCATCGGGCTCAACCGGGGCTCAGCAGCAGCCCGCCAAAAAATCCTGGTGGCGCAGGCTGCGCGATTGGTCCTCCCAACAGTGGGCGGCAATCCGTCCCGGTCGCGAAGCGCGCCGCGGCGCGGTCTGGGGAACCCTTGCCGCCGCCGCAGTTTCGGTCATCATCGGCGGCCTCTACATTCAGACCGGCTTTGGTTACGCTTTCGATTTTGCATTTTGCCTCCTCTGCGCAGCCATCTTAATACCCTTGGTCGCTCTCCTCGTTGTGCTCCTCCTGAGCATTGCCCGAAAGTTGCCGCGCTATGCCGCGGGAGTAATCGTCGGCTCCTGCACGGTTGTCATGATGGTGTGGGGACCGCCGCAGTTGGGCATTTTCATTGCGATTCTGACGGGCCTCGCCACAGGAGTTCTCGGCGCCACGATCGCCACGTTTTTCTGGGGCAATTTCCGTCAGGCAGCCCTTAGCAAGAAAATCATCGTCACATCGCTTTTCGTCCTCGCTCTTGCCGGTAATGTCTATTTCGTCTGGCTATTGGCACACGCGGGCTCGATGGAAAAGCTCATCTCCTGGAAGCCGCCGGCCGATTCCATGCCCGCGAAATTGGCGGTTCCAGACCCATCAGCCCCCGGCCCGTTCCACGCCTTGAAACTTTTCTACGGTGTTGGGAACGACATTCGCCGCCCGGAATATGGTTCGAGCGTCGCGATCAAAACCCGTACCGTGGACTCCTCCGATTTCTTCAAGGATTTCGAGGGCTGGAAGCGCTGGTCGCGTAAAAAATATTGGCGCTTCGATGTCGATAAGCTCCCCTTGAACGCGCGCGTGTGGTATCCCGATGGGCCAGGCCCTTTTCCGCTCGCTCTCATCGTGCACGGAAATCACAACATGGCGGAATTCTCCGATCCGGGTTACGCCTACCTTGGCGAATTGCTCGCCAGCCGCGGCATTATCCTCGCCTCCATCGACGAAAATTTTCTGAACAGCGGCTTGTTCCACGATCCTCCGAAGCAACAAGCCGTTCGCGGCTGGATGCTCCTCGAACATCTGAAACTTTGGAAGGAATGGAACCAGGCGGAAGGCAATCCGTTCCACGGCAAAGTAGATATGTCGCGCATAGCAGTCATGGGACATTCGCGCGGCGGCGAAGCAGCGGCCACCGCCGCCGCATTCAACCGCATGAAGTACGCTCCCGAAGACGCCAACATAAAATTCGACTACGGTTTCTCGATCAAAGCCGTCGTCGCTATCGCCCCCGCTGACGGCCAATACAAACCAGCCGGCCAGCCTCGCTGGATTGAGGACGTCAGCTATCTCACGTTGCAAGGTGCACACGACATGGACGTTGCCTCGTTCGATGGCAGCCGCCAATGGGATCACGTCCGCTACACTCGTCCCGGGCCGTGGTTCAAAGCCGAGATTTACGCTTACCGCGCGAATCACGGCCAGTTCAACACAGCGTGGGGCCGCGACGATGCCGGCAAGCCGCTCGGCTGGCTGCTCAATCTCAAGCCATTGATGCCCGCCGACGAGCAGCGCCGCATTTCCAAAACTTACATCTCGGCATTTCTCGAGGCCACGCTCAAAGACCACCGCGAGTACATCCCACTTTTCGAAGACTGGCGCGTCGCTCGCGCTTGGTTGCCGGACACGTTGTACTTCAACCGCTATCAAGACACCTCGTTTGTTCCGCTGGCATCGTTCGATGAGGACGCCGATCTCACCACGACCACCGCTCCGGGCGGCCACATCGAAGGCGAGAATCTTTCCGTCTGGAACGAAGGCAAAATTCCTTATCGCGATGGCGATCGCGGCTATAACGGCGTGTTTCTCGGTTGGAACCGCGCCAACGACGCTCCTGCTGCAACTTACGCGATCACATTGCCGGCCGGTTCCGCCGCGAATTGGCATCTCGGTCAAGCCTCGACTCTGGAGTTTTCTCTTGCGCCGATGGACGAGGACGTTTCGCTTCCCGGAAAGAAAAAAGACGACGAAAAGGAAAAGAAAAAAGACAAAGAAGAAGACAAATCCAAAAAGAAAGAACGCGAATCGCCCGATTTCACTGTGGAATTGGTCACAAGCGATGGCGCCATCGCGAGCGCGCCAGTCAGCCGATTCGTTTCCATTCCGCCGCCCTTCAAGGAAAAGTTCACAAAGCTTGGCGTGCTGGACGACGCTGGATACAACCAGGATTGGGAAGTCGTCTTCCAGACTGTTCGGGCTCCGCTCTCGGCGTTTGAGACCACTTGCCAAGGCAAATGTAAGCCGTTCGATCCCGCAAAACTCAGCGTCGTGCGGTTCAAATTCGATCGCACGCCGATATATAAAATCTGTATCAGCGCCATTGGTTTCGGCAAGCAATGATGTTGTAAGCTGGGGCCTCTCGGGAGGCTGCTTATGCATCTTTTGCGCGCTGGTTTCGTTTGGATTTTGTTTTTTGTCATCTCCTTGTTCTCAGTTGCCGGCGCTGACGCGCATGTTACGCGCGTCGAAATTATTTCCCGCGCGGATATTCAGGATGGCCGCGCTTTCGGGTTGGCCGGTCCCTACGAAAAAATCGTGGGCCGCGTGTATTTCGCGGTGAACCCGGAGAACCTCCACAACCGGCTGATCGTCGACCTCGATAAAGCGCCGCGCAATGCGCAAGGAGAGGTTGCATTCTCCGCCGACCTTTACCTTTTGAAACCCAAGGACATGAACAAAGGAAATGGCGCCGTCCTTTTCGAAGTTTCCAACCGCGGTGGAAAAGGAATTCTGCGCATCGTGGACGGCTATAGTTCTTCCGATCCGAATGGAGAATATGGCGACGGGTTTCTCCTGCGCGAAGGCTACACGGTTGCCTGGGTCGGCTGGGAATTTGACGTCGCCGATCGCGGTGAAAACCTCCGGCTCTTTGCTCCGGTTGCGCACGATGCCGGAGGAAAAGAAATTCGCGGCCTCGTGCGTTCGGATTTCACGCCGGCGCAGAAAGTGGAAGACATGCCTCTGGGCCATTCTCTGCTCGGACCGGCCGGCGGAAAGGGCTATCCCGCCGATGATCCGGCCAGTCCTAAAAATGTTTTGACGGTGCGCGACACGCCGGATGGTCCGCGGCAAACGATTCCTCGCAACCAGTGGAGTTTTGCGCACGCTGTCGATGGCAAACTTGCGGCCGATCCCCATTTCATTCACCTGGACGGTGGCTTCCAGGCCGGCAAGGTCTATGAAGTTGTCTACGAAGCAAAAGATCCCGTCGTGGCTGGCCTCGGCCTCGCTGCGGTCCGCGATTTCCTCTCCTATCTGAAATACGATCCGCAATCCACGGCACCCCTAAAGCGCGTCTACGCCGTCGGCATTTCGCAGAGCGGGCGTTTTCTCCGCCATTTTCTCTATCAGGATTTCAACGCCGACGAGCAAGGCCGCCAGGTGATGGACGGCGTCATCGCGCACGTTGCTGGCGCGGGCCGTGGCAGCTTCAATCATCGTTTTGCGCAGCCTTCGCGCGACGCTCAACCGCTCTCCAGCCTCTTCTTTCCCACGGATTTGTTTCCGTTCACCGATCTGCCGGAAACCGATCGCGAAAGCGGCGAAACAGCAAGTCTGTTCGACGCTACGAACAAATCTCATAGCTTGCCGAAAATATTTTTCACCAATACTTCCTACGAATATTGGGGCCGCGCCGCATCTTTGATTCACACGTCTCCGGACGGACTGACTGACGCCAGACTGGGCGAAAATACTCGCGTTTATCTGCTCGCTGGATTGCAGCATTTTTCCGCGCCATTTCCTCCGCAGAAAAGCAATCCCGGCTCGCCCGATTCCAACGCGCAGCAGCGACACAATCCGAATCCCATCCAGTGGTACTGGCGCGCGCTGATCACCGACATGGACCAGTGGGTGAAAGACGGCACGCAGCCGCCTCCCAGCACGTATCCGAAAATTGCCGACGCTACTCTCGTGCCGCTGAGCAAATGGGCTTTCCCTAAAGTTCCCGGGGTCAACAAGCCGCATGAAACTAACTTCGCGTACCATCTGGACTTTGGGCCGCAATGGAAACAAGGAATCGTTAGTCTGGAACCGCCTAAAGTTGGCAAGCCATTTCCGGTTCTGGTTCCGCAAGTGGACGCCGACGGCAACGATCAGGGCGGCGTGAGCTTGCCGGAATTGCAGGTTCCGCTGGCTACGTATACCGGATGGAATCTGCGCGATCCGAGTATCGGCGCGGGCGATTTGCGGCTCAGCTTTTACGGCTCTTTCCTTCCGTTCGCGAAGACCGCGGTGGAGCGTGAAAAATCCGGCGATCCGCGGCTGTCGGTTGCCGAGCGCTATGCTTCGCGCGAGGAATACATGGGGAAATTCGCAGAAGCGGCCATGAAGCTGATCCACGAACGATTTTTGTTGCGGGAAGATCTGCCCGCACTGCTCGAACGCGGCGAACGGGAGTGGGCCGAAGTCACCGGGCAAAAATAATTCGGCGGAGCGCAGCCTTTGAAAAAGAGGGATGGAGGAGAGATGAATCAGAATCGACGGGATGTCTTGAAGGGCGGGGGCCTTGCGTTGCTGGGCGGCGGACTTTTTCGCCGCATGGACAAGATCGACGGAATGCAAACGCAAGGAGCGAGTGGATCGCTTGCAGAAATCGTGAAAAGCCGCCGCTCCGGCACGAGCGAAAAATTGCTGCTCGGCCCGACACCCGGCGAGGAAGGGCCGCCGGAACCGGCCAAAGCCGACCGCTTGCCGCTGGAGTGGAACAAACAAACGGTGGCGCGCTTCAAGGAGCAACTGGCGCAGAAAGATATTCATGCGTTTGTGGCGCGCGATCAGCTCAACATTATCTATTTGACAGGATACTGGCACACGCATACGGAGCGGCCGCAGGTCGTCTATATGAATGCAGAGGATGCGGACCCGTGGTTTCTGTACCCGGCGCTGGACCGCGATTTGGTGAAGGGCTGGTGGTTTGGCGGCGGATGGGAATATTTCGACACGAAGCACGCCGAGGGAGGCTTTCCGGAACAAGGGAAAGTCGTGCAAGGGAAGACGGTGGACTTGTTCCAGATGCTTCTTGAGGGAATCAAGGCGAAGGGCGTGCAAGGAAAACAAATCGGAATTGATGGCAAGCTCTACGCCGATGAGCTGGCGACGGCGAAGAAAATTCTGCCGAAAATAAAATGGGTGGACGTCAGCGACATGCTTCTCGATATGCGCGAAGTGAAGACTCCGGAAGAGCTTAGGCTGACACGGCGGGCGTATGCCTATTTTGACCGCGCTCACGCGTATGCGCGGGATTACATACTCACGTACGGAACGGACGTGACGGATTACGAAGTGGCCGTGGCGAGCACATTTTGGATCAACAACTTGCTGTACTCGGATTTGGAGCTTGCCGGCGGTTTGCCGCACCATGGCGTGGCAGCGAGCGTCCAGATTGACTGCCGCGTGGGACGCCTGTGCGCGTATCCGCATCCGAATCAGCCACGCTTCAACCGTATCCAGCGGAACATGCCGTTGCAGGTGGACGGCGATGCGTACATCGGAGGGCACGGCGGAGAAAACTACCGCATGTACATCCTCGCAGATGACACGGGGCAATTTGATGCGCATATGCGGAAACTCTGGGAAGTGAGCCAGCATACGTGCGACATGCAGGTGGAATTGCAGAAAGAAGGCGCGACGTGCTCGAGCGTCGCGTTCGAGATTCACAAGTACCAGGTGGCGCAGGGAGTTCAGGATTATGTCTATCACCGGCCGGCGCATGGCGAAGGTTCGGAGGGGCACCAACCGCCGTATCTTGCGCTGGGTGATTACACGGTGCTGAAGAAGGGCATGTGTTTTTCCGAAGAGCCGGGATTGTACGACCCCAAGGCCGGAGTGGGATTCAACTGGAGCGATCATGTGGTTACCGGCGTGAAGGCGGGGTACCGGATGAGCCGGGTACCGTACTCGAAGGAGTGGAGTTGGATCAAGATTTAGAGGGCGCGTGGGTTTCAGAAGACGCGCACGCGCTCGAAGACGGGCACGGCGTGCCGTGCCCCTACGGGACGTGAGGCGGTGGTCAGGAAGGTTTTTTGGTGGGTTCGGGTTCGGGGATGGAGGTGTCCCGACGAGGCGGGTGCACATGCTCCTTTTTGAGATACGGAGTACGCCACCCCGGGTGTTTTGCAGAAAGAGTGCAGAAAGCATTGAGAAGACTGAAGATAGGCTTTTTGACGATGCAAAACAGTGCGTCAGAGTATAGAAACAAAGGAAGGCGGCAAAGAAAGAGCGTTCAAGAGTTGAAAGTTCAATGTTGAACGGGAAGAGAAAGAGATCGGAAGAGGATAACGCGGAGACGGCGCAGAGATTGCGCTGAGACGACGGGGTCGTCGAAAAGGGACAGCGCCTTAGGTCGACAAGATACGGTAGCACGATAGTTACTGATTGTCAATAGATTTCTTGAGTGTGCTTCATGGTTATTCGAACGAGGAGTGTTCATTCCAATGAGGGTGACGGAAGTTGCGGGATAAAAGGGAGTTGGCGGGGAGGTTAGTGGTTTGCTACGGCTGTGGAAATCTGTGGAAAAGATAAAAACGGGCTGAAAAACGAGCCAAGCGGCCACCGTTTGACGTAGAACGTTATACGTTATATCCTTCACGTGTGATTCAAAGCTTCGGCTCGAAAGACACCGAGGAGCTCTTTAACTACCACCACGCCAAGCCCTTCCGTGCTTTTGAACGCGTTGCCTTGCGGAAGTTACTGCAACTGCATGCCGCGACGGAGCTTCGTATTCTTGCTTCTCCCCCGGGCGATCAACTGGAGGCTTTGCGGGGCGACCGGAAAGGGCAACACTCGATCCGGGTCAACGAGCAATGGCGAATCTGCTTTGTGTGGCGTGAGGGGCAGGCGTACGACGTGGAAATCGTCGATTATCACTAGGAGATGCAACCATGAAAAAACGGGGAGCGTTGATGCCGCCGGTGCATCCAGGAGAGATTTTGCGCGAGGATTTTATGAAGCCGCTTGGTCTGTCGGTGAACAAGCTGGCGCTCGAACTGCACGTGCCGGCGACACGTATCGGTGAAATTGTGCACGAGCGGCGGCGCGTCACGGCGGATACGGCCCTGAGATTGGCGCGGTATTTACACACCAACGCTGAGTTTTGGCTGAATTTGCAGAATTTTTATGATTTGGAAGTGTCCCGGCGGTCGGGGACAGTGTCGGAGATAGAGAGACAGGTGCAGCCTGCGACGGTTTCTGTTCCCTAGATGGAGTGCGGTTCTAAAAAGCTTGCAACGTTTCTTCCACGTAAAACCTAGGCACGTAGGCTTAGAAGCGACGAGTGATTCCTGACAGGTGCGGGGCTGAGCGGCAAAGAGAGACAGCCCGGAATGGCTGTCCCACCAGGAGATAAGGGATAGACTCGACGCGCGGCGGACTGCATCTGTTGAGGGGGAATGTGGCTGAGCCAAGGACGGAATACTCGAGGCAGTTGGAAAAATATTTGAAGGTGATTGCCGAAAAGGACCGCGTCGACTTGCGGGTGGGTTACCTAAAGTTGGCGGTGATAGCGGCGGGATTGCTGTTGGTGTGGGGCGTTTTGGGAAAGCACTTGGTG
>Ga0210405_10004230_pt1 | contig 13591 bp, 9 predicted proteins | sample IncBWH11MmetaG_FD_155492 | JGI IMG/M metagenome (GOLD analysis project Ga0210405, IMG submission 155492) | Forest soil microbial communities from Barre Woods Harvard Forest LTER site, Petersham, Massachusetts, United States - Inc-BW-H-11-M | ecosystem: Environmental > Terrestrial > Soil >... | reverse complement strand
CTTACGAACGATGGCATCGCGGCCGGCGGGCCGCCTCTTCACTGAAGGTCTATTCATGGAACATCACTATATCACTCAATGTACGCCTGGAGCAAAAATATAGTACGGGCACCCCGGAAATGCCACGATCTCTCGGTCGCACGGTTGCCTTGGTTGAAATGCCTTGGGGTCAATGGCCTAGCGCGAGCAATTGAGCCCGGACTTGCGGGCCGGCTCAGGCTTGGCGCCGCCAGGCGCCCTTTTCATCCGCCTGCCAATATGTGACCTCGAAACCGGCCGTTTTGGCCTCGCTCCAGCGCCTGCGCGCCGCCTCCAGCGCCTCGGCATCCTCCCCGTCGAAGAGAAAGACGATGCGCTCGTAGGCAGACACATTTTGCGGCATGGCTGCCCCTTCGATCAGGAAGCGCACGACCGCCCCGTTCGGATTGTCCTCGCCGAGCGTCAGCAACACCGGATGCTCCGCAGCCTCGCTGTCGCGCCACGTCCCGTGCGGAAGAAAGGCGTCGTCCCGCCACGTCCAGAAGTGGGCGTCAAGCGCCTCGACGCGCTCCTGTGACGACGCCTGCACCACGACGCGCCAGCCGCGATCGAGCGACCTCTGCAGCAGGGCCGGCAGGACCTGTTCCGGCGTCTGCCCCTTCAACTGGTAGAAGAGGACTTCGGTCATCGCCCAATCATGCGTCGATCCGAACGCGCTTGCAAAAGCAGATCGCCTCCGGCAGCACACTTCGGCCGCGAGCTCGGCGCCGGATTACGGCAATACGGAGCCGCTTGATGCTGCTCCGTCCCTGCCAATTACGATCATGCCGCGCGTCGCGAAGTATCGCCCGCGCGGGCGCGAAGGATGCGTTCGGCGACCGCGGTTTGCGGTCGGGCGAAGTTGAGCCTTTAGGACGCTTGGCGAAGGAGATTGAGCACGTCATGGCCCGCACCCAAAACCATCAAGTCAGGCTGGCGGCGCGCCCGGTTGGCCTGCCGAAGCGCAGCGATTGGCAGTTCACCGAAGCGCCGGTGCCGGAGCCGCGCGACGGCGAGGTTCTCGCCAAGGTGCTTTACCTTTCGCTCGATCCGGCCATGCGCGGCTGGATGAACGAAGGCAAGTCCTACATCGCCCCGATCGGCATCGGCGAAGTGATGCGCGCCGGCGGCGTCGGCCGCGTGACCGCCTCGAAGCATCCCGGCTTCGCCGTGGACGACTACGTCAGCGGCGCGCTGGGGGCTCAGGAATATGCGGCGCTTCCCGGCGCGCAGCTGGCCAAGATCGACGCCAAAATCGCGCCGCTGCCGGTTTTTCTCAACGCGCTCGGCATGCCCGGCATGACCGCCTATTTCGGCCTCCTCGACGTCGGCGAGCCCAAGCCCGGCGACGCCGTCGTTGTCTCCGGCGCTGCCGGGGCCGTCGGCGCGACCGTCGGCCAGATCGCGAAGATCAAGGGCTGCCGCGCGGTCGGCATCGCCGGCGGCACAGCCAAATGCCGCTACCTCGTCGATGAGCTCGGATTCGACGCGGCGATCGACTACAAGGCCGAGGACGTGCGCAAGAGCCTGCGCGCGCATTGTCCGGACGGCGTCAACGTCTACTTCGACAATGTTGGCGGCGATATCCTCGACGTCGTGCTTGCCCAGCTGGCGCGGCGCGCCCGCGTCGTGCTGTGCGGCGCAATCTCCCAATACAACAACACGACGCCGATCAAGGGCCCCAGCAACTACCTGTCGCTCCTCGTCAACCGGGCGCGGATGGAGGGCATAATCGTGTTCGACTACGCGAGCCGCTATCCCGAGGCGGTGCGCGACATCGCCGGCTGGATGGCGGCGGGCAAGCTGAAGTCGCGTGAAGACATCGTCGACGGACTGCAGACGTTTCCGGAGACACTGCTGAAGCTGTTCAGCGGCGAGAATTTCGGCAAACTGGTGCTTCGAGTCGCGGAGCGCTGAGGCCGTTGGCACCTTCGCGCCGGCCGCTGCATGTCGTACGTTGATCTTCTCAGCGGCGCAGCCCCCTGCGGAACATGGATATGCCCGAAGCGGCGAAAATCGGTGCTGAAGACCTGGCCGCGCTCAGTGCGCTTGAGAAAAAAGTGCTGTGGCTGGCGAGTTGGACGATTCATCACGCCAACTACGTCCGCGAAAATGTCGACGGGCTGAAGGTCGGAGGCCACCAGGCGTCTTCCGCTTCGCTGGCGACGATCATGACGGCGCTGTACTTCCATATCTTGCGCCCGCAGGATCGCGTCGCGGTCAAGCCGCACGCCTCGCCGATCTACCATGCGATCCAGTATCTGCTGGGGCGGCAGACGCGGGAGAATCTCGAAGCGTTCCGCGGCTATAAGGGCGCGCAGAGCTATCCGTCGCGCACCAAGGACGCCGACGGCGTGGACTTCTCCACCGGATCGGTCGGCCTCGGCGTGGCGCAGACGCTGTTCTCGTCGCTGGTCCAGGACTACGTGCGCGCGCACGGCTGGGGACTCGACCGCCCGGAAGGGCGGATGATCGCGCTGGTCGGGGACGCCGAGCTCGACGAGGGTAATATTTTCGAGGCGATCCTCGAGGGCTGGAAGCAGGGGCTGCGGAACTGCTGGTGGATCATCGACTACAACCGGCAGAGCCTCGACGCCGTGATCCGCGAAGGCCTGTGGTCGCGCTACGAGGCGCTGTTCCGTGCGTTCGGCTGGGACGTGGTGATCCTCAAATACGGCGCCCTGCTGGAAGCGGCCTTTGCCGAGCCGGGCGGCGACCTGCTGCGCCAATGGATCAACCAGTGCCCGAACCAGCTTTATTCCGCGTTGGTCTTCCAGGGCGGCGCGGCATGGCGCAAGCACCTGCTCGGCGACCTCGGGGCGCAGACGCCCACGGCGCAATTGATCGAGCGACGTTCCGACGAAGAGCTTTCCCGGCTGATGAACAATCTCGCCGGTCATGACCTGCCGACGCTGATCGAATCCTTCGGCAGCATCGATCACGACCGGCCGACCTGCTTCATCTGCTACACGATCAAGGGCTTCGGCCTGCCGTTCGCCGGCCACAAGGATAATCACGCCGGCCTGATGACAGAGAAGCAGATGGACGCGCTGCGCACGGCGCTGCACATCCGTCAGGGCCATGAATGGGACAAGTTCGAAGGCTTGACCGAGCCCGCACAGCGGCTGCAGGCCGTCCTTGATCGGGCTGCTGCTGCCGCGAGCGAACAGCAGGAGGCTGCGACAATCGAAGTGCCGGACGAGCTGGCGATTACCATTTCGCCGGTGATGTCGACGCAGGCCGGTTTCGGCGCCCTGCTCAACGAGATCGGCAGGCAAAAATCCACTCTCGCCGAGCGCCTGGTCACCGCCTCGCCGGATGTGACCGTTTCGACCAACCTCGGCCCCTGGGTCAATCGCCGCGGATTGTTCGCCAAGCAGGCGCTCGCCGACACGTTCAAGAGCGAGCAGATTCCGTCAACCTATCGCTGGGAGTTCTCGTCGACCGGCCAGCACATCGAGCTCGGCATCGCCGAGATGAACCTCTTCATCCTCTTGTCCGCGCTCGGCCTCTCGCACGCCATCAACGGCGAGCGGCTGCTGCCGATCGGCACGCTCTACGACCCGTTCATCGCCCGCGGTCTCGATGCGCTCAACTACGCCTGCTACCAGGACGCCCGTTTCATCCTCGTGGCGACCCCGTCGGGAATCACGCTGGCGCCGGAAGGCGGCGCGCACCAGTCAATCATGCAGCCTCTGATCGGTATCGCGCAGGACGGACTGGCGTCGTTCGAGCCGGCGTTCGTCGACGAACTCGCCGTCGTGCTCGCCTGGGGGCTCGCCTACATCCAGAAGGCCGGCGACGCCGACCAGTCGGAGCGGAACTGGCTGCGCGAGGAGACCGGCGGGTCGGTCTACCTGCGGCTCTCGACCCGGCCGATCGAGCAGCCAAAACGGGCGCTTACGCCCGATCGGCGGCGCGAGATCATCGACGGCGCCTACTGGCTCCGCCGGCCCGGGCCGAATTGCCAGGTGGTGGTGGCCTACGCGGGTGCGGTCGCACCGGAAGCGATTCAGGCGGTCGGCCTGATGGCGGAAGACCGCCGCGACGTAGGTCTCCTGGCCGTGACCTCCGCCGACCGGCTCAATGCCGGCTGGACGGCGGCGCAGCGCGCCCGCGAACGCGGGCTCGCCCATGCCCGCTCGCATATCGAGCAAATGCTCGACGAAGTGCCGGCTCACGCCGGCATCGTCACCGTTCTCGACGGCCATCCTGCAACGCTGGCCTGGCTCGGCGCGGTCGCCGGCCACCGGGTCCGCTCGCTCGGCGTCGAGCATTTCGGGCAGACCGGCTCGATACCCGAGCTCTACCGGCACTACGGCATCGACGCGAATGCGATTGTGGCGGCGGCCGCTGCGCTCACGCCGGGCCGGCCGATCCGGCATCTGCACGCCCTCCGCTGAGCGTCAGCGCTCGTAGTGGTCGGCGACGAGTCGTTCAAGCAGGCGCACGCCCCAGCCGGCGCTCCAGCTCTTGTTGATGTCGCTCTGCGGCGAGTTGAGCGCCGTGCCGGCGATGTCAAGATGGGCCCAGGGCGTCTTGTCGACGAAGCGCTGCAGGAATTGCGCGGCGGTGATCGATCCGGCGCCGCGCCCGCCGGTGTTCTTCATGTCGGCGAAAGTCGAATCGATCATCTTGTCGTATTCACGCCCGAGCGGCATGCGCCACACGCGCTCGCCCGTCGCCTCTCCCGCTTTCGACAGCCGCTCGACCAGCTTGTCGTCATTGGAGAACAAGCCGGCATATTCCTGCCCGAGCGCGACCACAATCGCGCCGGTGAGGGTTGCCAGATTGACCATGAACTTGGGCTTGAAGCGCTTGTTGACGTAGTACAGCACGTCGGCGAGCACCAAGCGGCCCTCGGCGTCGGTATTGATGATTTCGATGGTCTGGCCGGACATCGACGTGACGATATCGCCCGGCCGCTGCGCCTTGCCGTCGGGCATGTTTTCGACGAGCCCGATGGCGCCGACGGCGTTGACCTTGGCGCCGCGGGCGGCGAGCGCGTGCATCAGTCCGACGACGCAGGCGGCGCCGGCCATGTCGCCTTTCATGTCCTCCATGCCCTGCGCCGGCTTGATCGAGATGCCGCCGGTATCGAAGCACACCCCCTTGCCGATGAAGGCAACCGGGTCGGCGCCGCGCTTGCCGCCGTTCCAGCGCATGACCACGAGCTTCGGTTCATGTGCCGAACCCTGGCCGACGCCGAGCACGGCGCCCATGCCGAGCTTTTTCATCGCCGCAACGTCGAGCACCTCGACGAGAACGCCGAGCTTTCTCAGGCCCGAGGCGCGGCGGGCGAACTCCCCCGGGTAAAGCACGTTCGCCGGCTCGTTGACGAGGTCGCGCGCCATGACCACGCCGTCGCCGATCGCCATGGTACGGGCCCAGGCCTTCTCTGCCGCCGAGGGGTTGGCGCAGGCGAGATTGACTTCGATCTTGTCGGCGCGCTCTTCGTCCTCCTTTCGCTTGGTCTTGTAGCGGTCGAAGGCATAGTCGCGTAGCTGCACACCGAGCGCGAGATTCGCGACCTGCTCGGCCTTGAGCGCCCTCCCGGCAAATTCGGTGAATATTGTCGCCTGTGTCGCCGACTTCGGCACCTTTCCCCTGGCGATGCCGCCGAGCTTGGTGATGTCGCGGTCCTTGAGATCGCTTTCCTTGCCGGTCCCCACCACCACCAGGCGCGGCACGTTGAGACCGGCGGGGGCAATGATGTCGAGCGTCGATCCGTTCTTGCCGGTAAAGCGGTCGGCGGCGGCCGCCCGGCGCACCAGATCGCCCAGTGGCGAAAGGGCCTTCTGAGTCGCGGGACCGAATTTCACGTTCTCCGCACAGAACGTAATGAGAACACCGCGCAAGCGGCCGAATGAGGTGAAGCCGAGCTTGAGGGTGTGCGGCATCTTTCGGTCCTTCCCGGCGGGATTTTCGGGGCGCCATCTGCGCCGTGCCGCGCCGTTCGCGCAAAGCGCGTTGGGTTGAAAGCGAAGCAGGTCGACGGCCAGCCTCCCAGCATCAGTGCATTAACCCTTTGCTGTGGGAGTTCAATAGCTTTGCCTTGGCGAGGCCATTTTGTGAAAGCAGTAAACGGCGGCTTGGGGTGAGTGGTTCGCCGCGCCAACCGGCGTCGGCGGGCGGGCGGTCATGGGTGGGAACCGCCTCGGGGAAGTCCAATCCGATGGGGTCGATCGGCCGCTACATCTTCCGCACCACGATGGGTGCGTTCGTCATCATCCTCGTCAGCCTGACCGTCGTGCTCTGGTTCACGCAGGCGATGCGCGACTTCGACCTGATTACCAGCCAGCGGCAGACACTGCTCGTCTTTGTCGAGATCACCGGGCTGATCATCCCGCTGCTGGTCATGATGATCGCGCCGATCGCCCTGGTCATGGCCGCGGCCCACGTGCTCAACAAGCTCGGTTCCGATTCCGAGATCATCGTGATGAATGCCGCTGGTGTGTCGCCCTGGCGGCTGCTCCGGCCGTTCCTGGCGGCGGCGCTGGTCGTCTCGCTTCTGGTTTCCTTCATCGCGGCTTGGGGCTCACCGCGCAGCCTGCGCGCGTTGCGCGAGTGGGCGGCGCAGGTCCGCGCCGACATTCTCACCAATATCGTGCAGCCCGGCCGCTTCACCACCGTGAGCGGCAATCTCACCTTCCATATCGCCGACCGGAAGCCGAACGGCCTCCTCGTCGGCATATTCGTCGATGACCGACGCGATCCGCACGAACACGCCACCTACCTAGCCGAGGAGGGCGAGATCGTGAAGAATGAGAACGGCTCATTCCTGGTGCTCGAGGGCGGCAGCATCCAGCGCCTCGAAACTGGTCAACGCGATCCGCGCATTGTCATCTTTGATCGCTACGCATTCGACCTGTCAAAGTTCACCGGTGGACCACAAAGCGTCACCTATACGGTGCGCGAAAAATACCTCTGGGAGCTGATGTGGCCGCAGGCCGACGATGCGGTCTATGTGGCGCAGCGGGACCAGTATCGGTCGGAGCTCAACGATCGGCTGGCGACGCCGCTCTATCCGCTGGCGTTCATCATCATCGCCTACGCTTTTCTCGGCCCGCCGCAGACCACCAGGCAGAGCCGCACGCTGGCGGGCTTGGGCATGATCGGAGTGGTCGCGCTGCTGCGTCTCCTCGGCTTCGTCAGCATCATCGTCGGCGTGCGCGCGCCCGGCGTGCTCGCCGCCCAATACATCGCGCTCTTTGGCTCGATGGTCGCCGGATTGTGGCAGATCTCGCGCGGCCGGGCCGTCGAGCCCGCAGCCGCGATCTCAAAGTTTGCGACCTCGGTCACCGAACGCTTCGCGCGGGCAATGGCGAGTTGAGGAGCAGCCCGATGATCACCGGTACCCTCTCCCGTTATTTCGGAATGCGCTTTCTCAATTCCGTCGTCGGCGCCTTCATCGGCGTGGTCGCCCTTGCCGCTATGATCGACTATGTCGAGCTCATGCGGCGCGGCGCCGACTGGCCCAATGCGACCGCGTGGATCCTTGCCAAGATCTCGCTCTTCCGCGTCCCGCAGCTCACCGAACGCATCATGCCGTTCACCGTGCTGGTGGGCGCGATGTCATGCTACCTCACGCTCTCGCGGCGCCTCGAGCTGGTCGTTGCCCGCGCTGCCGGCGTCTCTGCGTGGCAATTCGTGGCGCCGGCGATGATTGCGGCATTCGTGTTCGGGGCGGTGGCGACCACGCTCTACAACCCCGTCGCCGCGGTGTTGCATGAGCGCTCCAAGCGGCTTGAAGCCGAGATGCTGGGCGAACTTCCCTCCTCGGCAGTGCACGAGAATACGAGCGGCTTCTGGGTGCGCCAGAGGAGCACCGACGGGGCGGCCATCATCAATGCCAAATCGAGCCGCCAGCAGGGCTCGCAGCTCGGCAGCGTCAGCGTCTACACCTTCGACAGCGCCGGTCACTTCCATCAGCGGATCGAGGCAAAAACCGCGATCCTCGAGGAGGGCTACTGGCGGCTCGAGGACGCGCGGATCTACCCGAGCGGCAGCCGGCCGGCGGTCGAGGAAACCTACCGGCTTGCCACCACGCTCACGCTCGAGCAGGTGCGCGAGAGTTTCGCTACACCCGAAACCGTGCCGTTTTGGCAACTCCCCTCCTACATCGAGCTGGCCGATCGCGCCGGTCTTGTGGCCGCGGGTTACCGCCTGCAATATCAGCAGCTGTTGGCGCGCCCCTTCCTTCTTGCCGCCATGGTCATGCTCGCGGCCTCGGTCAGCCTGCGCTTCTTCCGGTTCGGCGGCGTGCAGAAGATGGTCCTGAGCGGCATTTCGGCGGGGTTCCTGCTGTTCGTGTTGTCGAAGATCACGGAGGACATGAGCAAGTCGGAACTCGTCTCGCCGGTCATGGCGGCATGGATTCCGGTGCTGGTCGGCAGTCTGACTGGATTTGTTGCGTTGTTGTACCAGGAGGACGGGTAAGTGACGTATAGGACGGGCCGTTTCTGCCGCCGCGGCTTCTGTGGTCCCGTTCGTGCGGGCGCAACGCTCTGCGTCGCGCTGCTGCTGTGCCTTGCGAGCTGCGTCCTTATCGCCGATCGTTCGCTGGCGCAGGACACGGTCAGAAACCTTTTGACCTTTCCGAAGCGTCCGGCGCAACCGAAGCCGCCAGCGACGGCTTCCGACGGGCCGATGCTCGTGCAGGCAAGCGAAATCAAATACGACTACACCAACAATACCGTCTCCGCGGTCGGCAGTGTTCAGGCCTACTACCGCGGCGCCACGATCGAAGCGGACGAACTCATCTACGACCAGAAGTCCAAGCGCCTGCGCGCGCAGGGCAACGTCAGGCTGACCGAGCCCGACGGCAAGATCACCTACGGGCAACTCATCGACCTCACCGACGACTATCGCGACGGATTTGTCGATTCATTGCGGCTCGAGACCGTCGACGACACACGCTTTGCCGCAGCACGCGCCGATCGCACCACGGGCAACTACACGGTCCTGCAGAATGGCGTCTATACCGCCTGCCTACCGTGCCAGGACGATCCAAAAAAGCCGCCGCTCTGGGAGGTCCGCGCCGCCCGAATCATTCACGATCAGGGCGAGAAAATGCTGTATTTCGAGGACGCGCGCATCGAGTTCTTCGGCGTGCCGCTCGCCTATGTGCCGTTCATGTCCACGCCCGACCCGACGGTGAAGCGCAAGAGCGGTTTTCTGTTTCCGACCATCACCGAGACCACCCAGTACGGCTTTGGCCTCAAGATCCCTTATTTCTGGGCGCTGGCGCCCAGCTACGATCTGACCGTCTCGACTACTTTGACGACCATGCAAGGTCCCTTGTTCGAGGCCGATTGGCGCCAGCGCCTGATCGAGGGCTCATACTCGATCAAGGCCGCCGGTATCTTCCAGACTGACCCGGGCTACTTTGCCACCCGCGACGGCCCTCAGAGCCCGACCGCCAATACCTTCCGCGGCGCCATCCAGACGGCGGGCCAGTTCGCGATCAACGACAAGTGGGTGTGGGGTTGGACCGGGCTCTTGATGACTGACACCCAGTTCCTGTTTGACTATCAGCTCTCGCAATTCACCGGGTCGTTCGATCCGTTCCGCACCGGGGTCGCCGCCGAGGGCGTGTCGCAACTCTATCTCACCGGCGCCGGCGAGCGTAGCTACTTCGATATCAGGACCATCTACTATTACGGCTTCTCGGAGCTCGACAATCAAAAGCAGATTCCGATCATTCACCCGGTTCTCGACTACTCCAACGTGTTGCCGCAGCCGGTCTTCGACGGCGAGCTCAGCTACAAGTTCAATCTCACGAGCCTCACGCGTCAGGACGCGGAGTTCAACGCCATTACCCAGGGTGCAGCCGATCAGAACCTATGCGTGTCCAACAACCCAGCCGTCCTCACCCCGAACAACTGCCTCCTGCGCGGCATTGCGGGCACCTATACGCGCGCGTCCGGCGCCGTGGACTGGAGACGCACCCTGTACACGAACAACGGCCAGGTGATCACCCCCTTCATCCGCGTGCGCGGCGACGTGGCCTCGCTCGAGGCTCAGAATGCACCGGGGATATCGAACTACGTCAACACCGGACAAAGCGAGCCCGCCCGCTTCATGCCAGCCGCCGGCGTCGAATACCGCTATCCGTTCGTGGACGTGGAGTCGTGGGGAACACAGACGGTTGAGCCGATCGCTCAGCTCATTCTGCGGCCGAACGAGACCGAGATCGGAAAGTTTCCCAACGAGGACGCCCAGAGCCTGGTGTTCAGCACCGCCAACCTGTTCTCGATCGACAAGTTTTCCGGCTGGGACCGCGTCGAGGGCGGCGGCCGCGTCAATGCCGGGCTGCAGTACACCGCTCAGGTGAACAGGGCCGGCTCGCTCACCATGCTGTTCGGCGAATCCTATCAGCTGTACGGAGTGAACTCCTATTCGGCGATCGATATCAGCAACACCGGCTTGGAGAGCGGCCTCGACAAGAGATTCTCGGACTACGTCGGCAGCGTCACCTATCAGCCGAACCAGATCTTCTCGCTCGCCGCCCGCGGCCGTTTCGATCAGCAGACCTTCACGCCGCAACGCCTCGAGCTTGAGGGCCGCGCCAATCTCGAGCGCTGGACGCTGCAGTTGCTGTACGGCGACTACGCCCAGCAGCCGGAGATCGGGTTCCTCAACCGACGCGAGGAAATCCTCGCTGGCGCCTCCTTCAAGGTGACGCAAAACTGGGTGCTCATCGGCTCCGCGCGGTACAACCTGGCCGCCGGCCAGTTCGACCAAACCCGGCTTGGCATCGGCTACGTCGATGATTGCGTGCTTCTGTCGTTCAACTACTACTCGTACTTCACCTACACCGGAATTCCGGCGTTGGTCCAGAACAACTCCTATGTGCTACAATTGAGTTTGCGCACGCTCGGCCCCGATTACTTAAGTGCGGTTGGCCTCGGAAACTGAGTTGTGCCGCGCACGCGGGCCATCAATTCTCATCAGAACGGTAAGGGAACTGGAGGAGCAGGTGGCGGCGCGGCCGTCGGTCTAGGGAGCAAGAGCTGATGTTGCAGACTTCGGCCGGCGGCCGCAGCGGGACTTTCATTGCGATCACGCTCGGCGTCATGATCGTGCTCGGCATTTCCACCACCGCGCGGTCGCAGCAGGTCGTCGCCTTCGTCAATGGCGCGCCGATCACCACCCTCGACGTCGAGCATCGCGCCAAGTTCATGCAGCTGAGCACGAAAAAGGTACCGGCGCGCAAGGAAGTGGTGGACAGCCTGATCAACGAAATTCTGGAACTGAACGAGGCCAAGCGCTTCGGCATCGAAATACCCGAAGCGGAAGTGGACAAGGCTTTCGCCGCGGCCGGGCGCCGCATGGGCGCCGACGCGCAGAGGCTCACGCAGGCATTGACTGCCGCCGGCGCAAGCGCCGACACCTTCAAGCGGCATCTGCGGGCGCAGTTGGCCTGGAGCACGCTCGTGCGCGGGCGCTACAAGGCGAGCCTCGAAATCCGCGCCAAGGACGTCGAAGCGCAGCTCGAGCTGCACAAGAGCGACAAGAAGGAAGATGTCGGCTACGAGTACATCATGTCACCCGTGGTCTTCATCGTGCCGCGCGGTTCCCCGGATGCCGCGTACGAGGCGCGCAAGCGCGACGCCGACACCCTGCGCGCGCGCTTTCAGAGCTGCAGCGAAGGCATTCCGTTTGCCCGCGCGCTCCGGGAAGTCGCCGTACGCGATCAGGTCTCGAAATTCTCAGCCGACCTGCCGCAGCAGCTGCGCGACATCCTCGACGGCACCGCCGTGGGCCATCTGACGCCGCCGGAGACGACGGCCGAGGGGGTGCAGATGTTCGCGGTCTGCGACAAGAAAGAGACCAAATCGGATACGCCGGAGATGCGGGAGATTCGCGATCAGATCTTCCAGCAGAAGTTCGGCGCACAGGCCAAGCGCTATCTCGACAATTTGCGGCGCGGCGCGTTGATCGAATACAAGATGACCGAAGACAATAAGTAGGCGGACAGAAGCGAAAACGTGCAGCCTCTGGCATTGACGCTCGGGGAACCCGCCGGGATCGGCCCCGATCTTGCCGTGGCGGTCTGGCGTCGACGGGCCGAACTCGATCTCCCGCGATTTTATCTAATCGCCGATCCGGATTTTATCCGCCGGCGGGCCGAGCGGCTTAACCTTGAAGTCCCGATCGCCACGGTGACGCCGGCGGCGGCTGCCGCGGCGTTTCCGTCCGCTCTGCCTGTGGTCGACCTCGATGTTGCGGTGAGTGCCGAGCCGGGTCGTCCCGATCGGTCGAGCGCGCCCGCCGCCATCGCGTCGCTACGCCGCGCGGTCGCCGACGTCCTCTCCGGCGCCGCCACCGCCGTGGTTACCAGTCCGGTGGCGAAGAATGTCCTCTATAGCTGGGGTTTCGCCGAGCCGGGGCAGACCGAATTTTTGGCGACGCTGGCGCAGGAGACGACCGGCAAGTGGCAAAGGCCGGTCATGATGCTGTGGTCGCCCGAGCTGGCGGTCGTGCCGGTGACGACCCATCTGCCGCTGCGCGAAATCTTCGCACATTTGTCGACCGAGCTTGTGATCGAGACCGGGCGCATCGTAGCGCGCGATCTTGCCGGCCGGTTCCGCATTCCACGGCCGCGGCTCGCCGTAGCCGGGCTCAATCCCCACGCCGGCGAAGAAGGTACGCTCGGCGAAGAGGACCGCGCGATCGTTGCGCCCGCCGTCGCGCGGCTCAAAGCCGACGGCATCGATGTCCGCGGCCCGCTGCCCGCCGACTCGCTGTTCCACCGACGCGCCCGCGCGAGCTACGATGCCGCTTTGTGCATGTATCACGACCAGGCGCTGATCCCGATCAAGACGCTTGCCTTCGACCACGCCGTCAATGTCACGCTCGGCCTGCCCTTCGTGCGCACCTCGCCGGACCACGGCACCGCCTTCGACATCGCCGGCACCGGCACCGCCGACGCGACGAGCCTTGTTGCGGCCTTGCGGCTGGCGGCGCGGCTTGCCATAGCGGACAACCGGGCGCCGCTCGCCGCGTCGTGACCGCCGCGCCCGACGGCCTGCCGCCGCTGCGCGAGGTCATCCGCCGGCACGGTCTCATCGCCAGGAGATCGCTCGGGCAGAATTTCCTGCTCGATCTCAATCTCGCCGCCCGCATCGCGCGGTCAGCGGGAGAGCTCGCCGGCGCCACGGTGTTCGAAGTCGGCCCCGGACCGGGCGGCCTGACGCGCGCTTTGCTCGCGCTCGGCGCCGCCCGCGTCATCGCCGTCGAGCGCGACGAGCGCGCGATCGCCGCCTTGCGCGAAATCGCCGAGCGCTATCCCGGCCGGCTCGACATCGTCGCGGCGGACGCGCTGACGTTCAACCCGCAGAGCCGTTTCGATCGCGGTCCCGCTCGCATCGTCGCCAATCTGCCCTACAACATCGCGACCGCCCTGCTCGTCTCCTGGGTATGCGTCGAGCCGTGGCCGCCCTGGTACGATGGGGCCGTCCTCATGTTCCAGCGTGAAGTCGCCGAGCGCATCGTGGCGGCACCGGGCTCGAAAACCTACGGCCGGCTGTCGGTACTGGTGCAATGGCGCTGCACCGCGCGCATCCTG
>Ga0210405_10004225_pt1 | contig 13605 bp, 11 predicted proteins | sample IncBWH11MmetaG_FD_155492 | JGI IMG/M metagenome (GOLD analysis project Ga0210405, IMG submission 155492) | Forest soil microbial communities from Barre Woods Harvard Forest LTER site, Petersham, Massachusetts, United States - Inc-BW-H-11-M | ecosystem: Environmental > Terrestrial > Soil >... | reverse complement strand
TGAAATTGGGATGGCCGCCAATGAAGCTAGGGACGCGGTGAAGCGTGCCAAAGAGTTGGACCATACTCATACGCGCGTTGTTACGCTTTATGCTACCAGTTTTTTTCACCTCATGCGCCGGGCGTATGATGAGGCTTTACACACCGCTTTAGAGATCCTTTCGCTTACTCAAGGACACGGCTACTACTTCTGGAGGTGCGGCGGATATACCGTACAAGGGTTGGCAGAGGCGCACGTGGGATTTAAAAATGAAGACACCGATGCCGTCATAGTGGGCTGTGGAAAGTACAGACGCGGGATCGACCGATGGCGAATGACCGGAGCTAGAGTTCATGTACAATTCTGGAGTTGCGTATATTCAGATCTTCTCTTGAATAGGTATCGGCGCGAGGGCAAACAGGAGTTTCTTTCCGAAGCTGAGAAGCTTCTCAGGGAATCCTCCAAAGACGCGCAGGAGCGGGGCGAGTTGTGGTGGTCTGCGGAATCCTTTAGACTTCAGGGAGAAGTATACCGCGAGCAATCGGTATTAGTGGTGAACAGCCGAGCTCGAGCGGTAAAGGAGGCTGAGAGATTAATTCAATGTGCGGTTCGTCTAGCCCAAATGCAGAATTCTAAAATGCTTTACCTGCGCTCAGTAGCAAGCTTAGCAGAATTGCTTGACGGAGAGCATCGGCTGGTTGAAGCACGCGGCGAGTTAGAAAAAGTGGCCGGACAATTTGACGGGGCTGTGGAAGATGCCGATTTAAGGCGTGTTCGGAGGTTTCTTAATATAATTGGCTTAGCCGGCTAGGATGGAGCATCAACACAGCACAAATAAGCCTTTTAAGTGCAAGGGAATGCATACTGCAAAACGGGTCTTCAAATGGTTTGAAAGTTAGTGGGGTGGATAATCAAGAATCAACGAGGATAAGTCAAAGTACGCTTACTCCGCCGTTCGGGTCTAGTTCTGGTCATTGTTTTGCTTTCTAAAAAGATCCGGTAAAGCTAACCTGCGTATCTTACCGCTAGTGGTTTTCGGGATAGACTTAGTTGGTACAGCGATAAGGCGAATCACTACTCCGAAATCGCGAGTGAGTTCTCCACCAACAGCCTGCAAACGTTCTAATAGATCCGGTGGGGAATCACGGATTTCTACGAATATGGAAATGAATGCTTCCCCTTTATCATCTACACCTAACGCAGCGCACTCAGCTATCTTGACACCCTTCAATCTTGCCGATTGGAGAGCGGCCCATTCCAATTCCCGAGGAAAGTAATGCTGTCCCCTGATGATAATCAACTCCTTTATCCGACCGCACACGTGAAGCCTTCCTTCGAAAGAGAATCCGACGTCCCCGGTCGCAAACCAACCTAACGCATCACGACAAGGATCAATTAAATCCGTAGATAACAAATATCCTTGCATTAGAGAGGCCCCTCGGATGCATATTTCTCCGGCTGACTTCGGGAACTCTGCCGATAAGTCGGGCGGCAAAGTACGGAGCATTACCTCTTGCCCAGTAATGCTTGTACCGACCGAGACATAACGTATTCCATTCATGAACGAAGTGGATTGCGGAGCTGTACCGTATTTCGGAAATGTCACAGCTAAGGTAGCTTCTGCAAGCCCGTACACGGGGACCATGGAAGAAGGTCGAAAACCATGAGGGCCAAATACGGACTGAAACCGCTCAAGATCCTCAAATGAAATCGGTTCGGAACCGTTGAACGCAACGCGCCAGGTGGAAAGATTGAGCCCAGACGCGCGGCCACAATCATAGGAGTCGGTAAGCATTCGATAGGCAAAATGTGGCGCAGGGGAGATTGTCGACCTATTTTTCGCAAATTCGCAAAGCCACCCGAATGGGTCTGCCAAGAACGTGCCGGGCGAGCACAATCGGACATCGGCACCACTACACAGCCCGGCAAGGGTTCCAATGATCCCCATATCATGAAAAAGAGGGAGCCAATGATCCACGGTATCCGCCGGGCCCATGTTAACCGCTTCTGCAATCGCCATAACGTTTGCTCCAAGATTGGCCTGAGTCAGTACCACTCCTTTGGGTTCGCTAAGGCTGCCTGATGTGAACTGCACCACAGCAATATCTTCCGGATTAAGAGGAGCGAGTGGCTCATGTGAAGATCCTGACGCAAAGATTTCATCCACTGAGACATTTCCCCCGACCTCCGGTGGGCCGAAAATCCAACGGGGCTTCACAATCTTCAAGATACTCTGCGTACGCTCCTGCTCGCGCGGAGATCGTAATCTGCCAAGCACACCTGTCGGTAGCGGTACGACAACCAGACCTGCTCTGAGGCTACCAAAGAAAACAATGAAGAATTCAATACTCGCTGAAAAGGCAAGGCCGACAAACTCCCCTCGTCGTCCCCCCATCGCACGTATACCGGCGGCAAAGCGCTGTTCGTCATCATGCAGTTTCGCATAGGTTTTCGAGCGGCTTTGCCGACGTCGTCCGTAAATTGTGAGATAGCCTTCCGGGCGCGATCGCGCAACACGCTGGAGCAAGGCATTCAAAGTCAATTGGTTTGAGCACATCATTTATTCCCTGTATATTCGAAGACCTGCCTCAAAAACGAAACCACTTCCGTGAGAACCAAAGTCGGTGCCTCCACAAAAAGATGGTGTCCAACGCCCTGAAAATTCACGAGCCTGCTATCGGCGATTAACCGACGAAGTAATTCATTGTGACGTAGCGACATAACAATATCTGCCGTACCGCCCAAAAGCAAAGTAGGAATTGATAGGCCTGAAATGCGTTCTCGCACGTCGTGCTGTGTGCAGGCAAGATTATGAGCCAAGTAGGCATCAAGGGGAAGGGGCCAACGTTCCGCGAGCGCTTGAAGGAGTCGCAGATTTCGACGTTGTAGATTAAAGTAGTCCGGCGATAAGCTCCATAGCAATAGCTCACGGCCAAGGGACGCGGATCCTATCCGCTCAGCAACTTCCCGCCAATGCGCCAATAGGTGCCGACCGTACTCGTCAGTAAAGGCAGCACTTGCGGCTATCACTAACCCTGCGATTGCTCCTGGACGCGCCAAACCGAGTTCTAATGCGATAAACCCGCCCTCGGAATGGCCAACGACTGCAACCGTAGATAATCGTAGTCGCTCTAGAATCGCTGCAGCATCTTCTGCAAGATCTTGGAGAGAAAATGAACCCGGCTCGTCTCCGCAGTAGCCCCGTAGGTCGTAACTAACGACGGTATATTCGGTACTGAGCGCATCAATCAAATCCGTCCAGATCGACCGTCGGTTGCCAAGGCCAGGGATCAACAATAAAGCGGGACCATCACCAACGCAATCGTACTCAATCGGGCGGCCATTAGAAAGGAACAAAGTCGTCATCATTATTCCTCAAAACAACTCCCTCTGTTAGCGGAGTCAAAAAAGCATCAGCGGGCGGCGCTTGTCAACTACCGTAACCCGAGGGATTTGTTGAGGAACCAACTTTTGAACCGCATTAGATGCCTCTCCTTCCCCGTAGTAGGTAATTCGAGTGTCCGGCTCGTAAACGAATGGGCCGTCACGCTCCAGCCGGACCTTTTCTTGATTGAAGACCTTGGATATTCGCTTTGCCTCTCTGCGCTCCGCATGAGTCCACGCGCCGTTAAGCCTCTCGATTTCTGACATGAGATTTGCCACACGGGAGCGAATGACATCGTTTGGAAGAAACTCTTCCGTTTCCAGGAACACTGGAGCCAACGCACGAACACGTCCGGCAAGGATACTGGAACGCATTTGAAGTAGTGGGTCCGCAGAAATGTGAAGGTTTTTCCAACCTTGATGCCAAGTTGCTAACATCCTGTAAAGAGCAGGCCCTATACTTTGGTATATAAAATCATAGCCTTGGAAAATCAAACCACGCAACTCCCCGCGGCTAAATTCCGGATGTATTACGATATCGCTGTACAAATGAGAGTCGCGAATATCAACGTCAGGCCGGAGACGTCCCTCCCGCTCCAACCGACTACGAAGGTCGGTTTCCGGTCCCGCAATCAGATTAGAAATCTGCACCGTCGACGGAAAAAGGGATGCTAGGTGTTCAAATTCATTAGGAAGGTTTTTACGAGTTTGATGATCAAGGCCAGCTATAATGGAGCCGGTGGTCGTAACGCCATGATTCTGAAGCTCGGTAAAAAGTTCAGCAACTGGCTTGCCATTACTTTTGTTAAATGGCGACTGGACGGACTCAACTCCGATCCATACGTGACTCAACCCCGCTCGAACCAAATCTTCTAATGGATATTGACTTAGTGCCTTGACGGTCGAGTAACATGCGAATGAAAAAGGGGCAGGCCGTTCGCGAAAATACTGAAGGTAATCATCTATGTAACGTCGGTAGAGAAAGAAGTCCTCCTCATAGATAATGAACTCGTGAATTCCTAGCATCCGGTGATAGTGGGCCATTAGCTCATATAGGTGCTTACCAGTGGCCACAAATGGTACATGGCGTTTGCCAAAATAGGCGGAGGTCGAGCAAAACTCACAGGCGTGGGGACACCCGAAACCGTTTACGATTATGCCCATTTTGCGGGAACCGAGAGCAGGATATCCCAGGGCCAGGCGAAGGCGGACATCTACGGTAAGCAAAGGATGATCGATGTGAGAATCGACCGCTTCGCCAAGGAACTCGCGGAAGAAACGAACTCCTTCACCGTGACAGATTCCATCCACATCCAATCGTTCGAGATCGTGCAATGCGGTCCCGAAACCACCGATAACCACCTTCATTTGGGGCGCGTATTTCCGCGCCAAGGCAATCATGTGCATTAATTTCGGGAAGTGCAGTGTAAGAAAACTGATACCGAGTACGTCATAACCTTTTTTTAGTTCATCCGTGAACTCTATAATTGTCGGTGTCTCCATAACCGTTACATCGCTTTGTAGATTGCAAGCGATGAGGTGGGGTGCAACCGTAGGATGGTTATCGTGCAGGACGAACAAACCGCGCTCGCGTGTAAGGCGGTTTGAGAAATAATCCAAAAATTTCTCATCGTCCGGAAGATTGAACTTGTTAGGGACGGAGAATGGTCGAAAAACTGTCGTTAGCAACACTTTTCTTTTAGACATGGCATATTCCCTCCTGCTGTGAACGCTTCTTGATTCGATCCACAAGTGCAACAACGTCATTCAACGTATGCAAGGTTCTGATATCGTCGTCAGGAAGGAGGATGTCAAACTCGACCTCTACGTGACTGAGTAGCTTGGCAGCTTTGAGACTGTCGAGTCCATAAACCGCGAACAAATCCACATCAAAGGACACGTCTTCAGGTGATAGCTTTTGGACTCTCGAAAAGATATTACGAATTACGGGAGCAATTTCAGAATTCATCGAGAATAACCTCCGGGTGTAGTGACTCGGCGGGGGAGAAATCCCACTGCGAAGTCTGACTGTCGATTATAATGCTGCCAAATGTCATCTGCAAACGTTTCAACAACGCTGGGGGCAACTTCAAGCCAAGAGACGCTGAGTGTGAAGCATAGTACCGAACCTGGAACCGGTCTCGTTGAATAACTTCGTTCCCATGTAAAACGCGGCAGCCCCCCAAGAGATCTGCCGCCCACTTGCCCAGAAACCACGAAGGCTCGACCCAGTCATTCTCGAAACTAAATAAAGGACCTGCGCGGCCAGAAAAATCGAGGTGGCTTAGTGAAATAAACGGGACACTAGCATCTTGACACATTCGGGGAATCACATCGGCAGCGCCGGCTACGTGGTGACAGTCTACGCAGCTAAGCAAAATCGCACGAACGGAGCCTAACCTCCCGTTAAACCCACCCCGGGGCAAGTCTTTCAAGTTGGCTTGCAATGCCTCCATGTCGGGGTAAACTAATTCATAGAATTGTGCCTCTATCAGAGCCGCCATTTTACCCAACCCGGGAAAGCGGCCGCACCTTGCCGACGCAGTCCAAGTTGAGACAAGTACATCTTGACGTTTTTCTGATCTGTTAAGATCGAAGAACGTGCCGGGGCCGGCAAACAATCCGTAAATAGTTTCGAGATTTGGAAACAATTCGCGCAGGACGCGGAACTGCCTTCTGTCTTCTAGAAGGGGGATGGTAGCCTTGATTCCCCCAAGACCCGAAACGTCGGGTATAGGGTTTAAGGAACATCCCGCATGCTTTGGATGAACACCTCGATAAAGGATAGGAGGGTAGACTCCGAGTGATACGCGAGCATCGAGGGCAATCTGCATCGCCGAACTACCGCACGCATAGATTAGATCTGCAGGACGAGTTAGCTGTGCGAGCACCTGGGCTCTGAGCGTTCCGATTTCAGACGCTGTTACAATATTGAGACAAGCATTGCGACCTATCGAGAAGCCGCCTTCCCGTAATCCGTTTGCAAAACTGACGATGACGGGGTCAAAAGGGCAGCCTCGCGGCCCCCAACGGAACGGATAAATGACAATGATTCGGGGGTAAGCTGTCATCGAATCACCTGGTGAAAACTCCGTTCCACCTGGTCCCATCGTAGTTGAGGGATTCCCAATATCGAAGCCGTTTTCCGGTTTAGGGTGTAATGAATTGAGTCATTCCAGATGCACTCATATCGTCCAGGTGTCCAGCGGCCGCTAAGGTATTCGGCTACGTAAGCTGCGGCTTGCTTAGCGACAGATTCAAACGGGTTACAGAAATCAGCAATCGCACCGTGTCGAGCCATTGCCGCGTTGTTGACCCAGACCACCGGCACTCGGCTGATCGTGCTAAACTGGAGTAGCGTGGCGGGAGCGCCCTCGACATGGTAGGTATCATTAAAGGCCACAATTATGTCACGGACAATCTCACCATCTCCTCGTGGCAAGATGGTATTTAACGCCTTACGCAATTCTTCGCTTGAGTGCAACGGATACTCTCGATACGTCGCGTCAATCACCCAACAAAGGTCTTTGATTGATTTGAATCCAACCATGTCACTTTCAATCCAAGCATACGGACCAAAGATGGTACGGTGGCTGTCATAACGACGAGCCATTGCCGGGTGACAAAAAACTGTGTTGCGCGCGAAAGGAATATGTACCCGTTCCAACCTCGGAAACAAAAGTCTTAGTATGCGAAACGTCCGATAATGAAATGTCAAAGGAAGTTGCATGCGGACACAAACCGTGTCAGGGCCGGCAACCTGGGTCATGCCTACCTCGTGCGAACCATCTATTGGGTGAGCTCCAAAATATATGAGTGGGGCTTGGGATCCTAACTTGGAGATTGCTTGGCGAATCACCCATGCTATCGGAGTGCCGCCGCAAAAGAGAATGTCAACACGCCCAGCTGCGAACCAATCGCACATCGTCCGATAATGGTCTTCAAGTCGATTAGAATGAGACATAGTGATTTTGTAGTGAGTACCATTCCGAAAGCCACATTCCGCTAATCCGTCAATAAGACCTTGTACAGACTTCGATGGATGGTTCGGAGAGTGACAAAGTTCGTAGGATGTAAATGTTCCAATAGTTTTCATGGCTAGATAATCGGCAAGGTCAACACCAAATTGCACTCTGCTTTGTTAACGCGTGGTTTCAGACGGTCCCTTGGGATTTCTTTTGGTAAGCCAACTCGTAAGCTTGGCGCCTCGACCTAAAAAGCGCCAGCCCACTTTGCGCAAAGACTTCCGATTACAACTATCGTCAATAATAGAATTGCTAATAAGCCCAGATCATCCCATGGAAAAGGACGCATTAGGGGTTTCGCCTCGCCCATTACCTCATTTCGCATTTTACGCTGCGAGTTCTGTAGGCGTCTAACGAGATAAGAAAAATACCCAAATAAAATGAGCCCAACTAGCCAAAGAATAGTGGCCACGAAGGAAAGCCAGTGGATGTCATAGTTGAGTGAACCAACGAGAAGTGTCAACGAAGTTATATTAATCGCTATTCCGATTGTGAGTCGAACGGCACTATAATGCCTGCCCCAGTGTCCTGCCTCACTGTATAAAGCAAGAAAATCGATTTTGTCTTGGAACATAGGCGACTGCCCTGCCGTTCAAGGCGGGTGTAATTACTTCGCGCAATAGCAGAACCGGAGTATTGTTCCCAGCTATCTTTTATCGCGGAACACGATCCTCGCTTTCACCATACGATTCGATACAGCCAACCTTGTGACCGAAGCAATTGACCAATGCAATTCCATGGCAGCGGACACGTTCTGCAAATCCTGGGATCGGATCTTGCCGGTTTTTTTGCTAAATGGTATAAGTTTACCTGGGGCGTTTTGTTTTGCAAGCAAATTCGGCGACAAAACTCTGCCACGACCCGTGCTCCGCAAGTTGACGGAAGAGGCAGTGTTTCGTTTTTGGAGAGGTATCAGGGGAAAAATGATTTCGTCATATCCCGTAGCCAGCCTAACGGTTGGCCGGGTGGTCCTGTCATCGTCGCCGAAATAATGGCACAAATCAAGGCTTGAAACAGGGCAGTAATTCCTCCCGTGGAATAGTGCCGAATGGCCGCGCTCAAGGGAAGATGCCATGTCGTTGTCCACGCCAACACCTCGTCCGTCGTGCACGGCAACGCCTGCTCAGGCTGAGAATGAGAGGCCATGGCCGACCCATCTCCGCCGGTCATTTCTGCCGAAGACGTTGCTCGCGGGGAGTTCGAAGGCCTTGGATGCTAACACTAGCCGCGCGCCAGCGCGTCGCTCTGCCGGACAAAATCATCGCCGCGCCATTCTTGGTCGGTTTTGACGGGTTGGCCGTCGGTCTTGGCGGCCGCGGCCTTGGCGAGTTTGCGTGCCTCGGCCTGGCGCCTCACCAAATCAAAATGCGTGGTGAAATACTGGAGCGAGTGCCCCTTGAAGTCGGCCGGCGTGCGAAATTTGTGCTGCTCCATGAAAGCGGCCAGCTCGTCGCACATCGCCCGGACGCAGCGATAGCCTACCTTCATGACGTAGGTGCAGACCTGCACCGTATCGCAGCCCAGGAGAATGAACTGGGCCGCGTCCCGGCCCGATTCGATGCCGCCGATGCCCGACAGCGATCGGCCCGGAAAATCGCTCTTGATCAGGTTGGCGATCTCCATGCACATCCGCAGCGCGACCGGCATGATCGCTTTTGAGGAATAGCCACCGAGCGTCGTGTAGCCCTCGACCGTCGGTTCGGGACGCAAGGTCTCCAGGTTGACGCCAATCACGCTGCGGATCGTGTTGATGGCGCTGAGCCCCTGGCAGCCGGCCCGCAGGGCGGCGCGCGACGGATCTTCGATGTGCGTGACATTGGGCGTCATCTTCGCCCAAACCGGGACCTTGGCCGCTCCCATGACCCAGCCGCACACCTCCGCCAGGATCTCCGGGTTTTCCCCCATCGCTGATCCCATGCGGCGCTCGGGCAAACCGTGCGGACACGAGAAATTGCACTCCAGCGCATCGACGCCGGCCTCCTGGCAACGCTCGACGATTTCCACCCAGGCGTCCTGGCGATATTCCTCCATGATCGAGGCGATCAGCACGCCGTCCGGATGCTTGTCCTTAATCTCTTTGAATTCCCGGATCCAGGTATCGAAGGAGCGGTCGCTGATCAGCTCAATGTTTTCCCAGCCGATGATCTCATCGGAGCCGGCGGCGCGCAGCCGTCCATAGCGCGGCTGCACATTAATGACCTTGGAGGCGTCCAGGCTCACGGTCTTGCAAATGACCGCGCCCCAGCCTTCATCGAACGCCTTGCCGATGACGTTGGCATTCGTGCCGGGCGGGCCCGAGCCGATAATGAACGGATTGGGCAGTTTCAAGCCATCAACGGTGAGTCCGAGATCGGCCATGGTGAAGTTCTTTCAAGTTGAGCGGTACTCGCTACTCGCTCTGCCAGTCTTTTGTACCTAATGCCGTTTGAAATTCGGAGTGGCACTCAAAATATAGCCTATTTCCTCGCCTCAATCATCTCCATTGAGGTGCAAGAGCACTAATCGCTGAGGTGAAGATCAATGGTCTGCCGGTCGCCGGCAATTACCTCGAACAAAAGAGGAGTTTCGCCGGCCGTCGTGTAGTGGATCGGAATCTCTACCGTTGGCGGGGGTAGCGGCGGGCCATCGCGGGCGGCGCTCCGCAAATCCCGCGACGGCCAAGAGACGACCGCGCGGTTGGGGCCGACCAGGGCGCCGGGCTTATCGCCATGGTGGCTCAGGGTGAACATGCCGGCGGCATCGGTCATGCCGGTCGCATGCGGCAGCTGTTCCCTGCCCTGGCTGACCGGGTAAAACCGCACCATCACTCCTGATAGGGGCTGATTGTTCAAGGTGACCTTGCCCTCGACCTCCGCGAATTCGAGGCTGGGGCCGCGACCACATCCGACGACTGTTAGCAGAAAGGCGGGTAAGGCCCGCGCGTACGCCTGGCGGCTCCACGCGGCCCCGCGACGGCTAAAAAATCTCGCCTTCATCAACCACCTCCCCCCCGGCGCGCGTGGAGAGCCGCTGGAAATTGACGATGTTGATGTTTTGCGATATGGAGCGGACCGAGCCGTCGGCAAACGCGAAGTTGGCAATGGCGCCACCCGCGTGCTGGCTGCCGAACTGGTTCAAGTCGTGCGTCTGGACTCCCTCCATCGGCTCGTTGGTATTCATTGTGTTGTCTTCCTGCGCGAACTCATTGGCCCACGCCCAGCCGCCCAGCGCCTCGGAGCTTGAGGTCGCCGGCAGATTTTGCCGCGAGCGCTCGCCGAACAGGAAAGTGTTGCTGGTGCCGTCCACGATCGCGCCCATGGTGATCCGGCTATTCATGAAGAAAATGCCGTTCCTGGCCATCTGGTTGGCGGTGCTCGACGTCTGCGAAGTGCCCGAGCAGCCGCCGTAGCTGGTCAGCCCGAAATAGAGAGCGCCGTACTGGCCGACATAATTGCTCGGGAAAAAGGCGTCCGACGGGCAGATGAGCATGGGAATCACCTGGGCCCCCATCGAGGTTGGTCCCTGGCAGTTCTTGGATTGCGGGTCCTGTACGTCCAGAATCAATTCTTTAAGGAGGTTCTCCTGCTCGTAAAAAGGGAACAAGGCCACGTGCAGGCCGTAGTAATTATTCGCGTCGGGGGCGGGGTCCCAGCCGGAGTCCTCCTCTCCCGGCAGGTTGACGCCGGGAGGGAAGCGTTTGAAATTGTCGTGGTAGTTGTGGGACGCCAGCGCGATTTGCTTGAGGTTGTTCTGGCACTGGCTCTGCGAGGCCGCCTCGCGGACCTTCTGCACGGCTGGTATCAGGAGCGCGATCAGTATGGCGATGATCGCGATCACCACCAGCAGCTCGATGAGCGTGAACCCGTGTCTTTTCATGGAATCCATCCTTTTAAAGCCGGGAGGGTGGAATTTATTCTAGAGCCTGAATCAAAAACGGGGGGCGCTACTCCATGAAGTCGTCCGAGTCATCCGCCAGTTCCGCAAATACCTTGTCCACCACGGCGAGGTGATCCGATACATCCTGGCCGAAGGTCGTATTCTCCGTCGCCGTGCCGGCCGATGCTTCGATTGCAGGCGTGGCAGACTGGCTAATCATCGCCAGCCAATCCGGGTGCTGGGCCGCCACATCCCGCGGGTTGTCCTGGAACAAGTTAAACGCGCTGGCCTCGGACAGGGCCAGGGCATCCGTCCCACGAGCCAGGGCCAGGAACAGCCGATCGGCGAGTTGTTGCGGGCTATGGGCACCAAGGATCGCATTGGCCAGCGGAGCGTTGCCAATCTGGAACACCTGACCGGCCGGCTGGATAGCGGCCACCGAGGGTTGGTTCGACTGGAACGCAAGCGCGCCGCTCACGACAAGATCGGCTGGAATGCCGTGACCGGTTTCACCCCTCGTCCCATTCGTCAAGAGAGCGAGAATCGCTGCTGTTGTTTCCCCTGAAATCTCGCGCAGAACGTCGAGCGAACTATCGTGGGAAATATCGTGGCCGGGGCTGAGGTACTCCGAAGCCCCGGCGGCATTCGCGGTATTGCTCTGTGCTGTGACATCACCATGCGCCGGGGTTTCGGAGTACCTCAGCCCCGGCCACGCCAGTCCCACTTGCACGCCAGTGTCCAAGACAAGGCGATCCATGCCAGGGCTGAGAGTGAGCGGGCCCTGATTGTCGTCCACATCCGTGACAAAGCGCTGGCCGTTCGGGACGACTTGATTCACTAGCTGCACGGCCGTAGCCGGCACCACGGCCCCGGGCACGACGTGGAAGGCGATGTCGACCAGGCTCCCTGCCTGCATCGCCGTGATCGGCGTCCGCGCCGGGTTGATGAGGTTGATGCCGATCTGGCCGGTCGCGGCATCCACCTCGGACGTGATCTGCCAGCCGGCACCCAGGCCCGGAATCGAGCCCAGCGTGATGTCCGAAGACGATACGCTCAGGACGGACGGATCGTAGGTCAGCGCCAGGTGCGCTTCGGTCATGCCCGTGCTGCCGTCCGGATGCGGATGATCCAACATCACCGGCACGGAAACGATCCCGTTCGTCGCCTGGACCGTGCCGGCCAGGCTCACGGTCGGGTCCGCGCCGCTGACATTGACGCTGGTCATCGTGGACGGAATGCTGGGAAGCGACGCCACCGGGAGATGAACCGCCTTGCTAAAGAGAGCGGTTACATCGGCCGGGCCCACCGTGACGAGACTGCCGGGAACGAAAGCGCCAATGATCGCCGGATCAAGCAGCCCGTAAGGCGAAAACCCAGAGGCGACGGTGGGACCGGAGGCCACCTTTTGAGCGTCGAGGGCGTCCGAAGCATCAATGGCCGGCAGGGCAGTGACATGGACATCGCCCACGTAAGCATCCACGTGGATGCCGTCGGCGGCTTGCACCGTGGCGCCGCCATTGACGGTGATGCCGCTGAGCGCGAGCAGCTCCTTGGTCTTGTAGATGGCGTTAGCGGCACTGGGCACCGTGGCCGTGATATCGCCAAGGATCACGGTCCCGGATTTGGCGGTGGCATTGTGGTAGGTGAAGCTCACCGTCGAATGGGTGCTGTCGACGCTGGTGATGCTCCCCATCGTGAAGGTGCTCCCCGCGGCGGTGGAATCGCCCGTGCCGCCGGCCGTGGGGGTGAGGATAAGCGGATTGTAGGTCAGCGTGAAGGTGGCGTCGGTCACGCCGGCCGCGTTGTAGAGGGTAATCGGAATGCCATGAGTGGCGCTATTCCCCGTGTCGAGGATAGGCACCGTGATCGTGGTCGCGGAGTCGGGGCCACGGGCGAAGTCGGGGATGGCCAGGACCTGGGCCGGACTGGCATTGGCGTGGGCATCGTCCTGGAAGGTTGTGGCAAACGTTTGCGTGAAGTTGGAGGTGCCGCCGTTGCCGCCATTGGGGGCCCCATCTAGGTGACTGCCAAGTGCGTCCACGAAACCGTTGCTCGCCGTGCCACTGACAAGCGTCACGGTGTAGGTGTCGTCCGGAAGGGCGACGGAGTCCTTGTCACTGACCGTATTGAGGTTGATATCTTGCAAGTAGGAGTTGCTGGCCTTGAACACGAGCGTGTTCGGGGTCGTGGGATCCAGGTACAGCGTACCGATAATTTTGCCAACGTGGGCTCCGGTCATGGTGACATCTTGCACCGTCGTGTTGTTGAGGCCGTACATGGTGAGGTCCGCGGGAGTGAACGGCTTGCTGAAGGTGACCGTGAAGCCGGTCGCCGTATTGACGAGGCCGCCGGGGACGACCAT
>Ga0210405_10004224_pt1 | contig 13608 bp, 13 predicted proteins | sample IncBWH11MmetaG_FD_155492 | JGI IMG/M metagenome (GOLD analysis project Ga0210405, IMG submission 155492) | Forest soil microbial communities from Barre Woods Harvard Forest LTER site, Petersham, Massachusetts, United States - Inc-BW-H-11-M | ecosystem: Environmental > Terrestrial > Soil >... | reverse complement strand
ATTCCGTATTCCTTAGCCTGCTGCGCGTTCATAATAAAGTCGCGCTCCACGTCCTTCTCCACCTTTTCCAGCTTTTGCCCCGTATGCTTCGCCAGTAACTGGTTTGTAATCTCCCGCATACGCAGGATTTCCCGGGCGTGAATATCAATATCCGTGGCCTGACCCGAAAGACCGCCCATCGACGGCTGATGGATCAAAATGCGGGAATTCGGCAAAGCCAGCCGTTTCTTGTTTTCCCCAGCCGCCAGCAGAAGCGCAGCCATCGAAGCCGCCTGCCCTATGCAAATCGTGGTCACGTCGTTCTTGACGTATTGCATGGTGTCATAAATCGCCATACCCGCCGTAATCGACCCGCCCGGCGAATTCACGTAAAGCTGAATGTCCTTCTCCGGATCTTCCTGCGCCAGAAACAGCATCTGTGCGATCACCAGATTGGCAATGTTGTCGTCAATCGGCGTCCCTATGAAAATAATATTATCCCGTAGAAGTCGCGAGTAAATGTCATAAGCCCGCTCCCCCCTCCCGGTCTGCTCAATCACCATCGGCACAAGCACTGGTCACCTTTGCCTTTCACACTCCTGCTCCCTGCACTTTAAGCTTCTTGGGGGATCGGAAGCGAACTACGCGGACTGACGATATAGAAAGTCGAGGGTCTTTTCGTTGCGGATTCTATTCCGGATTCTATCCAGCGCCCCATCGCGTGTCAAACGCGACCGGATGGCTTCCGGGGTTTGTTTCGACTGCTCAGCCAAAGCTTCGACTTCGCGATCGATTTCCGCATCACTGACCTCGAGCTTTTCCTCCTCGGCGATTTTTTCCAGCAACAATGCCGCTTTTACTTCCTGTACGGCTTGATCTCGTTGTCCCGCTCGCAGGCGGTTGAGATCCATCTTCTTCATGTCTTCGGTCTTCATGCCCTGGGCAGCGAGCGCGCGCAGTCCGCGGTCGAGACGAATATCGATCTGGTGCTCGACCAATGCTTCGGGTACTTCGAAGTCGTTGCGCTTTACCAGTTCTGCCACCAGCTTGTCTTTGGCTTCGCGCTCGGCGGTGTGTTTTTTCTCGGCTTCCATGCCTTCGCGGATTCGTTTTCGCACGTCGGCAAGGTCGGCAAATTCTCCCAGATCTTTGGCGAACTGGTCATTCAATTCGGGCAAGGATTTCTGCTTAACGGCCTTTACCTGCACTGTGTAAGTAAAGGTTTTGCCGGCGAGCCGCTGATCGGAGAAGTCCTGCGGATAATGCACATCAAACGTCCGTTCATCGCCGGCGGAGGCCCCCCGCAAATTCTCGGTAAACTCGGGCATCGTCCCCTGCCCGCCGATCTCGACCAGAATGTCGTCCATGTGCACAGGGTTCGACCCGGTGGGGCCGGGCTTTGCCGAACTTGCAGCCTCGCCCTCGGCGTCCTTCGGTTTTCCGTCGAGCGAAACCTGGGCAAAGTCGCCATCGCCCAGCGGGCTTCCCTCGATAGTGGTGAAGGTGGCGCGCTGCTCCTGCAGATTTTTCAACGACTGCTCGACTTCTTCGTCGGTAACCGAAATGTCCGGCTTCTCGGCGCGCAGCTCTTTATAATCTTCGACCCGGATGGTCGGCATCACTTCAAAGCTGGCTTTAAAGCGCATCGGCTCGCCGTCGTGCACATGCAAATCGGTTACGCGCGGCTGCGACACCGGGGTCAGCCCAAGTTTGTCGGTTTCCTTGCGGAAATATCGCGGCACCAGGGCATCCACGACATCGGTCTTGATGCCTTCGGCAAAGCGCTGCTTAATCACGGAGGCGGGGGCATGTCCGGTGCGGAATCCGGGGATGCGGGCCAGCTTCTGGTACTTCTGGATCAGGGTCTCGGTTTCGCGGGCAACTTCAGCCGCCGGGATCTCGACTTGGATCTCCCGTTTAGTGCTGCTGCTGGTTTCAGTGGGGCTCACGTTTACCTTTCGGTGTGTCCGCCCGCGGTGTCAGGAGCCCGTGCCCAATTTGGCCAGCCCTGAAGCCACCGGCGTACATTCTTGAGTGTAAAGACTAATGGAGAGCAGCGTCAAACGCTGGAGCGCATTTTTCCGTGCCATTTTGGGACTTTAGTAACCTGGGGTGGGTCGTGTGGTCGCGGGCGCCTCGCCGGGGAGACATAGACACTTCCCTGAAGGCTGGAGGATCAGCGGATCTGAGCGGGCTCCATGATCCGCAGGACGGGGTGGCCATCAATATCTTGTAGCGGGAAGTAGACCAGATGTGTATCCGGGTCGACACAAACCGTGTGAGCATGGGGCATGTACAGTTCGCCTTCGCTGACCAATGTCTTTCCCTGTTCGCTAAAGACGGTGACGTTCCCGGATTCGGCGGAGACATACAAGCGTTTCAAGCCTGGATCAAAGCCGAGGACATCGGGGTCTGTTCCGACCGAGTGTGTCGCCAGCACCTTCATGGTAGTCAAGTCAACGACGGCGAGCTTGTGGTTTTCTTCTCCTGCCACGAAGGCCAGTCTGCTCGCCACATCAAGGGCAACACCGTGCGGGCTCTCGATTCCGGTCATCGCATAACGCCCAATGATCCTGGCTGTGGCAGGATCAATCGCCACGAGTTCGTTCTTCTCGTGAACCGCAACCAGGATATGTCTCGAGCCAGGGTCGTAAACGGTATTCCCGGCACCGCCGCCCAGCGGAATACTCGTGATCAGTGAATTCGTTTTCGCATCGATAACCGCATCTGCATCGCCGTGTTCGTCGGACACGAAGACGCGCTTGGAGTCGGGAGCGTAAGCGATGCCATCGGGATAGTTGATTGGACCCACTTTGGCGATTGTCTTCAGAGTTGCCATGTCGACGGCCGCAACTTTGTGTTCTCCCGTCACCGAGGCATAGACTCTGCCAAACTGCGGAACTGCCCAGACACCATGAACGTTGGGGAAGCCATCGAGATTTGCGACAACTTCGCGTTTCTTGGTATCGAAGACAACGAGTTGATTGGCGTTCATGTGCGCGATGTAGAGGCGGCCATGAGTCCCGTCGAGGCTCTGATAGTCGAAGCGGACTGCGGGACCTGGCAGCGGTACGTCCGTCACTTTGCGAAGGGGGGGCTGAGCCGTACTTTGCGAACGAACAGCAGGTGTGACAATACCAAACGTAGAAGCCAACAAGGTCAAGGCAAGAACGTAACTCATTCGGTAAACTCGATGACGCATCGCAGGCTCCTAGTCCGGCTCACATTCAGGTTATCTTCAGGCAAGAAGGTTCAGTATAGTGCGTTGCAGTCGGCTTGATCGCGCTGCAAGCCGGTCGCCCCACATGGCCGCTTCTATCAGAGTTGTATCGGCTTACTTGATGATCTGTGTGCTGCGTGGGGGCGCTCCGGCACAGACGACGGAACCCCCTAGCCAGACGATCTCGGATCAGGGTATACGGATTGCTCAAGCCGTGCGCGTCGAACGCCCTCCCAGATTGGACGGAACTCTCGACGATCCGATCTGGCAGCAGGCTGTCCTGATTACGGACTTTCGACAGAAAGAACCTTACGAGGGGCAGCCTGCAACCGAGAAAACAGAAGTCAGTATTCTTTACACCCGTACCGAAATCTACTTTGGCATTTTCTGCCAGGATTCAGTGGCGCACGGAGTTATCGCAACTCAGTTGCGCCGCGATGTGACGCAAGAACTCGACGATTATTTTGAGATCGTGATCGATTCCCGACACGATCGTCGCAATGCCTACGTGTTCCAGGTAAATCCGCTGGGAACGCAAAGAGATGCCCTGATTACGGATGAGCAGGCGGGTGATACGCAGGATGGAGATCCGGGCTGGGATGGTGTTTGGATTTCTGAGGCACGAATCACCGGCGGGGGCTGGACGGCAACGGTTGCAATCCCCTTTGCGACGCTGAACTTCATGCGTTCCAACGACGTGACATGGGGGATCAACTTCAAACGCTTTATCCGACGCAAGAACGAAGAAGACTTGTGGAGCGGCTGGCGCAGAACGTTCGGTGCGAACAAGATTAGTCAAGCCGGTGAATTGCACGGGATCACAGAAATCGGCAGCGGCCGGCTCTTCATCATCAAACCCTATGCACTGGGCGGGTTCAACCATCTACCTCCGAGTGCAGCCGCCAGTGGCCTCACGCCCGGCACGAGCCCCCTGCTCACGGGAGGCGTCGATATTAAGATCGGGCTTCGCTCGAACCTGGTCGCGAATCTCACTGGCAATACGGATTTCGCCAACAGTGATGTTGACGTGCAACAGTTCAATCTCACGCCCTATCCGTTGTTCTATCCAGAAAAAAGGCAGTTTTTTCTGGAAAATGCCGGAGTATTTGCTTTCCCTATGAGCACCGGTGAAAGCGCCGACCAGCTCTTCTTCAGCCGCCAAATCGGCATTGATCCGGTGACGGGTGAGCAGGTTCCAATTAATGGAGGAGGCAAGTTGACCGGATCCATCGGCGGATTTGAGCTGGGTTTGATGGATGTGGACACAAGGTCGTCCGGGCCGAATCCGTATGCTAATTACGCGGTCTTGCGCGTGAAACGATCACTCGGTGAAAGCGGGTCGTATATCGGCGTGATGGGAATTGACAAACGCTCAGGAGATCCGGCAGGGAACTTTAACCAGACCGGAGGGGTTGATGGGAGGGCGGTTGTCTTCAAGAATCTGATCCTCAGCGGGTTCGCGGCCCAGACGCGCACCCCCGGATTCTCAAGCGGGCAGACGAATTTGGGCGCCGGTCTCATTTACCGATCCAACTGGCTGGATTTTCAAGCGGATCACCGGAAGATCGGCCCGAACTTTAATCCTGCGGTTGGTTTTCTCGAACGGAACGACTGCGTCTGTGATTACGCCGACGCCAATTTCAAGGTTCGCCCGCAATTCCCCGGCGTGCGAAAGGGTTCATCGACCACGCGCCGAACACTCGTGGTGCCGTGGAGACGCAAGAATGGCAGGCAACTTTTCGCGCCAATTTTCACAATGGTTCCTACACGGACGATGACATCGTAGACGTTTTCGCACAGCGCCTCACCACTCCGTTCAACATCTACAAGAGCGTCTTCATCCCAGTCGGTGTGTACAACTGGACTCGGCACCAGCTCACCTATGGCTCGGCGGAAGACCGGAAGTGGACGGTCAGCTTCTTCGAGCGATTTGGCGGGTACTACGACGGCTCGCTAAACGAGGCGCGCATTCGAAGCGGGTACCGCGCGAACGAACGACTTTCGTTCAGCTTCAGCGAACAATGGAACCGTTTTCGGCTGCCGCTGGTGAACGGAAACTTCTCGGTCGTGTTCGGAGCTTTGGAGACCGACTATGCCTTCTCGCGGTTTCTCTCGCTTTCTACAATCGTGCAGATGGACACAGCTAACGCTCAGGCAGTCAGCGCCAATATCCGGCTACGCTGGAACTATCGCCCCGATAGTGACCTGTACGTGATCTACACGGCGGGCCAGCAATTCGCCAGTCTGGCAGCCGCGAACCCCGTGCAACTCTATCAGAACCAGTTCGTGGTCAAATACACCTATTCCTTCCGACCGTAGACGGTGTGGCGAAACTCGCTAGCAGCTCGGGCGCCTTCCATTTTTTTCAAAAGGAGGTTGACCGGCGTTTCGGTGACGTTGCAGTATGCGCTTCGAGGGAATTTCCTGCGGTATTATTTCGAGCGCCAGCAGCCAGGGATCTTTCGACTGCGTAGCTTCTTCGCTTCGCGACGAAGCTACTGCGCTCAAGAAGACAGTGGCTGGGGAGAAATATGGTTGGCGCGGAGGGTCGCGCCCTTGCGGGGCCTCAGTCGAAATGAGAGTCGAAGCGGCGTGGCTGAAGCCATGCCCTTTCAAATCTCGTGGGCGAGGGGTCCTTCGACTACGCTCAGGGCAGGTCCGCTGTAAACGGCAGTGCTACGTCCTTACTTTGCCAACCGCTCCAGGCGGTCGAATGTGTCCGGGTATCTGGCTGCGAGCAGCAGGAGGGCGGCTACCTGGGCGTTGGGCTCGGCGCGTCCTTGCTCCCATTTTTCCAAGGTGCGTTCGTTGGTGAACAGTTTGCGGGCAAAGACGCTGCGGGAACAGTGGAAGCGGGCGCGTACCTGCTTGATCATTTTCGGTTTGACCTCGGGCAGCGCGCGCGGCTCGACTTGTAGCTTCGCAGGGTGATTTTCCTGGTGCGGTGCGCCTTCATGGCCGCCACACCGTCGGTCAGTTCGTCGAATAGATTGCGCTTGTTTGCCATTGTGCGACCTTTCGACAAGTCTACGCTAATAGCGTATGAGGCTGGGATTCGCCTGGAGCCCATCTTTCGCCCCGCTGGGGCTTTGTTGTGTTCCACATTTGCCCCACGGCTTGCGCCGTGGGCTGTATTCTTTCGCCGCTTCGCGGCTGGGTCTAATCGTCCCTGGGGCCTGAATCAAAATCGGAGTCGTGGCGGCATGGCTGAAGCCATGCCCTTCCAAGTCTCGCGGGCGAGAGCGCCCGCGCCACGCTGGTGGAAGACGAGGAGTGCAGAGATCCTTCGTTGGGAGTCCTTGGCTTTGCCAAGGACTCCGCTGCCTCAGGATGACGGCGGTGGTGCTGGATTTGCCGTCCCAGTGTGCCAGATTCTTGTCGGAATTCCCTTCGGCGCTATTTGGTTCGCCAGCACCCAGGGATCTTTCGACTGCGTAGCTTCTTCGCTTCGCGACGAAGGTACTGCGCTGGCGAACTAATCTTTCGCCCCGCTGGGGCTTGTTGTTTTCCCCGCTTTTCCCACGGCTTGCGCCGTGGACTGTATTCTTGCGCCGCTTCGCGGCTGGGGCGTGCCCTCGGGTCAACGGCCGCGGACAGGAGTGTCCGCGCCACACGGGGGTCAGCGGATTGCGGGGCTATTTGGCTTGCCCAGGAGGTGCCAAGCTTCGCGGTACTTGGCGAAGGAGTTCTTGCGGGGATAGGAGCGGGGAGGAAGGAGGATGCTTCGGCGTCCTACGACCTCGCTTACCGGCAGGATGTACCAGGTTTGTTCGAGCATCAGGTAGGCCACTATGAAATCGACTTCAGATTTCTTGTACGCCACGAAGCGGCGGTGAATGATGCGCTGGACACAGAGCTGATAGAGGTGGTCGCGCATGCAGGTGCTGGTTTTTACCTGCACACGCCACAGCTTGTTACCGCCTTCCACCATGAAGTCGTAGCGATGCATTTGCCCGTAGGGCTTGGCGACCACGTAGCCGAGGCTCATGGCTTTGTGGACGAAGGCCACCTCGCCAAGATCGCCCCGGCGAGTTATGCCGAGACCGCGAGCCTGGGCCGCCTTGCGGGCAGAGCTCTCCCGCGACGCTCGGGTGCGTCGGGGTGAAGCGGCCTTGGCTTTGCGCATTGATGGTTAGTGCTGGAATCAGGGGCGTTGCAAAAGAAAAGGCGCAAGCTGGGAAGCTTGCGCCAAACTTTATCTCTACTTTCAGACTAGCAGATTCGAGGGGGTAAACCCGCCAAATTTTCAGATTTATTTCTGCCACTGAATCAGCAGGTTGGCGGGAATTGGGGGCGTCAGGGGGCTTGACAAGATTTGGGACAAAAGCGGTTTTTGTCCGAATTGGATGGGTTTGGCCCATGCTCCCGGATTTCGCGAGCGTGAATCAAAACACCAAAGTGAGCAATTCAGACCATCTATTTTATTGCGCTTAAGCGATTATGACGCTAGAGACGCATACCTTCTCTCTTTTCAGGTTCTCTGAGCTAAGTCAGCCCATCTGAAGTTCTCTCCTCTTAGGCCCGAAACCCTGAAAGGGGAAACTCATGAAAAAGACACTCTCACTGCTGTTGATGGGCTTTGTGGGAATGGCCGGAACGTACGCGTTGGCCGGCTCGACGCGCGAAGACACAGTCGAGCGCCTGCAGAAATCCGTGGACGTTCTTCACGCCATTATGTCGGCACCCGACAAAGGTATCCCCGAAGAAGTGTTAAGCGGCGCGAAATGCATCCTCGTAGTGCCGGACTTGATCAAAGGCGGATTCATCTTTGGCGCCAAACACGGCCGTGGAGTGGCAACCTGCCGTACCTCGGAGGGTTGGAGCGCTCCGGCGTTCGTTTCAGTCGGCGGCGGAAGTTGGGGATTGCAGATCGGAGTTGAAGGCGTGGACCTGGTCATGCTCGTAATGAACGAACAGGGCTTCCAGCATCTGCTTTCCAGCAAGTTTGAACTGACCGGCGAAGGCTCGGCTGCGGCAGGTCCGGTGGGCCGTCACGCCTCTGCGGGAACCGACTGGAAGATGAACACGGAGATGCTGACCTATTCGCGATCCAAGGGCGTATTCGCTGGCTTAACCCTGGAAGGCGCGGTCGTCGAAGAGGATAACGATTCGACCCATGCCATTTACGGCAAGGCCACAGCATTTCGCACCATCCTCGATGGCAAGACGTTGACCCCGAAAAGCGCGGAGGCCTTCATTCATGCGGTCTCCCAGGCGGGCCAGCAGGCACGCATCGCCGAGGCGGGCGATGGTAAGAAGTAGCGCCGTTTAAGCGAAACGAATTCGGAAGTCTCCGAGAACCGCGCCGGCTCGGTAGGTGATCTGTCCGGCGCGAACAGAAAAGTCAATGAGCTGTAAAGGGAGGCAACATCTATGAAACTAGCAGGAATTATCGGAACGGCAGTTCTGTCTTTGACCCTGGGAGCCGCAGCTCCCGTTTACGCGCAGGAAGAACATCCTCAGCAAGAGGAACACGGCCAGCAGGAAGAGAAAAAGGCGCAACCGGAGAAGCCTGCCCAAGAACAGAAACAGGCGCAGCAAGAAGAGAAGAAGGCGCAGCAGGAAAAGCCTGCCCAGCAAGAAGAGAAGAAGGCGCAGCAAGAAGAGAAAAAATCACAGCAGGAGAAGCCTGCGGTGCAACACGAACAGCAGGCACAGCGCGCCGAGAGCAACCACGGCCGCATTCCTGACGACCGTTTTCGGGCGAACTTCGGCCGCGAGCACGTGTTCGTGATCAACCGCCCGGTCATTATCGAGGGGCAGCCTCGCTTCCAGTATGGAGGCTATTGGTTCGGATTCAGTCAGCCATGGCCAGTGGGCTGGCTTTACACCGACAACGTTTATGTTGACTACGTCGATGGAGGGTACTTTTTGTATAACCCATTCCATCCCGGGATTCGCGTCGTCATTATCGTGATCTGACGTCGCGGCTTTCGGGAAGATATTGAACCTGAATATAAGGAGCAAAAAATGCTTGGAACTATATTGATCGTGATCTTGGTTTTAGCGCTTTTTGGTGCATTGCCGCGGTGGTCGCACAGCCGGGATTGGGGATATGCCCCGACCGGTGGACTGGGAGTAGTCCTTTTCATCGTGGTCATCCTGCTGGTCCTTGGCCGCATTTAGGCCATGCGCCGGCCGTCCATATCGTCAGGCGCCCTCACTAAAGGGTGGCGCCTGTTTTTTACACGCGTCGCGGCAGCTCTTCTCATGGTGCTGATGTGCAGCGGCGGCTCGTCTGCATATTCCGTTCTGACCCACGAGGAAATCGTCGATCTGCTGTGGGCCGATGAGATTCGACCTCTGCTGCTCAAGCGATATCCGGGCTTGTCGGAGGACCAGATTAAAGAGGCACACGCCTACGCCTATGGAGGCGCAGTCATTCAGGATCTGGGGTACTACCCGTTTGGCAGCACGGAATTCAGCAACCTCGTGCATTACGTTCGCAGCGGAGACTTCGTTCACGAGTTGCTGATCGAGAGTCAGGATGTGAATGAGTACGCCTTCGCACTGGGCGCGCTGGCGCACTATGCGTCCGATATCGCCGGGCATCCCGCCGTCAACCAGGCGGTCGCGATCGAGTATCCGAAGTTGCGAGCGAAGTTTGGCAAGTCGGTCAAGTATGCGCAGGATAAAACGGCGCATTTAAAGACCGAGTTCGGCTTCGACATGGTGCAGGTCGCGAAGAATCGTTATGCATCGCAGCAGTACCACGATTTTATCGGCTTTCAAGTGTCCAAGTCTCTGTTGGAGCGGGTGTTCCCAGTCGTTTATGGGGTAGAGTTGAAGGACGTCCTGGCCCACGAGGATCTGGCGATCGGGTCGTATCGTTACTCCGTCAGTCGAATGATTCCAGAGATGACCCAGGTTGCCCTGCAGACGCATAAGAAAGACATGATGCGCGAGCAGCCCGACTTCGCGAAACAAAAGTTTCTGTACCGTCTTTCCCGCTCCGAATATGAAAAGGATTGGGGAAAGGACTACACGAGGCCGGGATTTGGCACCCGCGTCCTGTCAACCCTTTTGCGATACATGCCGAAGATCGGCCCCTTCAAGGCGCTGGCTTTCAATAACCCGACTCCGCAAACTGAGGACCTGTATTTCAAGAGCATCAATACGACTGTCGATCAATACCGGACCTTTCTCGAAGAGGTGCGCACGGACACAGTCGTGCTGCCGAATTGTGACCTGGATAGCGGCAAGTTGACCTTGGCAGCGGAATACTCGCTGACCGACGAAGCCTATGCAAAATTGCTGGCGCAATTGTCAGAGCGGAAATTCGACCAGACTTCGCTTGAGCTGCGTGCCAACATCCTTAGTTTTTATGGCGATCTCTCCGTCCCGATTGAGACGAAGAAGAACCAGGACAACTGGCAGAGCGTCCTGACATCGCTTGACCAACTACGGTTGGTCACTCCGGCCCCGCTTGTCGCAGGCAGCGCCACGCGCTGATTTCGGTCCCCCGCCTCTACGACCTTGTGAGTCCGTCCCATTTGCCGCCGAAGATAAAGCGGTGCTTTCCGCGGTCTGCATTCATCTAAATTCCGAGCATATGGCAGACCGCGCTCCAACGCTCAATCAGGCGCCGACCGAGATCGCCGGGGACGACGGGTCATCGAATCCTTCTGCGCCGTGGCGGCCGAGTTTCAATCCCTGGCTCATTGCGGTTGTGGTCGCTCTGGCGGCGTTCATGGAGGTTCTCGACACGAGCATCGCCAACGTGGCCCTGCCTTATATTGCGGGCAATCTTGGCGCGAGCAATGACCAGAGCACCTGGGTGCTCACTTCTTATCTGGTCTCGAACGCCGTGGTTCTGCCGATCAGCGGATGGTTTGCCAGTGTGCTTGGGCGCAAACGGTTTTTCATGATCTGCATGGCGATTTTCACCGTGAGCTCGCTTTTGTGCGGGTTCGCACCGAGCCTGGGGGCAATCATTATATTTCGTATTCTGCAAGGCACCGGTGGTGGCGGACTTCAGCCCATGGCGCAGGCGATTCTTGCGGACACGTTTCCTCCTGAAAAGCGCGGATTGGCCTTCGCTCTGTACGGGGTCACGGTGATCGTTGCGCCTACGGTCGGGCCAACTCTAGGTGGATGGATTACGGATAACTACACCTGGCGCTGGATCTTCTTTATTAATGTGCCGGTAGGGATTGTGACGCTGTTTCTGGTTTATCGTTTGATCGAAGATCCGCCCTGGGCCAAGCGCGTTAAGGGGGCGCTGGCGCGGTTCGATTACGTCGGTGTGTCTCTGCTGGTGCTGGGTGTCGGTGCCTTGCAAGTCATGCTGGACAGGGGCCAGGAAGACGATTGGTTTGGGTCGCGTTTCATCCTGACGCTGGCGATTCTTACAGTGGTCGGCCTGGTTGGTTTGGTTCTGTGGGAGTGGTTTTACAAGAAGCCGATCATTGACGTGCATATGTTCAAGAATTTGAATTTCCTGAGCGCGAATGGAATGATGTTTGTGCTGGGGATCATGCTGTTCTCGAGCCTTGTGATGATGCCCCTGTTCCTGCAATCGCTCTTGGGCTACACGGCGGAGTCGGCGGGCCTGGTGCTTTCGGGGGGCGGGCTTTTGCTGCTGTTTCTGATGCCGATCGCGGGGTTTCTGTCGTCCAAAGTGCAGGCTCGGTATCTGGTGGCGTTTGGCTGGTTGACTCTCTCTTTGGCAATGTACTATTCCACGCAGCGGCTCGATTTGCAGATCAGCTTCTGGAGCGCCAGCCAGTTACGGCTGGCGCAGGTGTTTGGGTTGGGCTTTCTGTTTGTTCCCATCAATCTGAGCTCGTACGTGGGAATGCCGGTCGAGAAAAGCAGCAGCGTCGCTGGGCTGGTCAACTTTATGCGCAATATCGGCAGCAGCGTGGGAACCTCGATGGTCACCACGCTGATTGCGCGCCGCGCTCAGGTGCATCAGGTATACCTGGTGGCACATGTCACGCCGGGACAGCCCAGCTTCGCGGGGGCGGTTGCGGCGCTGACGTCGCGCTTGATCGCATCGGGCGCGGACGCCGATCGGGCGGCGAGGCAGGCTTATGGCATGGTGTATCGGACGGTGAATGTTCAGGCGAGCACTTTAGCCTACATTGATACCTTCTGGGTGCTCGCTATTGGAGCGGCGATCATGTTCCTGGTTTCTTTCGCATTGAAGAAAAATGATCCTGGTGGAGGCCGGGTTGTGCTGGACTAGCAGCGATATGATTGATGGGTCGTTATGATTGATGGATCCATGATTCGGGTGATTACGATCGAGCGCGAATACGGGAGCGGTGGCGCCGACATCGCGAAAAGAGTCGCGGCTCGCCTGGGCTGGAAGCTGTGGGATCAGTTGTTGACCAACGAAATCGCCCGGCTGATGGAATGCGACTGCGGAGTGGTCGAGGAACACGAGGAGAAAAGGGATCCCCTCTTCTACCGGCTGTTCAAGGCTTTCATGCGAGGCAGCTTCGAAGGGAGTTTGAATGCTCCGCGGCTGAAGATGGCAGATACCGATTGCGTCCGGGAGGTCACGGAGCGCGTGGTGAAAGGTGCTGCCGAAGGTGGCAAGTGCGTCATCGTTGGGCGCGGCTCGGCCTACTATCTGCAAAGCCGTCGTGATGCCTTCCACGTATTTGTCTACGCGCCGTTTAATGGAAAAGTGCGGCGGTTGCAGGCTGGCGGAAAGAGCGAGACCGACGCCGTCCATCTCGCCGAAACCGTGGATCGCGACCGGGCTGCTTTCATCAAGAAATATTTCGGCGTCGAATGGCCGGACCGGCACCGCTTTCACCTCATGATCAACTCTACGATTGGCGAGGAACTGGCTGCGGAAACGATACTCAACAGCATCGACATTCTGGAGAAGACCGCTGGCGCTCAATCTTCATCGCGTTAATGCTGCGACTCAAAAAATCATTTTCAGAGCCAGTTGTACCTGCCGCGGAGCATAAGAATTGGTAGCCTGCAGGGGATTACGCGGAATCTGGAAATGGCCCGGGTAGTAATTGACTCCAAGTTCGTTGCTGATCTTCACGAAGCATGCCGAGTTAGCTTCCAACCCCGTCCTGGGTGATGAGCACGCGCTTGTTGTCGCGATTCAGCAGATTGAAAGATTCTACGATCAAGTCCAGCTTGACGCGCTCGGTAACAAACAGGCGGCGGGTCAGGCGCACGTCGGTGGTGGCGTAATCGGGCCCGGTAAACGAATTGCGGCCGGCTCCGGGAAGCCGGTCGTTGGTGCCGTTGCCGTCCTGATTGGGATCGCCTGAAACCATCACATTCTCGGGCCGGCCGCTGCCGAAGGTGAGCACTCCCGCCAGCTTCCAGTCATTGAACGCTTTGGCCAGGACAGGCTGCTCGCGGCCGAAGAACTTGGGATCGGCAATCCAGGCAAACATCAGGCGGTGGCGCTGGTCGGTGACGCTGAGGCC
>Ga0210405_10004221_pt1 | contig 13613 bp, 14 predicted proteins | sample IncBWH11MmetaG_FD_155492 | JGI IMG/M metagenome (GOLD analysis project Ga0210405, IMG submission 155492) | Forest soil microbial communities from Barre Woods Harvard Forest LTER site, Petersham, Massachusetts, United States - Inc-BW-H-11-M | ecosystem: Environmental > Terrestrial > Soil >... | reverse complement strand
CGGCCAGTAAGGCGCGGATTTGCAGACTGGCTCTGCGACTTCAACCGCCGCGTCGATCGTGCGTATTAGGAACCGGATACGCACACCATCCCATTGGCCCGGTGTCAGCTTGTCCCAATTCCGCACCGCCGCGCCATAGCGCCGTGCCATCGGCAGCGCCTGGTCCGGCGCAATGCCGTCGAACAGAACAGGCGTCAGCTCAGCCAGCCACATCGGCATCAGGTCCCCGTTGCACTCGGCCGGGCTCGTCACGCTCGGGTCGATTGCACCCAAGAGGCAGGCGATCCGGCGCCCCTCCTCGTCGTAGCTGTGCCACATTCCCTGCACGAGCCGGCCCTCGTCACACACCTTGAGGATCGCGGCCGAGGCCGCCTCGTTGGTTATCGCCAGCATTAACCATCTCCTTCGTTACCAGATCATACGACTTCGCAGCCGTCCCATTGCCACAGTCAGCGCGCGAGAGCCACGATTCTGCCCAGTTCTGCGCCTTCTTGACATTGCCGGCGACGGCCCACAACGACGGCCGTCATCCGCCCCACCTCTCGATAAAGAATTGCTGTGCTTCGGAGAGACCGATGGCGCCCAAGCACACGGCGCGGCACGCCGAGCGCTCGAGCTCGTCCTTCTCAAGCGCTTCCTCGATAGGCTGAACCTGTATGTTGGCCTCCACGTCCGCTCCGCCGAGGCAGAGGGGCACGATGTGGTCGATCTGGTGCTCCGGTATAGCGGGGCGCTTCACCAGCCTGTGCGCCCGGCTGTACGCGCTGCCGGGCAACCCGTCCGTGGCGCATACCTCCCGCACGTCGGTCGATGCGATGCGCGGATCGGCGCCGGGAGCTATCGTATCATCGCTGATCGCCAGAGCGGTCAAGGAGCCGCCGGCGACCAGCGCGGCAAGGGCGAAGGTGCCGAGACGGGTCACAGCCACCCCATGATTCGAGAGATAGCGTAGAGGATCGGCGCCCAGATGAGGGCGGCGAGCGCCAGCGCCGGCAGAAGCCCGCTCATGCCGCGTGCTCCGCTTGGGATCGTTAGCCATTGTGTTCCTCCGCAGGCGGGGGCAAGTCGTCTTGTTCAATCGGTGACGGATCGCCACCGAACCATCCCAGCCCCCCGCAAGCGACGCACACAATCCAACTCTCGCGTGGGGACCCATCATAGTAAAAGCAGGAGCCGCTTTGGAATAAGAAGCCTCCTTCGCCGGCACAATTTTTACAAGTCGCAGGATGAGAAAGGTCCATCCGCACTACCCTTTCCCGTGGTTCTTCCCACCGCACGAGCACTCGCAGGAATGCCCCTTAGCGTGTTGGCACCGCGCGTCGCACTTGTGAAGCGATGGGTTGGATTTGAATTCGATCGCGCGGAACGTCGGAACCGGCTGCTTCGTGCTGTTGTCGCGATACCCCACAAACCGGCTGAAGCTGTCCGACCGCCGACCCTTAATGCCCGGAAAGAGGCGCTCAAATTCGCGGTTGCCGAGAGTGCTAATCCAAGCAAGCTGGACCGTCTCGCCCTCGATTTCCGTGAAGTACCGCATCCGTGCCATCTGTCGTCTCCGCCCCTGTCACCGCGAGGCGCCGGCCCCAAAATGGGGTTATGCAGTGAATCGGAAGGTGCAGAAGTCGATACAGTCAAAGCGGGTGCCGCGCAGGCTCATATAGAGCGAGCCTGACGCGCCGAGCTTGATCCGCTCGCGATGCTTCGCTTGGAAATCGCTATACCGCGTCGCGGTGCCAATCCGCACCAGCCCGCCGCGGTCCCAGCACTCGTTCATCCGCCGATAAAGCTTCCTGCCCTTCGCCAGTTTCAGAAAGCGGCCCTCTTTCATCTGACTGTTTGCGAGCATCGTCTCTCTCCCGTGTTGAGAAAGTGACGATAGGAGGAATTGGGCGGGAGGGGCAAGAGGTATTTTGCCTGCCGTCACTTTTCGGTCTTCTCCGCCTCGATCGCGGCCAGGAGCTTGCCGATCAGATCGTGGCTGCGCTCGCCCTCGGCATGCCGCTGCAGCAGCTTGTTCATGCCCAGCGCCATGTCGCCGATAAGGCGCTGCTGCTTCAGGCTGTCGAGATCGAGCGGCTGCCGCACAATGCGCACGAGCTGCTGCAAGCCCAGCAGGCTTCCCAGGCCCAGCGCCTGCGGCGGGGTCAGATCCTCGACCGGCAGCGTCCTGACATCCACCGGAACCGCTGCCTCCAGCTCCGCAATCGCCCGCTCCGCCACCACCACGGCCCGCTCAACCATCGTCCGTACCCTCTCGACCTTGCGCGGCGCCCCGCCATGCCACGGCAGCCCCACAGCCTTGTACAACGCCTGCTTCGACGCAACCGCTCGCAGCGCGCTCGCCGACAGCCCCGGCCGATGGTTGTGTATCGAGTTGCCGCCGTGGAACTTGCAGCGCCGGCGGCCGGCGACGGGCCACCGCATGCACGGGCCACGGCCATAGCGCCGGTTCGCGCCGCATCTACGGCGGTAGCTCTGCGATAAGATGGGCCAAATCCTCTTGCCGTGCCAGCGCCAGCGCGCGCAGCTCGCCCCACACCCCTACCGGAATCTCATACCGCCCGGCAAGCCAATAGCGCACGCTGCGGCTCGACACGGCCAGGTCCCGCGCAATCGCTTCCTGCCACAGCGGACCGTACAAGGTCTCGCCTACACGCGCGAAAAGCGCCCGCAAGGGCGCTCCCGCGTCAATGGTCCGTGCTTCAGGCAATCGCCATCTCCCCATGCTCCGGGCAGTGCGGTGCCCCTTTCTCGTCAATCCAGGATTGCGCGGTCCGCACCACATAACCGCACGTTGCGCACTCGCACTTGATGAGCCGCGTCACCTGCTTCTTCCTGCCGTTGGTCATCGCGTGCAGCTCGGCATGAGGATATGGCCCAGCCGCTTCCAGGATGGGCGTCACAAGGCGTTTAAAGGCTTCCCCCTCGGTCGTCGCGGTTAGCTTGCCCTCAAGCCCCAAAGCCCGCGCCAGCTTGGCGAACGGACCCTTGTGCCCAGCCTTAACCCCGACCGCCGCGTGGCACAATTCGTGCGCCAGGACGCCCGCAGCCCGCATCGGATCGGCGATGACCGGCGAGATAAAGATCTCGAAATGATCGTCGCCCGAGCTGGTGTTCGACCAGCACTCGCCGATCCGCTGGTTGCGCACTCCATTGAGCGCGGCACGCGACGGAAAGCCGCAGGCCAGCCGCACCTTGCCCGGGATCGAATGGCCGAGCGAGGCAAAGGTGCCAGCCAGGCCGCTCGCCACCGCGTGCAGCCATGCCTCCCGATGCACGTGACTGTTGGTCACCCGCTGCGGGTCGACCGGCGCAACCACGATCGGAGCCAGCGCCACCGGCCGTGCAGAGCGTTTAAACGGCTTGCGAGCCCTGGCGCCAAATATCTCTACCTCAACCAGCTCCGGACCGTCATGCCGAACGTGCAACAGACCGCAGGGCTTTTGCGTCGCGTTGACGTGCTCGCGAGCGGCTTGCACGCTGTCAAAGCCGCGAGCCTTAGCAAGCCACGCCAGATATTCACGCTCGAGCTCGAGCGGTGCCTTGTGATCGCTCGCATTCCATGCCCATGACGGCGGCCGGTGCCAATACCGCGTGCGCCAGTTCGTCGGTTTGATGCTGTTGTTCATGTCAGGCTCCCAAAGCCTATCCGGTGGCGCCTATCGCCTACCGCGCTTCCGTTATAGCGGAAGCCTCGCCAACCTGTCAAGCCGTTTAAACGCGACGGCCTATGAATATCTCCGACAGGCCATGGTGCGGTAACCACATACCGCACCCCTCTGCCGCCGCTCTCGCGCGCAGCGTTAAGTGAACAGAAGCAACAGCTTATAGACGGCCTCGCTGCCGGTCGCAACCAGCAGCGCTGCCCTCGATGCCGGCGAGCACAGCGCCTTCAGGCGCAACCAGGCGTTGCAACTTGGGGAAACGCTTGGGAGCGGCGGCGGGCGGCGGTGATTTTACCACCCCGACCGGAACTGCGGCCAGATTTTTGGAATTGGGCATCCGCCTCACGGAGAGCAGGCAACGGTCGCACGTAACGACCGTAGCGGTGTGCGCTCCGCCCTCGCGCACCCGACCCTTTCACGCGGGCGCGCGCGAAAGCGGCGGACCTGCGTGTGCAACCGAGGTTTCCCGCGGGTGAGCGGGCGGTTTGGACCTCGGGCCCGGCGGGGGGTTGCCCGCTTGTCGCTTGACGGCTGTCGATGGTTGTTTGCCACGTCGCGCCGCTGCGACTTGCCCATCGCCCCCCGCGGAAGGGTCACCGACTCAAAGGGGTTTCATCACGATGGGACCGGACTATGTGAGAGCGGGCCACCTCCGTTTGCGGGGGGTGGCGGTTTTCGGCTTCGCAGGAGCGTTGTGCTCCCGTTCCTTGGCGAGCCGGAACGATGCGGCTGCCCATCGCTGTTCGGGGGTAGGCCCCGGCGAAAGCAATTCGCGCGTAGAGAGAGCCGACCAGTCTGGCTGTTTGAACGGCCGGCGATTGCGCGTCTGGCGCGGGTTCTGCGTCCAGCGGTGAAAGCGGCTCATGCGACGCGCGCCCCGATTTCGCGGAAGTAGCCGAATGGCACCTTCATGCCCTTCTCGGCCCCGGCGTAGTGAAAATGCCACACCTCCTCGGAGGGCAGCCAGCGGGCGACGAGCCAGTGCGGCTGGCCGGACGGGAAGTAGCCGTCGCGCACGAGGTAGTATCCGCCCGCCATCCGGCTCACGGCTGTTTCGCCTTGGCTTCCGCGTCTTTCCGCTCGGCGGTGATCTTGCAGAACATCGCGGCCCGCCGATCGTAGCGCCGGAGGAGAGCGGCCCATCGCAGCTTCTCTGCCCGCCGGCGCAGGCGCGCCGGTCCGGCGAGAACATCTTTCCACGATTGCCCGCCGGTTATGGTGCTCACGCCCTCTCTCCGAGAGCCGCCGCGATCATCGCCTGCCAGACCCCGGCCGATCGAGCGGACATGCGGCCATCCCATTCGCGGTTTGACGCCTCGATCATCTCCGGGGTCGGCTCGCGCATCGCCGCGATGGCGGCCCGCGCGAGGCCGCCCGGATCGTAATCGTCCTCCGGGTGCTCGTACAGCCATTTGCCGATGGCGCGAGTCACCCGCAGCACCATCTCGGATGGGGCTTGATCTTCGGTCGCCGGATGTGCAATTGACATTGCGCGGCTCCCTAGGCGCGTCTACGCCGATGATGGGTGTTGCTATCCTTGCGGCGAGCGGCCCTGGTCGTCAAGGAAAAAAGCGGCCCCGTCTCTTCCCCTGGCGGGGCCGCTTCATTTCCCCCTTGCGTCATATTGGCCATCGGCATAAGGGTGGTCCATGAAGGTTTCGGATAGAATGCTGCTGGCGACGCTGACTGCGATAGCGGTCGCGATAATGGTGGTTGCCCTTTGGGGCTGCGGTACGGCGCCCCCGGCCGGCCCGCCCGACCCGGCGATCCGCGCGAAGATCGTCAGCGTGTGCCTCTATAGCGGCGTCTTCGAGGCGGCGAATACCGAGGCCGGGCAGCTCGCCGGGCTCGTGCCGCTGCCGGGCGCCGGCACTATCGGCACCATTCTGACGAGCCTCGGCAACGCCGCCGTGACCGACATCTGCACGAACCCGGACAAGTATGTCGCGGACGTAGCCATCGTCGAATCGCTGATCGCCCGCTTCAAGACCCTCGGAAAGATGTGAAGCCTCTCGCGATCGACCTCTATTGCGGCCTCGGCGGCTGGACCTCGGGCCTGCTGGCCGAGGGCTGGGACGTAATCGGCTTCGATATCGAGCGGCACGAATACGGCGAGCACCGCTACCCGGCGCAGCTCGTCATCCAGGATGTGCTGACGCTGCACGGCTCGCAATTCGCGACAGTCGACCTCATCGTCGCCTCCCCGCCATGCCAGGCGTACAGCTACCGGGCGATGCCGTGGAAGCGGGCAAAGGCCTTGCCGCCGCCCGACAGCACGCTGTTCGAGGCGTGCTTTCGCATTCAGCGCGAGGCGTGCGAGGCGGCGGGGCGGCGCATCCCGATGGTCGTCGAGAACGTGCGCGGCGCGCAGCCGTATGTCGGGCGAGCCCGGTGGTGTTTCGGTCCGTATGCGCTGTGGGGCGATGTCCCTGCATTGATGCCTGTCGCCGCAGGAATACGCAAGGGTGAGGGCTCCGGCGGTACGTGGTTCTACCAGAACGGCTGCAACGGGCGCTCGGCATCCTCGCAATCCGCGGAGCGCCGCGAATGGTCGGCGTTGATCGCCCGTATACCGCTGACGCTCAGCCGGCATATCGCGGCGGTCTATCGGCCGTGAGCGACGAGGCCCGCCACCTCGAACTGCTGCGCCACCTGCGCGCCGATCGCTGGTTTGCCCACCAGCACCTTTTCCGCCACCGCCACCCGCAAGAATCGGCCCCGGCGCATAAGGAGCTGGTCGAGGCGATCAATCGGCCGATCGCGCGGGTTTCGATCGAGGGCTTCCGCCGCTTCGGCAAGACGACCTACCTCGAAGAGACCGCCATCCTCAAAGCCGTCTTCCGCGAGTATCACAATCTCGTGATCGTCTCGGCGAGCCTGCCGCTGGCGATCCAGCGGGTGGCGGCGATCAGGAACGAGATCGAGGTCAATCCCTATTTCGGTTACGATCCCGAGTTTCCGGCCTCTTCGCTCTTCGGCAAGCTGCGCGGCGAAATCTGGCAGGACGGCCGGATCGTGCTGGCCGGCGACATCTGTATTCAGGCTTTGGGCCGCGAGCAGTCGATCACCGGCATGAAGTTCCGCCAGTGGCGGCCCGACGCCTTCTGGATCGACGATATCGAGGATCCCGAGGAGATCAGGACCGATGTCGAGCGCGAGGGAACCTGGCGCTGGGTCATGCAGACCTTCCTCCCCTCGCTCGACGACGCGCTGGCGACCTGGGGCCGCTTCACCGGCACGAGGCGCGGCAAATTGTCGCTGCCCGAGCGGCTCGAACTGAACGGCGTGCCGGTCGTCAAGTTTCCGATCGAGAGCATCGGCGAGGCGGGCGAGCGGGTGGCGACCTGGCCGGCATACCGCAGCCTGCCGCGCATCGACGCGCTGCGCGAGGAGTATCGCGGCAACATGGACATCTACATGCAGGAGTTCATGTGCCAGGCGGTCAGCGCCGCCGAGCGCCGCTTCGACCGCACGATGTTCCGGGTCGAGCCGCGCCAGCGCACCTGGGAGGCGGTCTACGCCTTTGTCGATCCGGCGCGAACCAGCCACGGTAAGGCCGCTTCGACCGGCTGGGCGGTATGGTCGTGGGTCCGGAACCGCCTCGTCGTGTGGGCGAGCGGCGCCGAGTTCATCGCGCCCGACGAGATCGTTGCCCTGATCTTCGACATCGCCGAGCGCTTCGATCCGGTCTGGGTCTTTGCCGAGACGGACGGGCTCGTGCAGTGGCTGATGCAGCCGATCCGCCAGGAGCAGATCCGCCGCGGGGTGACGATCCCTGTGAAGGGCGTGCAGGCAATCTCGGGCACCCGCGGCGGCGGCCAGACCCGCTTTATCGAGGGCTTGCAGCCCTTGTTCGCCAACCGCGAGGTCGTCTTCGCCCAGCCGATGAAGGCCCTCGAAGACCAGCTCCTCAGTTTCCCGCACGGCATCCGCGACACCGCGAACGCGCTGGCCTACGCGCAGACGACAAAGCCGGGCGCGCCGGTCTACGACGGCTTTACCGAGGATCACATATTCGAGGATCTGCGCCCGGCGGCCGGCGCGAAGCTCTCGCTCGCGGCGAACGCGACCGGCGCGATGACGGCGGCGATGCTGGTCAGCCACGCCGAGGGGGTGCTGCGCATCCTGGCCGATTGGGTTTTCGAGGGTCCGCCGGCCGAGCGGGTCGCCGACATCGCGATCGCCGCGACCCTGGCGGCCGATGCGTCGCAGTACATGCGGGTGCGCGAGACGAGCTGGAAGACCGCGCTTGAGGCGGCCGCGCCCGACCGGCTGCGATTGAGAGCGGCGAGCCCCGGCTGGGTCGTCGCGCCGCACCACTCGGACACGTATATGAATACCGGCCTCGTTCAGGCCATCCGTCATCTGCCGGCCGAGGTGCGGGTTGGCGGTTCGGGCGCGGCCGGTGGCATCTATATAAGGGAGGCGCTGTCGCGCGCCGTGCGCGGCTTGCCGGCCGTGCAGATCAGCAGCGAGGCGCGCTGGACGCTGCGGGCGCTGGCCGGCGGGTATGCTCGCGCGATGGTGCGCGGCCGGCTGCAGGATCATGCCGAGGAGGGGCCGTACCGGGTGCTGATGGAGGGCCTCGAAGCCTTCTGCGGCCTCGTTTCGACCCGGCGGGAGAGCGAAGAAGATAGCGACAGCGGCCAGTTTCAGCGTATTGATGAGCGGACGGGCGCGCGGTATGCCAGCGCCATGCGAGAACGGAGAGCACGATGAGCGACAATTTTGGCCAGGACCACAGCGCCGAGCCGATGCCTCCCGAGCCGCCGCCGCTCGTGCCGCCGGTCGATGTCGTGCTGCCTGCCGAGGGGCCGGCGGTCACCGTCATCCCCGAGGTCATCCCGGCGGCGGATCCGCTGAGCAGGGACGAGATCGGCAGCCTTGCTGGGTTGCGTGCGATGCAGGCGGCGGGCGCCGTCCTTTCGGGCGAGGAGGCGGCGACGCTTGAGGCGCTGGCGGCCCGCGAGAACGTCGTGGCTCCGGCCGATCCCCTGGTGCCGGACCCGTCGGAGGCTGCCGCCCACATGCAGGAGGCGTTCGGCCATGTCGTCGCTCTCCTGGAGGGGATCGTCGGCGCGGTTCCGATGCTGCACAATCTCGCCGGCCGCGCCGCGGCGATGGCCACCGCTTTCGAGCGCGCGCAATTTCACCTCGCCCCGCCTCCCGAGCCGACGCCTCCGTCGCGCGATCCGGCCCGTGTCGCGGTGCTACAGGCGACGGCGAACCGCACCCCGGCCCAGGATGCCGAACTCTCGGCGCTGACCGAGGGCGAGGCGCCGCCGCCGTCCGCTCCCGAGGTGTTTACATCGCCGGTCAACCAGCGCATCGCCGACCTGCGGGCCATGCCGTCGCGCACCCCGGCGGAGGAAGCCGAACTCATAGCCCTGACCGCGTAACTCCATGTCCGACGCGGCGCTGGCAATCGAGGTCGAGCCGGAAGTTGGGGGCAACCCCGGCGACGACGGTGGCGAGGAGGTAACGCGAGCGGGGACATCACACCGCGACCGCGACCTTCTCGCCGGCCGCGCCGGCCAGCTGCGCGACAAGCTCGACGAAATCTTCTCGGCGGTCATGCGCGTCTTCGAGGAGCAGAAGGACCGCTCCGACGACATCGAGGATTATTGGGATTGCTTCAACTGCCGCACGAACCACCGGCAGTATTACAGCGGCATCGCCAACATCTATTTCCCGATCATCCATGATGCGGTAGTCGCGCGTAGCACTCGTTTCTCGAACCAGATATTCCCGCAATCGGGCCGCTACATCGAGGCCGTGTCGGCGGACGGGACGCAGCCGCAATCCTTGATCGGGCTTCTCGAACACTATCTGCGCGAGACGCATTTCGAGATCCTGGTCCTGAAGCCCTTGTGCGAGACCGGCGACATCGAGGGGCATTACAACCTTTATGTCGATTGGTGCGAACTGGAGCGCGAGATTGTTTCACGTGAAACACACGGCCCCCGGGTCCGGCTCGGCGGCGAGGAGGTCGAAGCGCCGGGCGAGGATTTCGAGGACATGGCCGAGCCCGAGATCATCGTCGAGGGGCGTCCGGTCTTCGAGGTGCTGCACGACAGCGACGTTGCCGTGTGGCCGGCCAATGTCGACTCGCTCGACGAGGCGTTCGCCAACGGCGGCGGTGTCGCGATCGTGCGGCACTGGACCAAGGCCAAGATCGATCAGCTCGTCGAGCAGGGGTGCATCAGAAAGGCCGAGGGCAAGGCGCTCAAGGACTCGATGGACCGGGTCAGCCGCGAGAACACGGACATCGAGAAGCGTCTCGCCGAGCATGTCGGCATTCATCCGCGCGGCACCGGGGCGACGGTGTGGGAAGTTTGGATCACGCTGCCGCTCAACGACGGGGGCGGCTTCGACGAGGATGGCCGCAATCGGCTCTGTCGGGTCTTCTTCGGCCCGAACCGGGCGCAATTGGGAGCGAAGCGTAACCCGTACTGGAACGACCGCTGCCCCCTGATTTCGTTCCCGGTCAAGAAGACGCCCGGCGTCTTCAAGGGCAAGTCGCTGATTTCCTATGTCGACTCGATGCAGTATGAGGCCAACGATGCGATCAACGAGGGGGCTGACGCCGCGACTCTGTCCGCGGCGCCTATCGTTCTACGAGACCCGGAGAAGTCCAACGGTCCTCTTGTTTTCGGCGTCGGTGCGATCTGGGATGGCGGCAAGGATGCAATCAGTCTTCTTACGTTCCCTGACCTCACGCCAAGAGCCCAAACCCGGGTTCAAATGGCTCTACAGGGGATTTTCCAATCACTCGGGGTGAACCCGTCGATGCTGCCGCAGCAGACCCGGGCGGGCAAGCCGAACCAGGCCCAGGTCGCGCAGGAGCAGGCGGTCGACCTGTTGACGACGGCCGAGGCGGTCAAGGTCCTCGCCGTCATCGCCAGCGAGATGCTCGGGCTCATCGTCGATTACGACTACCAGTTCCGCGACACCGACATCACGATCCGCGAGTTCGGCGAGATGGGGGTCCGGGCGCGGCTGGAGCAGGTGCCGCCGTTGACCAACCGCCGCGGCCTCAGCTTCATCTGGCGCGGCGCCGAACAGGTCAAGCAGACGATGATGATGCAGCAGGCCGGGACCGCCTGGGTCAACGTCCTGCAAAATCCGCAAATCCAGCAGCAGCTCGCGCGTGAGGGCTACAGCCTGCACCTCGCCCCGGTGCTCGTCGCACAGAACCAGAACATCTTCGGTGCCTTCCTCGGCTCGCAGGTCATCGTCAACGACCGCGAGATGCTGACGATGGACCCGGAGCTGGAGAACGAAATACTCGAAACCGGGCAGATGCTGCACGTCCACCCGCTCGACGAGGACCCGAAGCACTTGCAGAGCCACATGAAGGCGAAGCAGGAAACGGGCGACCCGCACGGCACGATCGGCCAGCACATCGCGGCGCACATCCAGTCGATGCAGATGAAAATGGCCGCCTCGATGCAGAAGGCGCAGGCCGGAGCCGGCATGCGGCCGGGGCTTCCGCCGCCGGGTGCGGGCGGGCCACGGCCGGGCGCCCAGCCGGCACCGCCGCATGGCCCGCAGCGTCCGCCGGGTGCCCTCCACCCCGACCGCGCCGCGATGTCGGGAGTCGTGCAGATGCCGAGGCGCACATGACCAATTGGGCGAAAGCGATTGACGCACACTACATGATGTGCGTATAGCGCAAAGCATCGGCCGGGCGATCGCAGTCCGGGGCCGCCCTAGGGGCGGGCATCGAGCGGGGGAACGCGCCCCGAGGAGCAAGCATGAGAGCACGTCAGGAGACGGGCGGCGAGCCTTCGCCGCGCGAGCCGATTGTCGATGAGGAGCCTGTCGATGGCCCGATCGAGGAAGCCGATGATGAGGCCGCCGAAGGCGACGAAGCTGGCGATGGCGAAGGGGCCGATGCCGGTGACGATGAGGCCGGCGAAGCGGAAGGCGAAGAAGGCGAAGCTGTAGACGCGGAGCCTCCCCCACGACGCGGCGGCGGATCGCAGACGATCCGGGCGCAGCGGGCGAGGGCGCAGGAAGCGGAGCGGAGGGCGGTCGAGGCGGAGCGGCAGCTTGCCGAGATGCGGGGGTTTCAGGCTGGCGCCCAAGCGCGGCAGCAGCAGCCGGACCCGGCAGCGGCGGCGAGGGCCGAGCAGGAATTTTATCAGTCGCTGGAGGTGATGCCTCCGGCGCAGGCGTATCAGGCCCTGATGCAGCGGGGCCAGGCACAGGTTGGGCAGGCGCTTCAGCAGCTCCAGTTCAACCAGCAGGATTTGGCGGATCAGACGAGGTTCGAGGCATCGTGCGCAAGGTCTCCCGTAAGGGAAAGCTACCGTGACAAGGTCGAGCAGTACCGCATCGGGCAGTTGCGGCGCGGCTTCATCATCTCGCGCGAGGAGTCGTTTCATTTGCTCTACGGCAAGGACCTCGAGGAGCGCGCCAACAAGGCGCGGCCGGCGCAGCAGCGCGCCGCCGCCCGGCGCATCGCGGGGCAGCAGACCCGGCCGACCGGCGCGCGCAGCAATATGGCTCCGGGAGGCCGCCGCCCGGCTCCGGACAGCGCGGAGGCCGATTGGGCCGCGATCGACGCGGCAGTCGCGCGGGGCAGGGATCCCTGGAATTTATAGGCGGGGCCAGCCCCGCCCTCTGATGGAGGCGTGAGTTGGCCCAGAGTTTGAATACTTCGAACCAGTATGCCGGCATTACCACGCGCATCATCGAGCGCGAGGCGATGGAGCAGGTCCAGCGCCAAATCCTCCTTTATCGGTTTGCCGACAAGAAGACGATCCCGCACGGGCATGGCGTGCAGTGGGAGGCGTTCCGCTGGAACTACATGAACCTGCCGCACTTCCCGACCGCCGAGGGGGTGGCGCCGCCGGCCACCTCGCTCGACTACACGCAGGTCACCGGCACCGCGGTCCAGTGGGCCGGGCGCTGGGTCGGCACCGATGTCGCGACGATCACGACGCCGCAGGACCTGATGCGCGCGGCCGGCAAGCAGCTCGGCATGCAGCTGGCGCAGATGAAGGACCGCAACGGCTTCGTCAATCTGATGAGCGGCACCCAGGTCAACTATGCCAATTCGGTCGGCTCGCGCGCCGGTCTCGCCGCGACCGATGTATTGAACCCGACCGATGTCAACCGGACCTATGCCAACCTCTCGAACCTGGGCGCCCCGCTGTGGAACGGGCAGACCGGCGAGACCGTCGAGCGCGCGATCGACTACACCGCGCGGCAGAGCGAGAAGACGATCAGGGGCGTCGAGCACTACGTCGCGATCAGCTCGATCTTCCCGCTCGAGGATTTGCGCAACAACCCGACCGTCGTCAACGCCTGGTCGCGCAGCGATGTGGACCGCCTCTACATCAACCAGATGGGCTATTGGGGCGGCATCACGTTCTGCCAGAGCAACATGGTGCCCTCGTTCACCGGCATCGCCCAGGTCAACGGGGCGAACGGCGTCGGCTCCCTGCCCACCGCCACCTATACGATCCAGGTGACCGGCTGGAGCAACGACAAGTTCTACGAGACCAACATCTACCAGCTCTCGGCCGATATTGCGGTCACCACCGGCGGGATTACGCTGACCACCCCGGTGACCACCGGCTTTACCTACGCGGTCTATGTCGGAGTCGGTTCGGCGGCGCTGCCGACGCAGCTTGGTCTGACCACCGCCGGCCCGACCGGGGGCTCGTTCCAGGGCCAGGCGATCGAGATCCCGCCGAATACCGCGGTGACGATCACCGGGCTCGGCGCGCAGATGATCCCGCCGGCCGCCCCGGCCACCGGTGTCACGGTCTTCCCGGTCTTCATCTTCGGCCAGGAGTCCTTCGCGTGCCTCAAATTGGAGGGGGTGGAATGGCTGCGCCCGACCGGCCCGGATAAGTCCGATCAGCTTGACCAGTTGCGGGTGGTGGGCTGGAAAATGATGGAGGGGTGGACCATCCTCGATCAGCGCAAGATGGC
>Ga0210405_10004220_pt1 | contig 13616 bp, 12 predicted proteins | sample IncBWH11MmetaG_FD_155492 | JGI IMG/M metagenome (GOLD analysis project Ga0210405, IMG submission 155492) | Forest soil microbial communities from Barre Woods Harvard Forest LTER site, Petersham, Massachusetts, United States - Inc-BW-H-11-M | ecosystem: Environmental > Terrestrial > Soil >... | reverse complement strand
GTGGGAATACCGGCAACACGAGGAACACCCACTTGGGCTCCCGCCTTGAGGGCTGCGTAGCCGTGTGAGGGGACTTTCTCGTAGTCGCCTTGGTTTATATCCCTGGCTACATTTAAGGCCCCTTCTGTCGCCTTCTGGGCGCCTTCCACGCCGATATTGAGAGCGCCAAAGTTCAGAGGAAGCAAAGCGGAGTTGTTGAGTTTGTCGCCAACAAAGGGAACAAACATTTGGCCGACCGGGCCGAGCGCCGCTGCCATCACACCTGGAATTGAGAGAGCATGCATAGCATCTTCGATTTTGTCCATGGCGCCCGGGTCAAGGAATTCTCCGGTTGACTTTAGGACGGCATCCAAGCCGGCGTAGCCGCCGAGAATGGCAGTTGCAAGGTAGAAGCGCCCAACGCGGCCGACATCCCCTTTTGAGAGAGATTCGTTTATGTAATTAGCTACACGGAGTGGTTGGCCAACGAAGGATATTAGAGGGCCAAGAACCTTACTGGACCGTACCATGTTCATGTTTATGCCCAGCGGATCGGCGCCCATGAGTTTCATATTCTTCATGAGCATGAACATATGGGCATCGTTAACGATTTGAGGCGGCAACATTTGAGACATTTGGTTGCCGTGGCCCATTACAGCTTTAGTGAACTGTATACCATCCTGTATGCCGTGTTTCGAGATTTCCGCGAAGTTCTGGTCAAAATAAGCATCCAGGGCCATTGTCCCGGTGGCAGCGGCATTAAACGTGTCAGACCCCAGGTCTTCCGGCAGGCCGAGTGGATTCTTGGGTGCTCCGAGGTTTTCGGCGATGTTGGCTCGTTCTTGGCGGAAGTTTCCGAAGATATTGGCATCGTGCCATACTGCCCGGAGTTCCGGGTCAGCAGTGAGATGGGCCATGGCTTTCGCCATTCGGACGGGGCCGAAGTCGGCTGTGCCCATGATCATCGAGTCGGTCATGTTGATGAGGTGGTGAGCCGGATTCATTAAAAAGAAGAAGTCCATGCTGTTGCCGGCTGCCGCTTGTGTGAGCTTGTCCAGGCCAACGTCGGCGGTATGACCTTGAATAAGATGCTGTGCGAGACCTTTCACCGTGCCGCGGGATTGGCCAAGTTCCTTGATGAGTCTCTGGCGTTCGGCTTCATGGGCCGTGGCAGCGGTAGCATTCTCGGCATCCGATAACATTGGATCTTCGATGTATTCGGTATTGAGCCGCTCTTCCATTTGTTCCGCGTAGCGGGCAATTTCGTTCCCGATTGATTTCTTGGTGAAGTAGAAGTTGGTGATCGCTTCGCGCTGTGGGTCCGTCATGGTCGCGAATGGGGAATCCGCAAACCGACCGTATTGCTGTTGTATTTCTTTCGGGGTGATTTCCTTCCGATTTAACATTCCAAGCGCCCGCGCCTTCTCGTTTTGCGAGGGGAAGTGTACCCCATTATTCAATTGGAAAGCGGTGACTTGGGCACGATTCATACGAGGAGCGAGCTGGTGGGGTCCAGTGAGTCCGAGAACTTGGTCGGCATGGGCAATATGGGTTGTCGCATCTGCATAAGCATGAGCAAGCTTTCCAGCTCCTCCCCGTACCGCATCAGCATACTCGCGGAGGAATCGGTTTGTTCCCCGATATCCCACGGCAGCCAGTAAACCGGCAGACCCAGCCGCATACAGCGCTCCACGGATCCAATTTGCAGCATCTTGTGACACCTTCTGGTCTTCTGGGGATTGGGCTCCATCGGCAGCCATGGCGCCGAGTTGGTTGGCAAGTCCGATCAGCGAACTGCCAGTTGCGGCCATTGTCGACCGCCGGGCGAGTCCAAGGGGGAGGGATTCGCCGGATTTGGCGAATGCATCGAGCATGGTTGTGGCTTTGGTGACAGCCTTTTTGGTTAGATAGTCGTCTTGTTTTGAGAAGCGATTGACGGTCTTGTCATACTTCTCCAGGTTATCGTGCTGGGGCTTGAATTGAGCATGCTCAGCTTTTGCCTGATCCAGGAAGGCTTGTGGGGTTTGCCGGGGGCGATTCTCTTCCTTGGCGAGATATTCTTCTACCTGCTTTGCGGCTTCGAGGTCCGACATTTTGAGGTTCTTGCCAGTTCCGGTTAGGGCGCGAATCATTTCCATCTTCGTCTGGCGCTCTTGTTGGCCGTGGGTATTCTGAATTGAGATGGGGACGTTCTTGCCGTTAAAAGATAATTCCACTGTGGCGCGGTGGCCTTCTGGGAGGAATTTTAGTCGGCGTTTGGATTCGTCATAAAGCTTGCGACTGTAGGCATTATTCTCAAAATGAGTTTGGAGGGCCACTTCTTCTTGAGATTGAGGCACTGCGATCTTCTGTACGTCTTCGCGAGCTGGTTCACCGATAGCGCGTATACTGCCGGGTTTCTCGGGTGCGGCATGGGCGAGTGGACCGTTACGCAAAACGTGCAACCCTCTCTCTCCGGCCGGGGTGTAGTCCACAACTTTCTTCGGTGGATGGATTTCAAATTGACCAACATGTAAAATAGACTTTTGGTTATGGCCAGCCGCCACTTCCCGGTCCCATATAGACTCGGCGAGCATGTTCAGGTGATGGCGGTCCACGACCGAATGAAGATGGTGCATCGCCGTTTCCAGTAATGCCGCGGATTCCCTATCATTCTCTGGGATGTAGGTGGGGATTTCTTCTCCCTGACGATTGCCCTTGAGCTTGACCCCTTTGGCGTCTTCACCGAGGATAACACGACTGTTTCCCTTTGTAATTTTGACTTTGGGCGCTTTGGGTTCTTTCGGTGCAGGTGGTTCCTTGAGCGGTTCCTTGAGCGGTTTCCTGGGAGGCGAGATAGGCTCTAGTGGCTCATTTCCCATCTGTCGCTCGCGAATAATCTTTTCTTCTTCTGAGCGGATTCTTTCCTGGATGGCGGCTTCCTGGGGGTCCATCTCTGGATTTGTGGGGGACTCTGGTAGGAGATGTTCTGCTGCACCTGGCCTGGGTTCCGGCTCTCTAATGCGAGGCAACCCGTGATTATATTCAAACTGCGCGCGTTCTTTGCGAACTAGATTCTCTAAAAACGAATCCGGCCGAATGGGCGTCAACTTGGGCTTGGGTTCTTGGCTCATGTCCAAGTAATCGGGATATTTTAGTGACGGAGATGGCGGCCCCTTGACCGATAAATCGCGAGGTTCCGGTGTTGAAAATTCTGGGTTCTCCCACATTGCGTGTGGGAATTGGTCTGTAGGTCCAGTTTCTTCTGGGTGTAAATTCCCTGGCCATCCTTCGTGATCTAGTTCTGGCGGCAGGGCTATCGGTTTATTCAAACCATGTAGATCGCGATATTCGTTTTGTTCGGCAGGTCCCCAGTTGGTTTCCGCCAAGAAAGCTTCATGCTGTGCGGGGGTTTTCTGAGTGGAGATTGTCTCGCCGGGCCTGTTGATTTCGGCGGCCACTGGAAGGATTTTCTTTCCACCCTTCATGAAACCTTGACCCAGAGTCGACTTTGCAACATGTGCGGCGCCGTGAAACAGGCCACCCGCGAGGCCGCCAGCTTGGGCGCCCATGCGAGCCTGGTCCCAGTCTACGTCTTCGCCCAATCCTGTTTTCTCCCCCGTGGCGAGAACAGCGCCTACACCCGCCTGGGTGCCGATTGCGTCTGCCAAATGTGCGCCTTTCGTGTGCATTCCTTTGGCGATGACTTCGAGGGCCGGAGCGGCTTTTGCCGTTACCGGGAGGAGTTTTGCGAGCCGTGCGCCGCCGGCCATGAGACCACCCGTTGTCCCTGGAAGCGGGAGTGCCATACTTCCGGCGCTTGCGTATGTATCATAAAACTCAGGATTCTTTGCACGCAACTCTTGGAGAGAAGGTTGCTTTGAAATGATGTCGGCGAAATGGGAGGTAGCGCGGTGATGTTCGGGGATTCCGAGACCTTGCTGCGCGAGTCCGGTTGGGAAGTTGACAAGGGCGTCTGCGGTTTCGAGGGCACCCTGAGCAGCGGGTACAGCCCGCTCAGCAATACCAGGATTGCTAGTAATGCGCTGTTGAAGCGCTTTGGCATTCTTCTCGCGCTCTTCTTGGCCAACACCAAACAAGTCGAGTACGGCCTTGGATTTCTTCTCGCCCTCTCCGGCGAGCCACTTACCAACACCATTGGGTTCGCTGTGATGAGTTGGAGTGCTGCCAAGAAAAGTATCCAGTTCGGATTTTGGCTTAGCAATAGAAGACCCATTAAGAAATTCATCTAATTCGCTCATTGTGCAGTAATGCCCCGGTGGTTGAGATAATCAAGAATCATAGCTCTACCCTCGGGAGTTTGTTTGTTGATGTGGTTTTTGTCTATGAACATCTGGAGATCAGCACCATGTTTGGCGATGCTGAATGGGGTTCGAGCAGCCACAGCGGCTTGGCCCTCGCCATACTTGTAGGTGTTATCTTTGTTTTTGACATTAGCAAAACCAATGTTCTTGACGTCATTCTGCCGTTCGAATTCTTTCTCGTGGGCTATGCGATCTTGGTGACTAAGGTTTCCTAAGTCGTTTCGAATTTTGCGATTGGCTTCGCCCTCTGAGTGTTGAGCGGCTAGACCCTTCTCTTGGCGAGCTGCCGCACTAGTTTGCTGCTTGTCGGTTCTAGCATTGGCACCCGTTTCGTGAGTATTGGCAATGAGTTCGTGACTCTTGTTGGCGTCTTGTGCTTTTCTTTCGTCGCTCTCACGCTTGAGGTCTGCTAGGGTTTTAGCCTGCTCTTGGAGGTGGCCGGCAAGAACCTCTTGGTTGGCATAGTGCTTCTCCATCGCCATATTGTGCCGTGCTACTTCGGCCTGCTGGCGCATGTGAATCTCCTCCAGCTTGAGTCTCGCGGCTTCCGCCACGTCCCCTTTCTTGATTGCTGCCTGGATACGCTGATTGTAAACGGAGGTAGGGTCGAGCTTTTCGAAAGCATCGACTGCGTGAGCATCGGCCGATAACTGCTGCCCTGAGGCTTCAAGTGCGAGTTGTTTCTCGTGCTCGAGCCGATCATTCGTTTCTTTGGAATTCTTGTCGAGATACTCGGCGGCCGAGGCATCTCGCCCCAGGCCAGACAGGATAGGGTTTATGACGTTGGCAGTGAAACCGGCAGCACGATTGGGCTTCATCATTCTTTCGCGCATTTTGTCCTCTTGGGCCTTGCGCGACAAGAGTTCGTCAAGGAGTGCTGGCCGAGTTTGTGGAACATCTGCTTCTGCGCCGGCGGCGAGGTGGGGAGCTTCGGCGGTCAATGTTGGCGCTTGCGGTTCGGCTGCTTCCGCTGGCGGTTGCCACCGCCCGAGATCCATGGGATTCATCGCTTGGGGTACATGGAAAGGAGAAGGTTGTGGCTGAGATTGTGCAGGAGGGGCCTGCACGGCCGGATGCTGTACGGGTCTGCGCATTGGCATTCCGCGTTGCATTCCAGTCAGTTGGGGGTTTACGGGCGCACCAAACTCGGCAGGAACGCCCGGCATTGGCCGACCCATTGGATGGGGAGCTGGCTGAGGTTGCTGCGGAACGGGACTCCACCCAGGAACGCGCTGGCGAGCATAGGCCAGTTGAGCTTCTGGAGATTGAGTGGTGATGTCGTTTGTTGGCTGTTGTTGATGGGGGTGCAGAACAACTAGTGGCGCAACGGATGGTGCCTGATGATGGCCAAATCCCATTAAGCCGGGCTGAACGCGAGGATCGTTGGAATGGCCCTCCCCTGGTGGTATTCCGGGAAGCTGGAGTCGCATAGGCATCGCCGAATACCACGGAGGAGTGGTAATGTGAGTTGGAGAGCCAGACATATGATCTGGGGGCAATAATCGGGGGCGGTTGCGCTTTTCTTCTTCGCGCTCATCTCGCTGTAACATTCTCTGTAGATTCGGCAAAGAACCAATTCGAGGGTCCTGTGCCGGCATCTGGATGTCCACAGGCGAAGGACCTTGTACTGTTTGGGGTTGCATGAATGAGCGGTTGTCGAGGGGATCCATTTAACGACCTGTAAAGGGGGTCTGACCGGGTTGCTGTTGGTTTCCGAATAGGCGATTGGCGAATGCCATTCCTCCTTGGATGAATTGACCCATGGGGGACTGAGATTGGAAACCGCTATTATCAAAGACACCGGCGCCCAAGCCACCGTTGGAGTTTTGGGAGGTGTTGGGACGCGAAGTCTGGACTCCCGTTACACCCGAATCCAGGCCAGTGTTATTTGAACTCAAGAAGTTGCCAAAACTGCCAGAAGGAATAGAGGAACCATTCTGGGTGGAAGGATTCATCGGCGGAAGTGGCGGCGCTCCATAATTGCCCCATCCGCCCGAAGGCTGTTGTGGGCTTGAATTTGGAGGGACTGTGGGTCGAGGTGGGTAGTTTGTCTGCCAGCCACCCTGGGGTTGCTCCGGGGCGTAGGTTCCAGCTAGGGAGTTGGGATCCAAGACTGTGCCGAACGGGTTCTGAGAATTGATCATGGGGTTCATGGGCAGGGACTTCTGATAGTCGGCCGCCTGGGCTAAACCGTTATCGTTACCGAGCTGTTGCTGAAACAAATCCCGGCTGGGATTGGATATAGCGGAAGAAGCATTGGGGTATCCCGCATCCGCATAGTCGGCAGCACTGAAGGAGGAGGCTGGCAGTGTAAGACCTTGGCCACCTGCGACAGCCGAGCTAAACATGGGCTCCAGTGGAGAACTCAGACCCTGGGGAGGGGTCCAGGAGGTTTGTTGTGGCCCAGCCATTAAAGCTTCTGTATTACCAGCCGAGGAGCCTTGGGATGCCGCGGGATTCTGAACAGTATTCACGTTATCTGGCAGCCAGCCGGGGTTAGGGCCTTGCCATGAACTCTGGTTGCCCAGATTGCCATTTGTCACCTGTGCTGGGCCGGATTGGCCGGGAGGGGTCCAGGCGCGAGAATTGCCAAACACGGATTGCTGATCGGCACCCCTATAGTTGTTGATACTTGTTCCACCTGGAGTACTTCCATATGTGGATGCGCCTGGATAACTCATGATGCCGGGGCCAGTTTGAGTCCCGGATGGCGAAAGAGAGTCTCCGAATAATCCACCAGGAGCGGTGGAATAACCAGGCAAACCGCCAGATAAGCCACCAGAAGGGGTGGATTGGCCCATATTCATTCCTTGCGGTGCGCCCATGGGAGCGGAAAGCATTCCCTGGGCCTGTCCTGATGGGGAATCGCCAAACAGGCCGCCTGGTGCCAAAGATTGCGCCGTTGGTGTGATGGGGGACCCACTTCCTTGAGAGGGGTCAGAGAAGTTTGACATATCGTATCCAGCCCCACTGTCCATCGAGGCTGCACCCAGGCCAAGTGGAATGCCGCGATTGGCTTGCTCGTATTGAGAAACAGAGCCAAGGGCACTTGCTAGTTGAGGATCTTGTGCAAGTTGTTGTGGCGTGAGCATGGATGCGCTGGGTGCCGTGGTGGGCTGAGCGTCGGCATTGTAGGCTTGGCCTGTGCCCCGAGGATCAAACCCTCCCAAGGCCTGTTGGACCATCGTTGACTTGTAGGGCGAATCCTGGGGAAGCGCCATAGCGGTCTGCATCTGATTCTGTGCCCAGTTTTGGTTCACCAACTGTTGATATTGCTGTTGCATGATGGGATTGAGTTGGTCATAGCCAGTTGCATACGGCTGGTAGACTCCACCACCGCCCATGGCGTATTGGCCATTTGTGCCGTTATTGGGGTCGCCATTGGGATTGCTAGATGGAGTGCTAACACTTGCGACTTGGTCATATGCATCAGGCGGTCCGTCGATAAGATACTGATTTGGGTCCATTTTTTAATATCCTGTCTTTGCGCCGGCGCCATAAGAGCCACCCGCAGAGCCGCTATAACCAGGATCCCATGAAGTGGGATCATACCATGAAGGAGGGGTATAAGTAGGCTGTTGAGGGCCATAAGTGTTGGGGTTATTTGACATATCTGGCCCTGAGATGTAGCCACTGGCGGGACTGTATCCGCTGTTTCCGGAGCCGGTGAGGCCCTGCCATAACCCAGAAAGACCCTGTTTTGCGTAGTTGCCAACTGCATCCACGGCAGAAGACGGCAGATAGCCAGCGGCGTTTCCAAGGCCGGAACCGACTCGGCTGATCGAATTCCAAGGAGACATAGAAGAGCCACCGTACAAATATGATGCCGGCGAGTTCATTCCCATCTGGGCATAGCGCGAGGGATTGGCCGCTGCATTCTTGGCTTCGAGTGGCTTGTAGGCGTTTTGATAACCATTCCAAGCATTGTCCGCCGCCATCTGATTGTAAGCCTGGAGTTGTTCTTGGTTTTGGTTTTGCATGTTGTAGGCGTTATTCCAGACACCCTGGGCTTGTGCAGCGCCTTGTGCTTGGAGCGCCGCGGCATTCGAAGCCGCAAATGAGTTGTCGGTCGTGCCGCCGGCCTCTCTAGCAGCACCAACCATGGGAGCCGTGACGTTGCGCATGTACTGGTCGCGGGCCTGGTTGGCAAACTGCTGGGTTTGGTTCTGGTCGATGGGCTGAACTTGGTTGTATTCGTTGTACAGAGTTGGCAGCAATGACGGATCGTGTTGCATCGCATAGTTGAGGAAGGTTGTTTGCGATGGATTGTAAAACGTCATTTTTGCCTCATCGGACTACAATACTGTTGCTTGGCTGGTTTGCCAGGGGATCCCAGCGCTGGACTTTTGGTTTGGCGGGTTGGGGGATGGAATCTTCGTCTTCGCCGATTTCGTTTGGATTGAGTCCGAGTTGGGCGTAGAGGTCGTTTTTCTGCGACTTTTTCAGATTCTGCCTGTCGACCAATCCTGTATCCCGCTTTTTGGGTTTGGAGATGGGTCGGTCGTAGTCCTCGTCGTCTTCGTCGTATCCGAAATCGCTGGGTTTGGATTCCACCGTTGTTTCCAGTTGGGCGAGATCCTGTTTGACCGTCGTGCGTTGAGCAGGAGGCGCAACATTCGCCAGTCTTTCAAGCAACACAGTGTCCTCCCAGCGACCGTCAATCAATCGCTCGCCCGTGAGGCGGCCGACAACCCGGAAGCCGGCTTCCTTGAGAAAAGCGGCCTGCATTGGGCTTGCTTCCGCCACAAGCTTTCGCATACCCGAGCGGAAAGCGCGGTCCACGATTTCCTCGATTGGTTCGCGAAATACCTTAAAAGAAACACTGTCGTTCAGGGCCATTGTCACAAAGAGGCCTCTAGAAGGCTCTACAACGAGTCCAAATACGGCAACTGGTAGATCCTCTTCTGTGACTTCGTAAACCTCGCCACGCGAGACCACAGAGGCCAATGCGTTGAAGATTTCTTGTTTGTCGCCGCCGAAAGTGGCAGAAACGCGACTTGCCATGTTTTCGACCATCGTAAAGAGCTTGTGCTCCTCCTCGGCTTGGAATCGGGCGACTCGCTGGCGCAATCCTTGTGCGGACAGGGCTCGTGTTGAAATTGTCATTCTTCCTCCGTTTCGTCCTCGTCGGACGGCCCTTCTTCGGGCGGTTTGTACATATAGGTTTCGATATTGGATTCTGGATCGACCAGTGCATCGAGAAGTAAAGCTTTGCGTTCTGCTATGATCTCATCCGCCTGTTCGGGCGTCAACTGCTTCGCCTGGGCGATTGCGGCTTCGCGAGAGAGAGCACGGTTCAGGACTTTCTTAGGGTCGAGACGTTCGATGGCAGTCCGGACTTTGACCAATTCGCCACAGCCCTTCCAGATACAATTGGCCAATAAGACGGATATTTGGCCAGTCCGAGCATCGTTGATTGTGTTTTCAATGTACTGCGAAACCTGCTCAAGCGTCTTGATTTCTTGCTTTTTGGGGATTTCATAGACGACGCCCGGCAGGAGGGCTTGGACATCCTCTTGCTTATTTGTGACGCGCTGATGACGAGCGCAACGCTCGGTGTTTCCGTGGTTTTGGCGCAGGCCCTGGCAAGGAGCGCCGTCAGCTTTGATGATCCCGCACCACTTGGAAGGGTCGGAAATGAAGTGTTTTGGGCCTGGTTTCTTGGGTTTGCCGTTACTTTTTGACATACGTATCCCCCGCTAAACGTAGTCTACGGATATCGATTTGTTCGCGTGTCATTCCGGCAGCCAGGGCCCAGAATTCGAAGGAAGCCGTAGTATTTGTGGCCATTGCCCACTTCCGGAGGTTGATACGGGCGCGCCGTAGGCGACGTTTAGAAGTCGTCGTTCCTGGTTGAAAGCGGCGCGCTGGATTTGTGCTGTTGAGAGCCTCGATATCATCTTCTGCCGCGCCGATGACAGAGGCGGCTAAAAAGGCCCATGGATCGGGGTTGGATCTGGCATGTTTTCGCTTGTATTGGCCAACGGCTCGCTTTCTGGACGGAATTTTGGGGTACCTTTCGGGGTTGTGAGAACGATTCATAACACAGAAAAGAGAAACTGTCAAGCGAATTTGACAAAAGTCGGGCAAGCACTAGGGAAAGTAGTGAGGTTTGCCGAAAAGTGTCAATTTACTGAGTGGTAATTAAGGCAATTATACTGAATTGTGCGCAACCATCAGGGGTTTAAGGCAACCAAACAGCAAAAAGGCCGTGTCTTACAACGGCCACCGGAGTATTTTGATTGCCGATCTCAGACATCTAGTGATGATTGAGGCCTCTCACTGTCGGCCATACCGAATCTGAGCAGTTCCAGACCTTTCATCTGGTTTCCCTACAGCGTTCCGGCTTAAGTAGCCGGTGCTTTCGGAATCTGGTTGCGTGAGGTTGGAGTTGAACCAACTATTTCCGGCTTATGAGACCGACGAGATATCCGTTTCTCTACTCCGCTATGCAGCTTATCATTCTACAAATTGGTCGGAAAAGATGGAGTTGAACCACCATTGCCCCGTAGGGCCTCTGTTTTACAGACAGCATGCTTGACCGCTTGCATATTTTCCGATGGATGGGAATGTTTAGTCATTTAACCCCACGCTTGGGCGACTGCTTTTTCGAGCCCGATGGAACACATCCTACACTGAGCGAAGTATTTCTGTCAAGGGGTATCTTCTCAGCCGGGAATATCCCATCTTCGCTTGCCATTCCAGTCCCTGTAAGGTTCGATGCCATACATCTCGAATATGAAATGGTTTTCATCAATTGCCTTGCGTTCGTCAATTCGCCGACGGCAACGGGTGATACAGGGATTGACCAATAATCCGAATCGCCATGCCAGACGGGCTTTGAGCCCTCGTCTGCGTTGCGACAGGACCCATTCGCGGTGGCTATCTTCCCATGTCGGGAGATCCTTGAAAACGTCAGTTAGACAGCTTTTCAAGACCGCCGGGCAGTCGTGCATCTACTTTTGTCCGCCGCTCAATGCAACTCTCGGAGGAAGGTCCCCAAAGCTTTTCGGCTGTTTGGCGCCCGAACCCGTGTCAAACTTCTTGTCTTCCGGACTGGGTTTGCGGGCTTTGCCGCCGCCCTTGTCGCCGTTGCCCTTCTGCTCCATCGGTCCCGATTCGTTGCCGGGATGCATATCCACTTTCTTACTTGCCACTTTACTTTGCCCTTTTACGACCTGCCGACGCCATGGATGCCATTTTTGCGTTCCCGTACTTCTTCCGGCCGGCAATTGCCATGACCGCTTTTGCTTCCGAGGCGGGTTCGCCCTTTGCTTCTATTTTCTTGACGCCCGCGGCGAATCTGCCGCCGCCGCCCAATTTCATACTTTTCTTAGCCATTCATACTTCTCCACAACCTGTAGATCCAGCTCTTACGAAACCGCGAGAATTCTTGCCAATCAAGCAGGGGGATTGAGATGCGGTCCTCGAAGTCATAGCCACGGTTGTCAACTTCTTGGCGCAGATCGTGGTATTTAGTGCGCCAATCCACGGGAGAAATATAGCATCTCTGCTCGGGGGTCTTAGTATCGAATGTGTCCCAATCCAGACACTCGAACCTGTAAGTGGCATTCTCGCGCGACCATCTGACCTTAGCTTTCGTGGTTTCTTCGTATGTGAGGGTTTTACTTGCCATGCTTCTTTGTCCTAAACTTCTGAATCCTGCCACCTGACCTGTGGTCGAGGGTGATTGCGTGCTTGACGGCGGTAACGGCATCGAACCCAAGATTCATGGAAGCGCGGGCGAAAGGTGCGCCGCTTCCGCACGCCACTGGAGCCTGGGCTGGGAGGGGGATACACTTGTCGAAGTAATGGAAACCTTCATTCTTCCTGTTCACAAAGAAACCATGAAAGGAGTCGGACAGTTTGGGTTTCTTGGTTTTGAAGTTGTCGCCGACCCAATCGAACCACAATTCGCAGTCTTCACTGTCGCCAGCAGCCGCCGCCCAGCCAATCTTCTTGAAAAAATAGATCTTGGGGGATGTGTCAGAGATGATGCCATTTGCCGAGGTTTCCCGCGAGTCGGATGCCAGGGTCTCTCCGTCCCATGCAATTGTGGTCACTCGGCTTTCTCCGCCTTCGGCCGGATGACGGCGTCTTCGTCCGAATATGTCCGCTCCCGGTTGGCGCAGGCGATGAGATAATTTGTACGGCGATTGAGCACAAGAAAAAAAGCCATTGGGATAGCATTCTGCGACATCATAAACGACGCCATGTGTGCCGATTCTTCGCGCATGCCAGTGTTCCCGCCGTCCCCGTCCGCGATTGCGTCGAGGGTGACGATGAGGGCTTCGACTTTGGACTGTGAGACGTCGATCATCCTATTCTTCTTGCTCCTGTTTGAGTTTCTCGATGGCCATGGACAGATTGGCGATGTAAAGGTCGAGGACGGCGATTTGTTGGCGGGCAAGCTCGGCATTCTGCTCGGCTTCGGCGCGCTGGCCTTCCATGGAAGAAAGCACGATTTCGAGCTGCGGGATGTTGACTGGCATGCGAATCCTCTTGCTTTGTGTGTGGGCGGGATTGAAGATCGGTCCAAGAAGCAGCTCCCCTGCCTTCAAGAAACGCCTCCGCTCTCCTCCGCGGGGGTGTTTCTATTTCTTGGTCGGCATGTCGCCGTAGACCTTGTCTTGGACATTCATGAGGATATGGGCGACCATGCCCATCTCGTGCTCAAGGTCCTGGAGGCGGGTTTCTTGGTCACGAACCTTGTTCTCTAGGATGGTGATTCGCTGGGTCGTGGGGTGGGTATCGAGCTTGGATTGATGTTGGGCTGTTGACGGGGCGACCAGTAGCGCCATCGTTGCAACAGTAGTGATGATGGATTTCATATTTCGCTCCTAGTAGATCGCGTCAAACCCGCAGTCGGGGCAGTGTCCTTCGCCGGTACGATAGCATTTGGAAACCAAACAGACTTTGGGACCGGCTCACCAGCACCAGACGCATCCGGAGCACTGGGTGACGTGCCTGTACCACTCCGCTTGCGCCTCGGCTTCTTCGCGGGCGCATTCGTTACACTGGAGACGGGTCTTGGCTGCTCTGAGTCCACAGGAACAGAAGACTCCTGGGGAGTGGAAACATCCGAGTTGTTTGGGTGTGTGACAAGTGTGGCCAGTCGGTTGGGGGTTGGGGTCTTCGATACTTCTTCCTCCAGGGCTCTTGCGGCGGCATTGAGAGAGTCCACGGCGAGTTCCAGGAACTCTTGACGCCGCGGATCCTGATACGTCGGAAACGCAACGACGCAGGTGTTGGCCGAATCCATGACTCGATAGGTGTCATATCGACCGGCCGCACGATTGCCATTGTCGAATTCAAGACGATAGGGCGGCGGAT
>Ga0210405_10004219_pt1 | contig 13616 bp, 13 predicted proteins | sample IncBWH11MmetaG_FD_155492 | JGI IMG/M metagenome (GOLD analysis project Ga0210405, IMG submission 155492) | Forest soil microbial communities from Barre Woods Harvard Forest LTER site, Petersham, Massachusetts, United States - Inc-BW-H-11-M | ecosystem: Environmental > Terrestrial > Soil >... | reverse complement strand
TGAATGCGCTACCAAAGACTAAAAAAATCCGCTGCCATTCAGAAATGCGGAGAAGCACCCGGTCACAACAGTGGACAAAAGTTCTCGTTCAGCACGTTGTTACGATGTTGAGGCGAAGGTTAAGCGTCTCATACGTTCTGAAAATAACACGCTGAAACACCTACCTAGGTTCCGTCTCCCTCGACGCTGCTCCGAGTGGCTAACTGTCAAATGTTTAGATGTGATCCCCAAAGCGTCAGCCCAACTGAAGCGAGTCGAGCGTCGGCTCATCGATCATTGCTGTCGGAGTGAGTCCTTGATCGGCCTGGTAAGCGGCGAGTGCCTCACGGGTCAGCGGCCCGAGCAATCCATCCACCTCACCTTCGTAATAGCCCATCTCCTGGAGCTCGGCTTGCACGTCCGCGATCACGCGGTCCGGCGGCTCAGCACTGTGACCCACATAAATCGGGGCGTCGTAGGCATAATATTCAGCTGAAGGTTCGTATCCCCATGCCGGATACCAATAGCCGTTGTTCCAGTAGTAATAGCCGCCACCGATCAGCTCGACGCGGCTGTAACGTGAATGGTACCAGTTCCGATCGTGCCGTTCAGGGTGATACGAGCGGAACACTTCGTATTGTGAACCCTGCCAGCGATCACTTCCTTCAATCCGAAAGTTCTGGTTGAAGGTAACTGCCGGAACCTTGTCAGGTCTCGGCTGCGCTTTGAAACTTGCGTGCTGCTGTTTAATCTGTGAGACCTGTTGTTTCACCTGCTGCACTTTTTGCGGATCAGCTTTCCTCATCCCACCGGTCGCATTGACAGCCGTGTTTTGTTGACCGGTTGCTGCAACTGCTGGACCTGCGCTTGCCGATGCCGCAACTGCTGGGGCCGCGCTTGCCGACGGTGCGGTTGCCGGAGTCATGCTCGGTGAAGCCTTTGCATTCGCGCCAGTTCCCGTCATCCCTTTCTCACGCTGCCCAGCCTGATGCTTCCCACCGGGCGGCATACTGGCGGTCGGTTCACCGGAAACATTTGTTTCGGCGCCGGTAGTGGTTTCAGTTTTTGCCCGACCCTTCCGACCTTTTTCGGCACCCGTTTCAGTTGTAGCGCCCGTCTGACCAGAAACGCTCTCTGTCGCTTTAGCCTTTCGGCCTTTTCCTGGGCCCGTTTCGGTTGTGGCACCAGGCTCCTTCATCGCGCCGGGTTGTTTTGCGGTCGCCTCGGGCTTGGCCGCGTTCTCACCTCGCGTTTTTGGCGTTTTTGGTTCGGCCTGATGCGTCTTTTCAGCACCCTGCTTTTTCCCTGGTGTCGACTCTCCCTCTGGCTGCTGTGCAAAAGCAGCGCCAGCGAGCGCCAGCGACACACCTATTAGTAAACTGGTAAATGTTTTCATATTGTTAATCCAATTAGTCGCTCGGAGTGAACGTTGTATTCACCCACCGGGACAATCAAATAACGCCGCTCAACCGTCACTTGGCCGTCTTTGACTTTGACTGACCTCTGCGCTCCTCGCTCCCTCGGTTCTTCACCAGCCCTGTTCTCTCGGCATCTAGATGCGCCCGAGCAGCCAGAGAATCAGGATGATGATGAGAATAGTCCCGAGCAAACCGTGCGATCTGTACCCAAATCCATAACCGCCCGTCGGGAAGGCTCCGATCAACAGCAAGATGATAATGATAAGAAGAATTAAGCCGATGCGAAGCGTTTTACGTCAGACGCCCCCTCCTGGCAACATTTTCTCGGTCTCCGAAATCGCTCCTCCACCTCTCAACATCTTCTTTCTGCTTTTCCGTGTCGCTCTTCCAAAGAGCAATAACACTCACGTTTCGGAATGTCCGCCTGCGTCGCTGGCAAAATGATAGGAGAAGAGGCATGCAAAGCGCGCCTTTGCACTCCACCGATTGGCAGAATGGAAAAGGCGCGCTGCTTAGTAAACGGAGACTTAGCTCTTAATCCTCATCGAGGACAACTCGATCGACGAGCATGTTGTCGCCTTCGCCCACGTAATGTACATGGACGGGCACGCCGGCTTTGATTCTGGTTCTGACCGCGTCTTCATCGAGGGTCTTACCGCTCTTGGTCACATAGGTGACTGTCTTTCCGAAGCGATAAGTTCTCGGCCCGCTGTCTTCCCTGAGTACAATTGAAGTGCCGGGTGTAAACGTGGTGATTGTCCCGCCAGCTTCAGTCGTAGTGGTGGTGGTAGTTTGCGACACCTGTGCCCACGCAAACGGGGCCGCCCCTGCCAAGACCATGCTTAATAGTAACTTTTTCATTGATTTTCTTTCTATTGTTTTTTCCTGACTGTCAGGACGGCGCGAATTAGTCGGCTCAACAAGAGCAGAGCAAAGGCGCCGCCTCGATTTCTATTTCGCGTGCGTTGAGCCCGGCGCGCGTCATTTGTATAACAAATAACCGAAAGTCGTCGCTGCCGATTCTTTTTCGAAACGGCGGACAAAAGGCGGACGCGATTTATTGTTTTGCACAGTTACGAAGGCGTTTAGCCCTGTTTGACAACACCAGCTTGCCGGCCCGATGCGGATTTTTCTTACATGACAATCAGGCATTCGTCTGACTGCCAATAGACACAATGAAGCGCGCGCAAAATCACGGGCAGGCGATTCATAACAAACGGAATCATTATGAAATTGAAAGAACGTGTTAAACAAGCGGGAGCGACAGGCTACATTCTTCTTTGGCTATTGGGAATTCCCCTTCCGATTTTGTTCCTGATTTTCCTGCTGCGTGGCTGCACATAGCATCCGGCAGTTTCACATTCTACTAGTCCAGTGTCGGCGTGGGCTTTTCCAATCGGAGTACCGCTGAAAATCAGCTCAAACTATTGATGCATTTTAGAACAGTGGAACCATGTGAAACAGAGCTAAACTCGGAGGAAACCGCTGATGAATCGAGCGAGCCGGCAAACATAACTCCGCGACCGCGCATCGACGCATCGCTGCAAAAGCCATTCGACGTGCGGTCGATCTCGCTGAGCGGGTTGTTTATTCTCGCCGTGTTTTACACGATGTATTTTCTGCGGTCGGTATTGCTGCCGATCGTCCTCGCACTTCTCTTGAGTTATTTACTTCGTCCAATTGTGCGGACTCTGGTGCGGATGAAGATTCCTGGCTTGCTCAGTGCCGCTTTGGTTCTCGTTGCATTTATCATATTGATTGGCGTTGGCATATCAGCCCTTGCGACTCCCGTAGCTGTGTGGTTGGAGAAGGCCCCAACAGGTCTGCAACAGTTGCAAGACAAGTTCATGCCAGTGAAGAAGTCAGTGACTCAAGTTGTGGCCGCTACCGGAGAGATAGAGAAACTAGCGACACCCGATTCGCCAACCAAAACTGCCGTGGAAGTTAAACGTCATCCGATTACCGACATGCTTTTCATGCGAACCCCAGAGTCGGTAGCCAGCCTCCTACTCCTCTTGATTCTACTTTACTTTTTCCTCGCGTATGATGGCATCTTTATTGCCAAGCTGGTTAAGTTAATGCCCACGTTGGCCGACAAGAAACGGGCAGTTTCCATTGCGCACGAGATCGAGTCCCATATCTCCCGTTATCTTTTTACGGTTACAGTGATCAATGTTTGCCTCGGACTAGCCGTTGGCACTGCGGTTGGGCTGCTCGGCCTCCGCAATCCGTTCATGTGGGGTGTCGTGGTCGCCGTGCTGAACTTTGTGCCGTATCTAGGCCCCCTGACTGGCATTATCTGCATGACGATTGGTGCGGGGCTTAGTTTCGACAGTTTAAGTTACGCTCTTGTTTTCCCTGCCGTTTATCTTCTCCTCGGCACCCTTGAGGGCAGCCTCGTTACTCCTTGGGTGATGGGGCGCTCTCTTACCCTGAATCCGGTGCTCGTCCTGCTGTCGCTGACCTTTTGGGGGTGGATGTGGGGAATTGCCGGCGTCATTCTAGCCGTTCCAATTCTTGCCACTTTCAAAATTTTCTGTGCTCATATCAAACCGATGGAACCGCTGGCGGAATTTCTTAGCTGAGGGAATATCCGTTTTGAGAGCGGCATATCTCTCCCCGTCCAGCAGTTAGCTGATCGACTGGTTAGGCCTCGGGCGCGATCTTCACCCAGTCCACTAGCTCTTCAGGGACGCCGAGCTCGGAGGAATCAATTCCGTCCGGAAGTGAGAAGGTGTGACCGCCAGCTAGAGGACGTGGCTGGTCTTGGGAGCATGCGGCCTTTGTCCACCGATTTTGTACACTCGTGACAATTTTTGGGCGCATTTGAGAAAAGATGAGATCGCGTCAATTCGGCCAGTTTCCCTCGTGTGAGCGGCACTGATCACGTGAGATCAAGCGGGCGTAATTGCTCCGCCCTTGTTGCGAATGAGGCGACGGACCAAGGAGGCTCTTCTTTCAGCTAGCGTTTAGAGTCGAATCGTTTTGCAGTTATGTACGGGCGACGCTCCCGTACTTACCCAGTTCAGGGTCGCTTGCGAAGGCGGCGCTTGCGCAAGCGCATCTCCCCCCGAATCACGTGAAGGATAAGGATATTCTGACGGCGGCGGTCATAGCGGTAGAAAACGCGGCAGGGCGGTTCCACGATTTGCCGGTAGCGACGCGACGAACGGCGAAGTTCTGACGGAACGGAACCGCTTTCGGGATGTGATTGCAATTGTTCAACGTGTTGGAAAACACGGCGCACCAGTTCGCGCGCTGCAGGTGGGCTATCGAGTGCGATGTAATCGGCAATAGCATCAAGATCCTGCAGTGCGGGCTCAGTCCAGATCAGCGCAGCCATCGAGCCATCCGTCGCTTGGCCTCGGAGTGGCCGACAATACGGCCTTCTTCAACCGCACGTTCTCCACGCGCGATGCCTTCAAGAATGGCCAGTCGCCGCTGCGTATCTTCGTAGGTGCCGACGTCAATGAGATAGGCAGCCGGGTGGCCGTGTTGGGTAATAAGCACTGGATCACGCGCCGCTTTCAGCTCGGCGATGATTTTAGTAGCCCTACGTTTCAGGGTGGTAACAAGTTCAGTCCGCATCGAGTGATACTAAAGTATCACTCGAAAAGATGCAAACACCAAGAGGTCCGCGCTTGGGGAGCGGCGCTCTTACTTTCCATTACGATGCCTAATGACCCGTTCGCCCGAAAGCCTTTTACTCGGGGAGCCAGGGTGGCAGGGAATCAGGGCAATGGGAAGATTTGCATGGCTCGCGCTGCAGGCGTTAGCCTTTGCTTCCAAGTCGCAGGGCAGCGCGGCCCCGTTGCCATCAATCGACATCAGAATGAATCCCGAGGCACAGAACAAAGCGCTGGACGCGTGGCAAATCTCTGCGCGGTATTGGGACAAGTATCGAGTGCTCATCGCACAGATGTTCGCGCCATTAACGTCCGGTTTAGTCGAAGAAGCACGGATCGCGATCGGCCAGAAGGTGCTCGATATCGGGGGCGGAAGCGGCGAGCCATCGCTCACAATCTCATGCATTGTCGGGCCAACCGGATCAGTAATGTATACGGATCCTGTAGCCGGTATGGTCGAGAGCGCTCAGGCGGAAGCGGGCAGGCGGGGCCTAACGAATATTCAGTTCAGGCAATGTTCTGCCGATAACCTACCGTTCACGGACCGTTTATTTGATGTAGCCGTTGGCAGGTTGTCAGCCATGTTTTTCGTCGATCCCGTGACTGCGGTGCGAGAGGCGCTGAGAGTGATTCGCCAGGATGGACGTGTCTCGTTTGCCGTCTGGGGTCCAAAGGAGGCCAATCCTTTCTTTTCGACTGCGATAGACGTGCTGGACCGATTTGTGGAGTCTCCTCGACAGGACCCCGATGCGCCAGACGCATTCCGCTTTGCCGTTCCTAGTAAGCTAGCTGGAATCCTAGAAAATGTTGGCGCTAAAAATGTGATCGAACGTCACCTGAATTTTCAGATTGAAGCGACAATCTCATTTGAGCAGTTCTGGCAGTTGCGGACTGAAATGTCCGAAACGTTGCGGGAAAAAATGGCGGGACTCAGTCCCGCTCAACTGCCAACCGTAAAGCGGGCTGTTGCCGATGCAGCGCGGAGATACTTTGCAGGCGGAACGATGAGTTTCCCGGCTGATGCATTAATCGTTAGCGGTAGAAAAACTGCCGTATAGCAGTTGCCGGTGCTTGTCTGCCTTCTCCCTTTTCCCGGAGCCACAGGAGCCGGGTCACAGACGCTGTGTGAGCGCCCTCGCACGCGCGTGGAATGGTCGGTCGTAGCGCCTATACGAAGAAAGGGTCGGTTGATTTAGCGTTCACCGCTGCACAGAGAGTTTGAAATCCGCATTCGCGATCGGCTCGTAAAATCGCAATGCCTTGATGTCGCTGCCAAGGTTATCGGCTCACTGCTGGACGGGGTTACGGCCTTCCTCGGCGTCGTGCAGATCAACCCAGGTCTTGATGTCGTCGCGGTTCCCCCACCCGTTTCGTTCCTTCGCCGCCTGCAAATCAGCACTCCCTTCATCGCGCCAGCCGCGTTTCACCAGAAAGGCGCTCCAAATCTGAATTCCCTCCTCGCTCGGTTTTCGCCCGTGCTCGAAACACCAATCGAGGATTTCTTCGTCTGAGCCACCTTCTAATGTCCGCGCCGTAAGCTCGTCGTAATTTACCCCGAGAAATCTCGTGCAACGCGCATCGAACATGGTCGGGTCGTCATCCACGCCGGTAAAATAATCCGGCGGCAGTTCGCCGCGGGCTTTTAACCGGATCTTGTCCAGCATACGGGCGAAATAAACCAGGCCTTTTGTTTCCTTGTAATCGCTAACCGGAGTTTGCATTTCCAAAATATTCTCGCCTTGTGATAGCATGGTCAACAGACCACTTGCCCCATAATGAGCAGACCACTTTGGACAAGAGCTTGCGATCGACTGCGAGACAGAGAGAATCCGGCGCAAGTTTGAATTTGTGAAACTGCGTACCGACAAGAAACCCAGTCGAAAGCGGCGCCGACACGCGGTTATCGCTTTCGAGATGATTCAGCTCGACCGTAGTGCTAATGAGCCGCTCCATCAACAACTCTACCGGCAGATTCGCGATGAATTAGTCTCCGGGAGTTTAAACGACGGCGCCTCGCGACTTCCTTCTTCTCGCACGCTGGCAGCAGATCTCGGTATCTCGCGGCTCACGGTTAATCTCGCCTTATCGAAACTTACGTCAGAAGGTTATCTCCGCTCTCGAATGGGTTCCGGTACTTTCGTCGCGCACCCTCTGCCGGAAACTTTTCTCAGCGCACGAAAACCAACATTAGATCGACAACTAGAACGGCCAGTCCGCATTTCTAATCGCGTTCGGGAGATTCCCGACAAACGGGCGCGAAGAGATTTCGATTTCGGAGTGGCAGGCCCGCCCGGTGTTTCGTTCGTCCCTGCGGTTTCGGCGCTGGACGAATTTCCGATCGAAATCTGGGAGCGCTTGCGAGTGGATGTTCTCGTGAAGAAAGGCGCACATTTGCTGCAATACGCCTCGAGTCACGGAGACCTCGATCTTCGCAAAGCACTTGCCGCTTATCTGTGTGATTACCGTGGTGCGCGTTGCCACCCGGACCAAATCATCGTCACAGCGGGAACGCAACAGGCCATGATGATTGCCGCGATGGCTTTGGTGAATCGCGGTGAAATTGCGTGGATCGAAGACCCGGGATTTTACCAGGCCCGTCGAGTTTTTGGGTTCGCGGGAGCGACCGTAGTTCCGCGGCCAATCGATCATGAAGGCATTGTAATCGCTCGGCGCACGAAACAGCCGCCGCCTAAGATCATCTATGTCACACCCTCGCATCAATTTCCCCTAGGCATGACGATGAGTCTCGCTCGCCGCACCGCGCTCATCGACTTCGCCCGCGAACACGACGCCTACATTTTCGAGGACGATCACAATTCTGAATTCCGTTTCACCGGCCCTCCGCTGCCCTGTTTGCAGGGACTCGATAATGCCGGACGCGTGATTTACGCCGGGACGATGAGCAAGATTCTGTATCCGTCTTTGCGCATTGGATACATCCTTGCGCCAGAACAGTTGGTCGATCCGATGATCAAGATTCGTGCGGTAATGGATCAACACTCCCCCGCGATTGATCAGGCTACCCTGGCGCGATTCCTAACCGAGGGATTTTTTCTGAGCCATATCAAGCGAATGCGAAAGTTGTATTCAGACCGGCGGGATTTCTTCGTAGAAGAGTTCAATCGTCTCCTCAGTAAGCACTTTGTTCTGCAAGTCCCTGAGGCCGGCTTGCACTTTGTCGCCTGGTTGCGTCGGAAAAAGGATTTGCCGGTGATTACGGGTGTTTGCAAGGAAATCGGTATTAGGCCTTCACCGCTTTCATCCTGCTTCATGAAAGCCCAGCTCAATCCAGCGCTCACATTTGGATTCGCGGCATGGTCGCGCGCACAAATTCGCGAAGGCCTGGCTAGATTCGCGTCGGCGCTTGATGCGAAACTAAGGGGCGTCTGATTCAACGAATCACGATTCAACGCTTCTTCAGCGCATTCGCTTCCGCAATTACGAAGCGGAAAGTGGTCTGCGCCAAACAGACCAAGTGGCTATTTCAATTGCCGAATTCTGTCGCCAAAATAGTTTTCATGAAAACAAAACAAACTTCGATTCAGTTCCGAACCATCAGAGTTACTTGCGCATCGTCACTCTTTCTAGTGGCGGCGGGTTTAGCTTTCGCATCTTCGCAATCGCAGTACACAATCACCGATCTTCCTTCGCTTGGAGGAACGAACAGTCGCGCCAATAGCATCAACAATCGCGGCTGGCTTGCCGGTTATTCCAATTTAGCAGGAAACCAGTCGCGACACGCCGCGCTTTGGCGAGACGGCGCGTTGACCGATCTCGGTGCTCTTGGCGGACCGAATAGTGCAACGACTTGGTCGGTAAAAAGCAACTCTGGCCTCGTGGCTGGCATTGCCCAAACCGCTACACCCGATCCGTTAGGCGAAGCCTGGAGCAGCGCCGCCTTTTATCCCGGCGCGACTGGCACTGGATTTATCAATCTGGGATTCGTTTGGGAGAACGGTGTGATGCGCGCGCTGCCGACGCTTGGCGGTAACAACGGATTCGCCACGGGCGCAAACAGCCGCGGTCAAATCGTCGGTTGGGCGGAAAATTCAGTTCATGATCCGACGTGTGTTCCGCCGCAACAACTCCAGTTCCGCCCTGTCGTTTACGGGCCAAACGGGAATCAAATTAGCGAGCTTCCATTGCCCGCAGGCGACAGTTCAGGCGCAGCTACCGGCATCAATGAACAGGGTCAAGCAGTCGGTATTTCCGGAATTTGCGATCAGGCTGTCGGACGTTATACCGCCAAGCACGCGCTGCTTTGGGACAAGAGCGGCAAAATAATCGATCTCGGAAATCTTGGCGCACCCTACTGGAACACGCCCACCAACATTAATCAGCGCGGCGATGTGGTCGGCTTCGCCGGTGCGCCTAACGACCCGGATGGTAACTTTCTCCAGGCATTCATCTGGACGGCCGAGAGTGGAATGCAGCCTCTGGGCTTCCGTCCCGGCGATGTCCATAGCGAAGCCTATGGAATCAACGAACGGCGCCAGGTGGTGGGGCTTTCCTGTGACGTCGACGGAAATTGCCGCGCCTTTATTTGGGAAAACGGCACTATGCGAGATCTCAACGATTTCAAACAACCCGGCTACACTGCAACCCTCGAACAAGCCAGAGACATCAATGAAGCTGGCGAGATCTCCGGACGCTCCCTCGATTCCTCAGGGGTGAGACGAGCATTTCTCGCTACACCTCACTAATTTTCGCGTTCTACAGAAACGAACCAAGTGCCGGTGGACGAATCGCACGGTCGCCGTCCGGCGCTTGGTGCTTCTTCGGTAGACAGCTCTCTTGTCACGCCGGAAGCCTTGGCAAAAGTGGATGATCGTCACAGACCGATCGCTTGGAATCGAGTTTGTTGCTCGCGCGCTACCGTACTGCAAAGGTCTTGCATGATCATCGAAATGCGCACCTACAAAATCACACCCGGCAAGCGTACCGAATTTCTCAAACTCCTGGAATCCAAAGCCATTCCCGAGCAGCACAAAATCGGGATAAAAATCCTTGGGCCATTTTTGTCGATCGAAGATGGCGATACATTTTTCTGGATGCGCGCTTTTCCGGACCCAGAGAGTCGCGACCGGATGCGAGATGAGTTCTACGAGGGAAAACTTTGGAAGGAACAACTCGAACAGAAACTGATGCCGATACTCGAGGAGTACGATGTTGTCATTGTCGACGCGCCAAGCGGCCTCGGCGAATGGCGTTAAATTTCCAATCTGGATCTGAAATCGCCCCGGCACTCTTTTGTCCACCAATTTTGTACACTGGTGACAATTTTTGGGCGTATTTGAGAAAAGATGAGATCGCGCCAATTCGGCCTGTTTCCCTCGTGCGAGCAGCTTTGATCACTTCAGACTAAGTCAGCGTAATTGCCGAACCATTGTTGCGAATGAGGCGATCGACCAAGGAGGTTCTTCTCTCAGCTAGCGTTCAGAGTCGAATCGTTTTGCCGTTATGTCCGGGTTTGATACCCGTACCTTACGTTCCACCGTTGAACGTCACCTGGCGTTCCGGGCCGGTCGTTTCGCATGGCGGACGGAGACAAAGGTGCGCCCGGCCAATAACATGCCGGTAGCAATAGAAAATAAGAGGAACGCACTGCCACTATCGGGCAGCGGTTCGACCGCGAACTGAGAACCGGATCCGCGACCAAACAGTGTGAAATTGGCGCCAACGACAGTGACAGATCGGTCATTTGGCAAATTGAAGGAGAAATGCACCCCATAAAAATCCAGTGGAAATGTCAGCGCAGGATTCGGCGTGCCACTACTATCGAGAAGTAGTGGAAATAAACCGACAGACGTAGTGCCATTACTACTTTGTGCCGTTCCTGTGACCCCGGCATTGGGAATGGCATTACCGTTTTGATCGATTAAGTAACCGGAGGGATCGGTGACAAACCCGGGGGAAGTTCCCGCGTTTGTGTTTAGAGTAACTCCGACCTCGAAAAGCGGCGTGGTATTCGAAAACAAACGAACGAACTCATGGCCACTGAATGAGAAATTGATCGATAACGAAGAACCGTTTACGAGTGTGCCGTTCAGATCAGAAAACGGAATCGGGCCAAGGTTAGCGTCAGTGTAAATCGCCGGAGGTCCCAAATTAATTTGGATAGTCGTCGCAAAGCCCCGGTCTGCCAGGAGTGCCAGTAGGAAGATGATAAAAATGTACCGGCGCATACGGAGGATGACACTATCGGGAGGTGGTGGAATGCACGTTTCAGCAAAAATCCTAGTTACCATATTTGCCAACCTCCCCGACCCGACCTAACACCAGTGTAAGCAGACTCTCGGCGGAAAATCCAGATATACTAATGTAGGGCCTCGCCTGATATATCGACAAAACCAATGCGTTTGACGTGAGCGTTACTTCTGCGAAACGACGATGTATTTCACAAGATTGGACGGTGGACTCTCTCGGCCGGTCGAATTAACGGCGGTGACAGCGAAATAATAGGTATGGCCCACCACGAGGTTCGGGACCACGGCGCGAGTTGTTAGCCCGACGTCGAGCGATTTCGCTTTTGCCGCTTTGTGCCCTGTGATGTCCGTATAGTAAATACGGTATCGGACGATCCCCTTATCGCGCACGGGATCCCAAGCCAGAGTGACGCTGGTAGTCTTGTGACCAAAGAGCAAAAGGCCAGATAGAAACAAGAACCCGATCCATGTCATGAGGCGATTCTAGCATTTGAAAAGCTCAACAAGAAGACCTGACGGTTGACGACTACGCTCCCGTGTCCAATTACATTTATAACGAGTTTATCGATGGGCCGTGGAATATGTGCAGCGCGGATATAAACACTGGGGGCTGTCGGTGTTGGGCTGGCCAATAGTTGATTCAAAGCCCTTGTCGCTTTGTCCAATTCAGACTGAAAAGACGGGACGGGCCGGTTGATTTCGTTTGGCCGAGACGTTGCCGCAGAAACAGGCTGCGCGGGGGTTCTTGTCGGAGCAACGGACGTCGGCGCTCATTGGCTGTGATCACGCTTAATGTCATTGTTGTTCTCGCTAGGATATAGGAATGCCGGAAGGATTACAGGTCATCTCGATCACAGTATATTGCTGTTTGAGCCTGTTAATTTCATCTCGTTGCTCTTTAAGAATCTCTTGATAATTCCGTGGCGGATTGCCCCAACAACCCTTCAAATGGTAGAAAATTATCTGCTTTCCGCTTCCATCGACTAACTTATTATCGCGATTACAGGTCGCTTTGAGTTCGTTCAGCTTTTGCTCAACGGTTACCTTCTGCAATCCGACCGGTTGACCATTAGCATATCCGCTACTAGTCGCATCAACGACATCGTTAAGTTTGATGTCAGCTGGTAGGCACTTCGCCAAAGATGATTTAGGCACTCCGTCGTTAGTAGACGCCTGCCCACGGGACGCCTGAGAAAAAAAAGACAATAGTGAAACGACAAGATTAATAAGTAATATCAATTGAAACAATCTTTTCACGGTCAGAATGGCGATTTGGTGGTAAAAGCCTTAAGGGCATTCCACTTCTGGCCTATACAGTCGAAGTGGAAGTTGTTCTAGTCCAGACCAATCGGGGATACAAAGTCTCGATCTATTTCGTGCCCCCCAAGCCGGGAGCCCTACCAGCTTAACCTAAGTGACTGCCTGGCAATCACTAATTCGGGATAGCCTATGAAGGGCTATGCTGGAGGCTGCAGGGTTACATTAGGGAAAACCTTACAGAAATTACTTTAAAAACAGTAATATAGATCTGGACAAGGGCAGGCAATTCCGACTTAAATCGCCTTGCTTCGTATGAAAAGACCCGGTCTGGGGTCGCGATTCCTGGTTGAATCAAGCAGCTGCAGTGACTGCAAGCGCACACTGCAAAACCGCGGAGGTCATAAAGACCTTATCCTCTTTTCTCGGATCTGGAACATCAGCAAGAAAGACTTACTATATGTCTCGCACTAAGATCGCAACTTTACTTGCCTTCGGAGCGGCCTCCCTCGGTTTGCTAACATGGGGCTTCGTACCAAGAGCGGGCGCGGGCCGTTTAGAGTCGGTAGCGGCTGACGGCCAATCTACGCAGCAAGCGCTGGCCCGCCCGGTCCATTTTACCCCTTGGGCGCCACAGCCATACCGAGAGCCCCTACCCGCACCGTCGGGGCCGGCTATCGCTCTTAGCACAACGACTTGGACTTCGATTGGTCCGTCGCCCCTAAACTCGAACGGGGTCAATGGACCCGCCGGGAATGTCAGCGGGCGTATTACGGCCATTGCAGCGCATCCCACCGATGCCAACACTATCTATGTTGCGCCCGCAGGGGGCGGCGTAGAGAAAACAACCGATGGCGGCACAACTTGGAATTCTTTAACGGACACACAAAAAACGTTATCAATGGGCGCGATCGCGATCTCGAAGACCAACCCGCTAATCATCTATGCCGGGACAGGCGAAGCGAATAACTCGCAGGACTCCAATTTTGGACGTGGCATTCTGGTATCGACAGATGGGGGCGCGACGTGGACGCTTTCCACCGGTCCTTTCAATACTTTCGACCGGCTGGCGACAGCGCAAATCGCTGTCGACCCAACCAACGCGAACGTGGCCTACGCCGCAATGGGTG
>Ga0210405_10004216_pt1 | contig 13617 bp, 14 predicted proteins | sample IncBWH11MmetaG_FD_155492 | JGI IMG/M metagenome (GOLD analysis project Ga0210405, IMG submission 155492) | Forest soil microbial communities from Barre Woods Harvard Forest LTER site, Petersham, Massachusetts, United States - Inc-BW-H-11-M | ecosystem: Environmental > Terrestrial > Soil >... | reverse complement strand
CATGATCTACACGGCCTCCAGCCTCTACGACCTCAACACGGTCTGGGTCGGCCTGTTCACGCTGATGATCGTGGGCTTCGCGCTTTATTACGTGATCGACCTGATCGAGCGAAAGAGCCTGCCCTGGAAGCAATCCAACACCACGCATCAGGTTCGGGTCTAATTTCAGAAATCGAGGAGACTTCAGATGTCGTTCACCCCGCGGATCGTACGTGCCATCGCACTGGTAGCGGCCCTGCTGGCCACGCCGGCGCTGGCCGAAGGCAAGAAGGTCACGCTGTCGCAGGCGTTTCAGTCGATGCTCTATCTGCCGCTCTACGTCGCGATCGACGAGGGCTTCTTTGCGCAGCAGGGCCTCGACCTCACCAAGGAGACGGCCGGCGCGCCGACAGTCGCACTATCCGCAGTGATCTCGGGCAGCGCGCAGTTCTCGATCCACGGACCGGAATGGACCGCGATCGCGGCGTCGAAAGGCGCGCCGGTCGACATCATCGCCAACGTCGTGAACGGCGCCGCGGTGTGGATCGCGACCACGCCTGACTTCAAGTTCGACAGCATCAAGGACATCAAGGGCCGGAAGGTCGTGACCGGCCTGATGCCGACCACCTCGACGTCGCTGTTCATGAAGCTGCTCAAGGAGAACGACCTGGACGCCAAGGCCGACGTCGAGATGATCCAGGTGCCGATCGGATCCGAGCCGGGTCCGTTCATCGGCAGGCAGGCCGACGTCGCGGTGATGTATGAGCCCGGGCTCGACCAGGCCGTCGCCAAGGGCATGAAGGTCGTCTTCGGATTCCCGAAGACCTATGGCGCCTATGCCTTCTCGGCCGTGACCGCGCGCAACGACGTCGATCCCGACACCGCACAGCGCGTGGTCAACGGCATGGAGATGGCGATGCGTTTCATGGCGAGCAATGAGACCAAGACGGTCGAGGTCGCCAAGGAGGAGTTTCCCAATCTCGACCCCGCTGTCGTTGAGGCCGCCGTCAAGCGCATGCTCGCCGACGGCGTCTATCCCAAAAGCGTCGACATCACGGCGGATGCGCTGAAGGTCTCCATGGACACGCAAATCGCGCTGGGCAACCTCGCAAACCAGCCGGACTATAAGAGCTTTGTCGTCAAGAAATTCATCGAGCCGGCGCTGGCGATGAAGTAGAGTAGGTCAATGCCTGAACCAACTTCGCCACCCTCATCCCGCGCAGGCGTCCTCGAACTCCTGCGCCTGTTCCGCGACGACGTGGCCGCCGCGGATCAATACGGCGCAATATGCCTGGACAAAGCCAGGGCGGTCGAGCCGACGCTGAAGGCGTTCGAAGTTCTGCCAATCGAGGTCGCGCGGAAACCGGGCCCCTTGTCCGGCATTCCCGTGGCCATCAAGGACATCATCGCGACCGCGGACATGCCGACGACAAACGGCTCGGCCATCTACAAGAACCATGTTCCAGCGGCAGACGCCTGGGTCGTCGAACGCCTGCGCAATCTCGGCGCCACGATTTTCGGCAAGACCGTATCGACGGAATTCGCCTGGCGGCAACCGGGACCGACCGTCAATCCATGGAACGTCGCGCATACGCCGGGCGGATCGTCATCGGGATCGGCTGCCGCCGTCGCCGCTGGAATCGTGCCGCTGGCGCTTGGTTCGCAGACGCTCGGCTCGGTGATCCGCCCCGCCGCTTTCAACGGCATTGTCGGGCTGAAGCCGAGCTTTGGCGCAATCCCAAGGACCGGTGTCCATCCGCTCAGCCCATCACTCGACCATGTCGGCCTGTTCGCGCGCCGCGTCGACGATGTTGCGCTGGCGCTCTCGCTGCTTGCGGGGTCAAGCGACAGCGACCGGCACGGCGAACCGCTGCCCTGCTTTCACGTCGACATCGATCATGGCGTTGTGCCGCTGCAGCGGCCGCGCCTTGGCGTCGTGCGTTTCGAGAAATGGTCGCAGGCCGAACCCGAGCAGCGGGCGACGTTCGACGCGTCGATTCAACGACTGCGCGATGCCGGCGCTGTTATCGAGCAGACCGAGCTCTCCGAATTCGACCGCGCCAACTGGAACGCGGTCAACACCATTCTCCTGAGCGAAGCAGCCGTGATCTATTCCGATCTCGTCGCGCGCTATCCTGACCGCACCAGCGATCATCTCAAGCGGCTCGTTGCGACCGGCAACGCGCTGTCAGCGGGTGATTACCTGCGCGCGAAGGCCCTGCAGGAGCGCTGGCGCGAGCAGCTCTTTGCCGAATTGCCCTATGATGCGCTGGTGACCCTGCCGGCGTTCGGCGAGGCGCCGCGCGGCCTGCAGTCGACCGGCGACGCCGAATATTGCGCGCCGTGGACCTTTATCGGCGCGCCCGCCCTCACGCTGCCGATCGCCTTCGGCAGAAACGGCCTGCCGCTGGGGCTGCAGATCGTCGCACCGTACAGAAACGATCATCGCCTGCTCTGCACGGCGAAATGGATTGAGACCATTTTGGCCTTCGATTCCGGGAGCCCCAAGATCGGCGCTGAGAGCCATTTCCGTTCCGATTGAAATCGGAACGGAGGCTCTAACGTCTTGCTTGGCACGTTTCTTCACGCCAACCAGTATCCATCCAGGAACCAAGTCCGTGACAGGCTTTCGCGCGCCATACCTCACTCAAGGTCCGCGGTGCGGCTGCGTGTTCGGGGCCAGCGCCGCCTCCGCCTCGGCCTGTTCGGGCAGCTTGTCACCATGGACGGCAAGTGCCGGCCCGATCCACAAGGGATCGGCCAGATGATCCCGCCGCGGGTTCGCCGTGTTGGGATGGACCAGGATGCTCAACCGTCCGTGGTTCAGCATCAGCCATGGCACGAGCTCGGCAAACACCTCGCAGGCAAAGGCCACCTGATACATCGCCTGGTCATGCGGCCCGACCTTGACGTCGTGCCAGCGGCCCAGGGTGACCACAAATCGCTCGCCGATCCACTGGCGCAGCCGCTCGGCCTCGCCCCGGGTCGATGCCGGATCGTAATAGACATGCGCGTGGTAGCTTGCGATCTCGCTGGTTGGCCGCGGGACCTCCGCCAAGTCGGTCATCTTGATGCCCTCGTCCTGGTCGATCGTGGCGCCTGGCGGATCGCTGCACGGCACGATCTGCTTCCCTGTATAACCTAGATCAATACATCACGGCGAAGCGTCAAGCACGCGAAGTCCCGGCGCCGTTGATCCATGTTAACTCCATCAGCAATCAATTGATTTCGACGGCGATTTGCGCACACGCGCACGCAATCGGAGAGCGACAACGAAATGACGCCGGCGCGTTCGATCGCGTCTCTCTTGACTCGTTCGATCAACAAAGAACATTTCTAATGCTGTAATTTTGACATCCGCTTGCAAACAGTATCCAGGTATGGAACAACCTAAATTAGATTGACGTGGACCGATCACTGGTGGAGCTGATTTGACGTTCGCTACTCAGCCCGCCGAAATATCGTGATGCGAACGTCAAATCCGAAGCTCCACCAGCAACAAGTTGGCTAGTACCTCTGCACAGAGGTTTTGACTGGTTGGCGGCGCAGCATTGCTGGGTCCCCCAACGCCTGGGGTCAGTGAGGGTCAGTCTGCCTTGGATGGACCGCTACCGGCTGCACTTCTCAAGGGGACGACCTGGAGCGGTCGGCGCGGTCGAGTTCTTGAAACTCGCTGTCCGAAAGTACGATCTCGGCAGCGGCCACATTCTCTTCCAGGTGTTTCATCTGCGAAGTCCCTGGAATTGGCAGCATCACCGGGCTTCGTTTCAAAGCCCAAGCCAGCGCGATCTGACTGGGCGCGGCGCCATGCCTAGTTGCAATCTGGTCAAGCAACGAGCCGGGCTTTGCGAGGTCACCGGAGGCGAGCGGATACCACGGAATAAAACCGATGCCCTTCTTTTCGCAATAATTGACCACGTCTTCGCTGCCGCGATCGGCGAGATTATACCGGTTCTGGACCGTCGCAACATCGAACACCTTGGATGCAGCTTCGATGTCCTTCACGGAAACCTCGCTCAAGCCGGCATGTTTGATCAATTTGTTATCGAGGAGAAATTTGACCGCATCGAACTGTTCGGCGGCAGGCACTTTCGGATCGATCCGATGAAGTTGCCATAACGATATCTGTTCGATGCCAAGCTTCTTGAGGCTCTTGCGTGTTTCTTCGATCAAATAGTCCGGACGTCCGTTGAGCGTCCAATTATTCGGCCCCGGACGCTCAAGGCCTGCCTTTGTCGCGATCAACAAACCTGCGTAGGGATTCAGTGCTTCGTGAATGAGCTGCTCGGACACGTCAGGTCCGTAGGAATTTGCAGTGTCGATAAGATTAATGCCGAGCTCCGGGAGACGCTTCAATGTGCGCAGACATTCGGCTCGATCCCTTGGTTCGCCCCAAATTCCTTCACCGGTGATGCGCATAGCGCCATAACCTAGACGATGCACTTCGATGTCGCCGGCAATCTTGAAGCTACCGGATTTCGCAGCATTTGATGTCATTTTGTTACCCTCTTGATTGTACCACCAAGTTAGCGTGGGCAATTGGCGGGGCATCGGTCACCAAGAGCGGCGAGCCGAATATTGGCCGCCCGACGCATGCCTAGCGAGCTGCCGTTACCGATCATTTCGGGGCGTACTGCATTTCGCCGTTGCCAAAGGACCAGTTTTCCGGAGATACGTCGACCAAGCTGATCCAGACATCTTGCTTGCGGATGCCTGTCTTCTCGTGGACGTCATCTGCGATCTTGCGATAGAACGCCTTCTTCACGTCGGTAGTTCGACCGGCATTCCAGGTAATCTGAATGAAGACGATCCCCGACGTGTAGCTGATGCCGAGGTAACCCTCTTTTGGGTAGACCAGGTCACCCGGCGCATGTGTCGAGACGATCATGAATTTGTCGTTGGCTGGGACCTTCGCGATTGACGTCATCGCGTCGTAAATAATGTCGCTGAGTTTTTGTTGGACTTCCGCGGAAGTTGAAGCGTCAACGTCGATCCTAACGAGTGGCATTTTTCAGGCTCCTTATTCAAAGGGTGGGGATTGTCTCGACCGTGCATCGTCGCAGCAGCCGCTGTTCTTGTTGTCTGAATGGAAGCATTGTGAAATGGGAGCTCGCAGCCACCGGCCTCTCCCTCGAGCGCTCCTATTTTGACCTGGGAGCGAAGCCCCAATAGGGCGACATAAGCACGACGGCGGAAGCTTGCAGGACACCTGCGCGGACCATCGGTAGTCCACCAAGCTTTTCAGCGGCGGCGTCGGCTGAAGCCGCCTCCACAATCGCGGAAGCTCCGCTGCCGTCGCTTCGAAGCCATATCTGTCGGATCAGACCTTCCATGTAGAGGCCGCGGACCCTCTCGAATTCGGCCTCTCGCAGTTCTTCCGCAGGAGGTGTTTGCGCCTTATCGCGATTTAGGCTGAAGAGGACCATGAACTGCATTTGGGTATTCGTCTTTCCGTGTAGTGGATCTCTGAACGCGACGCTTGATACGGTTCGCCTCGCCGTTGGCCGATCACGGATGCGAGAAGACACTTCACCGGTGATCGGGATCGGATTCGGGCCCTAACGTCCCGCGGGCGGCAGCGCCGCCAGCAACTCCGGTGTTGTCAGGATGGCGTGAGCGAACGTCGGACCATTTAGGTCGTGCGCCGCGTGCATGTGGTCGTGACTGAATGCGGCCGTCGCGTCGCGAACCAAGGTCACGTGATACCCCAATTCCATGGCAAAACGGCCGGTGGACTCGATGCAGGTATTGGCAAGCAGTCCCACAGCGATCACATGTGTGATTCCATGCTGCTTAAGCTGAAAATCGAGATCGGTATTGGCAAATCCGCTCTGCGCCCAATGCTCTTTGATGATGATGTCATCAGCGTGCGGGACGAAATCAGGGTGCCATTCTCCGCCCCAGGTTCCGTTGGCGAACGGCTGCAGTTGCTGTATCAGCTGCTGACTTGGGTTCGGATGATCCCAGCTCTCGTAATCGCCCGGCTCCCATCGGCGATGAGGAACGAAGAAGATCCGGACGCCGGCGGCTCTCGCACCCGCGACCACCGAACGGAGATGTTCGAGAAGACCGACTTCGTCCGCAACCTCCTTCACCATCGGCCAGATCTTTCCGCCGTCCGAGAGGAAATCATTGTAGGGGTCTACCAACAGCAATCCGGTGCGTGACGCATCGTAGTGAGATTCTGACATTTGATGCTCCTGGGTGTGATTAACAATCGATGCTACGGGGCGCGTCCGTTCAGCGTGTCGGGCTGTCCTGCCTGCCAGTCGTCGCTGAGGCCGCCGTACATCGTGTGGTACATCTCGTCGCCCGCGTGCTGGGTGAACTCGACGTTGATCGTCGTCTCGTCGAGTCCGCAAATTTCGATGCATGCCTCCACCAGTTGGCGCGCGAGCTCCGCGCGAGTTTCCTTCTCGCGACCCTGACGGATGTCGCACATCAGCAGCGCCACCGGCCGGGGCTCGCCCGACCCGCATCGCCATAGACCGCCGTCTCCGAGTTCGCGGATAGCGATGCTTATCCGATTGATGTTCGCGCTCATCACGTCGGCGTAGATTTCGCCCATCCGCTTGGCGAGGCGACGCTTCTGGTCGACAGAATAGGAGAACGGAGTGTCCAACTGCAGGTAGGGCATTTTAAGAACCTCGATGCTTCATTTTCAGACTTGGCGGCGGGGCCCGACCATAGGATGCATCTGCCGGCCCCATGGCTCAGAGGCGCAACGTCTCCTGCTTCGCACCGAGGCCCTTCAGATAGGACTGCAGGGGCGCAGGCAGGCTTTCAAACCATTCTTGTTCCTTGCCGGGCGGCGGCAAGACGTGGCCATATTCGACCATGTCCGTCGGCTCCAGATTGCACAGGTAAACCCAGATCGATTCCTCTCGAACTTTGGCTATGGCGCTGACGTCTCTCATGATGCTCAGCATCAGCCGACCGCGTACTTCCTCGGGCCGACCCGCGCGAATATCCCCGCGAATCCAGATGTGGTCGTCGGCCGGTTCACCGCCCAGGTAGCGTCTGGCCGACTCGCTTTCTTCGACGACGACTTGAACGAAGAAGGACGGAGCGCCGTCGCTTCGCCATGGCGATGGCTGATCGCAACGGCAATCTGGTTCTTCTGCTCGTCGCTCAGCAATTTTGGTGGAACGGCGCACACGTAAGTGGGCATGGATCTCTCCTTGGTTAGGGCTACGTGTGCGCAGCGGCGTCGAGTAAATCGCTGGGCCTTATCGGAAGGCGTCGAAGACGGATGCCCGTGGCGGCGAAGATCGCGTTTCCGATCGCCGGTGCGATGACTGTGGTCGGCGGTTCTCCGAGGCCCATAGGCGCCTCGGTGCTCTCGACGAATGCGATCTCGAATTCGGGGACGTCGCTGATGCGCACCGGTGTGTAGGTGTCCAGGTTGGTGTCGCGAACCTTTCCGTTGGCGAAGTCCGTTCCCTCATAGAGCGCCATGCTCAAGCCCCAAAGCATGGCGCCCTCGGCCTGGGCGCGTGCGCCGTCGGGATCGATGATGCTACCGGCGTCGATGTCGAGCCACAGCTTGCGCACGGATACGACGCCCGTCTTCCGGTCAACTTCCACCTCAGCGGCACAGGCACACCAGGTCGGCATCCCCCGCTCTTGCCCGAACGAACTGGCGAGTCCCAAACCGGTATTGGCCGACGTTTTGCGGCCCCATCCGGCGCGCTCGGCGACTCGTCGCAGCACGTTCGCCTGGCGGTGTGCCCCGCCAACGGCATTCGGCGCTGACCCCGCGTTGATGCCGCGACCCGTGAAGCGGGCGAGACGAAAGGTGAGTGGATCCTGGCCGATCTGGTGGGCGGCCTCGTCCATGAAGGATTCGAGCGCCCAATTGGTCCAGCCCGGCGCCACCGCCCTAAGCCAACCGGGGCGGAAGCTCCTCTGGGCCAGGTCGTTGTTGATCGCGCGGACGCGGGACACGCCCATGTCGTACCAGTGGTCGGCACCCGCGATCGAGAATGGGTCGTAGAGCGCGCCGTTCGTCCCCTTGACGAGCCCGACTGGGACCATCGCCTTGGTCGGCCAACCTGCAACCGCCGCGTGATCCATCGCCACTGGTTTCTGGTCGGCGTCGAAGCCGATCCTCAGCGTCTGCACGGTCGGCGAGCGGATGGAGTCGAGCACCGAATCGTCTGCGCGGGTCAGGATCATCTTCACCGGCCGGCTCAGCGCCTTGGCGGCAAGGGCTGCCGGGACGCTGTAGTCACCGTTCAGTCGACGCCCGAACCCGCCGCCGATAAGGTAGGATCGCATGACGATCTTCTCGGGCGGCAGCGCCAGAGCCTTGGAGAGCACGGGCAGGATGAAGCTCTGCGCCTGGTTGCCGGTGTGGATCTCCATAACGCCGTCTCTCTCGAACGCCAGGGCGTTTACCGGCTCGAGTTGAAAGTGGAGCACGCCTGCGGTCGTGTAGGTTGCCTCGATGATCGACTTGGCCTGACCGAAAGCAGCGTCCACGTCTCCGCCCCCAGTATCAAGGACAGCGCCGGCCGCCGGATCTGCAATGAGCATGGCGGCATGCGCTTGCAGATCCTTGTCCGAGACATCAGCGGTCTCGTCGTTTTGCCACGATACTTGCACCATATCCGTGGCCCGGATCACCGCCGGATAGGTCTCGGCGATCACCATGACCCAGCCCGGAACGGTGCCGGACGGATCATCGAGCGCGATGCTACGAAGATAACCCTTCACTTTGCGCGCGGCCGTGTCGTCGATCGAAAGAACCTTCGAGCCATAGCGCGTCGGCGGCAGCTTCGGTCGTGCGTAGAGCATGCCATCGACCTCGGCGTCGATGCCGTAGACCGCCTGGCCCTTGGTCTTGGGCGGGATGTCGAGCGCGTGCGTCGGCTTCCCGATCAGGGTCCGCTTGTCGGCAGTCTTGATCTTCATGTTCTTGACATCATCGGCGCTGAAGCGCCGGGACAGGTCGCCTCGGCGTACGATCTCTCCGTACCCGATCGAGCGATCGCCGGTCTCCACACGGCCCTGACGAGCGACGCAGTCCTGCGGGCTGACGCCAAGCAGCTTGGCGCCTTCTTCGATAAGGGTCATACGGCCTGCTGCCCCGGCTTGGCTGAAAATCGGATACGTGGACCAGACCGAAGTGCTGCCGCCCGTGATCATGGGGCCCCACTTCGCGTCGGTATCTACGCTCACGAGCCGCACCTGGCTCCAGTCCGCCTCGAGCTCTTCGGCAAGAATGCGCGCGAGCGCCGTTCCGATGTGCTGCCCCATCTCGGCTTTGGCGATGTTGATTGAGGTGACGCCGTTCGTATCGATGCTGAACCAGATGGTCGGCTCGAACAGGGGACCGCCCGTTGCCTTGAAAGGGTCGGGAAGAGGAAGGAAATTGGCCGCGCTCGCCGGAGGGGCGAAGCCGAACACAGCGCCTGCCGCAACGCTCGAAATCAGGAAAGTCCTGCGCGAGAGCACCACCTGCTCGCTCAGGCGCAGCGGCCTATTCATGGTTCACCTTCGCGACGGACATGGCAGCGGCCGCCTTGATCGCTGCGCGGATACGGGGGTATGTCATGCAGCGGCACAGGTTACCGGCCATCACCGCGTCGATGTCCGCGTCGGTGGGCGCGGGAAAGTCCTTCAAGAGAGTTGCCGCCTGCATGATCTGCCCCGACTGGCAGTAACCACATTGCGGCACCTGCAATTCGCGCCAAGCTTGCTGAACCGGATGATCGCCTTCCGGATGCAGGCCCTCGATCGTCGTGATCTCCGCGCCTTCGACGGCACTGATCGGAGTGATACACGAGCGTGTCGGCCGTCCACCGACATGGACGGTGCAGGCCCCGCACATCCCTATTCCGCAGCCGAACTTCGTGCCCTTCAGGCCGATCTCGTCGCGGATGACCCAGAGGAGCGGCGTATCGGTCTCTTCGCCGACGCTGACGGAGCGTCCGTTGATCCGGAAATTCGTGGGCATGTCATCCCTCCCCTTTTCCCTGTGCGCGGATTTCACCGACAGTCTTCTCGAGGTGCGGCCATGGCGGCTCTTTGGTGCGGGTGCGGCGAAGGTAAGCGGCGATCCGAGCAACCTCGGCGTCGCTGAAGCCCGAGCCGAAGGCCGGCATCACCAGCCCGCTCGCACCTTCGGGTGCGTCGATTCCGAACAGGATCACGCGGATCAGGTTGGCGGGATCGGCAAGATGGACGGCGCTGTTGAGCGCGAGATCAGGGCGGCTCGGGTTGATGCCCACCGAACTGTTGTAGTGGCAGGACGCACAAGCCGCGACGTAGAACCGGGCATCGGGATCGATCTGGCGACCGGTACTCGTCGCATCGACCTGCAGGGCCTGGTTCATGGCCGTTGGAGCAGCTTGAGGCCGCGCAGCCTCGCCGCTGAGGGAGTCGATGTAGGTCACGAGCGCGTCTTGATCCGCCGGCGGCAGCGCTTCCAGACCGTGCGCGGCCGGCGACATCGGACCGGAGGGAGTACCATGAAAGCGACTAAGACCCTGGAACAGGTAGGCGTGCAGTTCGTCAGACGCCCAAGGCACCGGAGATGGATTCGCTGCAGTGAGTGCCGGCGCAAACCAACCGTCCACCGAAGCGCCCGTGTAGCGGGAAGCGCCGCCCCATTCCGCGCCAAGCGGATTGCGCGGCGTATGGCAAGCCGAGCAGTGACTCAATGCTTCGGCGATATACGCGCCCCGATTCCACTGGGCGTCGTGATCCGGAGATGGCTCAAACCTCCCCGATCGAAAGAACAGCAGCTTCCAGCCGGCCTGCAACGCGCGCATTCCGAGCGGAAACAGAAGTTCATTCGGGCGAGCCGGCGCATGGACCGCCGGCTGGGTCATCAGAAAAGCATAGATCGCGTCGACATCGTCTTCGCTGATCTTCGTGAAATGATCGTACGGAAAGCCCGGGAAGAGATGGGAGCCATCTCTTGCGACGCCCTCATGCATGGCGCGCCGGAAGGCCTCCTTCGACCACGCCCCGATACCTGTCTCGCGGTCTGGCGTGATGTTGGTCGAATAGAGCGTGCCGAATGGACTCTTCATGGCGTATCCGCCAGCGAACAGCTGGCCGCCTTTTACGCTATGGCACGTCGAGCAATATCCCTCCGAGGCCAATGTCGCTCCGCGCGCTACCGTGTCGGCGCTAAAGCTCGAAGGAAGCGGCGTTGCGATCTCGGGAATCGCCGGGCGCCATGCGAAAGCGGCGAATCCAAGCAGACCAACCACGCCCGCCGCGGCCACGCCCAGTGGCCACCGGCGGAGCTTCGTTCGCGTGATCCATCGCGAGAACAATGAGGCGGCGTTCGACACGTTCGTTTCTCTTCATCGGCAAATAGTTCGCGCGAGCGGTCTGAGGCGCCGCAATCGCGGCTGACCATTCGCTGCTTTCGCCACGCTACAGCGCGCCATCCGCGACGCGAATGTCGAATACACGGCGATTTAGGACAGACGGCTGAATCGGCGGCACAAATCGCCGCGTAATCGTCGTCGTCGGACTCTCCGTTCGTATCGGGATTGAATCGTGAGTACGCGCACCCGACCCGGTGGGTGCGCGGCCTGTGTCATCAGGCGGCGTTGCTGACAAGGACGAGCTTCTGGTTCACGAACTCCTTGATGCCGAGCTGGGACAGCTCGCGGCCGTAGCCCGAGCGTTTGACGCCGCCGAATGGCAGTTCAGGCGCGGTCGAGGCGAAGGTGTTGATCCAGATGGCGCCCGTTTCGATGCGCGACGCCAAGGCCTTGGCACGGTCGATGTCTTTCGAGAACACCGCGCCGGCGAGACCGAAGCGGGAGTCGTTGGCCAGCTCGACGATCTCGTCGTCACTCGTGACCACGTAGATCTGGGCGACCGGCCCGAAGAACTCCTCGAAGTAGGCCGGGTTGTCGCGAGCTACGTTGGTCAGAATGGTGGGCTCGAAGAAGTTGCCGGGACGATCCATCGGCTTGCCGCCCAGATGCAGCGTAGCTCCCGCGTCGACCGCGCGCTGGACTTGCTTGGCGAGACCGGCGCTCGCCTCGGCCGAGGACAGCGGTCCCAGCTTGGTGTCCTCTTCCATCGGGTCGCCGATCTTAACCGTCGCCATGGCCTTGGTGAAGCGGTCCAGAAACTCGCCGGCGATCTTCTCATGGAGCACGAAGCGCTTGGCGCAGATGCACTCTTGGCCGGAGATGTGCAGGCGAGAGAAGACGCCGTCCTTGATGGCCTTATCCATGTCGGCGTCCTCGAGCACGATGAAGACATCGTTGCCGCCCATTTCAAGGGTCGACTTCTTCAGGTGCTTGGCCGCTTGGGTGGCGATGGCGGTGCCAGCGCCCTCTGACCCGGTCATCGCGGCGCCCACCACACGTTCGTCGGCGATGATGTTGGAGACCTGGCCGGAAGTAATGAACAGGTTCGCCCAGGCGCCCTTGGGGGCGCATGCCTCATTCACCAGTTCCTCGAACACGCTGGCGCAGTGGGGGACGATGCTGGCGTGCTTGGCGAGCACGGGATTGCCGGCCGCAAAGTTGGGCGCGAACACCCGCATCAACTGGTAGTAAGGGAAATTCCAGGGCTCGACGACCATCATCACGCCGAGCGCATGATGTTGGATCCAGGCCTCGCCGAGCCCGGAGTCGATCTTGATCGGCGCGAGGAAGCCCTCAGCCTCACGGGCGTAGAAGCGGGCGATCTCGGCGATGATCCACACTTCGTCGCGGGCGTCGGAGATCAGCTTGCCCATCTCTCGGACGCAAATCTTGGCCAGTTCCTCGGAGCGGGCATCGATGAGATCGGCCAGACGCTCGAGTACCTCCAGGCGTGGTTTAATCGGACCCTGCGACCAGCTCGATTTGTAGAGCTTGTGCGCGGCGGTCAGCGCCGCCTCGATGTCGGCGTCGGTGTGGTTGGGATAGGTCTTGATCAGTTCGTTGGTCGTCGGGTTGATCGTTTGGTAGGCCATGGCGGCTTCCTTAAGAATTAGAATGGACACGAAGCGATGAAGTTGGGGCTTAGGCTTGGATCATGAGTTCGGAGGCTTCCCGATAGGCATTCGTCTCAAGCCGGGCCATCCGCCGCAGCGCCTGCGGCGACTGGCCGAAGGCACGCACGAATGCCCGACGCATGTGATCGCGGTCGCTGAAACCGGTTTGACGAGCCACCTCATCGATCGAGTGACGGCTCTGCTCCATGAGGTTGCGTGCGCCCTCGACCCGAAGATTCTCGATCGCCTTGGCCGGTGACTGACCCGTCTCGGCGTGAAACGCGCGGCTGAACTGCCGGGGGCTGAGACGAGCTGCGTCGGCCAGGTCGGGGACGGTCAGCGGCTTGTGCAGATTGTCGCGTGCATATGCGAGCGCCGCCTGAATTCGATCGGACTTCGGCGTGAGATCTAGGAGCGTGGAGATTTGCGATTGGCCGCCAGTGCGCCGGTGATAGATGACGAGCTCGCGCGCGACCAACTTCGCAAAATCGGCGCCGAGATCATTCTCGATCAACGCGAGGCTGAGGTCGAGACCTGCGGCCCCGCCCGCCGTGGTCCAGATCGGCCCGTCATTCATGAAGATCCGATCCTGATCGAGCTTCACCGCCGGATACTGTGCCTGAAGCAGTGGCGCGTGCATCCAATGGGTGGTGGCGTTGTGTCCGTCCAAGAGACCG
>Ga0210405_10004215_pt1 | contig 13617 bp, 7 predicted proteins | sample IncBWH11MmetaG_FD_155492 | JGI IMG/M metagenome (GOLD analysis project Ga0210405, IMG submission 155492) | Forest soil microbial communities from Barre Woods Harvard Forest LTER site, Petersham, Massachusetts, United States - Inc-BW-H-11-M | ecosystem: Environmental > Terrestrial > Soil >... | reverse complement strand
ATCGTGAATATTCACGGCGGCCCCCATGGACAGAACGGCCCGGCTTTCAATTTTCGCAATCAAGTCTTTGCGGCGCATGGCTACGCGGTGCTGAACGTGAACTTCCGAGGTTCGACCGGATATGGCCAGAAATTCGCCGATGCGGTCTTCGGTGACCAGAACGGAAACGAAGCCCAGGACATTTTGTACGGGGTAAGCGCAGCAGTGCGGCGAAATCTCTGGATCGACCGGGAGCGCATGGGCATCGAGGGTGTGAGCTACGGCGGCCAACTCACCGAATGGCTCATCACCCAGACGAATGAGTTCAAGGCAGCGATTCCCACAGCCGGAATCGTGAATCTGGTCAGCTACAACTACATGACCTACTACAACCAATATGAAGAAATGGAATTCGGCCAATTCCTGCATCAGGGCACGCTGATGGATGAAGCCTGGAAGCGCTCGGCCCTGAAATATGTGTCCGCAGCCCACACGCCGACCCTTATTATTCACGGCGAAAACGATAACGACGTGCCGATCGCCGAGGCCGAGCAATTCTTCATCGGTTTGAAAGACGTCGGCACGGAAGCTGTATTCGTCCGCTACCCTCGAGAAGGCCACGGACTGCAAGAGGTCAAGCACCAGATCGACTGGACCGACCGTTCGATCGCTTGGTACGAAAAGCATTTCGCGAAGCCCGGCGCCCTTGGCGTCACCAACGTCCAACCGTGAGCGTCAGCTTGCGTAATCGATCACTGCGCTGATGTCTTGCGTTCGGAGTGCGCAGTGGGATTCTTTGCGTTGGCCTTTCATGGTTTACGAGCATGTGGGTTCCACGACCAGGTCGTTTTGGCGGAGTGAGCGACGAGTTTCGCCGAGCGGGAAGCGACGAGAATCGCCATGACTTCAGTGGCTAGTGATTAGAGGTTCGTGATTAGCGTGAAGAGAGGTTCGCCGGCTGACGAGACGATGATTAGTTCCGGTGGGGGAGACGATGCGCCGGGTGTGGCGACAATCTGGCCGAGCGGAAACAATGCTGCTCTGTTCGTTTCTTGCATGGATTTGTTCTCCTTCGAAGGTTTGGTTTTTTGCCCTCCGTGCAACGCGGAGGGGTGCATGAAAAGCAAATGCCCTTCCTGGGCGGGGGAAGGCGCCTGTCCGTCCGCGCTGTCAAGGCCGCGGGGTTGGCGTTCATCGAAGCGGAGCGCAGAGCCTTGACAGAAGAAGTGGACGGATCAGGCGCAGGGTTTAGCCAGGAAGGGCAGTGCGGACAGAATTTCCATGCAGACCTTTGCGCATACAAGAGAGCACACCAAATCTGCGAGAATGAATGGGTGTGTAATAGATACCGATTGACGCACTCGAAGCAATATCTAGCCGAGCGTTTTCAAGCGTCGGATGAAATCGAGGACCGTCCTCGCTACAACATTGCGCCAACGCAGCCTGTGGTGACGGTCCGCAAAGAACGCGGCAGGAAAACTCGTAAGTTCACAACCATGCGTTGGGGACTCATTCCTTTTTGGGCGAAAGACACGAGCATCGGAACTCGAACGCTCAATGCCCGGTCGGAGACAATCACGGCGACACCGGCATTTCGACAATCGATCCTAACCAAGCGCTGCCTTATCCCTGCGGATGGATTCTACGAGTGGCAGAAAATGGGATCAGTGAAGCAGCCTTACTGTTTTGAGGTTGGTGAAGGCGATGTCTTTGCGTTCGCCGGACTTTGGGATCAGTGGAGGAGTCCCGATGGAGAAATCATCGAGAGTTGCACGATTCTCACAACGACACCCAATTCTCTCGTCGCCGATCTGCACGACCGTATGCCCGTCATTGTGGCGCCGGACAAGTACGACGTATGGCTCGATCCCGACGTAACGGACTTCGACGCCATTCGTGACATTCTCAAGCCCTACGACGCAAATCTGATGCGTCGGTATCCCGTCAGCAGAAAACTCAACAATTCGAGAATTGACGATGCCGAGTCTGCATCGCGGGTCACGTTAGACACTCCAACCCAGGAGCGGTTGTTCTAGGAGCACCGACGCTTCGCGGCACCTCTAGTTGTCATTGCCGAGGCCGAGTCGTACGTCAACGCTCTCGCTGCTTATCCAACTTCCGAGTGCTCCGTTATCCGTCGAGAACCGATGCCTAGGGCCTAGATCACTTCCTACTAGCCGCCTTCCGGGTACTCATCTGCACGGTGCCCGTCTTGGATTACTTCCGTATGGCCGACCATCGGCCCGGAATCAGTGTGAGCCTACAGGTCGAACACAAACAATTCATTGGGAATGGGCACCTCGTCGGCGCACCGCTTAGGTGAACCGCATACTTTTTCGCCTTGATATGTAATCGGAAGGGTCACCGCATTTTCTAAGAGTGCCATAGGAAAGACCGATGTATCATTCGACATCTAGCCCGGGTACGTCAGGTTCACCGTACGAGGAATTATCGGGACCGAGGCACGAACCTTCCGAGATTGGGTCACCCACAAGTACACGAAATCCCATGGCAGATTGGCAAATGCGAACAAAGCGGCCGCTCCGAGGACCGGTGCGGGAGGAAGCGGGGCCGACGCTCAAAAACTACATCACGCCCGCCGGGTTCGAGCGGCTGAAAGACGAGCATCGGTTCCTGTTGAGTCGCGAGCGGCCTGCAGTAGTGGAGGTCGTAGCGTGGGCTGCTAGTAACGGGGACCGCAGTGAAAACGCCGACTACCTCTACGGCAAGCGGCGGTTAGGCCAGATCGATTCGCGGATTCGCTTTCTCACGAAACGCATTGACGCGGCCGTGGTCGTCGATCCCGCCGCTCCGCGGCCAGGGTCAGCCGCTACGCGCGTCTTCTTCGGCGCAACCGTGACCTACAAGGACGCCGCCGGCCTCGAACACGTCGTCTCGATCGTCGGCATCGACGAGGTGGACCTCGACCGCGGCTACATCAGCTGGCGCTCGCCTCTCGCCAATGCGCTGATCAAGGCGAGCCCTGGCGACCGCGTGAACCTGCGCGCGCCAGCGAAGACGGAGCGTCTCGAGATCATCGAGGTCGAGTACTCACCGATTCCGATGGATTCTTTTCGCGAACCGCTAGGAGCTCAGTCGACGCCCAAGGTCCAGCGTGGTAATTACGCTCAAACCAAGAGGCAACCACCGCTCCGAGCGCCTCACGCGTAGCGTCCGCCGCGCGGGCGGCTTCGTCCAAGTCCGGTTGTGGGAAGTGCGAGCGTACGGTGACCGTATCGAAGTGCGTGTGAAAGGCCGTCTGTGCCCAAGCTAAGAGCAGAAACGCTAAGTAGCTGGTTCGTCTAGCATTTCCTATGTCATGTATCACGGTTTTGCACCATATTCGTCAATGTTTGTTCCCAAGTTGCTCCCAACGAGTCCCCGGGGCTCCGAATCGACTACGACGGTCTTGTAAACCGAGCTTGCCAATTCATGCGTAACCACAATGATTGTTATGCGAAAGGCGCGCTTCAGTTCCAGAATCAATCGATGCTGGCGGCAATGATCGGCTCGAACAACCGCGGCGCGTTTTTTTCATGCCGCCGCTGAGCTGTGCGGGTGTCTAATACTCGAATCCCTCGGGCCCGACCTGCTGCAGTTGGGCCGGTGCATGATTTCGATCGTGAAGGATGCTACCCTGCGAGCATTGTCCTCGTTGCTGACACAAAAAACATCTCGTTGGAACCAACAGACCACCAATGAACACTCTCACCGCACAGGAACGCAAATCCAAAACCTGGTCCGTAGTCCGCGTCTCCAGTGGAAATTTTCTCGAAATGTACGATTTCATGGTCTTTGGTTATTACGCGACAGCGATCGGCAAAGCATTCTTCCCAAGTGGCAGCCCTTTCGGCTCACTCATGCTTTCGCTGATGACGTTTGGCGCAGGTTTTCTCATGCGTCCGCTCGGCGCCCTGGTCCTGGGAGCCTATACTGACCGCCACGGACGCCGCGCTGGCTTGCTTCTCACATTGGGCATGATGTCAGTCGGAATTTTCTCCATCGCTTGCGTGCCCGGTTACGCAACTATCGGCCTGCTCGCCCCTGTTCTCGTCTTGACCGGCCGGCTGCTTCAAGGATTTTCCGCGGGGATGGAATTGGGCGGCGTGTCCGTCTATTTATCGGAGATCGCCACACCCGGTCACAAGGGCTTCTACGTGAGCTGGCAATCCGGCAGCCAGCAAGTTGCCGTAATGTTCGCCGCCTCCGTGGGAGTCCTTCTGAATTCCATGCTTCCGCTGGAGAAAATAGACATGTGGGGTTGGCGGATTCCGTTGCTGCTGGGCTGCGCCATCATTCCTTTCCTTTTCAGGCTAAGAAAGTCTCTCAGGGAGACCGACGAGTTCTTGGCGCGCAAGCACAGGCCAAGCATTTCAGAAACCTTGCATTCCCTGGAAAGTAATTGGGCGATTATTCTGGTCGGGACGTTCATGGTCACCATGACCACGGTTTCCTTCTATATGATCACCGCCTACACGCCCACTTTCGGTAGTTCCGTGTTGCGTCTTTCCAGCCTAGATAGTCTGGTGGTCACTCTTTGCGTCGGCGCCTCCAATTTTTTCTGGATTCCGATCATGGGGGCGCTGTCAGACAGGGTCGGGCGCCGTCCCATCTTGCTCGCCTGCACGATACTAATGCTCATCACCGCATACCCGGCCATGCTCTGGCTCGTGAAGGAACCTTCCTTCGCCAGGTTACTGACGGTCGAGCTTTGGCTTTCCTTTATTTTCGGCAGTTACAACGGAGCGATGGTCGTTTTCCTAACGGAAATTATGCCGGCCGACGTAAGAACCTCAGGATTTGCTCTGGCCTATAGCCTAGCCACCGCGGTCTTCGGCGGCTTCACTCCCGCAATAAGCACCTACTTGATTCATATTTCCGGCAATCGTGCCATTCCAGGATTGTGGCTGTCCTTCGCAGCGGCGTGTGGTTTAACAGCAACTCTGTTTGCTAAATCTCAGAAAGCTGAAGTCGACGCCGAACGTCGACTGCCTGACTGCGGCGCCGTGCGAACTTAGACGAGCAGAAGGCCGTAGCTACTGCGTCTCAATCGGCGGTTTGCTAAGCCGTTTGCGGCTCTCCTTCGTGCATCTCAGTCAGGGCTTGTCTCTTCAAACCTGCAAGGTAGCAACTGATGCTAGAACTTGAATTGCAGGTTGAGTTGCATTCGACGTGGTGGAAGAGCGGACACGGCTCTGCCGAAATAAACGGAAGAAATCACGCCGACATACGTTACATCGTTCTGATGGTTCAGCACGTTAAAAGAGTTCAAACCTATCGTCAGCGTTGGGCCTTCCTTCTTCGCTTTCACAAGCCGGAAGTCACGTTCGATGTTGAGATCGAGATTGATCAAGCCGGGTCCGTGCATCGTGTTGCGCGGCAGCGTCAGTGGTCGGTCGTTATAGATGCCATCGTGGTTGTCATCGGCGCCGGTCGTAACGTTGACGGGCTTTCCAGAATATAACGACAACGCTGCGCCGATCGAAAAGTACTTGAAGGCTTCCGACGAACCCAGCAAATCAAACTTGTGCCTTCGGTCGTTGTCCGAACGTGCCCAATCCGCCCCTGCGAGATAGCTGTTCCCCGGGAAATACGTGATCCCGCTCGTGTTGTTATACGTTTTTCCAAGCGTGTACTGCACTTGCCCGGCGAAAAATCGGCTCGGCTTTCCTCGAAACGTCAATTCCAGGGAATTGCTTTTTTGATAGCCTTCGGATTCGAGCTGGCGCTCTTGCCCGAGACTTGGATTGGGTCTGGCCGTAAAATCGGGCGGCGGAGGCGCGTTGATGTCGCGCGAAAGGAAAAGATCAATCCCGCGCGATCCCACATAAGTTGCGCTGAACGTGCTCTTCGCCGTGACTTGCTGCTCGATTCCGAAACTGTACTGAATCGTGTACGGAATTCGTAGCCGTGGATCCAGCGTCACGACGCTTGTCGGAGTTCTCGCCAGTTGCGCGGAAGTCACTGGATAGCTGAGCGAATAGGGGGGATTTTGGGAGTTCGAGAGAATAAACCGCAAAAGGTTTACGCCGTTTAAGTGCAGCAAGTCCGAAATCGGCCGCGGGCCGGTACGATCGTAGAACTCTCCGGCGCCTCCGCGAAGGATGGTCTTGCTTTTTCGTGTCGGTGCCCAGGCAAAACCGAAGCGTGGCGCGAAATTGTTCGGGTCGTCGTTAAAGTAGTTCTGCCAGTAGTAGCGCAGGCCGAGAGACACCGAAAAATTCGGTTTCAGTCGGATGGTATCTTCGACAAATCCGGACAACACTTTTTCCAGGAAAACCACATGGCCATTCCCTTGTTGCACGAGGTACGTCCCTGGGATCCCCGCTTGAAAATTCGCAAGGCTTGAAAACGTGTAGGTTCCTGCCATGTTCGTGAAGTCGTCCATTCCCCGCCGGCTGATGTCCGGAATGTCCAAGCCGAAAACTAGCTGTTGCTTCCCGCTGATGTAGGTCAGGAACTCCGTCCCATCGAAGTGATACTCGGTACGCCGCGAATCGGCTTGCGCGCCACCTCCTGTAAAAGACCCTGAAACGGCAATCTGCGGCTTTGCATTCAGGCTGAAAACGGGCGCGTCATAGTGGCCAACAAGAAACTGCAGCTGGTTCACCCACTTCGGCGAGAAGATGTGCCGGTAGCTGACGTTGACCTCGTGCTCCAGAAATCTCGTGTTCGTCGCCGCTTCCGGAAGCACGTTGCCTCCGGCTCCTACGTTATTGTTGCTCTGATGCTCAAAGGAATAGCCGATCCAGATGTGATCGTTGTCGTTGAAGTCGTGAAAAATCCTTCCGGAGCCGAAGAAATGGCGCATCGGCTGCGGCACATCTTCGTTGATGGCCACGTTGTTTGCGCCGGTAGCCACCACCGCGGCTTGACCGTCGTCCTTGTCCCATTCTAACGACGAAAGAAACGAAGTCTTTTTGCTCGCGCCGATTGGCCCTGTCACTGAGCCTTCATAAAACTGCCGCTGCTCCGGTGGCTTCCCCGCCGCAAATGTATTTCTCGCGTCAAACACCGCATCGCGAAATAGAAAATTCACCGAACCGTGGTAATTGGGCGTGCCGCCCTTGGTGATGATCTCCAGCCTCGCACGGCCGGGCCGCGCAAACCTCGCTGAATACGGATTTTGGTTGATGCGCACTTCCTGAACCGCTGATGGCGTGACTCCCGGCCCATTAGCCTCAATCCCGTTCACGATTAGCGAAACGCCGTTCGTCCCTATCGCACTGTCGTCCAGGAAGCGCGACATCATGGTGATGTAATCCTGATCAAACACCGGCACGCGATCCAGCGCTGAGCGATCCAGGTTATTCCCATTCTGATTTTCGGAGACATCCGCGGTGACCACCGTTGACACGTCGCTTCCCGCCACGTTCACTACTTCATTTTGCACGGCGATCGGCAGCACCAGACGAAGAGGAGCTGACTCCCGCGACCCTAGTTTCAGTTCCACCGTCGAGCCGCGGAAGCCGGGGGCTTGAGCCGCGATCGTGTAAGTTCCCGCAAGCAATTTTTCGAACTGAAAGCTGCCTTCTTTGTCCGTGGTAGTCCGCGAGAGTTCTTTTCCATCCCCGGACAGGAGAATCACCTCTGCGCCGGGAATAGCTCCGCCGGAAGGATCCAGGATCGTACCCGATATCGATCGCAAACCTAACTTCTGCCCATCTTCATCGGAGGACGACGATTTGGTGTCAGTCATGCCCTCGGTCAAAACGAGGGGACGAGCGTCCCGAGATGCTGAACTCTTTTGAGCTTCGACTTGGGTCGTGAGTACTAAAAGCAGCGCCAGCGCTCCGCCAAGATTCCAAAGCCTCTTCACGCCATCCCCCGCGCTAACCACGGTTTGCGGATTCACTCTTGTATCGTCGAAGATTGTACAGGAGCCGACCCTTCGAACAGACTAAAGCGAGCTCGTTCCGTCGGGCGTCAGGAATGTCGTGTGACTGCGCTTTGATATTTGACATGGAAGTTACAAGGGCGTTCGTTTGGCTGAAGCCGACGTAGAAACCGGATCTGGGAATGACTCTGCACTTACCGTGACGGATGGTTGACGCTTACCTGAAGGCGCGCGCAAGTGATACTGGAGAGCGCTACGATCGAGCTCATTCTCCCACCGAGCTATAACCAGAGTGGCGACGGCGTTCCCAGTCATGTTGACAGTAGCGCGGCACATGCTGAGGAACCGATCGATGCCAAGAATCAGAGCCATTCCGGCGACGGGTATTGTAGGAATAACCATCATGGTGCCGACGAGAGCAATAAAGGCAGCGCCTTGCACGCCGCTGGCGCCCTTGGAGGTGAGCAGGGCGACGCCGAGAATAGTGAGTTGCTGAGCAAGAGGTAGATGCGTGTTAGTCGCCTGGGCTACGAAGAGGGCAGCAAGAGTCATGTAGAGGCTGGTGCCGTCGGCATTGAACGTGTAGCCGGTCGGGACCACGAGGCCGACAAGAGCCTTGGAGCACCCGAGCTTTTCGAGCTTGGCCATGAGACTTGGCAACGCGGGTTCCGAGGAACTGGTGGCGAGCACCAGAAGAATCTCCTCGCGAAGAAACCAGAGAAAGCGCAGGATGCCGAAGCCGGCCAGACGAGCGATGATTCCGAGGATGACGACAACGAAAAGAATGGAGGTGATGTAAAGCGTGGCCATCAATTTGAAAAGCGGGCCGAGAGAAGCAAGGCCGTATTTGCCAATGGTAAAAGCCATGGCGCCAAACGCCCCGATGGGAGCGAAGCGCATCAAGACGCCGACAACGCCGAAGACGACGCGAGTCAACGCGTCCAGGACATCGAGAAGCGGTTTGCCGCGCTGGCCGGCGATGGACAGGGCAAAGCCGAACAGTAGGGAGACGAACAGAACCTGCAAGATGTCGCCCTTGGCAAAGGCGTCGACGATGGTGTTCGGAATGATGTGGACGAGGAATTGGGCGATGCTCTGAGCTTTGGCCTGGCCCGCGTATTCCGCTACGGCCTTGGCGTCCAGCGTGACCGGGTCGATATTGAAACCATTTCCCGGACGTACCACGTTGCCAACGATGAGGCCGATGAGCAAGGCAAGCGTGGAGACGGTTTCGAAGTACAAAAGCGCTTTGCCGCCGACGCGACCAACTTTCTTCATGTCCTTCATGCCGGCGATTCCGGTGACCAAGGTGCAGAAGATCACCAAGGTGATGATCATGGTGATCAAGCGGATGAAGGCGTCGCCGAGCGGCTTCATGGCGACCGCCGTGGCAGGGCTGACGTAGCCGAGAATGATGGCGATTCCAACGCCGACCAAAACCTGGAACGAGAGGCCCGTGTAGAAGGGCTTCGTGGGGGGAAGGGAAGTCGCTTCAGGCGGAGTGTCAGCTGGAGTGAGCATCGCTGGGATCAGCTCCTTTGCAGCGCGGCGCGCAGTTCGCGGATGTCGCGAAGAGTTTCCAAAGCGAGCAGTCTGTCGATAAGAATGGAGCAGGTAGCGGGTCCAAGAACCGGCGCGATGAGATCACGCGCCTTGTCGACGACTTCATCGCGCGTCATGGGATTTTCGGCAGTGCCGCGAACATCGCGAACCCATTGGGTGAGTTGCGTTCCGTCGTTCAGAGTCAACTCGACGATGGCCTCACGGCGGGGACGGCGAGCGTCAATACGCGGATCGGCGACGACTTCTACTTTGGCGCGCTGGCGGAGGACGGAGGGATCCTTCATGCGTGCCTTGTCGTGAACCGAGCGAAAGGTGACGGTCTTGTCGAGGAGCATGACGGCGACCATATGCTCCATGCAAATGTCGGGGATGTCGCGGTTGCTGACGGTGTTGGCTTCGTCGGTGGCGACGCGGACGACGACTTTGCGCACATCGTCGGCGGAGAACGATCGCTGCTTGAAGAAGCCGGCGAGAGCGTCGAGTGGAGCTTGAATTGGAGAGCCAACGGTCCATTTCTTGATGTTAGTAAGGGCGATCTCGTAACGTTCGCCGAGCTTGTCGATGAGAACGGCGGGATCGGCCTTGATCGCGCCATTTTCGCGGGGGGCAAGAGCTTCGAAGAAATTGTCTGAGCCGGAAAAGATGTCGTCCACGCCGGTCCAGCCAGAGCGGATCAAGGAAGCAGCGAGGACTGCACCGGCGGCAGGCTTACCGGCGAAGAGGAAGGCCTTTTCCATATGTTCGGCATCGCGCGACCAAGCGCCGATGCCGGAGGTTTGTTGCGCGGTGTAATCGAGCAGCAGCCGCATTTTCTGGGCGCAGAGGTTCGCGGCACAACCGGCGGCGGCGCCCGCGCCGAAAGAGGCAGCGGTGCCGTGGGTGCTGCGGTGAGTCAGGGCCTGGTAGGCGGGGCCGCCCATGCTCATCGTGATGCGCGTGCCAACATCATAGCCGAGAGTGACGGCGCGCAGAAAATGCGCTCCACTGATCGCAAACTGCTCGCCGGCGGCAAAGGCCGCGGGAACAGCAGAAACGCCGGGATGCGAGCGCGAGGGGCCATGCGAGTCATCGGTTTCGTCGGAATGCGCAAGCACGCCGTTGGCGAACGCGGCTTCGATCGGGCCGCACACGATATTGGAGGCCACGACGGTGGCGATCTCCTTCCCGCCATAGGAGCGGGCGAAGTCCAGGGCCGCGCGACCGGGAGGCAGACCGGAGCCGGAAATCATGGCGGCGAAGGTGTCCAGAATGTGCTGCTTGGCCTTCTCAACCACTTCGTCAGGCAGTGCGCGAGAGGTGGCTGCGCCCATGTAGGTGCTGAGTTGTTGCATAACGGGACTTATGCTTTGCGGTGTTTCGTCACGAGAAAGAAATCCAGCGGCTTCCGCGAAACCGGGCGGAAGGAACACGAGAGCCGCCGAGCGGCCACTGAGTTTGAAGAAGCGGCGGCGGGTGACCATGGCTAAGCCTCCAGCAACGCTTTCATTACACGAAACAATTCGTTATTGGCTTCAAAGCCGATGCCTGGGATCGTCGGCAGACGGACGTAGCTGTCCTCCACGGGGATGCCGTCGGCAAATCCACCGAAGGGCTGGAAGATGCCGGGGTAGGATTCGTTTCCGCCGAGGCCCAGTCCGGCGGCAATGTTGAGCGACATCTGGTGGCCGCCGTGAGGAATGCAGCGTCTGGGCGACCATCCGTGCTCTTTCAACATGTCGAGTATGCGCAGATATTCGACCAGTCCATAGCTGAGGGCGCAATCGAATTGCAGGAAGTCACGATCAGAACGCAGGCCCGCGTAGCGGATGAGGTTGCGCGCATCCTGAATGGAGAAGAGGTTCTCACCGGTGGCCATGGAGCCTGGATAGTGAGGCGCAAGCTTGGCCTGAAGATCGTAGTCGAGCGGGTCGCCAGCTTCTTCGTACCAACGCAGGCCGTAGGGAGCAAGAGCGCGGGCGTATGCGACAGCGGTGTCCAGATCGAAGCGGCCGTTGGCGTCCACGGCGAGCTGATCGGGAGCTTTAAGCATTTTGAGGACAGATTCGATGCGGCGCAGGTCTTCAGGAAGCGGGGCCCCGCCGATTTTCATCTTCACGACGGAATAGCCGAGATTGAGGTACCCCAGCATTTCGTTTTGCAGAGCAGACAGATCTTTGCCGGGGTAGTAGTAACCGCCGGCTGCGTAGACGAAAACTTTGGATTCGACGGTGCCGCCGCGATAGCGGTCAGCAAGAAGCCGGTAGAGTGGAACACCTGAGATTTTCGCGACGGCATCCCAGATCGCCATGTCCAGAACGCCAACGGCGACGGATCGCTCGCCGTGCCCCCCGGGCTTCTCATTGCGCATGAGAACATTCCAAACGCGCTCGGGTTCGAAATTGTCACCGGCATCATTGAGCAACGACTGAGGGTCCGCAGCCTTCAGGCGAGGGATGAACCGATCACGTAACAACCCGCTTGGCGCATAGCGCCCGTTGGAATTAAAGCCGAAGCCTACGACAGGCTTGCCTTCACGGACCACATCGGTGACGAGCGTGAGAACGCTGACGGTCATCTGGCTGAAGTCGATGAAAGCGTTGCGGATCTGCGATTTGATGGGAACGACAATGTCGCGGATATCGACGATCCTCACGATTTCACCTGTGGCTTGCGGAGGGTTGCGGTCATGAGAGTTGCAGCAGCGGCCGAAGTTGGCGAATGTCGGTTACATTTTCGAGGTCAAATAGCTTGACGATGAGGCTCGATGCCTTCGGTGCACCCAAGATAGGCGTGATCAAGTCGCGAGCCTTGCCAATGACTTCCTCACGGCTCATAGGATTTTCGGGAGTGCCGCGAACGTTGTCGACACGACGGACGAGATGCGTCCCGTCAGCGAGCGTGACCTCCAGAATGGCGACGCGCAAGGGCATGAGACGCTCGAGTTCGTCGTCTGGAACAAGACTGATTTTTCCACGTTCATGCAAGACGGCGAGATCTTTCATGCGCGCCGGGTCATGAGCCGAAACGAAAGAGACGGTCCTATCCAACAGCGCGACGGCCAGCATGTGCTGAAGGCAGATGTCTGGAATCTCGCGGTTGTTGACAATGGCGGCTTCGTCGCTAGCCAGTCGAACAGTGACCTGCTGCACCTGATCGGCATTGAAAGGACGCTGCTGCCGCAGGATTTCGAGGGCGTCGAGCGCCGCTTGGATCGGCGAGCCGACCGGCCATTTTTTGATATTGGTTCGTGTGATTTCGTAGCGCTCACCTAATTTGTCGATCAATCCAGACGGATCAGCGTGGAGATTGTAGGCCAGGAAGAAATTGTCTTTGCCGGAAAAAACGTCGTCGACGCCGGTCCACCCCGATTGAACGAGAAGGGCGGAGGTGACGCCGCTACGCGCACTCATACCTCCAAAATGAAAGGCTTTCTGGATGTGCTCCGTATCGCGATTCCATAACCCCAGGCCAGAAGACTGATGCGCGGCGTAACCGAGCATCCAGCGCATTTGCTGAGCGTTCAGGCCGGCAGCACAACCTGCAGCGGCAGCGGCGCCGAAGAGCGGAGCGATGCTGTGGGTACTCCAGTGGCTCTCGGCTTCAAATTTCTGTCCGCCGAGAGTCATGGTGACGCGGGAGCCAATGTCGTAACCTAGTGCCACGGAGCGAAGAAACTGCGTTCCGCTGATGCCGAACTCCTCGGCGGCGGCAAGCGCCGCGGGCACAACGGCGCAGCCCGGATGAGACTGAGAAGGTGAATGCGAATCGTCGGTTTCATCGGCGTGAGCAAGCACACCGTTGGCCAGGGCGGCCTCAATGGGTCCGCACACAATATTGGAGGCGACCACGGTAGAAATCTCCTTGCCGCCATAGGCGCGCGCAAATTGCAGGGCACGCTGGCCAGCAAGCAAGTTGGACCCGGAAATCATGGCAGCGAGAGTGTCCAGAATGTGGTGTTTCGTTTTCTCTGCGACATTGTCGGGCAGCGGGCGCTTGGCGGCTTCGCTCATGTAGGTGCTGAGCGGATTGATGACCGTGCCGGCAGGTTGCGGAGTCTTCGCTTGGCTGGCTGGCGGCAGGCCGCTTGCGGCCGGCGCAGGAAGAACCGTCGCGGCGATTGCCAAGGCCGCGACTTCGAGTAGATTGCGGCGGGTAAGGTCCGGAGAGTACTTGGCGGCCGGCTCGGAGTGGTCAGATTTCATCTGAATCAGCGACCTCTGCTTTGGTGCTCTTCGTTCTATCAAGCCGTTAGGTTCTAG